>Ga0307374_10004225_pt1 | contig 24009 bp, 28 predicted proteins | sample OX3MG_FD_202532 | JGI IMG/M metagenome (GOLD analysis project Ga0307374, IMG submission 202532) | Soil microbial communities from Risofladan, Vaasa, Finland - OX-3 | ecosystem: Environmental > Terrestrial > Soil > Coastal area > Acid sulfate soil | place: Finland: Risofladan, Vaasa | collected... | reverse complement strand
CGACGTCAGCGGGACCACGGCCGTATACCGATGGGCGCCGGCCGTCATCGCCGCCTGTGCCGTGGCGGCCGTGGTGATCGCCCCAGTCGCCGGCTCGGGCCCCAACCTCGGCTTCGGCCACGATTTCGTAGCGCTGGTCGGGATCCTCGCCCTGGCCCGCTTCGCGGCCGCCGCCAGCACTTGGGACGTGGCCAACGGGTTCTCGCTCATGGGCGCCAGCCGCGACCTCACGGTCGCCGTCTTCGCTGAGGTGGCGCTGCTTCTCGCCCTGGCCGTGCCCGCAGTGCTGAGCGGCACGACCGATCTGGCGGCCATGATCGCCGCTACCGCGGGCGGGGGGCCTTGGTCCGGCCCCGCTCTTCCTCTGGGTGCGGTCGCCTTTGCGGTGGTAGTCGAAGCTGAAACCGGCCGCCAGCCCTTCGACAATCCCGACACCCACCTCGAGTTGACCATGATCCATGAGGGGCCTCTGCTCGAGTACGCCGGGCGCGACCTGGCCTACCTGCAATGGGCGGCCGCCGCCCGGCACTGGGTGCTGCTGGTGTTGGCGAGCGAGCTGTTCTTGCCTCACCCGCACTCCGCCTGGGCCCAGCTCGGTTTGCTTCCGGTCGAGCTCGTGCTCCTATGCGCCGGCTTGGCCTTAACCGAAACCCTGGTGGCCAAGATGAGGATCCTGCTCGCACCCCGCCTTCTGGCGGTGGCCGCCGCCGCGGCTGTGCTGGGGGTCGTGGCGCGGGAAACGGGGGTCCGGTGACCGGCCCGCTGGCCTGGCTGCTGGTGTTCCTCGCCCTGGCCATCGTCTTCGTGCGACGTCGCTCTATCGCGGTCGGCTTGGTGACCGCTCAGGCGCTGGTGCTGGCCGGCATCGCTTTCAACCAGGCTGGCACGGGCAGCGAGGTGATCGCCTCCGTCGCCCTGGTCACCCGCGCTGTGGCTCTGGGCGCGCTGTTCCTCCTAGTGGTGGCCCGCAGCCGGGAGGCCCAGCCGGTGCGGGCCCGCGTGGGACCGGCCGTGCGGGCTGGGATGGCCGTGGCCTTGATACTGGCCCTGACCGGCCTGGTCCCGCATCTCGGTTTGACCTCGCGCGCCGACGAGCGCGCCGTGCTGGCCCTGTTGGCGGCCGGGCTGATCTGTACCGCGACTCGACGGGCCACCCTGTTCCAAGTCCTGGGCATCGTGCTGGTCGAGAACGGCCTGGCTCTCGCCGCTCTCGAGTTCCCGCGCACGTCGCCACTGGTCATCGAGCTGGGCGTCACCCTGGACCTGACCTTGATCGCGTTCGTGGCCACCCTCTTCCATCTGCGCATCTACGCCGAGTTCGGCGCGGGCGACAGCGGCGTCCTGCGGAGCCTCCGTGACACTTAGGCAGATTCTGGCGGTAGCCGTCGTCGACCTGCCCCTCCTTATCACGGTCGCGGTCGCGGTTGCGCCGGTCCGATGGGTCACCAAGTTGTCGATAACCGGTGCCGTCGCGACCGGGGTCATCGGCCTGACCCTCACCTGGGTTGCTGTGAAGGACGCCGCCCATCCGATCGCCGGAACCTGGCTTGTCATAGACGCCGGCGGCGCCTTGCTCCTCGGCGTCATCTCGGCTGTAGGCCTGGCCAGCATCGTGATGTCCGGGCCCTTCCTCAGCGGAGTGCGGCACTCCTTCGTCGGCGAGGAGCACCGCGTTCGCTTCTACTACGTCGTGTTGTTTCTCTTCTGGGCCCTGCTGCTAGCGGTACCGCTCGCTGGCAACCTGGCCGCCGCCTGGTTGCTCATCGAAGCGACGACAGCCGCCTCGGCGCTGCTCGTCGGCTTCAACGGCCGGCGCCACGCGCTCGAAGCCGGTTGGAAGTATCTCATCCTCACCTCGCTCGGGCTAGGGGTGGCCTTGCTGGGGGTAGCCATCCTGACTGCGGGTGTCCGAGGCAGCGGCGTCGACGGTCTCGCTTGGCGGCGCTTGGCGAGCTTCGGGTCGGGGTCGGCGACCGCCCTCTCGGCCTATCTGCTGCTGATCGTCGGGCTGGCCGCCAAGATCGGTTGGGCGCCGGTGCACAACTGGCTGCCGGACGCTCACTCGGAGGCGCCCCCTCCGGTCTCGGCCCTCCTCTCGGCCGCCCTGCTGCCCGCAGTGTTGCTGGTCGCCTGGCGCTGCGAGCGCGCCCTGGCCCCGATCGTCGGCATCCACACCACGCAGCGGATCTTGATCGGATTCGGGCTGCTGTCGCTCGCCGTGGCCGTGCCGTTCCTCTGGCGGCCGATGCCGCTCAAGCGGCTGCTCGCCTACTCCAGTCTGGAGCACCTGGGCGTCATCGCCATTGGAGTCGGCTTCGGCACCCCGCTCGCCCTGGCGGGCGTGGCCGTCCACATCGCCGGGCACGCGGTGGCCAAGTCGCTGGGCTTCTTCACGGCCACTCCGCTCATCGCTCACGAACCCCGCGCCGCCCAGCACTTCGTCACCGGCATCGGCCGCACCGCACCCGTGCTGGGCAGCACCATGGGTCTGTCGCTAGGCGCCCTGTCCGGGCTGCCACCTTCGCCACTGTTCGTGAGCGAGGTGCTCATCCTGGCCGGGGGATTCGAGTCCGGCCGCTCCTGGGCCGCGGCGGTGGCGGCCGTCCTGCTGGCCCTGGGCTTTTTGGGACTGGCCCACACCACCATCGAAACCGTGATCGGGGAGGAGCACCATCGCCACCGCAACGCCTTGCCGGGCATGGGTCGGGTGACCGCCCTGGGCGGGCTGTCGCTGGTGCTTCTGCTCGGACTCACCGCGCTGGGACCCTGGCTGCCCTCGAGCGCCTTCGTGAGCGCCCTGGCCCGAGGCTTGCCATGACCACCGCGGCCATGACCGGGTACCGCGCCGAGATCGAGGCCGCCCTCGCCTCGGGGTGGCGGGCCCGCAACCTATACGCGACCGGCGGTGGGCGCACCGTCCGCGTGTTGCTCACTGCCCCCGACGGGCGGAACCAGCTCACCGCCGTCGACGCTGACCGGGACGGCGCCGTACCGTCGATCGTCGACCTGGCGCCCGGCCTGGCCTGGGATGAACGCGAAGCCCACGACCTCCACGGCGTCGCCTTCTCAGGCCACGAACCCCTCCGTCCCTTAATCGATCATTCGGCCGCGCTGAAGGCCTGGACGGTTGCGGTGCACGGCCACGACCCCTACCAGGTCGCGGTGGGCCCCATCCACGCGGGCGTTATCGAATCCGGCCACTTCCGCTTCCACGTCGTAGGCGACCGGATACTGCACCTCGACGCCCGGCTGTTCTACAAGCACCGCGGCCTCGAACACGCCGCCGCAGGCCTGCCGCTCCCGGACGCGCTACCTGTCGTGGCGAGAGCGTGCGCGGCCTGCTCGGCCGCCAATGGCATCGCCTACGCCACCGCGGTCGAGGAACTGCTCGGGTTGCGGACCACGGTCGAGCTGGCCCGGGCCCGGACCTTGCTGCTCGAGCTCGAGCGGACCTGGAACCACCTCAATGACATCGCCGCCATCTGCGCCGGCGTGGGGATGGCCGCCGGCAACGCCCACTTCCTGGGCCTCACCGAGCGGGCCCGGCGGATCAACGCCGCGGTCACCGGCCACCGGTTCCTGATGGGCAGCGTGGCTGTCGGCCACAGTCACATCGCGTGCGATCCGGCCACCGTACGATCAGCACGCCAGAACCTCCAGGAGATCGAAGCCGCGGCCGAGATGGGCTGGCGGGAGCTGTCGTTTAACGCCTCGTTCCAGGATCGTCTCGGTGGGGTCGGCGTCGTCGACGCGCCAACCGCGGCGCGCCTCGGCGTCGTCGGCCCGGCCGCCCGAGCCACCGGAATTGCCGATGACGCTCGATCTATATCGAGTTATCCGGACTATCAAGACTTCGAGCCGGCGACCGTGTCGTCTCCGGCGGGTGATGTGCAGGCCCGCATGCAACAGCGGATGCTCGAGCTCCGCCAGACCTTCCTCCTGCTCGGCCAGATCCTCGACGCCGGCCCGCTTAATCCGGCCCAGGCCGTTGTTGACGATTCCACCCCTCCAATACAGATCGGCGTCGGGCTGGTGGAGAGTTCGCGCGGCGCCACGAGCTGCATAGTCGAGAGGAACGGCGACACCGTGGGCCGAGTGCGCCTGCGGACGTCGTCTTACGCCAACTGGCCGGCGGTCGCCCAGGCCGCGGTCGGCAACCTGTTGCCCGACTTCCCCTTGATCAACAAGAGCTTCGAGCTCTGCTACGCCTGCTGCGATCGATGACGTCAACTGCGAGCCTCGAGCTCTTCCACGCCTGCCCGGGGTCCCCGACGACCACTCTCAGTCTCGAGCTCCTCCAGGCCTGGGGCCGGCCCTGATGTTCACCTTGTTGCGCGACCTCCGGCGGCTGCGCCGCCAGATCGATCTGCCTTCGCCGGACCGACCGCGATCCCTCGCCATCCGCCACGTCGACGCCGGCTCGTGCAACGGGTGTGAACACGAACTCACCCTCGCCTCAGGCCCGTACTATGACCTTCAGCGATTCGGGCTCGGCGTCGTGGCCTCACCTCGCCACGCCGACGTCCTACTGGTAACTGGGATCGTGACCACCCGCATGCACGACGCCCTCTTGGTCGCCTACCACGCCATGCCCGGACCCCGCCGGGTCGCCGCGCTCGGTGACTGCGCCCTCGGACACAACGTCATCGGTGCGGAGAACACCCTGGCCGGTCCAGTGGCCGCCATCCTCCCTGTCGATCTGACCATCCCGGGGTGCCCGCCGACGCCGGATCAGATCGCCGCGGCCTTACTCGAACTCGTCGACCGTGACCCCCCGGCTACAGGCCGACTGTTCCGCCGACCAGCTCGCGAATGAGGTCAGCGTGCCCGTTATGGCGGGCGTCCTCCTCGATCATGTACACATAGATTGAACGGAGCGAACAGGCCTCGCCGTTGCGAGTCGTGCCAGTGTCGTCTAGATCGCGCATGAACGAGTAGGCCCGGGTGGCGCGTGGGGCGCCTCCGGTCCCCAGAAAGGGCTGAGCCACCCATCGACCAGTGCTTCGAAGTTCATGGCCTCCTTTTCGACCGGTATCGCGGACCGGCCGGTCGAGCGAACGGATACGGCGATGACAACGGCCTCGCTTCCCCAAGACCCTGACCTCAACCAGCTTCGCAAGCAGGCCCGCGAAGTGCAGCGGGCCGTTCGTAGCGGTGATCCGTCCGCTAGCGAGATCAACACGAGGTTCGTGACCGGATAACCGGCGGTACGGGCTATATAGGTGTCTGGCTTATGAGGACACTTCACCCGCGTGTTTGGGGACGCTCTGACCGCAGCAGCGTGAGGCGCGGGCGACGAGCCGATCCGTGCGCGGGCGCGTCTTGTTGCTCATTTACTCGTCGAGACTGGTTGCAGGATCCGCGCCGTCGGACGACCGGATAGGGCCGGCGATGCGTCGGGGTTGGACCAGACGACGGTGGTGAGGAAGTGGCGGAAGGCCTCGGCCCTCTCCTTGGTCTCGAAGTCCAACTCGATCACCAGATACTTCCCGTCATCGATTGGGCGGCGGATCCTCTCAGCCAGAACGCCGGCCTGATCTCTGGCGTCGGCGAAACGGTCGAACGCCGTCTTCCAGGTGGGAAAATCTGTGATCCTGTGCTCGATGCTCAAGGTGAACATGACGGCCTCCGTAGTGGTCGATACGGCTACGGCAATGCTGACAACCCGGAGGCCGGTCGGCCATCCTACCAATCTGGGGTTTTCGCCCTACCTGCCGTGGAGGCCGGTGGTCCATGGCTGAATGGTCACTGGGCCGGGCCGTCGAACGAATCGACCGGGCAGTCCGTGACGTCAATGACGGCAGAGCTCTACGGGCGGCGATGCTCGAGGAGATCGGCCGTAACGTCGGTTTCGACGCCTACGCCTGGCTGCTGACCGATCCAGAGACCGAAGTCGGCTCGGGCCGGCGCTTGGAGTCGCGAGCGCGCACGCCGCGGGAGCCGGCCTGGCGGGCCGTCCGAACCGGCGGGATCGGGCCGCCCTTGCCTCGGCATCGTCCGAGCCAACGTCTTCACCGTCTTCAACCTGTTTCTCGCCTTCTTCGGCGGGATCACCCTGGCCTTCGGCTCCTGGCAGGACGCGCCCTTCCTCGGGATCTTGGTCTCCAACTCGTCGATCAGAATCGTGCAAGAGGTGCGGGCGAAGTGGTCGCTCGACCGCCTCTCCGCGCTCGTCGCGCCGACGGCGACCGTGCTCCGCGACGGCGAGCCGAGGCGGCTGCCACGCGAGCAGGTCGTCGAGGGCGACCTCGTGGTCCTGCAGCCGGGCGACCAGCTGATCGCGGAAGGCGAGCCCAGCCGACGGCGCCCGGCGCGGCACAGCGAGAGGAGCGGCATCGATGACGCATGGCGCAGGGCGCGAACCGATCCGGAACATCCTCCCCTGCCACGACGGCCCGCCCGAAGCGGGGCGCGCGCTCGCCCGGGCACCGGAAATGGCTCGTACGCCGGGGACGAGTGTCGCCGTCATCAGGGTCGCCGAGTCGATCTACAAGACGCCGCCGTTCAGCGGCTACGCGCATCCTCACGAAGGGGGCGAGCACCAGCACCTCCTTGCGGAAGCATGCCGCGCGCGCGCAGACCGCGGCGTCACCGCGACCCCGGTCGAGCGCATCGGCGCCGCTGCCGACGTGATCGTCGTGAGCCGCGACCGCGGGCTCCTCCAGCGCCTCCTGCCCGGCTCGGTGAGCGGCGAACTCGTCGTCGAAGGCCCATGCGACGTACTCGTCGTCCGTTGAGCGCGCACCGGAGCGGGGATCCGTGCCGAGATGAAGATGGCACCACCATCGGCACTCCTGCGGCGAAGCCCGAGCCGCACGCGCTCAAACGGCTCAAGTACGGTGTCATCAGCACGGCTGTCGCCGTCTACGCGTTCCTGGATGACCTGCTCCTAGGACCGATTCTCGTCGCGGCCGCCGTGTTGTTTCCATGGTACCTGACGATGGGCGCCGCGACCGGGACGTTCACGCTCGTCAATGTGGTCTGCTGCAACTGGCTTCAGCGCAGCTGGGACAGCTGGATCCATGGGCATGGCGCGAGGCTCGAAGCGAGGTTCGCGAAGCTGCGAGACGGCCGCCTGCTGAAGTATCCCGCCCGCTGGATCACGCGTGACTCGGACGTGTGGGTGACGGTCGCCGCCGGGCTGATCGGGACCGTGATCGTCGTCACCGTCATCCGCCTGCTGGGCGGCAAGCCCGTTGGCCACCGCCGTGTCGTTTTCGCCTCCTTCGCGTACTCCGCCGGCTTCGCCGCGACCTACACGGGCGTCGGCATCGGGCTGAACGATCTCTTGCGGTTGATCTGAGCTTGCGGTCGAACAACCGCCGACCCGTCGGCAGTGCGTAGAAGCGGCGCTTCCCAACGGCCAGTGGGTACCCGACGTCCCAGGCTGGGCGCGGGGCATCTTGGGAGGCGAGGAAGGCGAGCTCCGCAGCTGGTTCCACCTCTCCGACGATCTCCTCTTCGAGTATGCGACCATCGGTTCTCGCCGATGGCGACAGCTGGGACCGGTACGTCGCCGCGCAGTGGTGGACGATCGACCAGTGGATCAGCGCACATCGTGATGACCCACGGGCCGACGAGATGCACGACCTGCTGGTCGCGTGGCGGCGGGCACACCTCGAGTACGGCCGCCGCTACCTCGGTTGGGGGGTCTTTGTCCTTCGCTGACCAGGCTCACGAACCGGCGTCGGCGAGGCCGTTGCGTACCTGGCCCGACGAGCACCCTCGGCGCTGCCGCGAACAGCCGTCGCTCCCTGCCTCGGAACGACGGCTCAGGAACGTGACAATTGTCAAGTAGATGGTGCAGAAGGGCCCATATCGCGGGCAGCGGTATCCCCAAAGGCCGGGAGCTCCCCTGATAACGCCGGTTAGAGGGCTACCGGTCGGTCATATCAACCTCACCCCTCGCGTCGGCATCATCCTAGGACTGGACGTTCGAGGCACCTTCGTCTCAGCCAGCGCGTCGTGGGGACATGTAGGCATTCGACCGCCTGGGACCGGCTCGCCCGTCGAATGGTCTGCCCGTGGCATGCCATGGTCGTGCCACAACAAAGACGGCCCTTAGTCGAGTATCTACTTGGGTCTTTTCGCTCCAGCAAGGGTGCATGACACCTCGCGTTCTCAGCCTCCCCGTTCTTGCGTACGTCACCCGGTCGAAGGACTGAAGACCCAAAGTGCGCCTCTACCAGGACGTTTCCAAGAGAGCGAGCGACGGGAATCGAACCCGCGTTCTCAGCTTGGGAACCGCCCCAAAGGGGTCCGAGCCAGTCCAGCCCGATACAAAACCGCAGGTCAGCGACTTGCCGGACGACGACGAACTGGACTGGATTTGCTGAGCTGCGGGATGGATGCGGGATGGAATGACGATTCGGCTCCAGATCGTCAGGTTCGAAATCACCCTCGATCACCGCCACGTTTTTCAGTCCCGCCAGTATCCCGCCCCGATCAGGAGCGGGATCTGAAGATCAACGGTGGAAGGCGCTGGATGCAACAGCACCGACATCGCGAGATCGCCGGTTCTGATCGGCTGACTGCGGTGGCTGGAGCTGGGATTATGCGCTAGCTCGGCGAACTCCACGGGTTGGGCGCCCCCGATCGCAGGATCGCCAGCCGAGCGACACACATGTTCCCCCGTGATGAAGAGGGCCCTCGACGCTCAGCGACGCTCCCGGGACGGGTGCGGAGGGGAGCGCCGGCTCAGTTTCCGAGCCGGGCTAGCTCGGAGTCTCGGGTGTTCCTGACGCTCCGGGCGCGCCCTGAGGGGCTACGTGCGAGGCCTACAGCGCAAAAAGGGCTCTAGACGGGTAGGAGATATCCCGATATGATGATATCACCGATCACCCTTAGGAGGACCGAGCATGGACAGGCTGCGCCCGAGGTCCATGGACACCCGAGAGAACCTCACCACCACTACGACTACCGCAAAGACCCAACTTCCCGTCCGACTCCCGACCGACCAGTACGAGGCCCTGAAGGCCTATGCGTTCTTCACGAAGAGGTCCATGAACGAAATCATCAGTCAGGCCGTCCAGGAGTTTCTCACTGGCTCGGCTCGAAGCGGCCAGATGAAGACGATGCTGAACGAGGCTCAGGATCGCTATCGGGTCGTGCTCGACAAGCTCAAGGACCTGTAAAGCCTCGCCGGATACCTCAGCGGATAGGAGCGTCTATTGCTCTACCTGACCACCCAAGAAGTAATCGAGATGCACGACAGTGAGATCCCCGAGGCCCCTCTGTCGAGACGCGATCTCTTGGATTCGGCGGTCATGTCGCCGAGGCAGAGCGCTGGCGGGCAGGACGCGTATCCAACAATCCATTTGAAAGCGGCGGCCCTCATGCGGGGGGTCGCCGCTAATCACGCATTCGTCGACGGCAATAAGCGAACCGCTCTACTCGCCACCTTTGCGTTCTATGGTTTGAATGGCTGGTTACTGGAAGCACCCGATGCCGAATTGATCCATCTCCTGGTCGACATAGTCGTCGACCACATCGAGGTACCGAAGATCGCTGAGTACCTCGAGCAGTGGGCCTCACCCATCCCGGATCCGGAATGGATCTATGACAACGAAGAGGGAGGTGAAACGCAGTGAGCAAGAAGGATCTGATGGTGCTCGGCGGTGTCTGCACAATCGTTACCCGCAGTGACGGCAGCGAGCCGTAAGAAGAAGTGGGAGGACGTTCACACTGCCGCGACGATCGCTGGTGCTCTCATCACTATGGCTGGGGCAATCAGCTGAGCCCGCAAGCATCCTGGCCGGTTTAGCTCGTTGCGTAACGTGGTCTGGGTCATCTGACACCTGTACTGACATCTGAGCATCTGATCCTCAGCCAGCCAAGAGACCGTTACGCGACCGGCATGAAGATACGGTTGGTCAATCGCTGATGGGTCAAGATCGATCGAGTGGGGTGAACCGAGTCGTACGGCGCGATCAGAACGAGCGCTTCATAATCCGAGGGCCGAGGTAGCTATCCGAGCTCATCGGCACTTACGGGGGTGTGATCTCACCGCGGGATCTGATCGCCCATCGACGGTGACTATTGGGCCTGCTGGTTGACCGCGCGGGACTCTGCTTGCTCAAAGACCGGAGCGGTCAAGATCCCCCGGACCGAGGGCTCGAACGTGGCTGCCGGCGAGCGCGAGGCGGCCGGGTTCGGACTTAGCTTGACGTGAGGGAGGTGGCGGCGTTTCGGAGACCGCTGCGATCACGAGGTCGGCCGTGATGGCTGCACTAATTGAGGACACAAGGTTCTTGGCCATTGCCTTGGCCCGGGTGGACAGGGCAGAGGCGGTCACGCCTAGGCCGCCGAGAGCGGTGACGAAGGCTCCTAGGAGTCCGGGCAGTGACTTCTGTGACATGACCCACGCGCCCCCGGCGACTGCCAGGACGCTAACGACGGCAGCGACGAGTTGAGGCCAAAGTGATCTGAGTGCCGACCAAACGACGGTGGCTTGTTTGACGGCTGACGTGGGCCTGACGAGGAGCGTTGGGTCGGTCCCTCCGACTAACAAGTCTCTCCACGCGATGGCCTGCGCTCGGAGGTACTGAGCTCCCACCTCGCCGTCGCGCCACTCGGGGTTCCGGGCGACGTCGCGCCAGTTTGTTATCGAGGACTTCACCGCCTGCGCGGTAAGTGTGCCAAACACAGGAGTCAGGCGATCGATCAGGCGGGTAATGGCCAGGCATCGGTTCGTACCGAGGAGGTACAGCCACCCGATGTTGCTCGCTGGGTTGCTAGTGGGATCGAGCGACCAGGTGGATTCGGCAAGCGCGCGACCCAACTGGTATGCGGATCCCTCCCCAAATGTGGAGCATGCCAGCTTGTCTTGGATGTCCGCGTCCCACATGTACAACGCCTCGGCGAAGGCGTTCCACTCGGCATCGGACTGCCTCTTCCCCTTCCCGTCATACACGTCATTACACAAGTCGACGACCCTTTTGCTGGCCAGGGTTGGCCCCGAAGGTACGCGGCCTTGGGAGTCCTCCATCTTGGAGCCATCTAGCTCCAGGACAAGGGTTTCTGCGAGGGTGCAGACCACCTTGTGGGTCTCGAATAAGAGCTCTCGCCAGGAGCGCTCCTCGGCGAGCGGCAGGCTGTGGCCTGCACGCCCTCCCATTTCTGAGATCAGTCGCCCCGGGTCGGATGGGCCAAAGTTCGCTCGGCCCCGGAGTTCGGCGATCGCCCAGCCGAATCGTAGGAGCGAGCGAACACGATCGGGCTCTAGGGCGACCGGCGCACCGGCGATCGACACAATTCCCACCCCCTCCAGCGTGTGGCCCTGCCTGGCCAGCCTGCATGAGGCTACGCCAGAAGAATCGAAGGTTCACGAGTCTTGGCGCATCGGACAGATGACCGTCGATGGTCCATCGAGACCTTCGGCAGACCAACGCTAGGGCGCGCCAGAACGCGAGCTCGAGAACTCGGCTCGGGTTTGCCCTCACGCGAGCGCAGAACGGGGCACATCCCGAGCGGTTGATGCTGACCCATCCGCAAACGTGGGTCAGTTGGGTACTCCAGGCTCCGTCCAAGCATCCCGCCGTCCTTAACGAGATCAGCCGGCAGATCCACGATGGCGGAGCCGGGAGGTCGACGGAACTGTCCCACGTCTCCAAGCAGGGGCCGAGAGGACAGCCTACTACTGCCTGGGGCTTGTTCATCGCTTGACGATCTGTTGACGCTCGCTTGGGGGGCATAGCAGACAATCGCGAAGGAGCAGCGTTGGGGGTGGCGGCTCGTTATGCACCACCGGACGGAGATGTTCGAAACCCCGCGCAACTATGAGACGGGAGAGCGAACAGATGAGTGACTTCTCACAAGGGTCGGGATGGTGGAAAGCCTCGGACGGCAAGTGGTACCCGCCCGAGACTGCACCCCGACAGTCCCCGGCATCACAGCCCTCTCAACCCGGCGACTGGAGTTGGGGTGCACAGGCAGCTCCTCCCCCTGGACCGCCTGCGAGCGGACCAGCAAAGGCCCCACCGCCGGCCGCCGCGCCGGGCCAACCGTCTGGGAGTAAAGGCCCCTGGCGCAAGTTCCGATCTTGGCCGACGACAATCCAGATCATCTGCTGGGTGGGGGCGTTCTTCGTTGTTGCCGGGGCCGCCGGTGCCGCTGCGGGATCCGGCAAGAAGCAGAACGCGAACCTCTCGACCTCTTCGGCGACGACCGTGGCACCCGTGCCTGCCACCAACCCGCCTGGTACCGCGGCACCGCCTGCCACCGTGCCTCCTGCAACCGCGCCCCCCGCTACGACGCCGCCTACAACGGCGCCTCCGGCCACCGCTCCCCCGACGACCACTCCCAGCCTGACCCTGTCGCAACAGAACGCGATCCAATCAGCCCAGTCCTACTTGAGCATGGGCCAAGGGTTCTCGCGTCTCGGGCTGATTCAACAACTGTCATCCCAAGCCGGAGAGGGATATTCGCTCGCCGACGCTACCTTCGCCGTCGACAGTCTTCACGTGGACTGGAACGCCCAAGCAGCGCTATCTGCCAAGAACTACCTCAGCACGACCGCCTTCTCCTGCAGCGGGCTGATTGAGCAGCTCTCCTCCTCCGCCGGAGAACAGTTCACGTTGGCTCAGGCACAGTACGGCGCCAAAGCAGCCGGAATCTGTTAGCCGAAGATACCTATTCAAGCGAAGCCCGAGGGAGGCCTCGCTCGATCACGGCTCGACCACCGGCCTCCTGACGACCGAGAGCAGAACGCGCGACCAATATTCCCGCAGTGCTACCAATCAACCCAGCGCAGAACGGCACATCACGAGCGCTGGTCGCGGTCCTTCTAGAAAGGTGGGTTTACTGGATCCCGACCGAGCCGACCATGACAGCCGCGCCGTGTCACCGGGTTGGGACAACATGTCCTTGAATGGCGAACCTGTTGGACGACCTGGACGAAGAGCAACGCAGCGCGGTGTTGGCGTCGACTGGCCCGGTTTGCATCGTCGCCGGGGCCGGGACCGGCAAGACCCGGACCGTCACCTACCGGCTCGCGCACGGGGTGCTCACCGGAGCGGTCGACCCAAATCGCTGCTTGGCGATCACCCACTCGAAGAAGGCGGCTCTCGAGCTGGCGAGACGACTGCACGATCTGGGAGCGGGGGCGGTCGACGCCCGGACCTTCCATGCTGCGGGGCTTCGGGTCGCGGGCCAGTTCTGGCGCCGGACCGGGCGCCGTGAGCCGTCCCCGAACGTCTTGTCGGAGGGCGAGTCGTGGCGAATCTGGCGCGACGCCCTGCGCGCCGCGGCCGGCAGGGACCCCGACAGCGGGACGGTTCGCGACCTGGTCGACGAGGTGGGATGGGCGCGGAGCAGGCTGATCGGTATGGAGGACTACGAGGCGGCGTGTGTGTTCGCTGGTCGCCGCGCGGCGATCGATCCTCCAGCGGTTGTCGAGTGCTGGCGGCGCTACGAGCAGTCCAAGACCCGGACGGGCCGGGTCGACTTCGCAGACCTGCTGGACATAGCGGCGCGACTCTTGGACACCGACGAACAGGTGGCCGAGGTCGTCCGCGGACGTTGGGCACACGTAACCGTCGACGAATACCAGGACACCGACCCGGCTCAGCAGCGGCTCCTCGACGCCATCCTTGGGGGTCGAGCGGAGGTCTGCGTGGTCGGCGACCCCCGCCAGGCCATCTACTCCTGGAAGGGCGCCGACCCGACGTATCTGACCCAGTTCACGAAGCGGTTCCCGACGGCCCAGGTGTTCGACCTCACCCGCAACTACCGGTCCAGCCCCCAGATCCTGGCCTGGGCCAACGCCCTCGCTCACGAACGCGGCGTGAAGCCGCTGTTACCGACCCGACCGTCCGGTGTCGCTCCGAAGATTCGCCGATTGGACGACGAGCTCGCCGAGGCAGCATGGGTGGCCGGCGCCATCCGAAAGGCGGTCGATGCGGGCACATCACCGTCGGAGATCGCCGTGCTGTACAGGTTCAACGCCACCCAGTTGCGCTTCGAGGCGTCGCTGGCACGGCAGAAGATCGCGACGGTCGTCGCCGACGACGTCCCGTTCTTCGAGCGCGACGAAATCCGGTCGGTCTTGGTGCCCTTCGCTCAGGCAGCACGAGCCGATCCCGACCGGAACGGTCTCGAACTGGTGAAAATGATGTTCGACCGCAGCGGGTTCGACCGCCAGGCACCGCCGGCGGGTCTGGGCGCTGCGAGAAGCCGGTGGGAGTCCCTCCTGGCCCTGCTCGAACTTGTCGAAGGTCTCGAAGACGCTGCGAAGCGGGGCGCCGCCTCGATCCTGTCCGACATCAACGGACTTGCTCGAAGGACCTCTGATCCCAAGAGCGAGGGCGTCACCCTGGCGACGCTGCACAGGGCCAAGGGTCTGGAATGGGATGTGGTGTTCGTGGTCGGCGTGACCGACGGCGCGATCCCGTCCACCTATGCCGAGACACCCGCGCAACGCGCCGAAGAAGAGCGACTGCTACATGTAGGCGTCACACGGGCCCGACGCGAACTCCACCTGACCTGGGCCACGACCAATGGCAGAGGTTGGACGAACAGGCCCAGCCCGTTCCTCGACCGTCTACCGGCGGGGCAGCAGGGTCCCGCCAGAGAGCGCTCGCGCAGCGCGGTCCGATCCACGAGGCATGCGAGACCCTCTCGGACCGAAGGTGCATCGAAGGGCAGTGCATCGTGCACTCTGTGCGCGGCAGCTCTCAAAGGCCCGTCCGCCCGGAGACTCGGAGTGTGCGCCGACTGCGTCCTGACCGCACCGGGAGACCTCGGCCGTCGAGCGCGCGCGATCAAGCAGATATCCATCGATGCCGCCGAGCAGACCGGAGGGGACCCGCAGAAGGTCGTCAGCAGAGAGGGACTGCTCCGGCTGCTCGACCATCGCCCCGAGTCGGGTGACGACGTCTCGGCGACTCTCGGCGTCCGCCTGACCAGCCAATGGGCCAAGGCAGCAGCGGAGGCGCTCAGGACGTAAGCACCAGTCGCGCCCGCTTGTCGGCCATCTCGGGCCGGTCACCCCGGTGCACCGCGGCCCGATTTGCGGCATTCTGTTGGGAGCGACGAGCTGGGGAGGACAGATGCAGGTGGCCGGCGGCGAGACCGCGGGAAGCACGTGCCGCATCAACCCGACGGCGCATAGGCGCACCGCCGGCCCAGCCCACCACCGACGGCGCCGGAGGCGTCTCGCACTCCTGGTAGCCGTCGCCGGCGCCTCGCTCACCTCCGCCCTACCCGTCGGCGCCCAGACCACCTCCGCTGAGGTCCTCAACACCGATCAGGCCGCAAGCCTCACCGACGCCGGCGTGAAGCAGATGGTCCCCCGGGACGGCCGACTCGCCGGCTACGGCTTCGAGGTCACCCTCACCGGCGTCGCGTTCACCGACCGAGCCGGTCCCCAGTCCCAACCCGTGCAGGCAGTGCCCGGCGACGAGCTGGCCGTGGTGTCCATGACGGAAGTGGACCAGGCCTACACAACGCAGACGTCGATCCTCGCCTACGACAGCAGCACTCAGCCGACGTTCTCCATGCAGGTGGGCCAGCAGACGGTGAGCCTGTCGGTTCCCTTCGGCGCCTCGAACCCCGTGTGGGCGGTCGCGATACCGAAGGGTTCTCCGGCGACCTTCGTCGCCACCCGGGGCAACTTCACGCAGGGCTTCGACCTTCGTCGGGGGACGAGGACGAATCCTTCACCGCTCGCGCTCTACCGCGATCCGACCAAGCCGTTCGTGACTGAAACCCTGAGCGCCACGACACAGTTGACCGGGACGGGCTCGGCAGCGGACCCCGTGACGGTCCGGGTCGCCCCGACGAGCGCCGAGCTCGAGTATTTCAAGCCGGACCTCGACACCTTGCAGCCGGTGCCGGCGCCCGATCAGGCGTGGCTCGTTGTCGACATGGACAACGGTGACACGCAGAACATCCCCGGAGACGCCGCCGGGCACTTGGTCGACTTCACCGGGACGATCGGGGGCAACAGCGTGCTCGTACAGACCCCGGCCGGCCAGATCGAATCGGTGTCGATCGGCCAGCCCGCTTCCGCCGGGTCGCTGTTTCCCGACTACTACGCCTTCCCGGTCCCGGCAACGTTCACTACCGGCACCCTTCTGATCAAGGCCGACGGCACGATCCCTGCCGAGGAGTACAACACGGGCAACCCCTACGACGGCACCCCCGTGACCCTCAGGTTCAACCAGACGCCCTCGATCGCGATCGACCTTCCACCAGTACCGCCCGCGGCCGCACCGGGATACCTCACTTCGTCAACCTCGACGAACAAGGCGAGTGGCCCTCGCTCCGCAGCGCGCACTCGCAACACCAGCGGCTCGTCTCCCGTCTGGGTCGTCATATTCCTGGCGCTGATCGTGATCCTCGGCCTCACATCGGTTCCCGTCGTGCGGCGTCGCCGGACGACACTTCGGGTACTGCCGGTTGGACGAATACCGAGAGCTCTTCTCGCAGGGACGACGCTTGCCCTGCCACCGGCGGCCCCCTACCGCTCCGTCGACGAACCGGTGGCGCTCCCACCCGCTGGCGAAGACCAAAGCGCCGCTGCCGATCTCCTCGTCGGACAAGCCCCGGCCCAGGCAACGCCCGACGAATCGCCCGCGTTCGCGGCAACCGCGGTCGCCGATCCAGCACCACAGGAAGTGTCGCTGGTCCTGTCGGTGCTCGGGCGATTCGAGGCGCACGGACTTCGACACCCCGTCGGCAAGCCCGACGTCATCCGGGTTCTGGCGGCCCTCGCTATCGAAGACCCGCCGGTGACGGTCGAGCAGCTACGTGACCTCTGCGCGGTCAATGTAGACAAGCCGCAGGCCGCAGAGACGATCCACTCTTTGATCTCGATACTCCGCCGCAGCCTTCCAGAGGGAATGCTCCCCAAGATCCGGGCGGGCGAGAGCGGCTACCGGTGGGCGGCCAATGTCGACGTCGACTGGACCGTCTTCCGCCTGCTGGCCGGTCGGGCAGCAGCCGCCGACGGCGCCGGCAAGGTTGAACTCGGGCTCAAGGCGCTGGGTCTCGTCCGTGGCCGCCCGCTTGAGCACAGGGTGTGGGACGGGATCCGCAGACATGTCGCCAGGATGGAGACCGAGATCGAGAACCTCGCGGCGGACACCGCCCGCACCGCGCTCCAACTGCGGGACGCCCGGTCCGCCGAATCAGCCATCGTCAAGGGGATGCTCGCCCTCCCCGAGTCGCTCGTCCTTTGGGACTCGCGCTTCGTCGCCGCCGCCGCTGGATCCGGGTTCGGCCTCGAGCGTGCGCGCTCGGAGGCGCGAAAGGTCCTCGGCGACGACGCCGAGCAGCTCGAGCCGCTCTACAAGCGGCTGAAAGACGGCGACTGGTGAAGCCAGTCGGATGATGAGCGTCAGCCGCTTTTCGCGGGAGGCGAGAGACCGACAGTCAGCTCAACGCGGCGATCAGCGGCGCGGCGACATAGCGCAACTCGTCGGCCGTGACCGAATCCATTGACTCGTCGCCGGCGACGAGCCACGACCGGCTCCGGGTGACGCCGTCGGAGAGGAACCGCCTGGCGGCATCGCGGACAAGGTGGCGTAACTCCTCCGGGCCGCCAGCCAGAGCGGAGCGGACAGCGCCGTCACCGTCGAGGTCCAACAGGATCCGGTAGATGTCCCAGACGTCGCTCGCCCGCTTGACGGCGGCATCACCCCGGCGGCTCCCCAAGGCGTGAAGCTTCATCGCCACCAGCGCGGCCGCCGTCGCAAAGGGTGCTGAGGCTACGACCGTCGGGTCTTCGAGCGCGGTGACCGTGACAACGGTGGCGGTCTCGAGCGCCCAGCTGTGCGACGCGACGAAGAGCGCGTCGTCGTCCGGGACGTCCTCGAGCTGCCCCGGATAGAGGGACTGCACAGGCATGATCTCCACCTGGGTGCCCTCCAACAGCACCTTGTTGCCGCCCTCGGGGTGAGGCTGGGCGTGAGGGAGCTCGAGCACGACTTCGACGGCTTGGGCCCGAAGCGAAGACTCATCGACGACGGTGTCGACGTCGGCGGTGGCGCGGTGCGCACGCCCGAGACGCACCGCGACAGCAACTCCGCCGACGATGGCGTAGCGGCCGAGGCCGGCCTCGCCGAGCGCTGCCACCGCACGCACCAGCGGCACCATGGCCGGCCCGGCGAGCAACGCTTGCTCAGTCCCTCCAGATGTCACCGTCGCGCTCCCAGGATCGGAGTATCTCCCGGCCTCGGGACCGGTCTTGAGCCAGGTCCAACGCGACGGCCAAAAGCGGTGCGGCCGGCCAACCCTCCACGTCGACGACATCCTCGCCTTCGCTGCGTCGGACCACCAATGTCGTCGGCGCCACGGCGAGCGTCGCCGCTCCGACCCCGGCTTGTGACGCGCCGTAGCGGCCCACGTTGACCGCAACCTCGACCGGGCCGAGAACGTACAGGTCGACCGGGCCGCCGGGCACCGACACGACCGGAGCGCCGTAGGCGACCGCAGCAGCGGTCCCGCTGCGCCGCCACATCGGCGCCAAGGGGTCGGCCGGCAGGTGGGCGGACGGCTCGGGGCGGGTGGCGACCCATGTGCGTTGCACCTTCCAAGCCTCGGCGAGCTCCCAGAACAGTTCTGGGAACAGACCGCAACCTTGGTGATCAACCAGGGACGCTCGCGAGAGGCGGTTGACCGCTGTGGAGATGGTCGATGGCGCCACTCCAAGAGTGGCGCTGTCCCGGTTCGGCGACAACGACTCCCCCGGGTGGGCGCAAAGCCAGTACGCGACGGTGAGCCCTCCGCGGCCCCTGATGGCCGGCCCGGGCGGACCGACGGTGGGATCCCCGGCCACCGCCGGGACGTCCGTCTCGACGCGGACACCCCGAGCTCGCAGATGGAGCCGACCCCGCAGGTCCAGCCACGACCAGCCGGCATCGCTGAGGATCCCCCGGGCTCCGGATGTGATCCGCTCGGCGACCACGACAGGTGCCACCGGCGCCGCCGCATCCTCCCGCCGGTCCAGCGCCCAACCGTTGGTGAGCGCCCACGCGGCCTCCCCCGTGCAATACGCCTTCACCTCGACCGCGAACGTGACCGGTCGGTCGTCGACGACCGCGCTCACGAGCGCGTCGAGCGGACCCTCCCGCCTTGCGACGCTGGAGACGGCGATGTCGGCCGCTCCCAAAGCGTCCACTAGCCGCTGGACACCCACGGCCTCGAAGTCCTCGGCGGTCCTCCTCGGCATTTCGCATTCGAGTATACCCGAACGTTGAATGCACCGATGCCCGAGTCAACGGTTCCGCCGGCCGTCGGCCATCGGCAGCTCGAAGTCGTCGCCGCGGCGGACCAGCCGCCGCCACCAAACGATGATCGCCCCCCACGGGAGGAACCAGCCGGCGAAGGTCGTGTAGACGACGAGGACGACCAGCATCGAGCCGACCTTGCCCGCCCAACCGTGGACCCAGCTGGCAGCCGGTCTCTTGGCCACCCTGACCAGCACCCACACCCACAGTGCAAGGGTGACCAGGTCGAACAGCATCTTCAACGCCTCCATCACGACCCCATCCGCTCCGGCTGGGCCCACACGGTCCCGTAGCGCTGCCCGCGCACGGGGCGAAGCCCGGCGTCCCAGAGGATCCTGGTGAGCTCCCTGGTGGCGGGGCCGAGCACCACCACGATGAGGCCCGGCGGCAGGTCCACCGCGACGGGCGCAATCTTTTCCATCTTCATGCTCCGTTCCGCCGGCGCGCTCGGCCGGCTTCACGGATACCTCTCGCGATGAGACCCCCCAAACGCGACGAGAAAGTTCGACAGTTCTCCTCCACCGACGGTCCCAGCGCGGCGCGATGCTGTCGGCGTGTTCGAGCGTTTCACCGACCGGGGACGGCGGGTGATGGTCCTCGCCCAAGAGGAGGCCAGGCTGCTCGGCCACAACTTCATCGGCACCGAACACCTCCTCCTCGGCCTGATCAAAGAAGGCGACGGCATCGCAGCAAGAGCCCTCACATCGCTCGGGGTCACCATCGAGTCGGTCCGGAATCAACTCGAGGAAAAGATCCCGCCCGGTGAGCATCACGACGGGTCGCCGCCGTTCACGCCGGTCGCGAAGAAGGCGCTCGAGATGTCGCTGCGAGAGGCGCTGCAGCTCGGCCACAACTACATCGGCACCGAGCACATCATCCTCGGCGTGCTGCGCGCCGACGACAGCGTCGCCACCGCAATCCTCGAACAACTCGGCGTCACCCCAGCCGCGGTACGCGAGGCGGTCATCTCGTCGATCTCGCCCGCTCCCGGCGCCGGCCCTCTGGGCGCGCCACGACCCGCCCGGCGCTTCCTATCACGGGGCCGCGAACCCCCGATACCACAGGCGCACACTCGCCGGCCGTCCCAGGGCCAGTATCGGGTCTCCGGCGTCGTCGACGTCGCCTTGTCAGGGGGCCGGCTCACCGGCGTCGTCGCCGGCCTCCCCGTAGACGTGGGCCTCGACATCCCCGCCAGCGGCGGAACATGCCGGGGCACCTTCGCCGGGGCGGACCTCAGTTGCAGCTGGCGTCTCGCCCCCAACGGACAGTGGATCCCCGACGTCCCGGGCTGGGCCCGCGGCGTCTACGCCGGAGAACAAGGCGAGCTCCGGGGATGGTTCCACCTCTCCGACGACGGCCTCTTCGAACAGGCGACCATCGAGGGTGAGTTCGCAGCGGAGACGATCGCCGCCATGGTCCGCGCCGGCTTGGCATCCACACCACAGGACGCCTTCCGTATCAACGGCTACTTCGCCGGCGCTGGCTTCTCGCTCACCTGCAGCTTCGCCACCGGGTCCGCCCAGCTTCGAGGGTCGATCGACGGCAACCCCATCAACCTCGAAGGCAAACGCCACCAAACAAATGTCGACCCGCGCCTCCGGACCGTCACCGGAACCTTCGAAGGACCCTCACCCCTGCTGTTTGTGGCTACCTGCGCTCTGCTCTTTTTCATCTGAACCCGCAGATCACAATGTGGCCGCGTGCGGACTCCACCTCTCTGTCAGGGGCGATACGGGGCCGGCCGCCCAACAGCACATTCGGGCAGCACATTCTGGCTCGAGACCGTTAGCTGGGCGAAGTACTTGATCCGTCGTTAGGGGCGGCTTCTCGGAGGGCGGCATAACGGTTCGGACCAGCGCAGAGCGATCGTTCGGGCGCGGCGGGAGGAACCTGTTTGCCGATCCCCCGGGATCTGTTCTCGGCCCCTCCCTTACGCGGAGAGGAGCGCCAACAAGAACATCGCCATGAAGGTCCCGACGACGATCCCAGCTATTCGCCAGTCCCATGCGACCCTTCGCATCGCTCTGCTCGGGTAGACAGGCGTCTGCGCTGATACTGGGAGTGCTGGCAGAACGGAACGCAAATCAGCCAGCGTGGCCGCGGAGCGAATCCTGCTCAACTGATCCTGGTAGGCGTCACCACTCAGGTATCCGTGGGATAGAGCAGCCTTGAGTACTTCTTGGCTCTGCGCACGATCTGTCTCGCTGGGCGCGGACCTCTGATCTCGACCGTCCAGCCAGGGGTACATGTGCCCGAGGCTGTAGGGATCGATACTGGCACGGGCTTGGCGAACCCTTCGGCCGAAGCGCCAGTAGAGCCTGTTCGTGCTCGGCTCTACGCCCACGAGCACGGCCAGGAGGATCCCGATGGGTAGGAGCCACAGAGACGCAGTGAGGCCGGTGGACCAAGACTTCTTAGTTCCTGAGTGCAGGACTATCAGCTCGGCACCGAGCAGGATCGTCGCCAAGCCCAGCACATACGCCCAGTCCAGCCGCCGAGACTTCACAAGAATCATTCGGAATACGACCGATCTGGCTTGAGGGGAACCGCCCAGATTGTTCGTACTTGCGGCTACCTCGTTGCTCGGAGGCCCTCGGGGTAGACGCCCGAAATCGGCGATCGCGCGTCACCCGGGAGCCTGCTCGATCGCTGAGACCGGCGAGCAGAACGACGACCAAGGGAGTCCGGCGATCGGGACCCACGATCTGCTCGGCACGACCCTCGCAGCGGAGTGGCTGGTCAGCGCCAGTCCCGTCGTTAGGGCGGGTGAGTCGCCGCGTTGTCGGTGATATTCGGCGTGTCCGTTATGGGCTGTACCCTCTGGTGCTGCGCTCAAGCGTTGTAGGGGGGCAATGGACGGTTTCGAGGACAGCTACGAGGAGTTGTTTCTTTGTGGTCTTCGAGCCGCGCAGCGTGTTCTCGCGGATCGGGAAGCCGCGTCCGACGTTGCTTCGGAGGCGGTTGCTCGGGCTTTTGTGAGATGGCGCCGCATAGAGACGTACGCTCCGGCGTGGGTAACGCGGGTGTCGGTCAACCTGGCGTTGGATCAGGTTCGTCGCCGTCGCAGAGCGTTGCCGCAGGAACCTCGCTTTGAGCAAGAGCCTTCGCTCGATCGGGTGACTCTCGCTTCGGTGTTGGCTCGTCTTCCGCGTCGCCAGCGGGAAGCGCTGGTTCTGCGATTCCTGCTCGATCTTGATGAAGAGCACACCGCGCAGGTTCTGGGAGTCACCGTGGGAACGGTTCATACGCATGTGACTCGAGGGTTGGCCCAAGTCCGCCACAAGCTTCCAGCGGACGCCTTTCTGAGAGGAGAGTTGCTGTGACCATGAACGGGCCGCCCACGCCCGAGGAACGTTCGGCCATGACGGCGCGGCGGGACACGACTATGCGGAGATTCCACACGTTGCGCCGTCGGAGGCTGCTGGAGCGAGCAGGGGCTGCGATTGCAGTGGCCGCAATGGCTATCACCGCGTCGCTGTTCTTGGTGGGCTCATCAAACCAGGCCACCCACGTGCTGGTACCAGCTGGCGTTCCATCAAGCACCTCGCCGGCTGTTTCATCGCCAGTAGCGACGACGCTCCCTCCCACGACACTCCCAAGCCAGTCGTCCCCTGCCACGCCTGCGAGCACGCCCGGTCGGAGCACAACGTTGCCCCCAGCGCCTCCAACGACCGGCACTCCGCCCCCTTGCTCGAACCAGCAGTTCAGCGCCCAGACTGCGACCGACCACTCCGACTACACCCGCGGACAAACCGTAAATATCAACGTCACGATGACTAACAGTGGCCCGACATGTGAAGGAGTACCTCCCTGGGTCTGCGGGCAGCACGCCTCGATCTACAACAGCTCACACACTGACGTGTGGGACTCCGGAGCCGGGCCGAACAGCCCAAGCGACGTGACAGGATGCCCCGCCGCGATGAATCAGCTCATCGCTCATGGCAGCTCAAGCACACAGTCCCTGGCCTGGCAGCAAGACCAGTGCACATTCGACAACCAAGCGTTTGTGGTACCCAACCCAGACTGCCCGGGCACGCAGGTGCCAGACGGGACATACGCGGTCATAGGCGACTCGGGCAAGGCGCCCGCTGTCAGCATCACCATCTCAGGCTAAAACAACGGCAGGCTCGATCAGCCCCAACCGACTCCTGCCCAAGAAGCCAATAACAGCGCTCCCACCGTAGAACGATTCTGAGCCAGTGCAACGTTCACTCACTTACCAGCCCATTCGGGACGCACAGAATGACGGGTGTCAGCAATCTCCCCACGCACGCCGATTCGGCGATCACGAGCAGCTCCCGAGGCTGGCTCACGGAACCGAAAGTGGTACAGATCGTCGGTCTGGGACGAGAAATATGATGTACAACTCTGTTCTGATCTTGTACAATCGCGTCATGTCCACGATGAACGTCAGCGAGGCCCGGGAGAAGCTCGCCGAGGCCATTGACGCGGCCCAGTCTGAAGCGGTGGTCCTCGAACGCTACGGCCGGCCGGCCGCAGTATTGGTGAGCATGGAGCGATACGAACAGCTCCTCGACGCGCTCGAAGAGGCCGAGGACATCGCGGCGTTCGATGTGGCGATGGCCGAAGCAGGCGACAACATCCCCTGGGACAAGGTCAAAGCCGACCTCGGCTGGTCGTGAGTCGATATCGGGTCGAAGTCCGCCCAGCCGCGGTCCGAGCACTGCGCAAAATCGACCCGAAGATGCGGCCCCGTATCGAGGGGGCGATCGTCCTATTGGCAGAAGACCCTCGACCTCCAGCATCGCGGCCGCTAACC
>Ga0307374_10004224_pt1 | contig 24009 bp, 27 predicted proteins | sample OX3MG_FD_202532 | JGI IMG/M metagenome (GOLD analysis project Ga0307374, IMG submission 202532) | Soil microbial communities from Risofladan, Vaasa, Finland - OX-3 | ecosystem: Environmental > Terrestrial > Soil > Coastal area > Acid sulfate soil | place: Finland: Risofladan, Vaasa | collected... | reverse complement strand
TCGGGTAACGTTCACGACAATTCCTGCTCTCATGATCAGAGCTTGAACTGCTTCGGACAATTTGGGAATCGTCCGAATGTATCAGACCACTAGGTGGGTAGCGAATGTTAAATCCGCTCCACTAGCGAATCGTAAAATACCGGCTGGGCCGCGAAAAAACTTTGCGCCATGTCAACTGGAATACGGCGGACATGGCGGAGCTTAATTGATGATAAAATGCGAAATCATCACCGCAGACGAGTTTCCGGTCCTTCGCTCCGAGCAAAGATGCCGCCGAGCCGCAGTGGCTTTTGCGTAAACGAACTGACCCGTTTAGGCCAAGTCAGTCGCCAGGGCCTCGAATTTGACGCAGATCAATTTTCTTTTCGCGCCAAAGTCTCAAATTCCACACCTAAGTGCTGCCGTCACCGTCGCTTGAAGGAAGAAAATGGACTTAAAGGAAGCCATTTACACTCGTCGCGCCGTTCGCAGTTACACAAACGAAACGGTCGGCGATGATACGATCCGCGCCTTGATCGACGCTGCCATTCAGGCGCCAAGCGCGGTCAATCAGCAGCCATGCACGTTTTGTGTTGTACGGGATCGGTCCTTGCTCGCGCGTATTTCTCGCGAGGCCAAGGCTTGCATGGTCAAAAGCACGCCGATCGGTCTTATGTCGCATCATTTCAATGAAATTCTGAACGATGCGAATTTTGATATTTTTTATCATGCGCCGATTCTGATCGTGATTTCCACCGATGCCGATATTCCATGGGCGACCGAGGACGCAGCTTTGGCAGCGGAAAATCTGATGCTGGCCGCCCGTGCCGCGGGTCTCGGCAGTTGCTGGATCGGCTTTGCGCAAAGCTGGCTCGGCACGCCCGAAGGTAAGGCCGCGCTTGATCTTCCGGCAAAGTACAAGCCGCGGGCGCCGATCATTGTCGGATATCCAAAATCCGTACCCGCTGCGGTGCCGCGGAAAGCACCACCAGAGATCCGCTGGATAAACGCGACGGACAAATGACTACGTGGAATTACTGATCCCTGGGGTTGACGTAAGTCAAAAGCTCTTCAAACGGCCCGGGTTAGCTTCAAATTTGCAAAAAAGCCCATTTGGGGGAGAATCCCATGTCTGTTCAATCGCATTCTGCGCAGGCAGCTAAGCCGTCTGCAATCAGCGGGGTTCTGTCGCGTTCGTCGTCGCATGGGTCGTCTGTCTTCTCTTTTACTTCCTGCAATACGCCGTGCGTTCCGCACCAAGCGTGATGATTTCTGAGCTCACCCAAGCATACGGTCTGACAACATTAGGTTCAGTTCGTTGCTCGGACTTTATTACTATACTTATTCGACGTTTGCGCTGATTTCCGGCGCTGCCCTCGATCGGTGGGGCGCGAAATACACCATCCCGGTTGGAATCTTCTTTCTTGCGCTTGGCCTAGCCACGTTTGGTGTCGGTGTCGCATCGACGGCGTATGTCGGCCGCTTGCTCCAGGGAGCCGGCGCCGCCTTTGCGTTTGTCGGTGCGGTTTATCTTGCGACCCATGGCTTTCCATCACGTTATCTCGCGACCGCGATCGGCTTCACACAAATGATGGGAATGCTCGGTGGCTCGGCCGGTCAATTTGGTGTTGCACCGCTCGTGCATGGAGGGCCGATCAGTTGGCAGCAGTTCTGGTACCGATACCAGCGAACAGAACAGGCTTGCGGCGGCCGAAATGGTGCCGCGATGATCCCCCATTCGATCATCAAGGAAGTCAATCCGGACAATGTCAAAGGCAACGCTACCGGCGCGATCAACTTTCTCGTCTTCGCGATGAGCGCGTTCGGTGCGCCGGCTGCAGGCTGGCTGTTGCAGAAACTTGCCGTCGGCGGCGCATTGACGCTCGACATCTTTGATAAAGGAGCCACTGCCGCGATTGCTTGCGTTATCGTCGGCGCGATCCTGGCTTTGTTCCTAAAAGAAACCGGTTTTGCCGTTCGCAAAGCATGACCGTTGCCCAAGGGACGGGCGCGTCCACGCGCCCGTCACCAAGCCAACACAGAATCAACGAGGTTTGTCATGGAACGCGAAGTCCTTCACCGCATGCTCCGCGATATGCTGCTCTCCCGTACCTTCGAAGAGCGCGCCGCGGAAGAATACAGTAAAGGAAATATCGTCGGGTTTCTTCATCTTTATCCCGGCGAAGAGGCGGTCGCGGCGGGCGTGATCAATGCCGTCGGGCCATCCGACTATATTGTGAGCAATTACCGCGAACACGCGCATGCACTGGTGCGCGGCACCCCGGCGCGGGAAGTGATGGCGGAACTGTTCGGTCGCGCGACCGGAATGAGCAAGGGCATGGGTGGATCGATGCACATGTTCGATCGCGAGCGGCGGTTCATGGGAGGTTACGCGATCGTCGGCCAGACCTGCCCGATCGCTATCGGCGTCGCCTATGCGGTTGCCATGCGCGGGCTTCCTGAGGTGGTCGTCTGCTTCATGGGTGACGGCGCCGTCAATCAGGGCACATTTCATGAGTCGCTCAACATGGCTGGCCTCTGGCGGCTGCCGAGCTTGTTTGTTTGCGAGAACAATCACTACGCTATCGGCACGGAGATCCATCGTCACTCGGCAGTGCCGGAAGTGTTCAAGCGCGTTGCCGCCTACAACATTCCGGCAGAAAAAATCGACGGGATGGACGTGATCAAGGTCCACACTGCGACCAAGCAGGCGCTCGATCGAATCCGGCGCGGCGGCGGTCCGCAATTCATTGAGTTTGAGACCTACCGCTATCGCGGCCACTCCATGGCCGATCCCGGCACCTATCGGCCGGCGGTCGAGCTCAAGGCTCATCAAAATATTGATCCGCTCACGATCGGTGCTCGCGAGCTTGAATACCGCTATCCGACACCGGACGAGCTTGCCGAGGTCGGACCGGACAATATCAAGCTATTCGCTGACCATCTGCTCGATGCCGAATACCTGGCCGAGACCGAGATGGAAGAGCTTAAGCAGGAAATTCAGAGGACCGTGGACGACGCCGTCGCGTTCGCCTCGCAAAGCCCGCAGCCGACCATGGATGCGGCTTGGGGTCATCTCAACGGCAACAGCCGCCACGAAATCATGGTATAGGAGACGAGCGATGTCACATGAATTACTTTATTGGCAGGCGCTTAACCGCGCCATGGATCACGAGATGGCTGCCGATGAATCGGTGTTCACGCTCGGCGAAGACGTCGGCCTTTACGGCGGCAGCTATCGTGTCACCGAAGGACTCTACGCCAAATATGGCGAGTGGCGCGTGCGCGACACGCCGATTTCGGAAAACGGCTTCACCGGGCTGGGCGTAGGCGCCGCATTGGTCGGCGCGCGTCCTGTGGTCGAGATCATGACCATCAACTTCATATTGCTGGCTCTCGACTCGATCATCAACGGGGCGGCAAAAATCCCCTTCATGTCGGGCGGGCAGTTCAAAATGCCGTTGGTGGTGCGCGTGCCAGGTGGCGTCGCTCGTCAGCTCGCGGCACAACACGCGCAACGCCTGGAACACACGCTGATGAACGTGCCGGGCTTGCGTATTGCCGTCCCGTCAACGCCGCAGGACGCCTATTGGCAGCTGCGGCAGGCAATTGCCACTGACGATCCGATCATTCTATTGGAGCATGAACTCCTCTACTTTACCAAGGGACAGGTCGACTTCGTGGCGGAAGCGCCGCCTATGCACCGCGCCGTTGTACGCCGCGAGGGCCGCGATCTGACCATCATCAGCTATTCGCGTCACGCAGTGTTGTCGCAAGAGGCTGCCAATGAGATGGCAAAGGAAGGGATCGAAGCCGAAGTCATTGATCTGCGCAGCTTACGGCCGATCGATTGGGAGACCTGCGTAAAGTCAACGGAGAAAACGCATCGCGTGCTGGTTGTCGAGGAAGATTGCCGCTTCGCTGGCGCCGGGGCCGAAATCGCCGCGACGCTGAGCGAGCGCTGCTTCTACTCGCTTGATGCGCCGATTCAGCGGCTGGCCGGCCTTGATATTCCGACTCCTTACAATGGTGCGTTGGAGGCAGCTACCATTCCGCAGATACCGGACATTGTTGCCGCCGCGCGCAACTTGTATCAATCCGCCAAGGAAACCAAGGCTGCATAAAAAATGACTCAGCCGATTACCATGCCGGCGCTGTCGGACACGATGAGCAACGGCCGCTTGGTGAAGTGGACGAGAAAGCTTGGCGAGCCGGTCAAGAAAGGGGACGTTATCGCGGAGATCGAAACCGACAAAGCTGTCATGGAAGTCGAGGCGTTCGAAGATGGCTATCTGAGCGGGCCGCTGGCGGCGGAAGGAACGGAAGCTCCAGTCGGGGAAGTCATCGGCTATATCACCGAGAAACATGAAGACGTGGCCGGCGATGCCCGGGCCGCCGGCGCCGCCGTTCGGCCGCCGGCCCCCCCGGTACCGAAATCGGAGGCCAAGCCGCCAACCACAAGGGCGGAATCTCCAGTTTCGGCAGTATTAGCGGCCTCGATGGCAATCCCGCAGCATTCTGGCGGGACAGGGCGGGAGCATCGTCGTCCCGCCACGCGGTCGCCCTCCACCACGCCGGCGCCGACAAAAACACTGTCGTCGCCGCTTGACGCCGGCCCAGCCTTTCGTATCGAGCGTGCATCCAGTCTGCGTGAGGCCGTTGCACGTAATATGATCGCCGGCGCGGCAACGCCCACATTTCGGGTCACTGCGCTGTTGCCGCTCGAGCCTTTGGCCGCTGCGGCCAAAGCACATCAGCAATCGCTGTCGCTTCTCCTGGCGCGAGCATGCGCGCGTACCATCGCAACGCATCCGTTATTCAACGCAGCTTACACGCCGGAGGGACTGGCGCGACGCGAGCGCGTCGACATTGGTATTGCAGTCGATGGCGGCGACGGGCTGATCACGCCGGTGTTGCGCGATGCCGCTGGCCGCTCCCTGGCGGCACTGGCTCAAGACTGGAGTTCCCTGCGCGAGAAGGTCAAAAGTCGGCGGCTTGTGCCTGCGGACTACAGCGGCGCGACCTTTTATCTGAGTGACCTCGGCGTATTTTCCGTGGTGGAAACCTTTGACTCGATCATCCCGGTTGGCGCCTCAGCTATTTTATCGGTCGCCGCTTCGCGTCCGCATGGCGCGTCTTGCACATTGGCGTGTGACCACCGGGTCGTCTTCGGCGCAGACGCCGCGCGCTTTTTCGAAACGCTGCGCCAGCGGTTGAGCGATCCGGGCAAGCTGCTCATCTAAGGAGATACCGATGACAAATTTTCCGGCGCGGCACGCCGAGCTGCAAAGCATCATGCCGCGGTTAGCTAGCGAACTGCGCGGGCCGATCGGTGGCTTTGCCAATCTGCACAAGGCGGCGACGGCTGATGGCACGCTCAACACGAAGACTAAAGAGCTGATTGCGCTCGTGATTGCGGTCGCTGGCCATTGCGAACCGTGCATCGCCTACCATGTCCACGACGCACTCAGAGCCGGCGCTAGCCGCGCCGAAATGTTGGAGGCGTTGGGCGTCGCCGTGATGATGGGAGGGGGACCAGCGGCCATGTATGCCTGCGACGCCTTTGTGGCGTTGGAGCAATTTGAAAGTGCGAATAAAGCTTCAGACCAAAGCTAGTGGTCCGATTCTAACATTCGCATCCGCATTCGGCAGCTTCTCATGCGAATGTTAGAATCAAAAGGACCACTAGCAATACGACGCCTTTGGCGCGGCATCGCGGACCGGAGCGATCAAAGTGTTTATCGAGGCAGGTCCTTGACTATGGTTTCGGCCGGACAATCACGGGAGTTTGCGAAAGTTTTGCAAGCACCTGGCATCGGCGGCGTATAGGGACCCATTCGTAGAGGAAAATCTCGAGCGGCCGCCACATTGCTACCCATCCGATGATCAGCATGCCTTCGCCTACGATGTCGGAAATGGCGCCGCTTCCGAAAGAGAACGCCAACCCTCGCAAGAGAGAGCACAAAAGCAAAAACGCCAGCCCAGTGACCAAGGCGATTCGACCCTCATGGAATAAGAGTCGAAGACGCCGGCGTTCGTGCGTTTCGCGGTAGGAAAAGTAGTGATGCACAGCCGTTGCAATATCCAAAATGCCGGTTTGCGGCAACTGATCGGCCGGAAGATGAACAATGAGCGTCAAGGCCTGTTGCCGCGGAATTTCCTCCGCGGAGCCGACAATATAGTCTTCTGCCTCCTGATCGAGGTCACGTTCGCGAAATGGAGACGGATCGAGTGAATTGAACAGTTGAGCGAGCCGACTGAGGTTGATCTCTATCCTCGCGTCCGTCTCTGATCCATGAGAGTGGTCTGCGTCAGCCATCGTGCGGTCCATTTTGTTTAATTTCCGCTTTTTAAGACAAGGCGGCAATTGAAATAAATCCGGACTGTCTCGTCCTTCCCTTGCGCGTTGATCGAGATCAAACTTTGCCCGACAGTGACCTTTATGAGGGTGGCTATTGGCGGTAGGGGCAACCGCTTCGAACGCGGTTTTGACAATGCAGGCGATGGTCCTTGAGCGGTTGCGCGAGCCGTTGAAATCGCAGGAGCGGCCGGATCCGGACCCGGTCGCGGGTGAGGTACGTGTCCGAGTCGCAGCATGCGGCGTATGCCGCACCGATCTGCACGTGGTTGACGGCGAATTGCCCAACCCACAGTTACCGATTATCCCCGGCCATGAGATCGTCGGTTATGTCGATGCGGTCGGAAAAGGAGTTGACACCCCCGCGGTCGGAACGCGCGTTGGTATTCCGTGGCTTGGCTGGACCTGCGGTCAATGCGACTACTGTCGTAGCGGTAGGGAAAACCTCTGCGATCGTCCATTGTTTACTGGGTACACGCGCGACGGTGGTTATGCCACGCATGTGGTCGCGGACGCGCGATACGTATTTCCGCTACCGGAAGGCGGCGACGACGTGGCAAGCGCGCCACTCCTGTGCGCCGGCTTGATCGGTTGGCGGTCGCTGCGCATGGCCGGCGAGGGAAAGAGAATCGGCTTATATGGCTTTGGCGCGGCCGCTCACATCGTTTCGCAGGTAGCGCGGTGGCAGGGGCGCGATGTCTATGCCTTTACCAGGACCGGGGACGCTCCCGCACAAGCCTTTGCCCGCAAGCTCGGTGCTTGCTGGGCCGGTAGCTCGGAAGAGAAGCCGCCGGACGAACTCGATTGCGCGGTCATTTACGCGCCAGTCGGATCGCTGGTGCCGGCGGCGCTCGGCGCGGTGCGCAAGGGCGGCCGGGTCGTCTGCGCCGGCATCCACATGAGCGATATTCCGGCTTTTCCTTATCGGTTGCTGTGGCAAGAAAGAGAACTTCTGTCGGTCGCCAACCTCACGCGCGCCGACGGAGAGGAATTCTTTGCAATCGTTCCAAAGGCCGGTATTGCGACACAGACTAAGGCCTATGCGCTAGCAGAGGCAAACGAAGCGCTGGCGGATTTGCGTTATGGCCGATTACAAGGCGCGGCGGTCCTTGTTCCGTGAATGGCGTTAGAGCATAGCAAGCCGGGCAAACAGCCAAAGCTTGATTTGATCGAGGACGAAGGCCAGGGCGACCGCTGCCAGGAACAATCCGCCAACAATGATTGGTGCCAGCGGGGCCATCAGGAAGCCAGTGAGAGCCAAAACAGTAACGATCGACAGGTCGGCAACGGAAGAAAGAATAAGAATAATGCTCGGTCGGGACGACCACATCCGTCCCCGCGCGCGTGCAATATAAAAAACAGCTTGCCCATTATATGGCACAGTTAAAATTGGCATTGCATGTCAACTTACGGCCTCGATAAGCTGTTTTCGCCGCGGTCGGTGGCCGTCATCGGCGCCTCGCCGCGAGAAAGCTCGCCCGGTCGGGCAGTATTGGCAAATCTTCGTAGCGCCGGCTTCCTGGGTGCCATTCATCTGGTCAACCCGCGCTACGACGAGATCGAGGGCATTCGCGCAGTCAAGTCCTACGACAATTTGGCCGAGGCTCCCGATGTTGCGGTTATCGGAGTGCCGCCGGCGGCGGTTCCGGACGCTGTCGCTGCCGTCGCACAGAAAGGGACCGCGGCCGCCATTATCATCACCGCCGGTCTCGACCAAGGTTCGGGCTCACTCTCCGAGCGTTGTGAACGCGCGGCGCGCGCGACCGGCCTGCGTTTGGTGGGTCCAAATTGCCTCGGCGTCCTGGTGCCGCGGGCGAAATTCAATGCAAGCTTCACCGCTTCGACACCGTCAGCCGGCGACCTCGGCCTGATTTCGCAGTCCGGCGCCATCGCTACAGGCCTTGTTGAGTGGGCCGCGGCGCGTGGTGTCGGATTCTCCGCAATCGTCTCAATCGGCGACAGTATTGATGTCGATTTATCCGATCTGCTTGATTTCCTTGCTATGGATCGTGCGACACGGGCGATTCTGCTTTACGTCGAGTCGGTTCGGGATGCGCGCAAGTTCATGTCGGCGGCGCGTGCAGCGGCACGAGCAAAGCCGGTACTAGTAATCAAGTCCGGACGGCACGCCCAAGGCGCCAAGGCAGCCCTGACCCACACCGGAGCGCTGGCGGGATCGGATGCGGTCTATGACGCCGCTTTTCGCCGAGCGGGTCTGCTGCGCGTCCTCGACCTCGACGAATTGTTTGCTGCCTCGGAGACGCTCGGTCATCTCACCGCGGTGAGCGGAAAGCGGCTCGCCATTCTGACCAATGGCGGCGGCGTCGGCGTGCTCGCGGTCGACCGCCTGATAGAACTTGGCGGCGAGCTCGCCGCGATCTCGCCCGATACGATGCAAAAGCTTGACGCCGCGTTGCCGCGGATCTGGTCGCACGCAAACCCGGCCGATATTGCCGGCGATGCCGATGCGGCACGCTATGCGGCCGCACTCGGCCATTTGCTCGACGATCCAGCCAACGACGCCGTACTGGTGATGAATGTGCCGACGGCGCTGGCTTCTCCCGCCGACGCCGCGAAATCCATTGTCGCTGTCGCTGCACAACACCGGGCACGGCGTTCGCCGCTTAAGCCAATATTCGCCATGTGGATCGGCCAAAGCGATGCGTCTGCCAAAGTGTTCGAGGATGCCCGCATCCCAAGTTACGCGACGGAGACGGCCGCGGTTTTCGGTTTTACCCATCTCGTGCGCTACCAGGAAGCGCGCAATTTGTTGATGGCGGTACCACCGAGCTTGCCGCACGATTTCGCACCTAATTCCGACGCGGTGCGCCCGGTGCTGGATGGGGTGCTGAGTGAGAAACGCGTCTGGCTCGACCCGGCCGAGTTGTCTCGGGTGTTTTCTGCCTATGGGATTCCTGTGACGCCGGCAGTGCTGGCCCGGAACCCCGATGAAGCGGTGGCGGCGGCAAAACCGTTTCTCGCTGACGGCACACCGGTCGTCCTGAAGATTCAATCACCGGACATTGTTCACAAGTCCGAAGTCGGCGGGGTGCAGCTCAATCTCGCTACTGAGCGTGCGGTGCGCGAAGCTGCCGATGACATCTTAAAAAAAGCCCGCGCGGCTAAGCCTAATGCGCGGATCACCGGTGTCACCATGTTCCCGATGATCGTGCGGCCGAAAGCGCGCGAGCTGATCGTCGGGGTAGCCGACGATCCGACCTTCGGTCCGGTGATCGTATTCGGGCAGGGTGGGACTGCCGTCGAAGTCATCAGCGACAAAGCACTGGCGTTGCCGCCGCTTGATCTCGATTTGGCTCGTGGATTGATTGCACGAACGCGGGTTTGCCGTATCCTGAAGGCTTACCGCAACGTACCGGCCGCCGATGAGCGGGCTATTGAACTTCTTCTCGTAAAGCTTTCGCAGTTGGTCGCCGATTTCCCCGAGATCAGAGAAATCGACCTCAACCCGGTTCTTGCCGACGAGACGGGCGTGATCGCCGTTGACGCTCGAATGTCGATCGCTCCGGCAGCGGCATCGCAGCGCGACCATCGCGGTAATCGGCGTTTCGCCATCCGTCCGTATCCGACGGAATGGGTGCGTCACATGCAATTGCGCGATGGGACGCCGATCCTCGTCCGTCCGGTCCGGCCGGAGGATGAGCCGCTTTATCCGCCTTTCTTTGCTGCGGTCACGGAAGACGACCTTCGGTTGCGCTTCTTCGCCCCGGTCAAGGATTTCAGTCACGCCTTCATCGCCCGCTTTACGCAAATCGATTACGCGCGCGCTATGGCCTTCATCGCGCTTGACGCAACCAGCGGCGAGATGCTTGGCGTTGTTCGCTTGCACTCGGATGCGGACTACCAGAGCGGCGAATATGCAGTACTCGTTCGCTCGGACCTTAAATCGCGCAGTCTTGGCTGGCTCCTCATGCAACTAATTATCGAGTACGCCCGCAGCGAAGGCCTGCGTGTGGTAAGCGGTCAGGTTCTGCAAGAGAACACGACGATGTTGCAAATGTGCCGAGAGCTCGGCTTTCAAATCGAGTCCGACCCGCAAGAGCCTTCAACGGTGGTGGCAAGCTTGTGCCTTTAGCCGAGGTCAAGGCCTAGCGTTCCAGCGATTTCAGGTAAGCGATCACGTCGGCGACCTGACCGGGATCGAGCTGGAATTCTGGCATCGATGGATGGCCCGTGATGATCCCTTCGCCAAGCGATTCCTGCAAGTTCTCGATTGGATACCGCTCGTGCAAGGTGCGAAATGGGGGTGCGATCCGAAGCGGACTCTCGCCGACATGGATAACCGAATGGCAATGCGAGCAATGAGCCCGCACGAAGACCAGCCCTCTTTGCGCGGCCGGAGAAAGCGCTTCCTCGCTGCGTGCCTGTTGCGGCATAAAGATAAGGCACGAGAGAACTGCCACGAGAAGACCGAGGTGAACGCTGCGTTTCTTGTGCAAGTTAGCCGCCTTTTTCTCTGCAAATTTCCTAGACAGACGCAACCGTGTTCACGCGCGAGCTTCCGGTCTAGCGGCCTCGTCCTCCGACGAAGGAAAGGCCATTCCCGACATCGGCTCAACCCAAACGATGTGGTCATGCACCTGATGCACGCCTGGCACGTTTTCGGCCACGACCACGCACGCCTTCCTCATCCGCTCGTCGGTAATGGTGCCCCATAGTTCGACGACGCCATCTCTAACCGTCACGTCGATCCGCGGCGCCCAAGGTTGTGCGGTGAATGCCGCGAGGATGCGATCGCGAATAGTCGCACCATCACCTATGGGAGCTTCAGGTTCGCGCGCCAGACTGACGAGCGCGCGCATCAAATTGGCACGACTGATGATGCCAACAATCTTGCCGTCGCGCAGCACCGGCAACCGCTTGACGCGCTTACTCTCCATCAGTTCCACTGCCGTGGCGAGAGGAACGTCCTCGCCGACTGTGATCGGATCCTCCGTCATTACTTCGGCCACCTTGCGGCCGGAGGTATGCGTGAATTCGCTAGCGATCCGGCCAGGACCGAGCACAAATTCGATCCATTTTGGCCGGCGTCGCTGGGTGTCGGTCTCGGCGCGTCGCAGAAAGTCACCTTCCGTCACCATTCCGACCAAGTTGCCCTCTGCATCGACAACCGGCAGGCCGCTGATTCGATTTTGCAGCATAAGTCTTGCTGCCTTGAGGATTGTGTCCTCTGGGCGGACCGAAATGACGTTCCGGGTTATGACGTCAACGACGCGCATATTTCCCTCCATTTACGGATTGGCCAAACAAGCTCTAGCCGTTGAGCCGATTCAACGCCGGACGATTCCGCAGGACGATCCTTCGCGATGACGGCACCTCGATTGTCGCGGCGCTTTCCAAGCCTGTCAGCGTTCGCGAAACCGTTTCGATCGTGAGACCGAGATAGTCGGCAATGTCCTGCCGCGACATCGGCAATTCGACGGCATTGTTTGCATAAGCACGTTCCGCCATTTCCAGGAGGAAGCTTGCAACACGCTCCTGCGCGCTCTTGACGAGCAAAAGAATGCGATCCTGCATTCGGCGCAATTCGCGACTGGTCAAGCTGAACAACTCCCTGCCGATCAAAGCATCGCGGGCGGCAAGGTTGGTCAGCGCGGTACGCTTGGCCACTAGTACCTTGGTGTCGGCGATTGCCTCAGCGGAAAATGAATGTTCGTCCGCTAGCTGCAGGCCAAAAATGTCGCCCGCCAGATAAAAGCCACCGATCTGACGGCGGCCGTCATTGAGAATTTTGTAAGTGCGAACACTACCGCTGATCACTTTGTAAACGTAGTCTGCCGGCTCGCGCTCGCCAAAGATCTCGGTGTTGCGCGGATAAGACATCAGCGCGCCCATAAGCTGCATGGTTTGTCCAAGCGCATTATGTTCATCCGCGTGGGCGGCACCGCTCGATCCGGATTGCTTCGATGGCGCTAACCGGCCAATGATGCCGACGCCACTGCGGTTCGATGTCTGAGTGAGCATGACCCTTTCCTCCATGAGCTTCGGGAGCTATTGGTAATGACCGGGTCAAAGGCGAGAAATTCAGATAATCGCCCTAAGGGTTATTCCGGAGGCGCTCCGGGGACGGCGCATGGGAAAAGGCCGTTCGCGACAATCGCCGGCATTTCGATGACAGAAGTGATTCCCCGTTCGCAATCCTTGGCAGCCAGGTGGACGTTACGGTTGTCCGCTCCGCACAACGTAATTGAGCAATACGGCATCGCCATAACGGCGGTTGCAGTGGTGCTGGTCATTCGCGTGGCGCTCTCCTCGGAGCTCAGCGGGCAGGCCTCCTATTTGTTCTTTTTTCCGGCGATATTGATCGCCTCGGCTTTCGGCGGATGGGGGCCTGGCATTGTCGCTACCATACTCGGCTTGTTGTTCGGCCTGTTTTTCGTTGTCGATGCGCGGGCTGTGACAGCCTCTGACATCATCAGTGCGATCGTCTTTACGCTCGTTGGTGCCGGGGCATCGTGGCGCGGTGAGTTATTGCGCCGCGCGCGCCTTGCCGCAGGCGCGAGTGCCGATGCGGCGATGGCTAGCGAAGCGCAGCTTAAATCGATCCTCGACACCGTACCCGACGCCATGATCGTGATCGATGAGCAGGGCGCGATGATATCTTTCAGCCACGCGGCGGAACGCCTGTTCGGCTATTCCGGCGCGGAAGTGCTAGGCAGAAACGTGAACATTTTGATGCCGTCGCCATATCGGGAAGAGCATGATACTTATTTGGAACGTTACCGGACGACCGGGGAACAAAAAATCATCGGCATCGGTCGCGTCGTAGTCGGCGAGCGCAAGGACGGTTCGACATTTCCGCTTGAGCTCACCGTCGGCGAGGTAAAAACCGGCACTCCGCGCCTGTTCACCGGGTTTATCCGCGATTTGACCGAGCGACAGGAAAGCGAGGCCCGCTTTCAGGAACTGCAGTCGGAGCTCGTGCATGTTTCACGGCTGACCGCGATGGGCGAAATGGCATCGGCGCTCGCTCACGAGATCAATCAGCCGCTTTCCGCGATCGCCAACTACATGAAGGGTTCGCGCCGGTTGCTTGAAGACAGTACCGATGAACGCGCGGCGTTTCTCCGCGAGGCAATGGACAAGGCGGGCGAGCAAGCGTTGCGCGCGGGTCAGGTTATTCGCCGGATGCGCGACTTCGTTGCGCGCGGCGAGAGTGAACGGCGGGTGGAGGATGTGAGAAAGCTGGTCGAGGAAGCAAGTGCATTGGCTCTTGTTGGCGCGAAGGACAAGGGCGTGCGCGTGCGCTTCGATTTCGATCCGCGCGTCGATTCTGTGTTGGCGGACAAGGTGCAAGTTCAACAAGTGCTGCTCAATTTGGTGCGTAACGCTATTGAGGCGATGGAGGATAGCGAACGGCGTGAACTTATCATTTCAACCGCTGCCGTGCCGGAGGACATGGTTGCTATCAGTGTCGGGGACACTGGATCTGGCATCTCGCCCGAGATCACCGGCCAGTTATTTCAGCCGTTCGTTACGACGAAACGGCAGGGTATGGGCGTCGGTTTGTCGATTTCACGCACGATCATTGAGGCGCATGGCGGCACGATTGCGCCGCGCCCGAACCCCGGGGGCGGGACGATCTTCTCATTTACCTTGCCAACGGTCAGCAAAGAGGATGCCGGCAATGTCATCTGAAAAAACGCTGGTCCACATTATCGACGACGACGAAGCGATGCGCGAATCCTTGGTATTCCTTCTGCGTACCGCGCAGATTGGGGCGGAAGCATTTTCGTCCGGGCCGGCCTTCCTCGAGTGCTTACCCGATACGCGGCTGAGCTGTGTGATTACCGATATCCGCATGCCAGAAATGAGCGGTCTCGATCTGTTGCGCCGCCTGCGCGAAATGAAGATCGAGGTACCCGTGATCGTCATCACCGGCCACGGCGACGTCCCTCTGGCGGTCGAAGCAATGAAGTTCGGTGCTATCGATTTTCTGGAAAAACCGTTCGACGATGAAGTCTTGTTGGCAAGCGTTCGCTCGGCTTTCGAGCGGCAGCAGGGCGAAGCGAAGCGCCAGACTGTGCGGGTTGAAATCGACGGCAGGATCGCCGCACTTTCCAACCGCGAACGCGACGTACTCGGTGGCTTGGTCGCTGGTCGCGCTAACAAGCAGATCGCTTATGAACTGGGAATCAGCCCCCGGACCGTGGAAATCTACCGCGCCAACCTGATGGACAAGATGCGGGCCGGTTCGCTGTCGGATCTGGTCCGGATGGCGCTCATGGTCGGGATTTTGGGGCAGGATTAACCTCCAAACGACGACAATCCCGCTCTCGACATCCGGTCTGGATTTTGCGCGTCTTACCTCTGGAATTGAGCCATATCAATGCGGAAGCGGGGTCCCATGTGGTTCTTAGCCTCAAATCAATTTTTGATCGAAGTACGAGGGTATCTTGCCAACCGAAGTCGCCCAGGCTTTGCCGGCTGTCCCGCCGCAGATTGTGATCGTCGTCGACGACGATCCGGCCGTATGTAGCTCGCTGAAGTTTTCACTCGAATTGGAGGGATTTTCGGTTCGCACCTATGGTAGCGCCGCCGAGCTTCTCAAGGCTGGGCTGGAAGATGCGGATTGCCTGGTCATCGATCAACGGATGCCTGCTATGATGGGAATGGAGCTCATCACCAAGTTGCGCGCGCAAAATATATCCACACCCGCGATTTTGATCGTGAGTCAGCCGAATGTGGCGATCAGCGCTCGCGCAGCAAGGATGGGCGTTGCGGTAATGGAAAAGCCGTTTTTCGATAACGGGCTGGTGGAAAGAATACGCCGAGGCTGCCGGCCCAAGGCCGAATAAAATAAAAGGTCGCCGGAAGACCATCGCTATTCCATGATATGCAGTAGCCGCACCTCCTCATCGGGGCTGAGGTTGGCAACGTCAGTATCGCGTGAATCTGGTTTGAGTGCGGCATAAAAGCTTTCCGCCGCCTCACGCAGCTCTTCCCGATGCACAATGTCGTCCTTTTGCAGAGATGCCGCTGTTTTTGCCAGCTCGCGCAGAATTTCGGCAAACAAGGCGCAGTGAAAATGCATTCGAACGGTTTTGCGCGTGTCCAGACTGCCAGAGTGGTAGAGGCTCAGCGATATCCCATTTTGTTCAAAATGAGCATCGAACCGTGCCGAGTGCTCGAATGTACCGATGTAAAGCTTGTCAGGATATTCAACGGCGACTTCAGCCTTGTCAGGAACTGGCTTGCGCATAGGTACCTCCAATAATTGAAAAATTATCGAGCCGATTTCCGCTGTTGCCTTTGATCTCGATCAACCGCCGCAAAATCATTACGGCCCCTGGATTGTCCGCAAATATGCGGTCAGCGCGCGGGCATCTGCCCGGCTGAAGCGAAAGGTCGGCATGTCGGGGTGACCGCTTGGAAACTGGTTACGCAGCTGATTCTTGAAGCTATCAACGTCCAATCTATCGCTGAGCGTACGAAACGGCGGCGCACCGGCATGCGGGCTCGAGCCTCTGCGGCCCACAGCGTGACATTGTGCGCATAATCGATCGGCTAGTGCGCGGCCTTGGCGCGCCAAGGCTGTCGTTTCGCCGTTTGGCTCTTTCGCAAATGCGGCCGATACACTGACAAATAAAACCACAGCAGAGGCTGTAGCCCGCATGGACACCGATCCATAGCAATAGCTTGGACGACAATAGCCGCAGAATGTTCGCCAACGGCTCAGCGGGCTTTCCATTCGCGCCAGTGGGTAGGTTGTATATTGATCTGTTTCCGAGTACTTGCATTGATCCACACGCCATCATTGTGGCGGCAGCAGAATTCAACGGGATGGACGCCGGCCTTGTCGATAACGGCAACCTCCACATCGCGCTCCATTGGAACGCTAAAAATCTCATTCCATTCCATAGAATATTTATGACACGCTTCTGGTCGCCAGCCTTGATTTGAATCAAGACGACCCGCCTGGCAATCGCCGGTCGGGCAGGGCGGAAAAGTTTTTCGTCTCGTCTTCGTACGCAAAGAGCTCGGCGTAGCGTCCCCAGGCGATCGCTGCGTTTAGCGTCCGTTCCGCGTCGCGATGCGTCAGGTGGTCGCCCAACTCGATGTCGAATCTCGACCGCGGCGCTCGGTGTGTATCGCGCTCATGCAGAACCCGGCAGATATGGGCAGTCAGCGGCACAAAATTGAGCAGATGTTCCCTGAACAACTTCTTCCGTTCGTCGGTGTCGCTCCGGGCAAAGACGTGTCCGGCCGCGGTCAGCTTCAACGCCCCATGCTGAAATTCGGCAAACTCGAGAATGTGGAGCGCTTCGCCGATGGGAAAAAGATCGTCGACTTCCAAGGATAATGACTTCGCAAGATCGTCAAGCGCGGCATGCCCGTTATACGGAGCGCCCTGGATGATTTCGATGAGCCCGGCTATCCGGTTCACCGAGGCGTGCGGCAGCGGCCGTCCCAGCCCTTTATGGCCTTGCTTCGATCCTTCCAGGGAATCGATTGGTCGCGCCGTGAGCGAGGCATAAACGTTGTCAACGATATTGCCGAACTCCTCATCGAGCCGGTCGCGCGGGCGGGACAGGGTGATGCTGATGTCCGCCCCAATTTGCGCCGGGTGGGACGACAAAAGGATGAGACGATCGCACATGAGCACCGCTTCCTCGATATTGTGCGTAACCATCAGGACGGATTTGGTCGGAAGTTGTCTTTGCTCCCACAGGTCGAGAAAATCCGTGCGCAAGGTTTCGGCGGTCAAGACATCGAGGGCAGAGAATGGCTCGTCCATCAACAGCACATCCGGTCGGGTTGCCATTGCCCTGGCAAAGCCAACGCGTTGACGCATGCCGCCGGAAAGCTCCCGTGGATAAGCCGACTGAAAGCCGTCCAGGCCGATCAGGTCGATGGCCTCCTGCGCGCGGCGGTGGGCTTCCTCCCGCGTTAACCCGAGCGCATCCAGTCCGGCGTCGACGTTCTCAATCACCGTGAGCCAGGGGAACAGGGCAAACGTCTGGAACACGACCGAAATTCCCTCAGTCGGTCCGGCAAGAGGAACGCCTCGATAGATCACCTCGCCGGAGGTCGGCTTGATCAGGCCAGCGGCAATCCGCAACAGCGTCGATTTGCCCGATCCTGATCGGCCAAGCAAACCGACAATCTCGCCGCTACGGATTGACAAGTCGATGCGGTCGAGCACGGTCAGCGGATCGCCGCCACGCTTGGCAAATGCCATCGACACCTGGCGCAGGTCGAGGATGGGAGCGGTCTGGTCTGGCAATTTCAGCCCTTCAATCAAGCCGGGCTCGGCGCTCGGCGTAGGCGTAAAGCGGTCGCCACAGAAGCCGGTTCATGGCAACAACCAGTACCGACATGACTGCAATACCGAGCGCGATGCGCGGGTAATCGCCGGCCTCGGTCATTTGCGCGATGTAGGCGCCAAGCCCCAAACCGTTGAGTTTTGTCGGTCCCCAGCTCACCGCTTCAGACACGATGCTTGCGTTCCAGGCGCCGCCTGAAGCGGTGATGGCGCCGGTTACGAAATACGGGGAAATGCCTGGAAGCATAACGTCACGCCACCAGCGCCAGCGGCGGATACGAAACGTCTTCGCCGCCTCGCGCAAGTCAGTCGGAAAAACGCTGGCGCCGGCGATTATGTTGAACAGGATGTACCATTGGGTGCCCAGTATCATTAGCGGACTCAGCCAGATGATCGGCGACAAATGAAATCGCACGATCAAATAGACCGCGATAGGGAAAAAAAGATTAGCTGGAAAAGCGGCCAGAAATTGCGCAGCCGGTTGGACCTTTTCCGCTAAAATCGGCCGTAAGCCGACGGCTACGCCGATCGGAACCCAAATCATAGTCGCTATGGTAATCAGAATGGCGACGCGAAGCAGTGTGAGCCCCCCGTTCCATGCGGCCTCGATTAAATCTGTCCAGGCCAGTTCCGCACGGGCCAAGTACATCAATTCCAGCGCGAGATAAGCGATGCAGGCCAGGACCAGTCCGTACCAAACGACATCAAGCATGCGGGATGAAAGTTTGGACCGGCAGAACGCAAAAGTGCTGGATCGCCTGGCCAAGCGCGCGCGGGCGATGAATTGCATCAACGAGCCGATAGGGGCGAGACGCCTTCGCAACACATTCGTTTGTCGAAACGAATTTATGATCCAGCTGTGTGGCACGACGGCCGCCGCCGTTTGCTCATAGCGAAATTTATCCGCCCAGGCGACGAGCGGGCGAAACAGCAATTGATCGTAGATCAGGATGGTTATTCCCATTGCGCAGATTGCCCACCCGACCGCAGCAAGATCGCGTTCCTGGATCGCGCGGGCGACATAAGAGCCGATGCCGGGCAGTGACAATTGCAAATTTCCGACGGTAATCGCTTCGGCGGCGACAACGAAAAACCACCCACCGGACATGGACATCATCGTGTTCCAGATCAGACCGGGCATCGCGAACGAAACTTCGACTCGCCAAAAGCGCTGCCAGGCCGAAAAGCGAAAACCGCGGCTGGCCTCGTCGAGATCGGTTGGGATCGTGCGCAAAGATTGGAAAAAGCTGAACGTCATGTTCCATGCCTGGCTGGTGAAGATCGCGAAAATCGCCGCGAGCTCCGCGCCAAATAGCCTGCTTGGTGATAGCGACACGAAGAAAACGACCGTGAACGACAAATAGCCAAGCACCGGAACGGACTGGAGCACATCGAGCAAGGGAATGAGCACGATTTCGGCGCGACGGCTCTTGGCGGCGACCGTGCCATAGATCAGGGTGAAGAGAAGCGACACGCCAAGCGCAACTAGCATGCGCATCGTGGTGCGCAACGCATAGTTCGGCAGCGCGGTTGGTGAGAGTGAAATCTCTGGCGCGCGGGCTGCAGACAAAGGCCCGAACATCTGTTGCACGCCGATGCCGAGTAGCACGATGATGGCTACAATCACCGTTAGTGCTGCAAAATCCAGCCAATTAGCGCGCCGTGGAAGCCATACTCCGCCGCGCAGAATTTCCGCATGCTGCTCCAAGGCGAGGATCCCTCGTTTTGAGAGAACCTTCTTACCGACCGCCGCAGCGTTTCATTGACCCACATCAAGGTCTACGCTTCAAGTTTTAGTATTTATGGCAATTAGGTTAGGGCAGCGGCATGTATGAGCCCCAGAATTATCAGACCTCGCCAAACTTGGCCTTTCTTTGGCCTGCCTTCTTCGCCGCCGCGACCAGCGAGATGGCAGGACTGGCGGCCAAACATTTTTCTAATTTGGCCGTAGGGTCGGACGGTCCCGCAGCCGAGGAGCCGGCGTGGGCGACTGCACATACGGTGCCACTTGAGCTAAATACCGTGAGGCTGCGGGACTTCAGTGCCGAGAAGAATGGCAATCCGACGCTGATATGTACGCCATTAGCGCTGCATGGGGGAGCCGTTGCCGACCTTGCAACCGGGCACAGCCTTGTCAGTGCACTGCGTGCCAATGGCATACGCCGCCTTTTCGCGGCCGATTGGCGGGCAGCGACTCAGGATATGCGCCTTTTAGGCATCGACAATTATCTCGCCGATCTCAATGTGCTTGTAGATCACATAGGAAGTCCCATCGATCTTATCGGGCTATGTCAGGGCGGTTGGATGGCGCTGATCTATGCCGCTCGCTTCCCCACCAAGATTCGCAAACTTGTTCTGGCTGGGTCGCCGGTCGACTTTGCGGCCGCTCCATCCGCCCTGTCCGACGTGGCTAAAATCACGCCTTTGGCAACTTTTGGGGAACTTGTCCGCATCGGCGATGGAATTGTCCCCGGCCGAAAAGTGCTCAAATTTTGGGGCGTGGAATTGGTGCTGATCGAAGACATACGGCAGGTGCTGCAGACCAGTTGCGCTGTCGGCTCACCCGAGTTCGCCGCTCTGGAAGCTTTGTTCCGAAATTGGTACGGGTGGACGATTGATCTTCCCGGCCGATACTTTCTTGATGTCGTGGATAAACTCTACAAGAAAAACCAGCTGGCGTCCGGGAAGTTCGTCGCGCTCGGCCGGCGAGTCGATCTGGCAGAGCTTCGCACGCCGATGTTTCTGCTTGCGGCGGCCGAAGACGAATTGGTTTCACCGCCGCAGTTATTAGCCGCAGAGCGTCTGGTCGGCTCAAAAAAGGGCGATATTCGCAAGCAAATTGTACCAGGGCGTCACGTCGGGCTATTCATGGGCAAAAATACACTCGATAACGTATGGCCCGAAATCGCCGGTTGGCTCAGCGAACCGATAGCAGTCGAAAAAGCCGCGCTCGCGGCGGCGCATTAAAAATCCGGGTTGCATCGGCCCGATGCGACCCGGATCGCTAGGCTTGCTTGCGACGTCGCGTCAGGCCGCTTTGACCATAATTTTCTTCTCTGCCTTTTGGGCTTCCGCCGTTTTCGGCAGCGTCAAAATGAGCACGCCCTTATTGAACTTTGCTTCAATTTTGTCGGCGTCGATCCCGACGGGCACCTGGAAGGAACGTTGGAATGAGCCGTAGCTCCGTTCGCTCAGGTAATATTCTTTCTTTTTCTCTTCCTTTTCTTCCTTTTTTTCGCCCTTGATAGTGAGGACGCCGTCGGCGAATTTCACCTCGATGTTCTTCTCGTCGATGCCGGGCAGTTCGGCCGTGATTTCGTAGGCCTTTTCGGTTTCGGCAACGTCGACTGCGGGAACGGTCGACCATGCTGCCCCACGCGACCAGAAAGGCTGCAACTCGAACAATGAGCGGCCAGATGGGCTACGCGAGCCGAAATGGAAATCGTCGAACAGCCGATCGACTTCCCGGCGCAGGCTTTCAAAAGGATGCCACTGCCGCGGCGTTGCGGCGTCGCCCCCTTCGTTCTTGACGGGCAGTTTCGTGATGGTTTCAGTCATGACGCACCTCCAATGTAGGTTTCGCAGTTAATCCTGCTGGAAGCTGTTTGCTTTGATCTCCATCAAAGCGCGCGATCCTGCTTTTGAAGTTCGAAAATAATGCGCAACACAGATCGTGGCGCTTTGACCTACGTCAAGGAAATGCGGCTCGCCGCCGGAGATCGTTTTACTTTCCGGAGTCGAGATGATGCCATACTCAACCAATGGCGATTTGCCCTCATCCGTGCGCGCGCATCTTCCCGATCACGCGCAGGATATTTACCGCGAGGCATTCAATCATGCTTTCGCCGCGCATACGGGCGAGGCGGATCGTGAGGAGCGGGCGCACCGGATCGCGTGGGCCGCGGTCAAGCGGTCCTATGTTAAGGCTGGCGCAAGCTGGCGATCGATATTCCGCTGAACTTCGAGCGCGATGTCCTTGGCGGCCGAAATCCGGCGCTCCAGGTCAATGTGGATGCGACCATGATGGTGCAAGGCGGGCTCGGCGCCGATTATGCGCAGCAGATCATTATGACCGAAATACAGGACTTTCTCTCACATGCGGAAGGCGCCCAGCCATCTTCGGTCAATCTCGACGTCCGTATCATGTACAATCCCAATGTCGCAACCGCCTGGTTCACCAGCGTTATGGGTATCATCAACAGTATCAGCATGCTCGCGATCATCCTCGCCGGCGCAGCGATCATTCGCGCGCGCGAGCACGGCACCATGGACCATCTGCTTGTGATGCCGCTAACACCGTTCGAGATCGCAATGTCAAAGGTGTGGGCGAACGGGCTGGTGCCAGTCTATCCTCTATCGTGGCGCCGGCATTGCCGTTGTCTGGCCGCAATTTCTGTTCGTTGCAATCGTCGGCGGCCTGTTTTTCGCGCTCGCCATACTGCGGTTTAGATCAGCCACCGCTCAAGCGTTGTAGCGACAATTCGCATCGTTTCAAGTTTTTGACCGATAGCGGCTGAAGTTTGATCCACCTCAATTTGCCAACAGCTGCGCGTGGTTACATATTGATGACAATCAGGACGTATAACGATGCGCGCTGCAGCGCAAAGCTTTTATTTGGAAGCCTAGTGACGTTACTCACGACAATGCTATCGCTCCAGATCTTCTTTTCCAATGTGAAGTCGATCGTCTGGAGTGAGGTAACGCAATCAAGCATTCGGCTTGAGGCGACTTTTTTCTCGCTTGCCGTCGAAAATATCGCAGTTTTTGGCACCGCGATTGCGTTGATAGCGATGTTTACGTTGTGGGTACGCTCCAGCCGGATTGTGCCCTCCGAATGAGGTCAATGCGGCCTTATTTCAGACCGGCGGTTACGGGCTGCGGGCTTTTCGCTGGTCTGCTGCTGACGGCTTGGTTCGTTTCCAAGGTCGGCATTGCCGTGTTGCTGACTGGCTTTAATGCCGTGGGCTGGGGCGTGTTGTTGGTCGTCATCGTGCGTGCCGCAGTTATAGTCATAAATGGAGTTGCTTGGGCGCAGTTGCTGACTCGATTGAGCAAAGTGCCTCTGTGGGCGTTTGTTTGCATACGGTGGTTCCGTGAATCTGCCGATAGCTTTCTGCCTCTGGCGGGAATTAGCGGAGCAGTGATCGGCGCTCGCACGTTGACTTTTTGGAATGTTCGCGGCGCACTTGCCACCGCCAGTATTGTCGCCGACCTGCTGCTTCAGACAAGTGCTCAGGCGTTATTCGCGCTTGTCGGCGTCATCCTGCTGTGGCCGCAACTGCAAGAGGTGGTGGCTTGGCCGCCTATCGTGGCAGGAGCGGTTGCCACGTCGATGGTTCTCGCCGGCTTTTATGCTTTTCAGCGTCATGGCGGCGCGCAGCTGGTTGACCGGGCATTTGTCGTCATATCCGCTCGCGTGGCGTCCGCCCGACAGCCGATCGGGCCCGGATTTCACAGGGCTGTCGAAAATATCTGGAAGGGTCGCGCCAAATTCGCGGTCGCCAATCTGGGGCTTCATGTCCTTGCATGGAGCGTAGGTACATTGGAAGTTTGGATCACGTTACATTTGCTTGGCTGGCCCATATCTGCGCAACAGGCTCTTATTATTGAAAGCCTGGGCACAAGCGTCAGTAGCGTGGCGTTCTTTGTTCCAGGGAGTTGGGGCATACAGGAAGGCGGTTTTATTCTGATCGGCCAATTTCTCGGGCTGCCCGTTCACGCGTCGCTTCTGTTGTCGCTCGTCAAGCGCGTGCCGGATTTGGCGCTTGGCCTGCCTGGCCTTGCCGTTTGGTACGCTGTTGAGACGAAGCGGCTTCTGCTAGTGGAGCGGATTTAACATTCGCTACCCACCTAGCGGCAGCCTCGTGAAGCGAATGTCAAATCCAAAGCTCCACTAAGACTCATATTTGTTTTGTTTGCTAGTGGTCCTTTTGATTCTAACATTCGCATGAGAAGCTGCCGAATACGGAAGCGAATGTTAGAATTAGCCGGTGGCAAAACAAGCAACTTGGCGAACTCGCCGCAAGCCAATCTTGAGTAATCTCTTAATGCCTATGCCATCAGTTTTTGTAGCTACGTGAGAATACATCTTTCAAATTGATTCAGATCAACGTCGCCGTAATTGATCGCGGCTATACTTTAAAAATGGCACACACCATGTCGATCGGAAATTTGTTGCCGGTCGCTGCTATCATTGTGATGGGTTTCATCTTTTTTGCGAGTATGTTCGCTGGTGATTGCTGGCAACCCAGGAAAGCTGAACCTATCGATCGTCGGAATCATCGTTTTCAATCATTTATTTCCGCATGAAGACATCAAGCTTCCTGATTGAAAGACTTCCTGATCGGAAAACTTCCTGATTAAATGGAACTTTCGACGGACCCATATA
>Ga0307374_10004223_pt1 | contig 24011 bp, 19 predicted proteins | sample OX3MG_FD_202532 | JGI IMG/M metagenome (GOLD analysis project Ga0307374, IMG submission 202532) | Soil microbial communities from Risofladan, Vaasa, Finland - OX-3 | ecosystem: Environmental > Terrestrial > Soil > Coastal area > Acid sulfate soil | place: Finland: Risofladan, Vaasa | collected... | reverse complement strand
CCTTCGAATCGACACTGATCGTAGACGAATGTATTCTGCCCGTCGACGTGAATCCTGCCGAAGAAACGCTGCGTCGTCGGCCTGTACATTATCCGGCCGTAGCTGAAGTAAGTCCTTCCTCCCGATTGGGTGTTGTGAGAAACTCTCTGCTGCGCGTCGGGATCTCTGTTCAGGTCAAAGGAAACCTGATGCATCTGAGCCTTTGAGTAAAGATACGGAAAGACGAAAGCATCCCCGTTGCTCGTGATGATAAAGTCCGGGTCGAATCTTTGAACTTCTTTTGCCGTTTCAAGCAGAATTTTTCCTTCATCATCTGCCTGGATTTCAATCGGATCAGCTTCTGTTTCGCCATCATGATAGATCAACGGAGTGAGCTTGATCGAAGTTAGTCTCGAATCCATTCGAGGAACCTGGTCTGCGAGATCGATGCTCAGACCCATGATCTTCAATCTAGGAATCTCGTAATCGGTTGCTTCAACGCTATCCAGCATGCGCCACTTCGTTATTTCTCCCCCGTTTGAGTAGACATTGGCGCGCGCGAGAGGGAACAAATCTTTTTCTAAGAAGTACTGCTGCTCGGGTGAGACATCCACATTGTAGAGCGCGAATGTTGAGGGGTTCTGAAAGATTGACTCGAGCAGATCCGCGACTTTCTTTCCCTTGTCTGCTTGGCGCAGTTGAATTTCTAGGGCGTTGCTTCTCTTCCAGTCGGATATCCCCGTCCTCTTCTTGACGACGTTGACCGCAGACACGAATCCCGAATCTTTCAGTTTAGAAAACAGAAACTCGGCGCTGTCGCAGGCGGGACCGGCGGCGTAGATCTTCGCGCGCCAATTGGAGTCTTTCAGTCTAATGTTTTCTCCATTCTCGGCTTTGATCCAAAACGTCATCCCTCCTTCGCCAGACAGCGAAGGGTAGCAATCGAGAAGCCAGCCCTTTGTCATCAAGGAGGGGCCGACCGACTCTCTTCTCGCATTCTCTTGAGGAGGCTTGAAAGCCAGCTGATCGTCTTCTGCTGGTTTAGCAGGATGCTCATCATCACAGCTTCCGTGTCGTAACCCCGTTCCGCTCGATCTATTGCTTCGTTGTAGGAAGCCGCCACCGAGTTGAGCATCTCCCTGAATACCTCCCTGTCTTCTTGCCTCAGAGCTTCGGCATACGGTCTCCAGGAGTCGATCTCCTCTTTGAGACGACGCGCAACAGTTTCGGGAGATTCTCCCTTTCCCTCGAACTGATCGAAAGTCATTCTGACACACCTATTTCATGAGTAAACTAGAGTTCCAGCGTTGAGCCCCTTCGCGAGTGGTGCCTCATTAGTACAGCTTTCTCCCTTTCGCTTCTTCTGTCGTGATAGATTTCAATCGCCACATCTGAATAATTCAGAAAATTCGAACACTGCTTCTCCGAGGAAGCCACGACAAACATGACGCCGTTTTCCCTGTCCTTCGAGATTTCCCCGAGCTTTCGCGCAATCAGGTACTGCAGATTTTCGATCTCTGTCTTCGGACTGTCGTCTTCGGAGAAAACAAAATCGAAACCGCTGAGTCCGACGAACTTGATGGGACTGTCGCTTTCTGCATTCTTTGACAGAAGAGAGGGCAGCTGCTCGATGACAAAATTCGTAAGCTGGTGGCATGTGAAAACCCTCATCATCTCGATTGACTGCAGTAGTTTCCTCGTGGCGGCAGAGTCCTTCTTCCTCAGATCGGCCTCCCTCCGTATCAGGTAAGGATCTGCAGAGTTGCCAGCGTCGACAAACAGCGCACGACCGCCGAAATGCCTAACTGAATTTAGAGCGAGTATGTTGAGAATCCCGGAAACTCTCTTCCCGTACAAATAAGTGAGAGTGTTTTCCTTTAGTCCGGTTCCCAAAAGGTCGTCTAATTTGTTTTCGAAGGTCAGACCGTAGAGTTCGATCGCCTTCTTTGTACTCCTTTGGAGAAACAGTTGCTGTTTCTGTGCCGGTTTGATTTTCTTGTTTGTCAAGGTAGATTGCCTCGCAACGCGTTTGGCGCAAGGGTTGTGATTTCATCGGTCAACAGTCGAAGTTGTTTTTGCTGCTCAAGAATCAGTGACATCAGTATCGCGTGGAAGGGCACCAGTCTTACGGCCTGGCTGCAAGCCTGCGTGTGTTTCTTGCACAGCTGGAGGAGATTGTAGAGTGCCTCCTTCTCGCGTTCTCCCGATAGTCCCTTTCCATACGTCCTCAGGAAGTCGTCAATCTCTTCCTGAATCAACATGTTGGCAGTTGGAATTGTGCGCCCCATGGCAAGATATTACAGTAATCTTACAGTAACTTATGCTTTCCGAGTATTTGAGTTCACTGGCCTGAGCGTGTTCGCTGTTGTAACCAGAATGAGATTGCAAACCCATACCCTCATACCTTTGGAAATCGGTCGTCCTATGCTTGGCGAGCGCCGCTCTGAACAGGGAAAAAGGATATTTAGGAGTGCAGTAAGATTACTGTAACGTGGAAGAGGCATGCCGAAAGAAGGATTCAGCGTCATAACCATTACCGAGCAAGCACACGAAAAGGCCCGATCGATGTACCGCCAGAAGGTCAAGTGCGGTGGGGAGAACAAGAGTTTCTCAAGATATGTCAACGACCTAATAATCGACCGGATCGAAGCTGACGAGAATCTTTCGTTCATGGCGCCGTTCATGCAGAAAGCTTTCCTCCAGGGTAACTCCATCATGATAAAGGACAATAAGATTGGAAGAATAGTCGAAATCCAAGTCCACGGAAAGGAGCTCATTTGCCTTCACTGCAAGAAGAAGGACTGCGTCCACGTAGGGTTTGCCTATGCGGTTCCCGAAGTTTATCGCGTCATGAAGTCGCAGAGATCGTCCAAACGGCAGCAAAGCACACTGGTGTGATGTCTTTGAAACCCGCCGAAACCGAAAGAGAATTGAGCGGATGGACTGTTATCGATGCAAAAGTATCATACCGTCTAGGAAGCGATGCCGCCTTAATACGAATAGACGGTACCGGATTCAAATGGGATCTAACGGACTATGAAAAGAACTTTCTCAATAAAATCTGAAAGAAAACGCCGTTCTCCTGATGTTGAAACCCGTCTCGCTAAAGTTAAACTAACATATCTGGCATGGATGCAAGACAATTGTCAACGAATGACGAAATCCAAAGTGATGAATCTTACATCGCGGGCTTCATCCTGAACAAGCTTTACACCTTTAGATTCTTTGGAAAGAGGGGCAACGTTTCGCATGGCGGGCATACTGAGCTCGCTAACATGCCGAAAGGATATCCCCCGAAGTACAAGGGATTGGTCATTTCCGTTTCTGAGAAAATGAATGGAAAGTATGTTTTGATTTTCAAATCTACCAAATCCGATCACATTTGTGCGTTGAATGAAGACAATGCTATTCAGGAAGGACTGAAGATTTGTAACTCTTATCGGGTAAAAGTCGGTTTGAACTCTTTAAGCCGTAGATTTGAGGAGATCAAAAATCTGGAGCCGATCTACGAATCAAAGAAGGCGTATCAAAAGCTTACCGAGAAGGAAAAGAGAGCCAAGGCTTGGCTTGAAAAATGGAAAAAGGAACAAGGATTACCCTGAGAGACTGGTGTACCACAATCCTTGCGTGTATCCTCTCCGTATACTTGGACTCAAAGTATCCGTGATTACTCGGATAGAGTCTTTCTTTAGGACTATCAACTTCTTACCTTCTTCAACTTCATATCCTTCAGGGTTCAAGATGAATTTCTTGAAAGCGCTCTTCTCTTCGATGATTTGTTCAACTTTTCCGATGTTCACTTAGAGCGAATGAAGAAGCTCGCTGGTGGAAAATATTGACCGGCGAAGATCAATATCGAGTTTGATGCCTTCTAGCAGAATCTTGACTAAACTAAACGCAGAGAGCTAAAGGGGAATTGACCCGAGGATACGAGAAGATGTGAGAATCTCTGAGAATTGGCATCTTAGACGAACCTTTAAGCAAATTATTATTAGCCAAAGTGATATAGAACAGTATAGAACTATACAGAACTGTTCTACGAAAGTGCAAGGAGGGCTGGGGCTGGAATTAAATCCAGAAAGCACGTGAGTACTCAGATGCCTCGCGTTAGCTCCCCAGTTGGAACCTTGCCAATAATAAGTGGCCTTCTGAATATTTAACACATTGCGAGAATGTGATTCACGACTTTGAATTAAGTCTTGAATGAAAAATTGTGTTAAAAAATTTTAACATTTTGGCGAAACAACTGTGCATCACCAAGTGTAAAAATTGTTAACGCAATGTTTTCGAAAAAACTATTCATGACAACATTGATGAAAACAGTACTGGCCGAGAAAGTATTCTTTTTTCTGAAATCATGTTGCAAAGATCCAAGTTTGTCACAGAGCTTAGCTTTTATGCTCGCGAGCGCATCAAGTTTAATTCCGTTACAGGACAACTAACCTGTAACGCACACAAGAAGCGCATAAAGTCTGGGGAGCCATGTTTGGCTTAAGGGATGGACGTCCATTACCTCTGAGGATTGTATCCTCACCCCAGTTCTTGTGTAATCAGATTCTCCCTCTTGCCATATAAGTAATGGGTCTATAACAAAGGTTCAATAGCCATCAAACTCGATTTTGGTTCTCCGTCATCTCCTTTGTTCAATTCGTGGAAAGAAAACCTTGTTCCACTACATCTTGGGCATCTTGTTGCTCTCAAATGTTTTCTGACCTAGTTTATTCTGAATAGACCTATGCTTATTGTTTGAAGAAGTAGAGGGCTGTGAATAACTCTTCTCAGTTACGTCTGAAAGCATTTCACGCACCTCGACAGATCGGGTCTTCCAATCTTGACGGATGTCTTTGCTACTCCGAGCATGACCATGCAGATCAATGCCGCGTGAAGGGTTGCCCATGATTTCCCCTTGTGCTTCAAGGAATCAAGATTGAGCGATCCCTTACCGACAGAGAACCCTTGCTCTGAAAATGTACGAGCATCAAACTGTTTATCGAACTCTTCAGAAGCAGGATCAATCCACCATTCTTTTAGGAAATTCTTGCAATACCATCTGTAGCGCTTCTTTCTGCACCTCTCCATCTTCTCCTCGGGACTGCTCCCCTTGCAGTTCCTTGGGTTCAGAGCTATCAGCGGAATCGCTTTGAGCTTCCTGATTATCCCAAGTCTCGTTGAATAGCTGTCATAGGCTCCATCTGCAAGGAACGTTTCCACTCTCAGCCCTAGCCTCATGATCATTTTCACAAACCGTCTTACCGATCTATTCTCGCCATATCCTGCCTTGGTCACGGTGAGCATTATTGGAAGACCTGATAGAGAATCGATTGCGATGTGCACCTTGAAGCCAAAGACATACTCCTCTCTGTGGTGATCCCACTGCCACGAGGCATCCTTGTCCCTGTGTCTGTGCTTCCTACATTTTCGGTTGTTGTGCCTCGGCGATCTAGCGAATTTGCAGTCCTTGAACCACGCCCAGACTATGGAGCAATCAAGTGAGACACTCTTTCCCGTGATCACTTTCATCTTCATGAGCTGGATTACCATGACTGAAAAGATCGTAACTATCTTGTCTGGTCCGAGTCTATCTGCAAATTTGTAAAACGTGCTTCTGTGGGGCACCTTGCAGCAGATCTGACCTTTGATTTTCTTCTTCAGGTTGAGTGTGACAAGCCACCCTGGATTTGCATTGAGGAACCTGACGAGATCTAGGATGCTGTCCATGCTCCGAAGATACATCAGGAGAAGAGCCATGAATATGGAACTGGGAGGGTAGCCTTTTGGACCGTCTCTCTTCCTTCTATTTGGATCAATGATTCTGTCTATGTACGAGAAATCATTCTTTTCAAAGAACAACTTCGAGGAGAACGATTCTTCCCTAACTGGTTTAGATTTCTTGTCTTGGTCTTCCTTAACACTTTCACAGCTGAGAGTCTGATTGGAGCGTAACGCTCTTCCATCCTTCTGATTCAAGGGTCGTGTCGCAACAACCCTTGATGAGGAGGGCGGCCTTACTCCTCGATGTCACAAAAGATAGACAAGAAAGACTAAAGGGAGTTATTCACAGCCCTCGAAGTAATGAATATGACTTCTCTCGCATAGCTTGCGCATCTCACATAGAAATTATTATACGGAAATAATAGTGACTTTTCAGTATCTAGATGTTTCTTAATGGTGGACGTTTCACCAAAGACGACAGAAGAGGCAATCAGAAATCACAAGGCGTTGTGTCACGACTGCCAACCAGGACTTGAGTGTTCTTATGTCAGATTTTTGAGAGGCGAGAGTATTGGAAGTATTAGCCAACCTCCGAAAAGCGAAAAAGAAATCCAAAGTGAAAAGTATGATGATGCTTTAGACAAACTGCTTTCAAGCAAAACAAGGAGAAAGAATAGAGGGCACGAAATTCCATCTATAACAGAATCTCCTGCGATTCAAGTAGTTCCACAGGCAGAGCGGAGCAATGTCATCAATCAAAGTGATGGGATACACACATACAGCAATGAACGAATAGAGAACGACAAGGTTTCTTCATCTCAAGATAAACAGGATACTAGAGATGAGTCTACGAAACTTGGGTCAAAGAGGAAATCTCGTTTCAAGTTCTGGCCTGAAGACAATGGAAGACAATTTGATGGACGTAGTTTTGTGCCATCATCATACTCTCCAAAGAGGCGAAAATACTTGATGTGGCGAATTACGCGCATCCGAAAAAGTTATGTCTTCTTGGTCATATGGCTCGTAGCCTTTATCGCAGATTTCTATTTGGTTCATTCTATTCCTGCGTATATTCTGTTTTTCGTATCATTGGTAGATGCGATTGTTACATTTGTTCCATTGTTAATTCTATGGAAACTATTTGCCCATAGAGGAGTGGCTAGCAAAATCTTTGCCATTTTCTTGATAGTACTTTTTGCAGCATCCGTGTATCAGAATCAGGGTTATTTTTCAGAACCAAATCTCGTAAAAGAACTCATAACTGATGAATCTTCATTCCTTTCTTCCTTATCTTCGAATACATGCATCACAAATTGTCAAGTAGTCAGTACTACTAATTCTGTGACGGTTAACTCTCAAACAGTTGGTACTGAGCCCGCTCCGGTTGTTTCTATTTCAACTAGCTCGGCATCCACGATAAGCAATGCAATAATAGTATCCCCCAGCAATTGGCTCTCCCAGAACCCTTCATTCCAAACAAATGGTTCTAGCATCGATTACCCTCCAAATTACTCCTTCATCGCAAACTACGCCTTGAATCTAATCAATCAAGACAGAGCGACTGCAGGACTCTCGCCAGTCACACTTAGTGTGATAGCCTCCGGGCAACAGCATGCCGATTCAATGACATTCTTCGGATATTTCAGTCACTGGGACGTTCAAGGCTATAAGCCGTACATGCGGTACACCCTTTTGGGAGGTACAGGAGCGGTCGCAGAAAATATTGGTTTGGACTATTGCACGAGCTCTCCAGTAAGTGCTAGTTCGGTGACTCCCACTTCCTGCACGACATCAACAATCGAAAATGCAATCGCGAATTCTGAATGGGGAATGATGAATAATGATCTGTTGTGTTGCAACAATGGGCATAGAAACAACATTCTCGATCCAACGCACAATCATGTTTCTATTGGAATCGCATACAACGCGTCAACTTCAACCCTCTATTTCGTCGAGGATTTCGAGGATTCCTACATGAATCTCAGTTCGCCGATATTAAGTCAAGGCAATCAAATCACTATAGCTGGTACTTTAGCCTCTCAACTTCAAATTTCCCAACTTGTTGTATATTATGATAGTCTTCCCCAACCAATGACCGCAAATCAGTTAGATGCGACGTTTGCATATGATCCAGGTACATTCATCGGCGGCGTCGTACCACCGTGCTCTAATTCATGCGAGTACTATCCCAGCGGAACTACTGCTCAGGCATCAGTGTGGAATACTAACGCCCAGAGTATAGATATCGCATTTTCATTAAATCAATTCATAACCGTTCAAGGTGCTGGGGTTTATACCATCTATCTGGACACTGGAGCTAGCACGGGCACAGCTGTCTTGATGTACTCAGTGTTTGTGGGTTGAAAGCAATCTCTATGCAATCGTGCTCTAGGGTCGCATGGTTTTCATCGGAGTCTCACACGAAATTGCTCTAAACTGTGCGCGATTGCATATTCACTATCATCAGAAAGCATGCGGGATGCATAGAGACCGTAACAGAGACTATGCAAAAAAGTCCTCGTGCACACAAAGAGTCCTTAAGGAAACTGACCACTTAGGAAGAGGGCGTCTCTTTCTAGGCAACTCACCACTAAGGCCGGCTAGCGCTTGGACGGCCTTGAGAACTGGTATTTGGTTGCCCATTCGACCAGCTCGTGCAAGTGGTTCTCTACTTGAAAACTGTACGCCTGAGCGTTTCCGATTTGTCGCGTGGGACGCACGAAGCCTTTCTTGGCAAATTCTTTCACGACTTTCTGTACGGTCTTAAAGCTAAGCCCGGTCGAATCCGACAGCATTCGAATTGTCTGTTCCATGTTGCCGACAATCAGACTTTGGTCCAGCACCTTTGCCTCGGCGCTTCCAAACAGACTTGCCAGGGGACCTGCTTCCCCATATCTCGTAGTCTTCATCCTTTTCTCCTCGATGGTCATATGGAGCTACCTAGTATTTAGGCATTGTCTTTTATTCCAATGTCATTGGAAGAGAGTGCAATATCGTTATCAATGGACTAAATGAATCATACCTTGGATTCGAATACTAAAGGTAGAGAGAGCAAAGGAGAAGGGTGTTGCCCTGAGACGAGCGTAGTTGTGGCATCATAACCTGACTTTTGAATTATGAGGCCCCATCCGTCTTGGTCTCGCTTACTGTCCACCGGATGCTGCAATTGCAGCAATGAACGCATAAATAAACACGAAAATTGTGGAAACTGCGGCGCACACTGTTGTGGTAGTAGCGCTTCCAAGTATGTAGCCCTTGATTCCCTTTGTCGTCCCTCGTGCAGATCTCAAGACCGAGTAGACTGTAACGGGAAAAATGACATACCCGAGCGCGAGATAGCTTCCACTGATTACAAGGAGTGGCGTTATGCTGCTGTCACTAAGAACATTCGTAAGGATAGCCAGAGCGATTAGTACAATCCAGGATAGGAAGGAGCTGAAAACGCCAATAAGGACGCCGTGGCGAAGCCCATCTGGTTCATTAGCAGTCATTGACATGCGAATGTTGGAAGACGATCAAAATATTTCTATGTTTTGTTCTTAGAAAATTCCCTTTTGCGCATGAGAAAAAGGCTCCCATTTAGATTCCACAAAGCGCTCCTCCAACGAAGAATGTACCAGCGATCAAGAACAGAACGGCATCCACAGGAATAAGCCATGGCCAGCGGGGTTGTGTAGCTTTTTTAGGCGCAATTTGAGCACGAACAGACTTTGAAAACACATACAACCTCTCTAGACACGGCACTAGGTCTTCCAGACAGCTAAAGCTAGTCCAAGGAAAAACATCACTGATGAAGCAACACCAGATGTACTGGTGATTACCGAGTCCTTCCATATCGAAGTGACCTCCGGGTTGATCAGATTCAGGATCAGAGTGAAATACTGTTGCTGGACGTAACCTAATGTCAAAAGCACTGCGACTACAATAATGGCAACGATTCCCCATTTCACAAAATGCTTGATGAGCATCCCGATGATGCCTCCGATAAATAATGAAATGATCAAGGAACCGAGCCAAGCTGGAATCTCAAACATGCTCAAAACCTGAAATAGAAAAAGAACGGCCAACCCAAAAGTCCGAAATTGTTGCTCAAGACGAAGAAGCCCAGGGCGTTCAGCAAGACAAGCCCACCTGTCAGAATGTCGTCGTCAAGGAATGAAAACGGGGTTTCCTTCAGCACAAAATAGACCGTCGCACCAATAATCGCAAGGAAGAACGATTTCAGTAGCACCATCGCCCAGATGATTCCAATCTTCGCAATGAGGTAGGCGCCGATAGGATTCAGTTCGATGAACCCGTGGTAGAATATTCCGACAAACGTGCTTAATGCGTCAAGTATGTTCAGAACAAAGAAGACCCCGAAAAGCACAATCAGTACAATTTCATGGGTTTCGTAGTCATCCAATCAGAAACAGCGAAAGAAAAACATCTTTTTCTCACATGGAATTTGACAAGAAAACAGTCGCGCTTCTCGCAGTCGTCGCTACGATCGCCATTGCCGCACTCGTTTATTTTGTTGTACTTGTGGGCAACACAGGACCAACAAATAGTTTCACCGGTTACACTCAGGTCAGTGGCGGAACTTGTGTTGCGGAAGAGTGGGCGGCAAACTACACCGGCAGTGTTGGACAGCTCTTGGTAAATCTTTACGGAACGTCTCCGGGAGTCGTAACGACGTCACTACAGATGGCGATTTACAATTCCGCTGGAGTGCTTCTCACATACGGTCAGCCGCCCAGCGGTGAAAATATCGCATTCGCCGGTGGCGGGTACACGGGCTATTACGTTACTACGGGAAGTAATCCAACAATAACACAGGGAGATCAATACTGGATCGTCTCGGTTGCTAGTGCCTCTGGTGGATACGAGACTCAAACATCGAGTAACATCGGATATGAGATCCCTTGTGGTGACGCGATACCCTCATCGCTGTCTGTGCCACCATCTGGAACTTCACTGGGTGCGGAGGCGCAGATGTATGCGGTCAGTGTCGCGACCGCTTCGAGTACGACGACGGCAAGCTCTTCATCATCGCCTCTCTCGGTTTCCATCTCTGCTTCTCCATCATCCGGTAATGCCCCACTTTCAACGTCTTTCGCTTCTATTGTATCCGGCGGGACTGCGCCCTACACCTATTCTTGGAGTTTTGGAGATGGCACATCCAGTACTTCAGAGAGTCCTGCGCACACTTACCAAAATGCCGGGACATATCTCGCTCAGCTCAAAGTAACAGATTCTACTGGTGCTACTGCCACAGCATCTTATTCTGTAGCCGCAAATGACTTGAGCACTTCGACGACCTCATACTACACGACTACGCAAACCACGGTTACAACGAGCACTGGCGTGACCACTGTGACATCGGGTTCCTCGACTTTCACGAGCACGTATACGACGGAGTACACTACGGCACAGTGCCTCATCCTCAACGCCGTGAACGGCTGCCATCTCCCTAACACGCCGCCGGGCCTTCCGATTGCGTGGGCAACGTCAAACATGAGTGTTCAGGCAACGTCTGTGACTGGTCAGATCTTTCTGTCCTCGGGCTTGACTGTGAGTGAAATAACTTCCTCCAATACGATATCAAACGTCGCCTACAATTCCAACGCCATGCAGGTCGAGTTCACCAGCTCGGGACATGTTTCAATTTCAATGATGGTGCCACAGAAGCCGTCATCGGTCTGGGCGGATTCGACACAGATTTCCACATGGAACTACGCAAACGGCGTCCTTACGGTCAGCGCAGACCCCTCGACAATAACAGCATTCTTCGGGTCTTCTTCATCCAATCCGGTGGTAACTTTCATTGAAGCGAACTGGATCCTGATGATCATAATCGTTGCCGTGGCTGCTGGAATCATCGGCGCTTCGATGCGAAGGCGATAGATAGTTTGACAGCTGTCATTCCTGTGGAAGACCGCGGTGATTTCTGCGGTAAAGAGTTACCAGAGGGCACGAACCGTCAACGTTATTGTTCTCCCAGTTGTCAGAGTCGACACTCGCAAGGAAGAATAAAGGCTAGATTGGCAGAACCTCCTTCGAAACGTTACGCTGCTAGGCTGAAGTTCTCGAACCCTCTGTACTTCAACTAACTGAAATCGCTCAGTAACCATTCTGCCTAATGTAGAGTCCAATTCCCAATGCTACCAGGATCACCAGGATTACGATCATCCACCACCAACCCAGAAGCCGCGAGACAACAAGACCGAACCCTCCAACAATGGGGTGGGCTGAAACTACGATTGTTATTTTGAAGCCGATGTTGTACGATCCGGTCTGCTGAACAAATGTTGCGCTTACCTGGATCACGTAGGTTCCGGGATTCAAGCCGCTCGTCTGGAACAGGACTGGCATGGTTCCAGTCGCTCCTGGAGGCACGTTGACTGGCAGCTCGGAATAATTGTAATTCAGAAGGATGTTACTCACCACGCTGAAAGTGACTGCGGTGAGTTGGGAATTCAGAGATACACCCGTGTTGTCGATCACGAGTTGGACAAGTTTAGTGTATGCAGAGTTAGGCGGCACGTTGATCTGAACGTTGTCGATGACGGGAACGCCGCCCACCACCGTGCTGGTCGTCGAACTAGTGAATGTTTGCGTAACGACGGTCGTTTGTCCGCCGCAACTCGGGCAGCCGCCTGATCTTTGGAAATACATCAGGACGTTTTGCGATCCCGAGGTTGATACTTGAATCATGCTTTGGGAGACGGTCGGAGTGTACGGATTGCCCGCGACAGTACTTGAAAGATATGCCATTCCTGTCGACGCGCTTGGATCCAGGACTTGGATTGTTGCACCGGTTCCTGTCATGTTGAGATATGGATTAGGCTGTGCGTTGGTGTAGTTGAAAAGACTCAGCGTAATCGAACTGAAAACCTGTATGCCATTCCCGAATTGACTCGGCACCTCGTAGATCGCAGAACCATTCTGGCTCATGGTGAACTGCCCGTTGAAATTCGGCCCCAGCACAGTGAACACGGAACTTGCGTCTACGTTCAAGACTGTATTGGAGCTTGAAGTTTGAACGCTGTTGCTGAGATACTGGATGGATAGGCCCTGCGAATTAAGCAGGGTGAAAGTGCTCGTTGGGTTTCCGCTGGCATAGGTAAAGTCCTGCTCCGAGCAGGTGCCATAAGTGGCGCAGGCGGTTACGCTCTGAGTTCCGCTTCCCGTCCCGACAAAGTGGTAGCCTGCTGGAGCGGTTATTGTAAAGACGCAATTTGGGACTACGATGATGGCGTATGCCGTTGCAGAACCCGAAATGGTCGTTGGGCTAGGCGTACAAGAGGTCGAACTGATGGTGAAACTAGGAAACGATGGGCCGCCTGAGCCTTGTGAGCTGGTCGGCATCACATTGCCTGGTGGCGGGACTCTGACATCATACCAGTTGAATTCTTCATGGACGACCGTGTTGGGACTCGGAAGCCCGTTAGCCATGTAGAACAACGGATAGACAGTCGCAACCGAGATGACAGAGCTCGTGGCAGTAAGGGCGGTTGCTCCGTTCAGTCGAGCATACTGGGACTCTGGACTGGGTATCCAAGAGATCGTGTAGTAACCATTCAACGTGCCGTAAGCGGACCCTGCCACTGCGAAGCTCAACGTGCCACTGCTGTAATAGCCGAGTTCTTGTTCGTTGTAGGCGGTTGCTGCACTTATCCCATTCCAATCTCCCCAACCAGTCGTTGCCGTTGTGGGAGATGAACCGACCATCGAAAAGACTTCGGCTGTTTCTGATGAAATTGAAGATGGACCATTGTAACCAAATGCGTTCAAATCGGTAGCGAGCGCGCCACTGAAACTCGTCTTGAGTCCGATATAGTAGCCACCGCCGTATCCGCCTGATGCACTCGTGCCCGTGATCGTGAGGCCGTTGTTTACAGCTAAGGATCCGCTCGAACCACCTGCCGAAATCTGTGTTGTATCAAAGCAGGAGCAGATGCTCGTGCCGTTGAAATTATTGTAAAAGGCAAAAACTTTCGCACCATCATCATATTGTCCATACGTCCCCGTTGAGTTGGGAGCCTCGCCCCAGGGACCTATCGTGTTGAAGTTGTTAGTCGTGGTCGGATAAAGACCTTCGTAGATCGACGCTGAGGACGAACCTGAAATGGCAGATTGGATCTTCACCCAAACATTTGACTTGGCTGCCGAAGAACTACAGCCACTCTCACACCACGCGTTCAGGATGTTTCCGCTACTATCAAACCATACTACGTTTTGGACTGTTGAGGCTACGCCCGTCTGATTGGACCAATTCACCGCTACCAGGTCATCGAAATTGGTTGTAGTCGCTGTTGTCTGTGAGTTTGTGATTGTGAAAGATATGCAAGACGCAAGACCTGTCGGAGCATAGTTTGGGCAGTTCGACAGAGGGCCACCCTGTTCCGTGAGTTTAACTGGCTGAGCTGTGGTTACGTTGTAATAATCAATGGTTTCGGTTGAGCATGGGTTCACGTTTCCGCAAACGGTGAAGCTGGCGGTCGACGCATGAGTTGAATTGAGAAGATAGCCTGCCGGGGCCGTAACTGTGATTTGACAATTAGTATTCGTATTCACATTATTGGTCGTGCTATCGCCTGGCTCGCTGCTCGGACTAACCGTTGCAGGACAGGTCGACGGCTGACCCGCTAAGGAGAAGCTGGGATAGGGAGAATTACCTTTTCCCGATGGAGTATAGACGAGCTGGAGTGGCTGAACCGTAGCAGAATACGCACCCACGCTCTCTGTGATGCCTTCCGTGAGCTGCTGACCTTGATTTGTTCCGCCTGTCCCGTAGGCATTGCCGATACTCGAAGAGAAGGGGCCATCGGATAGGCTCGTGCCGTCATTCCCTGCATAAGATGGTGCAACGCTATTTGAGAAAGGTCCATCAGAAAGTTGCTGCCCATTTACTCCGCCCGATCCTGATTGCCCGTAGGCAAGCGCAACGCTCACCACCACCGTTTCGCTGATCAGAATTTCGTTGGAAGGCATCACATCGTTTGGCGGTGCAATTCTATCTCGTAGGAAATAAGTTGTGATCGTGGAGTTTGAGTAAGTTGCGCCGACCATACCAAGACCGATGTAAGAATTAGCAGCAGAGACTCCGCTAAAGGTCGAGAAAAGGGCTGTGACGTAACCATCATGCAGGTATTCCGTTCCTGTCGCGGGCCATGAGCCACCGACCATGTTTGACACCGTGTTGCTTCCGCCACTTGTGCTTGCGGTTTGGCTTCCGCCACTATACTCGGCGATCTGGGTGCTTGAACCATATTGAAAGACGTAACCTGTGTTTGCGCCCGTCGCCGCCGATGTATCTTCCCATACTTTGCTGTTGGAGATGATGCCATAAGCAGGATTGAAAGCAGGCGCCACAAAGGTGGAATAAGCATCGACAACTCCATGCGTCTGTTGAGATGTCGTATCAACGCTGAAAGTCGGACCTGATCCGCCTGGTGATGGCATCGTTACTGTTGGGTTTACACCACCTGGCAGAGCAGTTCTAACCCTGACCCAATGAACCGTCAAAAAGGTGCCCGTATTCAATGGCCCGCTATTTGGTGGTTGAGCGATTCCTGCTAGGTCAACATAGCCAGATGCAAACGACAAACTCGAATCGGTTTGGCTCGTTGAATAATACGATGGCGAGCTTGTCCAGAGATGCGTTGTGTATGAAGCATATTCGCTACCCGTTGCCGTCCAGTTCATTCCAACGTTATCAACATACATTCCGAGATTATTCGTGTAAAGGTTCGTGAACGCTGATGATGAAGCAACTCCAAACCGCAACGCTTGGCAGCTATCGCAGAAGGTTCCATCACCAGATATGCCCGCGATATACGCGTTCGTGTAACCAAACGATGATGTTGCTGTTGCAGATGGGATCGAGGTGCTCATACCTATCCAACCAAAAGGCTGAGCGAGCGGCGCGTAATAATTCTCGATGTTTGCCACGAATGAATCTGACATCTCGGTCACCCCCGAATACGCTGTCTTTGAATAGACGTTGTAGCCAAATTCACTAGCTGAGAGTGTGGTCGATGAAGCGTTGATCTCGAAAGCGAAGATAAGCCCATTGTTCACAGTCTCAGTTGTGTAAGATTCTTGATCGCGGCTTGTCGCTCCGACGTTCACTGGAGTGTTCCAATTCGTGCCGGAGAGGGAACTGCCTACGAAGTTGTCGTAGAAGGAAAAGACATGGGATCCGTCATCATACTGACCATACGTTCCACTCAGAGTCGGAGCTTCGCCCCAGGGACCCGCTGAGTCGAAGAAATTAGTCCCTGTTGAACGGAAGGCTATGTAGTACGTGAAGGTCGTGCTCGCAGGAATGCCTGTGGAGTTGAGCTGCAACCAAACTGTTCCTGTCGTTCCGCCGTTAGTTTGGACGTTTGTTTCTAGCCACGCATTTAGAGCATGGACCTGATGATCAAAGAATTCCACATTCTGATAGTTGCTTGCAACGTAGGGAGCATATTGCCCCCAGTTGATGTAGAGCGGGACGCTTGCGCCACCAGGAATTGGACTGGTTTGTGAATTTTGAATTGTGAAGGTGAAAAATGCTACGATTCCTGCTGGAAATCCGCTCCCGATCACACTCGTTGAGATCGTGAAATTCAAGCCGTTGTTTTCATTCAAGTAGGACGTGCCCAGATTGGTGCTTCCAGTTACGCTTTGGGCAAAGCCAGCAGGGGTTGTCGTTCCGCCAAAATTCGTGTAAGCGGAAAAGACCTGCGTGCCTGTGTCATATATCCCATACTGGTGCTGAGGATAGGCAGCGTTGTGGGTAGCCTGTGTTTGCGAGAGCGTTTGGACGCTTGATTCCATTTCTACATTGTCAATGATGCAGTTGCAGTAGTTTGGAGTTGCATCTCTTCCGACCTGGAGCTCATTTGTGATCGTAACCGTGCCAGTCGATGTGGTATAGGCGTCGCCGTTGAGCGATATTCCTTGAGTCTGACTTGCTCCCGTCCCGCTCACGTATGCGCTCACAAAATAGAGGGTCGAGATTGAAAGGCTCGTGCCATCTGTCGTGGTCGCGGGACCGAGACCGCTAAGTTGTGCTTTCACAACGCTTGCCGTGTTGCAAATGTCCAGGTTGCCGCCAACGAATAGAGCTAGCCCATAGCAAGTGCTGGTTGCAGGATTGCTTGAAAACGAAAACCACATCTGCAAAGTGTAAGGCGGGGATCCGAATGCACTCGTGCCGAAATTCACATAGTTTGAGTATGCGGTCGAGAATGTGAGGCAGTGGCCAAACTTGCATCCTGTCGTGGTCCAAGCAGGGGCCGTTCCGCCAGAAAGCGTGCCAGCAGCTGCACCGCTGCTTACGTTGTCTGATGCGGTCGTTCCTGTATTGTCGTCAAACGCCCAATCGTGAATTATGTTGATGCCTGTTTGGGTCCCATCAATGTAAGGAGCTTCGCCCCAGCAGTCCGTGCAACCGTTCGCATTCGTGTTGAAATTATTGGTTGTGTTTGAGAGAAATCCTAGATAGACCACGATTGTAGCCGTGGCGGGAATGCCCGTAGCGTTGAGTTTCAGCCAAACAATGCTGTGCTCATAGCCCCAAGTGCAACCAGTCGTTGAGTAGGGACTCGATGCGGAGATCGTCGAGTTGCTGCAGCCTTCAATCCACGCGTTTAGAGGTTGCCCAGTCCCCGATCCTTCGGAATCGTAAAACATCACGTTTTCGAGATTTGGGGCAACCCAGTTTCGGTGCGCGCTGTTGTATCTGTTGAACTGAGTCCAGTTCACATCAAGCGACACTGGCGTTCCAGCTGAAACGGCAGATGATTGCGTATTTGTGAGTGTCATCGCCACTTCGTTCACGACCCCTGAGGGCGGAGTGGTTGCGCTGACAAAGATATTTGCGGGCAGACGATATGGAGACGGCAGTACGCCCTGCAAGTTGTAGAAGCCCATAAGGAGTAGCAACGTCAAGAGTAGAATGGTAACTAGCCTATGGAGTGTAATCTTCCGCCTTCTTTCAATCAAACTCTTTCACTCACCCTGTTCTTTTTAGAGGGCTAGAATGACCAAGTATCTAGGACGGTTATTGACGAACTGGCTGGCACGGCTACTCCTGTGAAGCTATTATGAGTGAACATGAATTGATAATTGCCTGGAGAGGTGCCCATAGCAACGGTGCTGGTCACGTACAGTCCACTCTCTGAAATTGTATATCCAGTAGTGAGCGGGATAGTTGAGAGTGCAAGAACTTTGTGATTCGTCAAGTCAACTGTGGTAGTTTCTGAGGTTGTCGTGGGGCCGACTTGAGCATCAAGCATGTGGTCAGTGACAGCAACCGCCGAACCAGTTCCCACAAGTAAATAGTCCGAGCTCAAGCACGCCAGAGATGGACAATAACATTGGTAGCCACAGTCATAGACTCCAAACATCGCTAGGGAGCCAGCAGTGACCGCAGCATCACTTGTCGTTGTCATTGGGTATTCGTTATAGCATGTCGCTGATTCAGAAGAGGCTAGACAGCTCTGTAGTGCCGCAGCCAAATAGACTGCTAGATTAACCATTGTCGTTGCGGGAAGATTCAAAGTGTATTGAATCTGCACCGATTGGTCTGCACTTACGGCGATTCCTGCGAAAGTGTCGTGAAACAGCATGTAATAACTTCCAGATGCTGCTTTTGTGAAATATCCCGCTTCACTGATAGTTGCTCCAGAGGTCAACGTGAAACCAGAGGCGAAAGTTATTGTCTGTGCACTCTGGATGTAGATTGCCGAGTCCACAGCTGAATAGCTCCCGACTTTAGTTGTTAGTGCGTAGTCTGTTCTTGCTGGAGATGTGGAACCAGTGCCAATGCCGATGTATCCGCCCGCGCCAACCAGTGGCCCCCCAAATGTGTAGAAATTCCCGTAGCCAGTAGCGTCAGATGTGTATAGCGTATCGCCAACATTCCCAGCACTATTACCATCCGTAGTCATTGATTCAGTAGTGCCGAGCGTCATTATCGCCCACCACTCAATGAAATTATTGAGAATCAAGTCATTTGGATAAGTGACATCTTTTACGAGACTTCCATTATTATCTAGCACTTTGATGTTCAGACCGACGCTGACAGGGAACCTAGGCAAGTTTATCTGATCTGGTTTTGCAGTTTCTCCCACCACGGCGTTGCTACTATGATGTGCCGCTAGCTGAGAATAGTTGTGGGCCGTGAGACCTGACATCAAGGCTGTTCCGATGATTAGGGCAGCGATGAGTATCGAACTAAGTGCCTTTCCTTTCTTTTCTGTTTGCATTTTCTCCTTTCACCTAAAATTGAACCGTGAACTGCGTAGTGATCGCATTGTTAGCTGGAATCGAAACGCCTGTGATTACGTTGTGAAGCATCAGGAAGTAGTTCGAAGCCGCCCCACCAACGCCTGTTTGATCTCCCCCAAAGAATAATCCGACTTCTTGAACGGTGGTGGCCGAAGTTAGCGTGATTGTGTTTGTGAACAAAATATTGTAGTAGGTAGTCGTATCTGGTGTTACAGTTACCGTATTGGATACTGATCCAACAGCGGCGTTGAGTTTGTAGTCTCCTGGACTTGGCGCTGTGTTGCTTGTTCCAACCTGAATCTGCGGAAGGGCATAGGAGGAACTACCCTGCGAACCGCACATCAGGAATGAAGTACAGCTATTTGTTGAGACTCGAAAGTAAGTGCTGCTCGAAAGTGTGCTTCCTGCTTCACTGACCCATGTTCCCACAATGTATGAAGTAGCTCCGTTGCCAGCGGGGCCTACGTTTTGCATCAGACTTGCAAAGTATCCGATCAGATTTTCATTTGATCCACTTGGCAGGTTGAGCGTATATTGGACCTGTACGGTCTGTTGGGCAGAAACAGCGAAGCCAGTGAAAGTGTCATGGAATATGAGTGCCATATAGCTCGTATCAGCGAAAGTTCCGCCACCCATCGGCGATTCTATGGCGAAGCCCGCCTCGCTGATGGTCGCCCCGCTCGTTAAACTAATTCCAGCAGCAGCAATAATGCTGTTGCCACTTATCACGGGAGTATCCACTGCCGCCCATGAGCCGACCTGAGTTTGGAGCTTGTAGTCTGATCTTGTAGGCGCAGTCGAGCCAGTACCGATGCCGATGTAGCCACCCTCATAGGTGTCGGGACGAACGCTACTGTAAGTAACATACAGCGATGCGATTGAGGAATCGCACATGTTCGTCGCCGATCCAGCCAAGTTGTTCATAGCTCCACATTGGGCCGTACCGCCCGCGATTGTGTCGGTGAAATATTTGATCAGTTGGTTCGTGATGATGTCATTGGGATAGTTGTGAGTCGATGCAAGCGACCCGTCTTGATTTAATATTTTGATCCGCAAACTCACGTTCATTTGAGCGAACAGGTTGGCAACCGCATCATTGATACTCGTCGTATGTTGCGATTTTGGCGTGCTGCTGCGCTGCCAATAGTTGATTGCTGTTACGCCTGACAGCAAGACGACTGCTATCACGAGCACTGCCATGACAACCATTCCGCGTTTGCTTTTCTTTTGCACCATCATGCCGATCGCCTAAAACCCAATGGTGAATTGTGTAGTTATTCCATTGTTTGCAGGAATACTTACGGCTCCGGTAAGCAAGTGAAACATAAGGTAGTTCCCATCAGTCGTCCCGCAGAAGTACCCAGCTTCCTGGATAGTGTATGATGATGTCAAAGTTATCGAATTCTGCATGAGAACTCTATAGTTTGTCGTCGTGTCAATCGTTGTAGTCACAACTGCATTTGTCGGCCCAACCTGAGCATTCAAAATGTAATCAGAAGCAGTCGGAGCCGTGCTGCTCGTTCCGACCTCTATTATCGGAGTTGAAGCGCAGAAACCGTTGCAGCCCGAAGGCTGACTCGTGCTCCAAAACAGCAGTGTGCCGCTGTTGTGAATTGTGTCAGCCGAATTTACGAGAGTCCCAATATTATCTCGCGACAATGCAACTGGTTCAAGCCATGATGCAACAAACGCCAGGAAATTTTGATTAGTCCCGGTTGGGAAGTTTAGAGTGTATTGAACTTGAATAGTTTGGTCTGCAGAGATAGATATTCCAGTGAACTCGTCATGGAATATCATATACGAAACCGTATCACCAGTGGTCGCAAAGAACGCGGCTTCCGTGACGGTCGCTGCAGAAGTCAAAGTGATTCCTGCTACGAACACAATGGAGTTTCCAGCTATCGTTGGTGTATTCACAGCAACGGCTGAACCCACTTGCGTCTGCAGGTTGTAATCCGTTCGTGCTACTGGATTTGTTCCCGTTCCAACGCCAATAGATCCGCCACAACAAGCCGATGGGTAAGACGAATTGCCGTTGCATATTGCATTGTAAAGTTCCCCAAACGGACTTCCAAGAGAACCGCTACACCAAAGACACGCGTTGGTCACCGTGCCTGCTGTATCCTTGATGTTGTTTGCGCATTGATTATTCCCGAAAAAGTCGCCGATGAAGTCAATCATTTGATTCGTGATGATGTCACTGGGATAATTTCTCGTGGTAACTACTGAACCATCGGTATTCAGAACAGTCAAACGCAGCGAAACATTCATGCCAGTGAGCAGATGATTACCCAAGTTCGCGAGCACGAACACGTTGCTGACGGCGTCATAGGTTGTCGTCTGAACTTGGGACTGTGGGTCATCGTAAGGATAGATTGTAAAGACCGATAGGGCCGCCACGCTGATTAGCAGGGCAAGCAGCACAATACTTCCAATCTTCCCACTCGCGTTCCTCTTCATGAATGAAAAAGAAATTGTCCGACTCTCTTACCACGATCTTGATCGGTTTTTTCTTTCAGATTGCCCGCTAGAAATCACATTATCCTCAGCTGGGATTCCTTCGGTCAAGACAGAATGAAAGCGCGTTTGAGCCCTCCACCTTCAAGGAGATACGCTGCTAGACTGAAGTTTTCAGACCCGCTCTACTTCGACTGATTCCTCTTTTTACTAACGACCAACATGGTCCAAACACAACACAAACGCCCCCAATTAGCACAGACAATGCTTCAAGAAAGACACTGGGGAAATAGACGAAGTACGATGGGGATAAGCGCTGCCCTTGCAGCGGTGCTTGCCGTCATCGTAATGATCGTCATTTTCGCAGTAGGAGAAATCTACGTTGCGCCAATGCTGAACGTCGCGCACACGACCTCTACAACTACAACACACTCCCAGGGATACGCCCTTGCAGCCGCGACCACGGGATACGATCACTTCAACCCCGGCACTAGCTACGTCGCAGGGACGAACTTCAACACACTGTGGGATGCTTACGTCAACGGAGCATTCCAGGAGATAGGCTCGAACACACAGGCGATCACCATCCAGCCCTCGTACGGCGGAACCATTGATGCAGTAGTGACAGTCCCAGGTGGACAGAACTACTACGTCGACGCTGCTCTAACTCAGCAGAGGAACTCGCCGCTGGTCCAGAGCTGGACATACACGTCGGTCGCAAACAACGGAGTCAACAACTACGTATTCAAGCTGACGAACCTTCCCACTACGCCAGTGGGATCAGGTTCGAACTCGCCGCTTGACTTCTATCCATACTTCATCGCATCAGCAACTCTCTCCATGAACTCGCCGTCTGCAATCGTCTCCGTCGGCACATCCACAACAACGCAGTTCATCCAATGGCAGGGAACGTTCCCATCTGGAACCCCAAACGTAGGAACTGAAATCACAGAAGTCCAGGTCACCGTGAACACCACCAACGCAGCAGTGTTCCAGCTGAACTCTGTCAACAACCCAGCAACGTGGTCTAACTCCGGTTCGATCACTGCGGGATTAGTCCAGGGTTCACAGTTCAGTCCGCAGCAGGGTTCTTCGAACTACGTCTACACGAAGAACATTGCAACGACTCCAACAGACTTCAGCACAGGACAGTACCTGCTCTACGGCACCAATTCGCTCGACAACTTCCCGTTCACGTTGAGCGGAACCTTCGACTTTGGAGCCGCAACAGTAACGACGAACTGCCTCGCAGTGCAAATACAGGCCTACATACTCAATCCTGCCGGAACAATCTCCACGCTGACGAACACAGTCGATGTAGCATCAGGCGCAGCCTGCTAGACACAAGTTAGTGAGTAAAACAGAATGATGGACGAGAGCAAAACTCACGAACAAAAGGGCGCAATAACAAGAAACTCTCGCAGCTAATTTGCCCGCGTCCTTGAAGACGCGAGCATTCCTCCTTTTTTCTTCCGTCCTGTTTTTGAGAAATCTTGCTGCCAAGGCCTCACTGATTCCGCTCTTATTCGCGCCTCTCTTTGGTCTGGTCGATTTTACTTCAATCAAGTTCATTCTATCTTCCAGTCTTGACGAGGATTCCCCAGCGCCGCTCGTCGCATTCGCGCTGATCTCTGTCGGGTTGGACACCTTCTTCGTCTTGCTCGGGTTCAACACAACAGACGAGGCAACAACGATTGCCTACCTGCTAATGATCTACGGCAGCTTCATCGCATTGCTTTTCTTGGTGGTATTTCTCGGAGCTTCCGAGGACGAGGAACCACTAGCATTCACCAACAACCCCGGGTGGAGCGGAGTGCTCATCGGGATGTTTCTGGGTCTCGTAGTGCTTATCATCAACGCCGCCGTAGTTTCCTTTGCCTCGTTGTCCTTCCTTCCTTCTGGAATAGGAACGCTCCACGGAATAAATTACAACTCCCTGCTTTTCGTCCCGCAGTTCTTCGCGACGGCTCGAGTCGGCGGGCAGTCAGTTCTGGACAATGCTGTATTTCAGATCATCCTGACTGCGCCCGGGGAAGAAGGATTGAAGGCAGCGATGCTCTACGGGATGTACATCGTGACGAAGAGCGAAGCAGTTTCAGTGGGCTTTTCAACGGCGATCTGGGCGTCATTCCACACCATCCTCGTCGGCTTCACTCTGACCGAGGTCGCTCTCGCATTCATGAGCGGGTTGATCTGGTATGGCGGCTGGAAATATACAGGATCGCTTTTGGTTCCTATAATATCGCATGGAATTTATGATTCCTCAATCGTGACGCTCTCTGGAATCCAGTAACCGCTTTTTCTTCTGAATCTTATTGAATTCAAAAGTCGTCGCAGTTGGTCTCGTAATTTCCATTCTCGTCATCGCAATTCTTGTTAGCGGAATAATACCCGGCTTTCATCTCCCCCGGAAAGCCAGCTTAATCTCGGTTTCAAATGTCAATCTCCAACCTGGAGGTCAGATCCAGAATTCATATGTTATCCACACCTACTGGGACGCAGTTCTTACAATCAATTCCCAGCAGAATGTTGCCCTAGCTCAGGTCAACTTCGGACCTTCGAATGATTCATCGCTCCAGGGCAACCAGATCAACGGA
>Ga0307374_10004221_pt1 | contig 24022 bp, 23 predicted proteins | sample OX3MG_FD_202532 | JGI IMG/M metagenome (GOLD analysis project Ga0307374, IMG submission 202532) | Soil microbial communities from Risofladan, Vaasa, Finland - OX-3 | ecosystem: Environmental > Terrestrial > Soil > Coastal area > Acid sulfate soil | place: Finland: Risofladan, Vaasa | collected... | reverse complement strand
TTGGTTCCGGCTCTTTAACGTGGTTCCGGAGACCACGGCTCGCTTCTCCTACCTTGACGACCGAAGTCGAAACCAATCACCCCCATGTCTGGGACTCCACTGATCACCGTGACCAGGACCCACCATTCTACGGGGTCGGGGGTCGTCCTGCGACAGCCTGGGCACGGGCTATTCGCCGCTCCAGCGGCTCATCTCCTTTGAGGCCCGAGCGGCTTCCCGCTCGGCGTCCCTGGCCATGATCACATTGCGCTTGTCGTAGAGGCGACGGCCCTTGGCCAGGGCCAGCTCCACCTTCGCCCTGCCGTCGCGGAAATACAGCTTCGCCGGAATGAGGGTCAACGACTGCTGCTGGGTCTTGCCCATCAGCTCGTCGATCTGGGAACGGTGGACCAGGAGCTTGCGCTTCCGATCGGGGTCGTGGGCGCCGAAGCCCGTGGCGTACTGCCAGGGCGGGATGTGGAGCTGGAAGAGCCAGAGCTCGCCGTCGTCCACACGGGCGTAGGCCTCGCTGAGCTGGGCCTTACCTTCCCGGAGCGACTTCACCTCGGAGCCCTGGAGGACGATGCCGGCCTCGAAAGTCTCGAGGAATTCGTACTCACGCCGGGCGCGCCGGTTGGTGGCGACGGTGCGGTCGCCGCTGCGGTCCTCGCGGGCGGCCGCCCGCTTGGCGATCTGCTTCTTCGCCCTGGCCATGAGGGGTACGAGGGTACCCTTCGTGGGTGCTCCGCCTGACCCGTGCCATCTACCTGGAGATGGTCGCCCACTGCCTGGCCGGTCTGCCCGACGAGGCGTGCGGCCTCCTGGTCGGGCCCTACGGGGGCGACGAGGCGAGCGCCCTCTTCGTCACCGCCAACGCGGTGGCCTCGGCCATGGTCTACGAGATCGACCCCAAGGAGATGCTGCGGGTCGACCGGGCGGCGCAGGACATGGGTGCGGACATCATGGGTGTGTTCCACTCCCACACCCACACCGACGCCTATCCCTCGCCGACCGACGTGGCCCAGGCCACCGATCCGGGCTGGCACTACGTGCTCGTCTCGCTCCGTGACACCCATCCCGTCGTGCGGAGCTATCTGATCCGCGAAGGCGCCATCACCGAGGAGCCGGTCGAGGTGCCCGGGCTGGAGGTTCCCGGGGCGGGAGCGGGGGAGTAGGGCTCCTGGCCTGGCTCCTTGTAGAATCGTTACCGAATCAGTCAACAATCAGCCGGCCCGCCCGCGGGGGAGGGCCCGCACACCGTCCGACACTCACCGAGGAGGCCCTGTGGCCGTCGAAGTCCGCCTACCGACCGTCCTGCGCAGCCAAGCGGGCGGGTCCTCCGTCGTCAGCGTGGACGGGGCCACCATTGGCGAGGTCCTCTCCAAACTGGTCGCCGAGTACCCGGGCATGTCCGGCCAGGTACTCACCGAAGAGGGTGCCCTGCACAAGTTCGTGAACATCTACGTGAACGACGACGACGTGCGGTACCTGCAAGGTCTCGACACGCCCGTCGCCGACGGTGCCGAAGTGTCCATCCTTCCGGCCGTGGCCGGGGGCTGAGGCTCTCGCCGAGCCCAACCGTCATGGCGCTGTACTCCACCGTCCTCGACCTCATCGGCGACACGCCGCTGGTCGACATCAGCACGCTCAGCCCGAATCCGGCCGCGCGCATCTACATGAAGCTGGAGGGGCAGAATCCCGGCGGATCCGTCAAGGACCGGGTGGCGCTCTCTCTCGTCGAAGAGGCCGAGCGGGCAGGCATCCTGGTCCCTGGCAAGCCCGACCAGATCCTGATGGAGCCGACCTCGGGCAACACCGGCATCGGGCTCGCCATGGTGTGCAAGGTCAAGGGCTACACCCTCAAGGTGGTCATGCCGACCAACGTGTCGGTGGAGCGCCGCCAGCTCTTGGAGCTGTGGGGCGCGGAGATCATTGAATCGCCCGGGAGTGAGGGCTCGAACGGCGCCGTGCGCATGGCCCGCGGCCTGGCCGAGGAGCATCCAGAGTGGGTCTTCCTCTACCAGTACGGCAACCCGGCGAACCCCAAGGCGCACTATGAGGGCACCGGGCCCGAGATCTTGCGTGACTGCCCGGGGATCACGCACTTCGTCGCCGGGCTCGGCACGTCGGGGACCCTGCTCGGTGTCGGGCGCTTCCTGCGCGAGAAGCTCGGGGAGGCCGTGCAGATCTGGGCCGTCGAACCCCCGGCGGGGGAGATGGTCGACGGGCTGCGTAACCTCGACGACGGCTACATTCCGCCCATCTTCGAGAACCTCGGCGGCGCGGAGCTCTTGGATCGCAAGACCGTGGTGCGGCCGCGGGAGTCGATCGAGTGGACGCGGCGCCTAACCGAGGTGGGAATCTTCGCCGGCATCTCGACGGGGGCGGCCCTGGCCGGCGCCGTCAAGTGCGCGCTGTCCCTGCCGGACGGCCAGGCCGCGTCCATTGTGGTGGTGTCGGCCGACGGTGGCTGGAAGTACCTGTCCACCGGAGCCTGGACCGACGATCTCGACGAGGTCACGGAGCGGGCCAAGGAGATCATCTACTTTTAGCGAGCGATCTCAGACCCACTGCCGTCGTCGCGGTGCGCTCACGATTGTCGACCTTCAAGTTGGCCTGAGATCGCTCGCGGCTGGGCGGCCTGGTTCGTATTGAATCGGTGCCGGGCCAGCCAAGCCGGCCCTACGCCCACTCTTGAGCACGGACGCGACGGTCCCCATAACGTCCTCCTCGTCACAACTACTGATCGACCGCGCCAACGGTCGGAGAGGAGGCCGCCATGGGGACCGTGGCCAGGCTACTGGACGAGCACGTCAGCTTTCGCTGCACTTCGGTGGACCGCATCGGTGTCCGCGGGTACATCCCGGGCATCCAATACGAGTTCGGACTGGTCAAGTTCCTGCTCAACCGAGGGGGCACCATTCCGTCTCCGGCCCTGCTGAACCACAACCACGAACGGCTCGTCGCCGAGCTCGAGGAACTCGAGGCGAGGACGGGCGTGCCCGTGGTGCGCTTCAAGACCGGAGAGTCCAAAGAGGACCTGGCGCGTCCGTTCCAAGACGCCGCCATGGCCTCGGGTCGACCCGGACTGGTGCTGGTGGGCAAGGCCCAGGAGCGGACGTCGCTGTGGCGGGGCTACGTCGACAAGACCCACGCCGGGCATCGTCCCAGCCATCCGCACATGGCCTGGCGTCGTCAGTCCTCGGTGCCCGACCACTGGTACTTCTATTTCGCCGACCCCGAATGGGGACCGGCCTTCGTCAAGGTCTGTACCTACGCGCCCTACCCACTGTGGTGCTGTGCCAACGGGCACGAGTGGGCCAAGTGCCAGTTGGCCAACGCCGGCGTCGGCTTCGAGGCCCTCGACAACGGGCTACGTTCCGTCGAGGACCCCGCCCTCGCCCATCACATCTGCGCCCGTCTCGGCGCTGGCCATCTGCGCGGACTCCTGGCGCGCATGATGGCCGTCGTTCCCGATCCCCTCTGTGACCACGACCGCGCGGCCGGGTTCGAGTGGTCCTACTCGCTCGCCCAGTTCGAAGTCTCCGACACCGCTGTCTTCGACCAGCCGCGACGGGCCCGGGCCTGGTTCGAGGCGGCCATTAGTGACCACCTCGATCTCGGTCGTCCCGATCGGGTCTGCCTGCTCGTCGACCGCAAGGTGGTCAATCGGGGCAGGTTCAAGACCCCAGGGCGTTTCGCCACCGAGGTCATCACCCGCGACACCACCCCTCAGCTCCAGATCCACTACAAGTCGTCGAAGGCCAAGGCCTACCTCAAAGAGGGCCGGGCCCTCCGCGTCGAGACCACGGTGAACAACGCCAGCGACTTCGCCCTGCACAAGACCCTGACCGCCGAGAACTGGAACGCACTGCGCCGCGCCGGGGCTGACACCAACGCACGCTTCTTGGCCACGCTCGGTGAAGGGCGGCCGGGGCTTCCCGACCCTGCCACCCTCGAGTCGATCGTCCTTCCGAGCGTCCACGACGGCCAGCGTGCCCCGGGCCTGCGCTTCGGAGACCCGCGGACCATGGCGTTGCTCGGCTCCATCGCCGCCTTCGCCCACGTCATCGGTGGGCTAACGAACAAGTCCCTACGCGCTCAGATGACCGCCCACTGGCGGCCGGAATACTCCTCCGCCCAAGCCTCCTATGACCTACGAAGGCTGCGGCTGAAAGGCCTCCTCGAACGCGTGGAGGGATCAAACACCTATCGCGTGACCCCTCACGGGCTCCGTGTCAGCGCCTTCTTCACCCAGCTCGCCACCCGTGTCGTCGTTCCCGCTCTGACAGACCTGGCCGAACTGGCGCGACCCTCTCGACCAGCGCCACGCCCACTGGTCGCCGCCTGGAGAACCTATGAGCGCGCACTCGACAAAGAAGTCCGCATGGCTCGCCTCGCCGCCTGATCCAAAACTTGCCTCATCTGTACCGAATCAGACTGTCAAGTGGGTCTAGGGCGGCGTCCCCCGCTCACGATCTGTGCTTTGTGCTCAACCGCCGGGCCGCAATTGTCGAGCCTTTGTTCGATGATGGCGCGCCACCGACGCCGGCTGAGCCCGACGGAATTGATCCGCAACGAGCCGGTGATCCGGGTCGTTGCGTTCATCGCCCTCGCGTGGGGTGCCGTCTACCTGGGCTGGCGCGCTGCCGAGACCTGGGACAGGACGGACCCGGTACTCTTCCTCCTGCTCTACGCGTGTGAGCTCTTCGGCTGGGCCATGCTCGCTTCCTTCTGCTTCCTGGCCTGGCGCATCCCCACGTCGAAGCGGCCTGCGATTGCGCTGCCGCACAGCGTCGATGTGCTGGTCTGTACCTACGACGAGGGACCCGAGGTCCTGGAGGCCACCCTCTTGGGCTGTGCGGGGATCAGCTATCCGCATCTGACCTGGGTGCTCGACGACGGTCGCCGGGACTTCGTCCGTGCACTGGCCGAGCGCACCGGCGCCCGTTACGTCACCCGTCCGGACAATCGTCACGCAAAGGCCGGCAACATCAACCACGCCCTCGGAGTCGTCGACGCCGAGCTCCTGCTGGTGCTGGACGCCGACCACGTACCCCAGCCAGACATCCTCGACGCCACGGTCGGCTACTTCGACGACGCACAGGTGGCGGTGGTCCAGACCCCGCATGATTTCGGCAACCATGACTCTTTCCAGCACTTCGAGACCGGCCGCCACGACCAGAGCATGTTCTTCGAGGTGATCCTGCCTGGCAAGGACCGGCACAACAGCGTGTTCTGGTGCGGGTCCGCAGCCGTCATCCGGAGCGAGGCGCTGATGGAGGTCGGCGGTGTTGCGACCGAGACGATTGCCGAGGACTTCCACACCACCATCAAGCTGCATGCCCGCGGCTGGAAGACCCGCTACCACGCGGAGACGCTGGTGCAGGGCCTGGCTCCGCACGATCTGTCGTCATACCTCCTGCAGCGTGACCGCTGGGCCCGAGGGAACCTGGCCGTCTTCCGGACCCCCGAGAACCCTTTGCTCGCTCCCAACCTGTCATCGGCGCAAAGAGTCAGCTACCTCTCGTCCCTTCTGGCCTACTTCGTGCCGCTCCAGCGGCTGGGCCTCCTCATCGTCCTTACTGTCATGCTCGTCAGCGGCCAGTTGCCGATGCATGCCACGGTGTTGGGTTTCCTCATCTTCTGGTTGCCCTGGATCGCCGTCGACCTCGCCGCCTCGACGCTGCTCTGCAGAGGCCGGGCGACCTTGTGGGACGGGACCTATTCACTCCTCCTGACGCTGGAGATCTTCTCACGGGCTGCCAGAGTGGTGGTCAGTCCCACGCCCGCGACATTCAAGGTCACTCCCAAGGACGGGATCGACGACGGCGGATGGCTGGCCCTGCGTCAACTACGACTGGTTGTCGGCATCGCGTTCGTCCTGCTGTCCGCACTGGTCCTGCGGGCGCTGACCGCGCTCGGCGTCGTACCGCTGCCGCACATGGGTGCCGTCCCTTTGGCCATCGGGATGGCACTCGGTGTCTGGGAGCTGGCGCTGGTCGTCGCCACATTGCGGAAGGTGGCGACGCGGCGACAGCTGCGCCACCACTATCGGACACCCACCGACATGGCCGCCTTCATCGGCGACGACATGGTCCGCATGGTGGATCTGACACCGACGGGGGCCGGGCTCCTGGGTCCTAGGCAGTTGGCCGTGGGCCAGCAGGTCCTCCTGGTGGCCGACCTCCCGATGGCCGACGGGCGGCCGCGCTCGGCTCGACTCCAGTTGACTGTCGCGTCATGCCGGCGCGACCCCGAGTCAGGGCGCGACTGGCGGATCGGCGGCGCGCTCGTTCCCTTGACCGACCTCGACCGCGCCACCCTCGTCGAGTACTGCCACGTCTCCGCAGCGCGGTCCCGCCTCACAGAGAGCGGGAGGACGGCCACAGGCATCGTGAGACCGGCGCCTCACGCACCTGCTGACGGACGTTCCGGCCTGAGGGATCGGCAGGTTCACGCGACCCGCGTGGGAAGGGGAACGGAGAGCCGGACCTCGTCCTGATTGGACCGCCAACTACCCAAGCGAGAAGATCGTGGTGCGACGGGTCGGTGATCGAGCGGCCCAAGGAGGTCATCTCCTCGAAGGCGGCGCCACCGCGCCCGCTAATGGCCGTCCAGCTGCGCCATTGGGCTGAGCCGAGCACGCGGGAATCATCCCTGGGTCGGTCGACCGACTGGGGTCGGATTCCTACAGTCGACCGAATGGATCACCCTGCCCGCGGGCACCGCTGATGGCTGCGCAGGATGCAGCGCCGGACCTCGCCGTCGTCACCACCGGCCTCACCAAGGAGTTCGGAGATCGCCGGGTCGTCGACGACCTCGACCTCGCCATTCCGAGCGGCTCGGTCTGCGGCTTCGTCGGGCCCAACGGTGCGGGGAAGACCACCACGATCCGCATGTTGCTCGGTCTGATACGTCCCACGAGGGGGAGCGGTCGGATCCTGCAGGGCGACCTGGACCATCCGGCGTCCTACCTGGCTCGTGTCGGCGCGCTGATCGAGTCACCGGCCTTCTACCCGTCACTGAGCGGGCGCGACAATCTGCGGGCGCTCGTCCGGCTCGGGCAGCTCGCACCCTCGGCCATTCCCGAGGTACTGGAGCGTGTCGGCCTGGCCGACCGGGCCGGCGACCGGTTCAGCCGCTACTCGCTCGGTATGAAGCAGCGCCTGGGCATTGCCGCCGCGCTGCTCCCCGATCCGTCGCTCCTCGTCCTGGACGAACCGACCAACGGCTTGGACCCGGCCGGGATCGTGGAGATGCGGAGCCTGATCAGGTCGCTGGCCGACGAGGGCATGACCATTTTCGTTTCGAGCCACCTGCTGTCGGAGATCGAGCACATCTGCGATCACGTGGTGATGATCCGCAGCGGCCGCAGCGTCTTCCAGGGTTCCGTCGCAGAGCTTTACGGCATGCGCAGCTCCGAGCTGGTAATCCGACCCGAGGAGCCGGCCCAACTCGAGGGGCTGGCGGTCTTGCTCTCCCGTCGGGGCCTCACGGCTCAGATCGACGCGTCGAGTGGAACGGTGGTGGTCTCCGACGCGGTGGCGCTGGCCGGATCGCTCAATCGGGCCGCCTTCGAGGCCGGGATCGTCATCGTCCACCTGGCCGAGCGTGAGCGGAGCCTGGAAGAAGCCTATTTCGCCCTGACCGGTACCCATTCCGGAGACGTCGAGGCTGTCGGGGCGCTCGGAGGGATCCAATGATGATCGTGGCCGCCTTCCGCAGCGAGTGGGTGAAGCTGAGGCGACCCAACCTCCTGGTGGGGACCTACGCCGGGCTGGCCCTCGCCGCGTCACTCTTCGCCGTGCTGCTCTTCGCCCAGGCCCCCGCGACCGGACGCGGCGGCCTTCCGAGCCTGGCGCAGCTGGCCCAGCCCGATGGCCTCATCCACGGTGTCAATCGGGCCGCGGTGCTGCTGGGCGTCGTCGCCTTCGGCATCGCGGCAACGCAGATCGCCAGCGAGTACAGCCTGGGCACGTTGCGCCAGCTCCTGGTGCGGCAGCCCAGGCGGGTCATATTGCTGGCCGGGAAGTTCGGGGCCGTGCTCGCGTTCATGCTGGGCGCAGTGGTCTTCGCCTCGCTGGTCGCCACGGTGGCGGCCTTCGTGATGGCGCACGCCCGCCACGTACCGACCGCGGCCTGGACGTCCAGCGAAGGCTTGGCGGACCTAACCCGGGCGCTCGGTGACCTTCTGTTGGCCACGGTGGGATTCACCGTGTTCGGGCTGGTGGTCGGGCTACTCTTCCGCTCGTCGGTGACCGCCATCATCGTCGGGTTCGCCTATCTGCTGCCCTTCGAGGCCGTCGTCACGCGCATCGTCCCGAACACGGCCACGTGGCTGCCCGGCCAGCTCCTGCAGTCCGTCGCGATCGGCGGGCAGCAGACGGCGGGCTTCGCCCATTCGCTGATCCTCTCCGCGGTGTATCTCGTCGTGGCCGGAGCCGTGGCGACCGTGGTCTTCGTCCACAAGGACGTCACTGCGTAGCGGTTCTGGAGGTGTCGGCTTCGGGCGCCCCGTGCTCAAGTGCGCGCCGTTTCGCGCCGACCTCGGAGAGGGGAAGGAGAGCGGTCGGAAACGGGGCACGGATTGTGCCTCCACCGCCGCATCACCATGACGACACGAACTGACGAAGTCACCACCGCCAAAGAGCGCACCAACGAGCGCGTGGCCCACAGGCGCGAGGAGAGGTCCGAGGTGAAGTCCTTCTCGGAGCCCGAGCCCACCAAGCCCCTGGTCGCTTTCGACGCCCCTCCGGCGCCCGCCGCACCCCCCGTGAACTGGTGACAACTAGTCCCTGATCACCCCAGCCGGTCCGGGACGGGCGGGCCCTTGCGGGGAACCGCGTCAAGGGGGGGACGGCCAACCGAAAGCCCCGGCGCGCCCCGTCACCGGCGAAGGATCCACTCCCCATTTGCGGACCCTCCCGTCCATTTGCGGACCCTCCCGTGCTCAAGCGCGGGAGGGTTCCCGCCGACAATGGACACACAAGGAGCGGGCGGAACCGGCGAGACGAGCCCCTGCCGCAACCCCCGGCGCAACCACTATGAGAATTCGACGCAAGGACGAGAACGCAGCGGAGCCCACGGGCGACACCCTCACGCTCGAACGTGAGGGTGGGGCTGAACTGGGGCCTTTCTCCGAGGCCGAGGCCGACGCAGCGATGCCGGCCTTCGAGGCGCCGCCGGTCAACACCGCGCCGACGAAGGGCCGCCTCGGACAGGTGCTCGTGGCACGCGGTGCCGTGACGGAGAGTCAGGTGGCCGCCGCGCTCAAGGCACAGGCCGACTCCGGCAAGCGACTCGGCGAGGTGCTCGTCGACATCGGCGCGTTGGACGACCGGGGATTGGCCGAAGCCCTGGCGGACTTCTTCGGCATGCCAGTGACGGACCTCAAGCGCGAGACGCCCGAACCGTCGGCGCTGGCTCTGGTGCCCGGTGAGATCGCCCGCGAGAACCTCGCCATCCCGCTCCGTGTCGACGACGAGGGTTTGTACGTGGCCGTGGCACAGCCGAGCGACGAGCTGCGGTTCCTGCTGTCCGACGTCAGTGGGCACTCGGTGCGTCTGTCCGTGGCGCCGATGGCGGACATCCGATGGGCGGTCGACCGGAGCTACCAGGCCCTCGCCAGCGTCGGCAAGCTCGTCCAAGCCTTCGAAGCGGTGGAGACCACACGCAAGCGTCCCGCCGCCGAGACGGAGGAGGCGCCCGTCGTCTCCGAGAACGCACCGGTCGTGCAGGTGGTGGACAACATCCTCACCCAGGCTGTGCGTGATCGGGCCTCCGACGTCCACATTGAGCCATCGCAGGACGTGATCTACGTCCGTTTCCGCATTGACGGTGCGCTAAAAGACGTGCTGGAGCTCCCGACCTCCATGGGCGTCGGGCTCATCAGCCGTATCAAAATTCTGGCGGAGATCAACATCGTGGAGAAGCGGCGCTCGCAGGACGGCCAATTCACGACGACCATTGACGGGAAGGAGACCGACGTCCGCGTCGCCACCGTCGCCACCATTTGGGGCGAGAAGTGCGTGCTGCGAATTCTGGACAAGAACCGTTCGGTGCTGCGCCTGAAGGACCTCGGCATGCCGGACGACACCCACGAGACCTACTCCCGACTGGTGCGAGCCCCTTTCGGCATGGTGCTGTGCGCCGGCCCGACCGGGAGCGGCAAGACGACCACGCTCTACGCCACCCTCTCGGAGGTGAGCGACCGCTCCCGCAACGTCATGACGATCGAGGACCCGGTCGAGTTCGTCTTCCCGAAGATCAACCAGATCCAGACGAACGAGCAGGCGGGATTGACCTTCGCCAGCGGCTTGAAGTCGATCCTGCGCCAGGACCCCGACGTGATCCTCGTGGGCGAGATCCGGGACGCCGAGACGGCCCGCATTGCCGTGCAGTCGGCCCTCACCGGGCACTTCGTGCTCTCGTCCCTGCACGGCAACGACTCCGTCTCGGCCCTGCACCGGTTCCTCGACATGGGGATCGAATCCTTTCTGATCGCCTCGTCCGTCATTGCGGTGGTCGGCCAGCGACTGGTGCGGCGCATCTGCCCGTCCTGCAAGACGTCCTACACTCCGACCAAGGAGGAGCTCGCCTTCTACGAGGAAAGCGGGGGCCCGCAAAAGACCGAGTTCTGCATCGGCGGAGGCTGCAACTACTGCGGACACACCGGCTATCTCGACCGGATCGGCGTCTACGAGTTGCTCCAGATGACGCCGGAGATCAAGCGGCTCATCGTCGGTTGGGCCACCCAGGACGAGCTGCGCCGGCAGGCGGAGAAGCAGGGCATGCGCTCGCTGCGCGACGAAGCCATCAACCTCGTCGTCGAGGAAACCACGACGATTTCAGAAGTGATCCGCAGCGTCTACGCCATGTAACTCGTCGGTGGTGCGCCAAGTCCGGCGCACCGGGTGATGCTGGTCAGCGGGCGGCGAGCTCGCTGAGCTTGGTCACCGTGTTCCAGTTGCGGGTCGTGCTGACCACGCCGAGTCGGCGCTCCAGGAAGGTGCCGGTGTACTTGGTGTTGGCGTAGCCGTCCGGCGTGTGGACGTAGACCTCCTTGCCGTCGACGACGAGCTCGTCACGCCCGCTAGGTGGCAACGCCAACGCAGTCAGCGCGGCCTTCGTCGGGGCGGTGGCCAGGAACGTGACGTGGTGGCGCGCCGGGTCGGCCCCCGCCTTGGCGTAGGGGCTGGAAGAGCCGACGCGACGCAGATCGGCGACGCTGCGCACGATCACGGCCGGCGAGTCGCCGAAGTCGTCGGCCAAACGCTGCTCGGCGGCGGTGGCGATGCCCTTCTGGTTCTTGGACCCCGTCGTGAAGAGCACGTTCCCCGTCTGGATATACGTGGTGACATCGGTGTAGCCGAGGGCCTCGAAGGAGGCACGCAGGTCGTTCATGGCGAGGCGGCCGTGACCGGCAACGTTGACACTGCGGAGCAGGGCGACGAAGCGGGGCACCCCCGCCAACCTACCGGGTGGTGGTGGGTGGCCTCCCGGTCGGGGGCGCCCCGCGATGCAGGCCGAAGCGGGTGAGATCGACAGCCGGTTGACGGTTCTCGGCCAGGTCGGCCAGCAGCTCGCCCAAAAGTGGCCCGAACTTGAAGGCGTGCCCGCTGGTGCCGCACCCGACGACGACATGGCCCACCCGGTCGAGCACGAAATGGGTGTCGGCCGAGTTGTCGTAGACGCAGCGCTCCGTGGCCACCGGCTCCGGATCGAGGGTGGGGAGCAGGCGCGCCACGGCGCCGGTCAGTTGCGCCAGTTGGTCGGGGTCGTCGGCGGCCAGCGGAGCCGGATCGGCGGGATCGAAGGGAGGCAGGCCGGGGCCCGGCGCATGCCGGGCCACCTTGTACGAGCCCGCGTGAGGGCCGTGGCCGAGCACCGGCAAGCCGTAGACCATGTCGTTCCCCCACTCCATGAAAACCGGTGGGAGGGCACCGGTCCGGGGGGCGAAGTAGGCAACCTGGGGGAGCGAGGGGCCGCCGGCCGCCGGGGCGTGGAGCCCGAGGAGCCCGAGCGAATGTGGCCCGGCGCAGACGACCACGACGTCGGCGGGGATGGACGTGCCGTCGGCGGTCTGCACTGTGCCGGCCCCGGACGATTGACGCACGGATGTCACCAGTGTCCCCGTGCGCAGCTCGAACCCGCCCACCTGGAGGAGGGCTCGAAGGCAGTCGTCGGCGGCCAACACGCCCGAGTCGGGCTCGAGCAGGATGGGGCCCGACAGGACGAGGCCGGGAAAGCGCTGTGCGGCCGCCGTGGCCGGGATCTCCTCGACCGGCGCGCCGGCGGCCGTCATGGCGGCGGCGATGGCGTGCTGTGCATCCCCGTCCCCCAATGTCACCTGCCCCGTCACGCGGAGAAGCTTCCGGCCCGTCGCCCCTTCGAGGTCGCGCCAGCGGCCCAGGGCGAGGAGCGCCATTTCGACGTCGTGCGCCTCGGGATAGCCGAGACGGAAAATGCGCGCATCCCCCTTGGAACCGGAACGCTCGTGACCCGGCGCCCCCGCCGCCTCGAGGACCACCACGTCCCACCCCCGGCGGGCCAGGGCCCACGCGCTCGAGAGTCCGAGGAGACCGGCGCCAATCACGATGCATCGTCGGTCGTCGGGCACGCCGAGGATCTTACGGACGGTCGCTCCCAGGCCTCGCCCGCAAAGGGCGTGGCAGTACGATCGTCGTCGGTGACGACTGGGATGGACGTGTCGACGCACGCGGTGCACGACGCCATTCCGAGTCTGGGCGACCAGCGCGAGGCGATTGCCGTAGCGGCGCCGTCGGTCGGTCGGGCGGGACCTCGCCGCGTCGCGAGAGGCCTGCGCACCGTGGGCTTCCACCTGTTGGCTCTCGCCGGTTTCACGGTGCCCGCCATCGTCCTGTGGTGGCACGTCTGGTCGGGCCACCCCTCGGCGGCGCTCACGTGCGGCTGCGGTGATCCGGCGCAGGAGGTCTGGTTCATGGCATGGCCCGCCTGGGCCATCACCCACCTGCACAGCATCTTCTTCTCGGGCGTGGTGAACGTCCCCCACGGCGCCAACCTGTTCTCGAACACTTCGGGCCCCCTGGTGGGCGTGGTGCTCGCTCCCGTCACGTGGCTCTTCGGTCCCGTCACAGCGACCAACGTGGCGCTTACCCTGGCCCCTGCGCTCAGCGCATGGGCCTGCTTCGCCGCCATCCGCCCCCTCGTCAACTGGAAGGCGGGGGCCATCCCGGCGGCATTGGTGTTCGGCTACTCGGCGGCCCTGGTCACCTCGCTCACCTTCGGCCACGTGTCGGTCACCGTGCTCGTGATCCCCCCGTTCCTCTTCACCACTTTGCACGAGATCGTGATCCGCCAGGAGCACTCGGTCGCCCGCGACGGTCTGCTGCTGGCCGCCCTCCTGGTGGTGCAGTTCTTCATCTCACCCGAGATCCTGGTGATGTGCCTGCTTCTCGGCGCCGTCGGGTTGCTTGCGGTCGCCGCGGTCGGCTGGCGCCAGCTGCGGCCACGCGCCGGGCATGCCCTCCCCGCCCTCGGTCTCGGCGCCGCCGTGACCCTGGTAGTGCTCGCCTATCCCACCTGGTTCGGATTGGCGGGGCCCCAGTCGGTGGCCGGAGTCCTGTTCCCGCTCGCCCCGATCTCGGGGGTGCCGCTGGCGGGCCTGCTCGTCCCGGGTCCCTACGGGACGCCCGCCGACGAGTACATTCGCTTCGGCGGGTACCTCGGGCGCACCGGGCCACCCTCTGACTACGTGGGCTGGGGCGTGGCTCTTGCCGGGCTGGGATCCCTCATCGCCGCCCGACGCCGCCCGCTGACGTGGTTGCTCCTCCTTCTGGCGGCCACCACGTTCTGGCTGGCCTTGGGTGGCTACCTGATCAGCGGGCCGGCCTGGCTCGGGCGCCCCCGGCTGCCGTGGCGTGACCTCTCAACGTTGCCCGTACTCAAAGAGATCCTGCCTGACCAGTTCGTGCCGCTGGTGACGTTGTTCCTGGCCTTCCTCCTCGCGGTCGGGCTCGACGCGTTGCACGGGACCTACCGGCGCCCGAGCTCGTGGCTGACGAGACACCGCTCCGCGCTGGCGGGCGTTGCCACCCTCGCCGTGGCCGCTTTGGCATTGACCCCGGTCTTCGTGACCTTCGAAGCGCCGCTCCGCGTCGTGCGGGTCCATACGCCGCCCTACCTGCGCGATGCAGCGACCCGTCTACCGGCCGGCAACGTGGTGCTCACGGTTCCCTTTGCGGTCTCGGGCTCGACGCAACCGATGCTGTGGCAGGCCATGCAGGGCATGCGCTTCCGACTGGCCGGGGCGGCCCTCAAAACGCCCAACGCGCTGGGAGGACCGGCCGGAGCGGGAGCCCCGGGGTCGGCCCGTCGTATCCTGACGGACCTGAGCCTCGATGGATCGGTGCTGCCGGCGGGGACGACCACGCAACTGGAGACGGTGCGCAATGCGCTGGCGTCCTGGCAGGTGGACCAGGTGGTCATCACCGGCGCCAGCCGCGATCCGGTCTACGCCTCGGGCTTCTTCACCGCCGTGCTCGGCGTGGCCCCGGTCTTCGAACGGCGGGCCTGGGTGTGGAAGGTGGAGCCGGGGGAGGTGCTGGCGCCACCCATCACCGGTATCGCCCTGTCGTCGTGCCGGAGCTATGCGGCCATGCCCGCAGTGCGTGGGATGCCGCTGACCATGGCGCGCTGCGTGCTGTTCGCCGGAGGCCGTGCGGCCTAGGAGCACGATGTCTTTCCAGGCGACAGGGCGGGAGCACACCGGCAACGCGCAGTCGTAGGCTTGCCTCGTGCAGCCGATCCTCCATCTCTCCATTCCCGTGCGCGACATGGAGGAGGCCCGCTCCTTCTACGTGCACACGCTCGGATGCCAGCCGGCCCGAGCCCGCGCCGGCTTCACCGACGTGTGGTTCTTCGGCCTGCAGCTGACCCTGCAGGACCGACCCGACGAGGTGCCGGCGTTGCGCGCCGGAGGCTCTCGCCACTTCGGTGTCACGCTCGGCCGTGACGACTTCGACTCGGTGATCGCGCGCCTGGACGCAGCGGGCGTGGCATGGCTGGTCCCGGTCTCGACTGATGACGTCGGGCAACCCACCGAGCAGACCAAGGCCAAGATCGCCGACCCCAGCGGCAATGTCATCGAATTCAAGACCTACCGCGACGTCGATGCTGCACTGGAGATCTCGGCCCACTCCTACCCGGAGGCCTTCGCGCACGGCAACTGAGCGGCCACCCCGAAATATGGTGGAACTTCAGGAAAGAGTCCTGGAAATCAGTCTCGACATCGCAGACCTAGTAGATCAAGCGCGGTTTCCGTCCCAACGCGCCGTTATTGCCAGGTGTGCCCGTGTTGTTGAGAATCTTCGCTTCTGCCCTGCAACCTGCCGCCCACTGCGAATAGTGGTCGTTCGGTTCATGGGCGTCGTGGATCATGACGTACCGATGGCATCCTCGGAACTGTGAACCTCCCGCGATGAACTGGCTCGCGTAGTCGTATCCGTCTCGATACGGGTTATCGAATGAGGAGTACACCCGCACGCCAATTCCGGTCAGAAGTGCTACGAAGAGCAGCAAGGCGACGAGCCCCAACCACACCTTCGTGCGCTTTGGCTGCGAAGTCTTGGCAATCGGGGCTGTTCTCCGTTTCGACCCATCAGCCGTCTTCAAGGCGACCCCTTACGCGACGCTGCCACAGTACGCCGCGAGCGGGTGCCAATCTGGGGCGCTTCGGGGGCTACTCGGTTTGTCCCTCGAGATGAAGGATGCAGTCGTGCGAAGGGGGCTTCGGGGCCCCATTTGGCGCGTCTGCGGACGAATCCGGCCGGATAGCCCGAACACCGGGAACGAGTCATATCCGATGACTCCGAGCTACGGTTGGTCGATGGCGAGCTTCCCCGACGTGCGATGGGGTTCTGACACGTCTCGTCTTCGCAGATCCATGACCAGGTTCGGGAAGACTCGAGCGGGCTCGTGGATGGTCCGCACCCTCACCCCACTCGACCGGTACGTGATTGAGCGCTCTCACGGCCGCTACACGGTCCTTGGCCCAATCGGAGCGCCGACGATGTTGCTGACCACGACGGGCGCCGTGTCCGGGCTGAGCCGCACGACGCCCCTTTTGTTCGCACGTGATGGCGACGACATACTCGTCGCGGGGAGCAATTTCGGCCAGATGAAACACCCAGCCTGGAGCAAGAACCTCATCGAACATCCGGACGCGATCGCAACGGTCGGGGGTGATGCGGTACCGGTCACGGCAGAGTTGCTCACCGGGGACGCGGCGCAGGCGGGTTTCGAGAAGATGATCGAGATGACTGACGTGTATGCGGAGTACCGAAACCGGACCAATCGAAACATTCGCGTCTTCCGGCTACGTGCACATTCCGCCTGAATCATGGAGGCGATGGATCCAGCCCGTGCCCGAACTCGCCGACATCGGGTCCATTGGGATCCTTGTCATCCGGACTGTTCGTCGAATCTCAGTTCGGATCTCCGAGCTCTCCTCAATGAATCGGTAGAGCCAGTTTGGTGCCCCGCGCGGCGCCGGCAAGGGGCGTCACGTGCGGCACCATGGGGGGCTGCGTTTGCATCGTGGACCGGCCATGATGGTCGTGTGGGCGCGACACTTCGCGGACATCGGCGGCGGTGGCTCGGTGGGGTTGCCCTCACGCTTCTCCTTGTCGCCTATGACCCAAGCTCCCTCCGGTTGTCTATCCGGGAGCCACCGTGACCATGACGATCGACCGTGGTGCGCTGTCCTACGTAGTGCAACAGAACCCTTGGTCACCACCCCAAGGGAGCGTGTCGGTGACGTACCGGGCCTGCTTGCACAAGCCCAGCTTCTTTCCCCAGAGCTTCCGGGTCACCGATGGTCGAAGACGGGGCTGCCTTCCCCTCGACGTGCGGGTCGGCGGCCAGCGAAAGGTGAACCACATCGTTCTGTCGTTCTTCGCCGGACGGTTGCAGGCCTTTGTCATGACCTCCTGGAGTGCGTAACCAAGGCCATTCGGTTGAGCGCGTCAGGAGTATCCCAGTGCGCTGGAAGTGAGGCGTCGCTACGAGGGGCCGGCCACTCCGATCAGAGTGCCTTCAGGATCTGTGAAATGGCCGACGAAGAGCCCATTGGGAGACGTGACGGGACCCATAACCCGAGTACCTCTTAGGTCTTCGGCCCGCTGCAATGCAACTCCGACGTCTGGCACGCCAACGTAGAACAAGGCATGGCTCTCGTAAGTTGGCCCGCCGCCTACTCCACCGCGGATCCCTGTCCCATCGTCGGCGGCAATGAGATCCAAGAACCCATATTCGTTCGGTGCGGAGACCTCCTCGGCGACGGGCGAGGGCGTCGCAAAGCTCCACCCGCAGAGCTCGGAGAAGTATTTACGGAGTCGTGCTGGGTCTGCTCCAATGACCTCGAAGTGCACCACGGGTTGGGCCACCTCCCACCTCCGGACTTCACACCGCTCGCGACCCGACCTTCGGCCCCCCGCCCTTGCACCTTATCCATCTGACACATTGCTTCGTCCGTCGAACGCCCCTCTCGCCCAGGGTTCGGAGGCTGTATTCGTACGCTGGGTCGGTGGAGGACGTTGGCGATGCGGCTTCTACCCTTTTGCTCCGTCGACATCGGCTTGAGTGATGCGAATCGAACGCGGCCAACCGTTGACGGGTGAGAGTCGGACCCAATAGATGTCCCCGTCAAAGGAGATCCATGACACTGTGGGGGCTTGCCCCTCGGGTCCGGAGAGAGCGGAAGGGCTAGACCGGTACTTTGGATTGACTTTGTAGCCGCGAATCGGATGGTCAACTTCGGCGGTGCAGGTAGCTCCAGAACCCCGAGCTCGCCACGACAGGCTCGCCAGTTTCTTCACAGGCCAACTTTCTGCTCGACAACCATGCCTCCGACTGTACGCCTTCGCCGGTTGGGGAGGTGTCCGCTGAGACCTGATAGTGCCTCTATGCGTCGGGACGGTGGGACATTACGGCACTCTCGGCCGTATCCTCTGCAACCCTTCCATGCAACTTCCCAGATACCCGGCCACTGACTCATGACGAAACACTCGAGTACTCCGTACGCCGTACGCCGGGTCGTGGGCGATGAACGATGCGCTGCTAAGTCAGTATCTGGCGACGACCATCTGCAAAGCAGCGTTCAGCCCGAAAAACTGGTGAGAGATCGTCGAGACCTCCGACGATCGTCGCTTCAGTCGGCTTTCGGTCGGTGAAGCGCCAGAGTGGTGCGAAGGTGTCCGACATCCTCTGCGCACCGCTGCGGCGAGCGATGGTGCCAGTGTTCTGGCTGGTGAGTTCAAGACGCACTCCAGCCGTCTCGACCAATTTGAGCGGTGACAGCCAAATCACGTCCTGACCTCCGTCGATCCGGAGATATTTGTCGAGGAGCTTGCGCATCGAGGTTTCGTCAGTGAAGAAGTAAACGCGTTGATTCAACAGTTGGATCCAATCGCTGACGTTGAGTCCGTCACCGAGGATTGACTTCAGATCCTTACGGGCAAAGAGCGGGCCCTGGTCCCTGAGGATGACGGCTTCGCCACGGACGTTCAGGCGAACGGACTCCCGACGAGGTGTTGAAAGCAGCGCTTGCCGTTCCTCTTCGGTCAGATCAGCATCCAAGATCAATTGCTCCGCCGTCCGAAATCCGTGCTGTGAAATTTGCTCCCAGACACCAACGGGGCCGACATGACATATCACCTTGCAACGATTGAGGAACTGGTCCGGCGTCATCGGCTTGAAGGATCCCACAGTTCCGGAGTGACTGCGGACCCAGCTCCGAAAGCCAGGTGAGGTGCGTCATCCCGCCTGCACAGAAAGGGTGTTGGCCCGCTCGCTACTTTGGGCCGTAGTAACGACCCGCCCAATCAAAGACCACGCCGAACCGGCTGTCTGCCAACCGCCGTACTTCGTCTGTGCGCACGTAGCGATGCTGTTGGCCGTCGCTCATCACAACGGACAGCTCACCTGTATCTCTCTCGATCGGGTGTTCCTGTCCATCCATCGGGCCGAGCCGGAATACTCCTCTCTCGACCCGATCGCTGCCCACATCCAAGGACATGAGAGACAGCGTCACAGATGGGGCGGCCCCTCGCAACGGACTGTCCCAAGTCGCCGGGACGAAGTCACGGCAGAGTGGTCCCACGGTCGCCCACGGCAACGGAGTGGCCTACGGTGTGCAGCGGCCGCCAGAGGCGGGCCACGAGAGGAGTTGCAGTGGGAGGAGACGACGTGAGCGGAGATCCCCGCACGGCGCGCCAGGACGGGCGGGCCGTGGACCAGCTGCGACCGGTCCGGTTCGATCGCGACTACACCGTGATGGCTCCGGGGTCGGTGCTGGTGACGTTCGGGCAGACCAAGGTGCTGTGCACGGCGTCCGTCGAGGAACGGGTGCCTCCCTGGATGCGGGGCAGCGGCAAGGGCTGGGTCACCGCCGAGTACTCCATGCTGCCGGGCTCCACGCCCGAGCGTGCCTCGCGGGAGGCGGCCAAGGGCAAGCAATCGGGGCGGACCCAGGAGATCCAGCGGCTGATCGCGCGGTCGCTGCGTGCCGTCTGCGATCTGGTTGCGCTGGGCGAGGTGCAGATCACGGTCGACTGCGATGCGCTGCAGGCCGACGGTGGCACCCGCACCGCCTCCATCTGCGGTGCCTACGTCGCGCTGCACGATGCCTGTACCCGGTTGGTGCAGGCCGGGACGATCAGGACGCATCCGCTGACCGACTCCGTGGCGGCGGTCTCCGTCGGCATCATCGACGGCGTGCCCATGCTCGACCTGCCCTACGTCGAGGACTCGCGGGCCGAGGTCGACATGAACGTCGTCATGACCGGAGCGGGGCGGTTCGTGGAGGTGCAGGGAACGGCCGAAGGCATGGCCTTCACCCGCAGTGAGCTGGACACGCTGTTGGGTCTGGCTGAGGGTGGCATCAAGGAGCTGACCGGCATGCAGGCGGCAGTCCTGGCCGAGGCGCCGCCGCGACGGTGAGTGCGTCCGATGCCGGGCCCCTCCGGCTCGTGTTGGCGTCGGCCAACCCCGACAAGGTCAAGGAGATCGTCGCCGTGCTTTCCGCGGCGCTGCCGGTGGATCTGGTGCCACGCCCCGAGCATGTGCCCGAGGTGGTCGAGGGTGCCGACACGCTGGTTGGCAACGCCCGCCTGAAGGCACGCGCGCTGGAGACGGCGACGGGAGCGGCGGCGGTGGCCGACGACACCGGTCTGGAAGTGGAGGCCCTGGGTGGCGAGCCGGGGGTCTTCTCGGCCCGCTACGCCGGTGAGTCGGCGACCTATGCCGACAACGTGGACAAGCTGCTCCGCGAGCTGGCGGCGCTCGACGATGCCGGCGGCGCACGACGCGCCAGCTTCAGGACCGTGGCCCTGGTTGCGTTTCCCGACGGGTCGGAGGTGTGGGCCGAGGGCGTCCTGCCCGGGACCATCGCCGCCGAGGCCCGCGGAGGGAACGGCTTCGGCTACGACCCCGTTTTCGTGCCCGACGGAGGGGACGGCCGCACGTTCGCCGAAATGCGACCCGAGGAGAAGGACGCCGTCTCCCATCGCGGCCGCGCCTTCCGCGCCCTGGCCGACGAGCTGGCCCGGCGGCGGGAGGGCTCCTCGGGGTAGGTCCGGCCTGTCACGTTCCTGCGGCCTCATGTGTCACCACTTCAGGCACATGACAACCGAGGAGGATGCGATGACACCCCGTATGACCAATCCCGCCCTGCTGCTTCCCGAGGCGCTCGAGGCCGCGCTGGCGCTGTCGGCGGCAGCCCACAAGGGCGATCTGCCGCCGCACCTGGTCGAGCTCGTGCTGCTGCGGGCGAGCCAGATCAACGGTTGCGGCGTCTGCGTCGACATGCACACCAAGGGCGCCAAGCGGGACGGCGAGACCGACGAGCGTCTCCATGCCGTAGCGGCGTGGCGTGACACGGCGTACTTCAGCGCCGCCGAGTGCGCCGCCCTGGCGCTGGCCGAGTCCGTGACCCGCCTCAGCGACCGTCCCGACCCCGTGCCCGACGATGTGTGGGACGAGGCGACCCGCCACTTCGACGAGGTGGCACTGGCCTCGCTGCTGGTGACGATCGGCGTGATCAACGTCTTCAATCGGCTGAACGTGGCGACGCGCCAGGTGGCGGGGTCGGTGCCGCTCCCCGCCTGATACCGGGCCCACAGGTACGGGGACGTGCCTGTGGGCGTCCCGTGGTCAAGGGTCCTCGGGGGCCTGTCGATAGGGGGGTGATCCCGCCGTTGGAGGGCACTGTTTCGACGCTGCACCATGGCAGCAGCGCAGCACGCCAGGTCGGAGCCGCCCCGCGACGCCGGGGCCGTGCCCGCACGGCTGGGCGGGTCCTTCTCCGCCGTGCGTTGTTGCTGCCACCAGTGGCGCTGTGCGTCCTCCAGATCGCCGGCCCGGTCAGCGCGTCGGGTGGTGTGTCGACGACCGTCACGGCCAGGCATGCGTCTGTGCCGCACGCGTCCGCGGCCAGCGTCAGCGGCGCGGGCTCGGCCGCAGGTGCCTGTGCCGTGGTGATGCTCCGGTTCCCCGACGTGTAGACGGCTGGACAGCAGGAAGTGCAGAATGGCCCGGGGAGCTGCCTCGCTCCGGCGAGACCTCCGGCGCCGGGAAGCGGGGCCACCGTCGTCGGGTCCGACAGCCAGGCCGCGGTGACGCAGTCGATCGAGTCTCCTCGTGAGCGGGCTGACCTGATCGGCCTCGCGCCGGCGAGACCTGGATCAGCCGGCGACGAGTGTGCGGGCCAGCTCCCGGTAGTCAATCAGAGGGAACTCCTGGCGGTCGCCGATGACCTGGACGCACACGTGGTCCGCCCCGGCCTCGTGGTGGGCTGCCACCGCGGCCCCGATCGTGGCGGCGTCACCCCAGGGGATCACCGCGTCGATGAGGCGGTCGCTGCCCCCACCGTCGATGTCCTCGTCCCCGAACCCGAAGGTGCGCAGGTTCCGGGTGTAGTTGGGCAGGCCGAGATAGGTGGCGGCATAGCCGCGCGCCAGTTCCCGGGCCCGGCCCGGATCCGTTTCGAGGACCACGGCCACCTCGGGGGCCAGGAGTGGCCCTGGGCCGAGCACGTCGCGGGCGAACGCCGTGTGCTCGACCGGGACGAAATAGGGATGGGCTCCGGCCGAGCGGGCGGCCGCCAGCTCGAGCATGCGATGGCCGAGCGCGGCCAGGACTCGCCGTTCCGGGGGCACCGGGGTGGGCAACGCATCGAGGGCATCGAGATATGCCACCACCTTGGAGTAGGGGCGGGAGTAGTCGGCCACCGCCACGCTGTGGCTGGCGCCGATCCCGAGGAGGAAGCGATCCGGGAACTTCGCCTCTAGCGCGGTGACGGCCGGCCCGACGTCGTCGGCCGCGCCGGCCCAGACGCTGACGATGCCGCTGGCCACCGGGACGTGGTCCGTCGAGGCCAGCAGCTTCTCGAAGTGTGGTGAGAGCCCGGGGTCGAAGCGCCCCGACGACCACAGCGCCCCGTAGCCGAGGGACTCGAGCTCGGGCGCCACGCTCCGGGCGGGCGCGTCGGGGTCGCGCCACGAGCCGCTCCACCAGACGCCGATGCGACCGAGGTCCACGGTGGCACCGTACCGGGCGCGTGCGCACGGCGCGGCCGGCCGCGCCGGGATCTCAGCGCAGGCGCAACAGGCGGACTGCCGTACCGCCGAGATAGGCCTCGGCGGCCGCGTCGGAGAGAGGCAGATCCCGGGCGGCTGCCACCGCTCGCTCCATCGGCAGGAAGGGGTGGTCCGACGCATAGAGGACGCGTCCCATGCCGCGTTTGGAGCCCATGAACGAGACCATCGCCGGGTCCATGTACTTGGCGAGGTAGGCCGAGTTGGACAGGTAGAGGTCGGGCCACTTGAGCATGTACTGCATCAGCAGGCTCTCGTAGGGGTGGCCCATGTGGGCACCGATCACCGTGAGCCCCTTGAAGTCGATAAGGACGTCCTCGAGGAGCTCGGGATGCTGGCAGGCCGAGCGCACCCGCGGCCCGGGGATACCGACGTTAATCGACACCGGGAGGCCGAGCTCGGCGCAGGTGGTGTACACCGGGTAGTAGAGCTTGTCGTTCAGCGGGTACTGCTGCACCAGCGGCGTGACGCGCACCAGCGCGACCGCCGGGTGCGCGGCCAGGGCGCGCAGGCGCTTCACCTGTTGCACCGGCCGGTCGGCGCGGTCGACCGTCAGCGCGACACGCAGGCGATCCGGGTGTTCGGCCACCGCAGCGAGGAGCGGCTCCGTGTCCTCCGACGCGATGCCGGCCGCCAGCACCCCGATGTCGACACCGCAGGCGTCCATGGTGACGAGCACGTGCTGAAGCGTGGACGATGACGAGAGATCTCCGCCGAGGAGCTCGGGGATGCCCTCGTTCCCGGCCTGGCCCATGAAGGCGGCTGCGGCATTGCCGCTCAGCGCGTTGACCCAGAGGTCGACGACCGTCACGCGGGGTCGGTTGCGCCGGGCGAGGGCGCGCCCGCACCCGTGGCGTCCGCCTTCGCCTGCGCCTTGGCCTTGGCGGCGCGCAGGTAGCGCACCCCGTTGGTGAGCGACTCCTGAATCAGGCGGTCGTTGTCCTTCGAGATGAAGGCGTGCACGCGCTTCTCGAGCAGGGCCCGGAGCAAGGGGTTGAAGGCGTGGTACGACTCGGAGAAGTGGACCCGGGTCTTCCCCTGTCCGATGTCCTCCAGGCGGGTGTGGCCCTCGGCCTCCGAGAGCAGCGGCCGCCCGACGGCGTTGTACTTCCACGAAACCTTCGGCTTGACCTCGGTGAGCCACTCCCAGGACTGCCCCTTGCCGCCGGTCAGCAGGTAGCGCGGTACCCGGAAGGTGCAGTGGCGGATCAGGCCCTCGCCGATCGCATCGCCGGGATAGAGGATGTCGATGGTCACGTCGCCCGACTCGGTGTGGGGGATGCGGGCCCAGAAGAGCTGCCAGAGCTCGTCCACGCTGGCCTCGATGTCGACATGGAAGTGGTGTTGCTGCATCGGGTCACCCTAGCCCTGGACCTGACGTGGGCGTCAGGTCCAGGGCCCCTCCC
>Ga0307374_10004220_pt1 | contig 24022 bp, 36 predicted proteins | sample OX3MG_FD_202532 | JGI IMG/M metagenome (GOLD analysis project Ga0307374, IMG submission 202532) | Soil microbial communities from Risofladan, Vaasa, Finland - OX-3 | ecosystem: Environmental > Terrestrial > Soil > Coastal area > Acid sulfate soil | place: Finland: Risofladan, Vaasa | collected... | reverse complement strand
CAAGGGGCGCCTGGTTTGCGAAGCACTCTTGGTCGAAAAGAGACCCTGGGCGGCTGAGAATGTGTTGGCGGATCGCCGGGCGCGCTCGCTCAAGGGTCAGCAGAAACGCCTGCAAGCGCATGCCGACGAGGCCGCGGCACGAGCTCATCGGCCCATCACCACCGCCGCCATGATCGACGCGCTCGATGCGCCGATGCACGTCGAGACGCCGGCACTGGCGCATCAGCTGTTGGATGCGGGCCATCGGCTGGCATCGCCGTCGACACCATCGCAACCGATAGCACGTCCCGTCTCCACCGCCGTCCTCGCACACGTCGCTGCCGAAATGCAAGCCGACGCCGAGGAATCCGAGACCTCCGATCACCGCTACGCCCGCGCCTGCGCGCTGGAAGGCATGGAAAAGATCGACGCCGCCGAGGCGCGCTGGCTGGCCATTTACCAGACCAGCTCGGAGTACGCCGCACAGCGGCTGATGCAGCAAGGTTTTGAAAACGACGATGCCGGCGTTGACGCGCCGGCATCGGAGACCACCGCCCGTTTTGACGACGGGTTTACCACAGGAGCATGAATCATGAAGAGCAAGACGGTTGCCGTCAAGAACGTCGCCCGGCTGACCGAGGCCGGTGAGGCCTTGATCCGCCGCCCGGCCGGGATGCCGGGCATGGGGCTGGTGCACGGTGAAACCGGCTACGGCAAGAGCACCGCCGTGGCCTGGTATCGCAACCACTGCAACGGTGTAGTGGTGCGGGCGATGGCGACCTGGACGCCAGCGGCGATGCTCACCGCCATCCTGCGCGAGCTGGGCCGCGAGTCGCGTGGATCCTGCGCGGCGATGATGATGGACTGCATCGAGAGCCTGACGATGTCCGGCCGGCCGCTGTTTGTGGACGAGGCCGATTACCTGGTCGACTCCAAGCGGATGACCGAGTCGCTGCGCGATCTGCACGACATGGCCACGGTGCCGGTGGTGTTGATCGGCATGGGCGGCATCGATCAGCGCCTGGCCCACCGCAAGCAGCTCACCGGCCGCATCATGCAGGACGTGCACTTCCAGCCGCTGGACGAAGAAGATGCGGCCAAAATTGCCAAGGAACTCTGCGAAGTCATCGTGCAGCCTGATCTGGTGGCCCAGCTGACCCGGAAGGCGCTGGGCAGCACGCGGTTGATCGTCGTGGGTCTGGCACGGGTCGAGCAATACGCGCGCTCGCGCGGCATGGCGAGCATCGGCGCCAGCGAGTGGGGCCGGCGGCAGTTCTTCACCGGCGGCGCACCCGACAACAACGGCCAGCCACCACCCACGGGAGGCCCACGCTAATGAGCACTACAGGGTCCGTGCAGCGCACGCCAATGGCCCCCACGGAAGGCCGCAGCCGCATGTGGCAGTCCATGCGCATGCTCCGGCGTTTCTCCACCGCCGAGGTGCAGGCCACGGCCGAGGTCAGTGCCGTTCAAAGCCGCCGTTATATCTACGCGCTGCTGCAAAACGGCTATGTGCGCCAGGTGCAGCCGCGCCAATACGGCGTGCCCTGCGGTCATCCGGTCTATTTGCTGATCCGCGATACCGGCCCGCACGCGCCCCGCATCGGCAAGCAGCAGCTGCGCGATCCCAACCTGCTGCCGCATTACCTCACGGCCGGCGAAAAGCCGGTGGTCATCACGCGCAATGAATACGAGCGCGCCATGCGCTGCGTGCGCGCCTGCGCGGGCATGACCGACCCCGAGTGCGAGATTGCGACGCTGCGCAAGGCGGTGAGCGCGTGAGCGCCGCGGCGAGCTGGGTGGACGTTCTGCGCGACGCTTGTCGCCACGCCACCCAAGCCACCGTGGCACGGCGCATCGGCTATTCGCCGACCGTCGTCAACCAGGTGCTCAGCGGCACCTACAACGGCGATTTAATCAGCGTTCAAGCGGCGGTTGAGGGCGGTTTGATGGCGTCGATGGTCGACTGTCCGGTGATCGGCGAGATCCCGCGCCAGCGCTGCATCGAGCACCAGCGGCGTCCGTTCACCCCGACCAACCCCACCAACATCCAGTTGTATCACGCCTGCCCGCTCTGCGAGCACAGCATCCGCAAGGAGAAGCAACGATGAACCCCACTGAGGAGACCCCCATGATCAACCCCATCAAAGCATCCGAAAAACCGCTGCGCGTGCTCACGCCCGAGCTGACGTTCCGGCTGCGTTGCGCCACCGGCGCCATCCACAAGCTCCGTGCGCTGGGCTACAAGGTCGCGTCGCAGGATCTCCATCTGGGCGCCTCCCGCAGACCGCTCCTGAATTTGGTCGCAGGCGGCGAGTCGCTGCGTCAACAGTGCACCCAGATCACGATCGAGCAGCGCGAACGGTATCGCATCATCATCGCGCGCTTCGCCGGCTGTGATGTGAGATGGCAGCAGGATTTTGAAGCCGTGCCGCCGTTCGCGCACGGCCTGAATCTATTTGCCGGAGCAACCTCATGAGCGCGGCCGAACTGCTGAACAGCGAACTCACGCTGGCAGCGGACATCGTTGAGCTGATCCAAGCCAAAGGCCCGCTGAACAACGATGACATCGCCAGTCGGCTGTCTGTCGCCAGCCGACACCGGTTTAAGGGAGCGGTGGAACACCTGCTCAAAACCGGACGCGTTGAAAAATTAAAAGGCAACAAACCGGGGCTGCGGATCGTTGGCGACAAGAGGCCGATCCCCCTGAACAGCAGCTATGAAATCGGCCGGCGTCGCCGGCGCTCTGTGAGGGTGGTGCGATGACTTACATCGAAATATTCGCGTTGTTCGAACTCGGCTTTCTGTGTGGAGTCGCGGTGATGGCGCTTTTTTCAATTCACCGGGATCGCTCATGAGCAAGTCCTGTCCCGTCCCCGGCTGCGGCTGGACGATCGCAGCGGGCTCACTGATGTGCGGCCACCACTGGCAATTGCTGCCCGAGACCCTGCGTCGCGATCTGCGCAACGCCAAACTTCAGCGGCCCACGCCGCAGCAATGCGAGCGCCTGCAAACACGGATCCTGTGTCATTTCGAATCGGTGTCCGTGCCATGAGTGGCGCTCGGGCACCGTTAACCGACGAGGCGTTCGTCGATCGAGCGGCGCAGTTGCTGCGCAACCCGTCTTTGGCCATAGATTCCGGAGACATCGATTTCCTCGTCCGCGTCTCCGAATTGATCCGGCGCGGCATCCCACTCAGCGAGCAGCAGCACAGCACGCTATCCCGCATCGTCAATCAGCTCGATCACGATCCGATCACCGACTACGCCTGGCAGCGGATCAAGGAAGAGCCATGCGTCTGATCTGTCCGGAGTGCGGCGCCGTTGGCTCGATGGCGCAGTTCGCCACCGACGTCGACGCCCGCGCCGTGGCCGAGTTGCTGGCACGCGCGCCGGCGCAGATGGGGATCCCGATGCTGGCCTACGTCAGCCTGTTCCGCCCGTCGAAGCGCGTGCTGACCTGGCCGCGGGCGCGTCGGCTGTTGGCCGATCTGGAAGCGCTGATGGGGTCGGGCTTTATCCACCGTCGCGGCCAGTACTTGGGCGTCACGCGCGACATGTGGCGTCAGGCGCTGGAACAGATGACCGACGCCCGTCCGCGGCTGACGCTGCCGCTCAAGAGCCACGGCTATCTGCTGGAGATCGTCATCGGGCTGGCCGACAAGGCCGCGGCCAGCATCGAAGACAAGCGCGAGGCCGAGCTGCGCGCCGGGCTCAAGGCCGGCCAGCACGCGCCGGAGCGCATCAGCCGGCAGCAACGCATCGACAACGCCGTCGCCAGTGAAAACGCCTCGCGCAAGCGCATCAAGTTGGCGCCGCTGACCGCGGCGGAGATCCCCGACTTTCTCACCCGTGAGGGCCTCGCATGAGCGACTGGATCACCCAAGACGCCGTGCTCGACGCACTGCGCGACCACATCGGCCAGGACAACGGCATCAGCGCCCGCAGCCTGGTGCTCAAGCTGACCGGCGTCTACGCCCGGCCGGCCGACGAGCGCGCCCTGCGTCACGTCATCGAGGCGCTGCGTCGCGACGGCCATCACCTCTGCGGTCATCCCACCACTGGCTACTTCGTCGCCCGCACCGATGACGAGCTGCTGCGCACCGTGCGCTTTTTGCACGACCGCGCATTGACGTCACTGACGCAGGCGGCGGCGATGCAGCGCGTCAGCCTGCCGGATCTGCGCGGGCAACTGAGATTGCCGACGTGAGACATCAGTGGACGCTGGCTGAGTACGCGCTGTTGCGGCGGCTCTATGCCGACACGCCGTCCGCCGATATCGCCGAGCGGCTGGGTTTGTCCGTGAAGTCGATCTACGACAAGGCCAGCAAAATGGGCCTCCACAAATCGCAATCTTATTTAGAGACCGTCACTGGTGGACGCTTGCGCCCGAACACCGCGATCGGTGCGGACTATCGATACCGCAAAGGCCATGTGCCGGCCAACAAGGGCCTGCGTCGGCCAGGGTGGGCGCGGGGACGCATGCGCGAAACGCAATTTCGCAAAGGACAGCGCAGCAGTCGCGCCGAGTCGCGCTATCAACCCATCGGCACCGAACGCATTACCAAAGACGGCTACATCCTGCGCAAGGTCAACGATGACCTGCCGCTGCAGGCGCGATGGCAACTGCTGCAGCGTCTGGTGTGGATCGAGCATCACGGGCCGATCCCGCCCTCGCACGCCGTCTGTTTTCGCAATGGCAACAAGCAGGACTGCCGGATTGAAAACCTGGAATTGATCTCGCGCGCCGACCTTGCGCGCCGCAACAGCATCCATCGTTATCCGCCGGCGCTCAAGCAGGTGATCCGGCTTTCCAAAAAACTGCAACGCACCCTGGAGCAAAAACGTGAAAAACAAGATTGAGGACTTGCGCAACCACCTGTTCGCGGCCCTGGAAGGACTGGCGGACGAGAAAAACCCGATGGCCCTGGACCGTGCCGAGACCATTTCCAAGGTCGCCCAAGTGTTGGTGAATTCCGCCAAGGTCGAAGTGGACTTTCTCAAAGTCACCGGCGGCCTCAAGTCGTCCGGCTTCATGCCGATCGAAGACGAGTTCAAAGCGAACAAAACCGCCGCCATCGTCCGCAACTGAGGATCCGCCATGACCAACCCCAAACCCACCCGCATCAAAGCCGCCAGCATCAATCTCACGCGCGACGAGGCCGAGGCGTGTCTGGCCAACATCGGCACCGCGCAGCGCCGCGTCATTGGAATCGAAGCGGCGATGAATGACGAGATCGCCGCCATCAAGTCCCGCTACGAAGCGCAGGCCGCGCCGCACAACCAGAACATCACCCGCAGCTTTCACGATCTGCACCTGTGGGCAGAGGCCAATCGCGACAGCTTGTGCGCCGGCAAGATCAAGACCGTGCGCATGGCGACGGGCGAAATCCTGTGGCGCAAGCGGCCGCCGTCGGTGCGCATCACCGGTGCACCGGCCGTCATCGAGCGGCTGATCAGCTTCGGTCTGACCGCCTTCGTGCGCGAAAAGCAAGAGATCGACAAGGACGCGATCCTCGCCGAGCCGGATCAGGTGAAAGGCATCAAGGGCATCAAGGTCATTACCGATGTCGAGGACTTCGTGGCCAAACCGTTCGAGACCGAGATCGAGCGCGTGGAGCCGGTGCTGCGGAGCGCGGCATGAGCGCGGCGCTGGAGAAAGCGCAAGCGCGTCTGCGTGAGATGCGCGCAGCGGGAGTCAAGATCAAGCGTGTCTCACGTCTGCCGACGCTAAAGCGGTATTACCGGGATTTCTACGGCGTCGATGAAAACAAAAACGATCCTGGTCAGCCCACGCTGTGCCGATTGGATTACAACACCAGGATGGCCGAGCTACGCGGTGTGAATCTGCGTCCGGTGGTTGAGTCGATCTGTTTTGAATGTGTGGGCGGAAATGACGATCCAGGCCCAAAGTTGCGGGTGCGCGATTGTGCGTGTCTGGATTGCCCTCTGCATCCAATCCGGCCCTGGCAACGCTTGAAAGGTCGCGGCGGCGCAAAGCCGTCCGATACGGATCGCGTGGGCCAAATAGTAAACGGTGGTAAAACGGCCTCTACGGAAATTGCAGCGTCTGTACGTATCAGCGTAGCCCCCGAGACGGCAAGATCACCTATATGCACCGCTGATGGTGTTTGAGCGGCGCATGGCTCACGGCGCCAAACAGCCATTGCGCGCGCGCGAGCTGGCGCGTATCCACATCCTCAAGGCCCAGCTCAAGCTCGACGATGAGCGCTATCGCGCCGTGTTGTGGGTGCAGGGTCGCGTCGAGTCCGCCGCCGATCTCGACGCGCATGGGCGGCGCGCGGTGATCGCGCACCTGCAATCGCACCTCAAACCCGCCACGATTATCGACGGCACACCGCCGCGCACGCTGTCCAGCCGCCCGCTGCTGCGCAAGATCGCCGCCCAGCTGGGCGCGGCGCAGAGAGCGTGGCCGTATGCCGAGGCGCTGGGGCGGCGATTGGCCGGCAAGCAGGCGCTGGAGTTTTGCTCCGATGCCGAGCTGGGCAAGATCGTCGCCGCGCTGGCCATCGATGCGAGGCGGCGCGGACAATGAATGCCGTCGTGGAAATCGATATGCGGTTATTGCCGCCCACCATCAAACGCATGGTGCGGGTGATCGGTATCGAGATGACGCTGAAACTGCTGCGGCACCAGGGCGGCACCGATCTGCGGTTGCCCTATGGCGTGACGCGCAGGCGCAGGCACGGCCTGAGCGATCTTGCCCAGATCTTGAACCACGAGCAGATCCACGCGTTCTACGGCGAGTTTGCCGACGGCCGCAAAGAGATGACGCTGCCGAAGGCCGACAAGATCGTGATGCAGTATCGCAATGCCGAGATCCGCAGACTGCATGGTGGTGACGGGATCAGTCTGCCGGTGCTGGCACTGCGGTTTGAGCTGACCGAGCGCCAAGTCTGGAACATCGTGCATTCCGAAACATGGCCGAGATGGCGGTCGGCTGAGACGATGCAGCAGGAGTTGTTCGACACGCCGGATTGACGCTCTGTAGCCGTTGCTCCTAAGCTGTCTCCATCGCCCCGCATAAGCGGGGCGAATCATTTCCACGGTCTTTTGAGTGTTCCCAGCCGCCGATACTGGCCGCGAATGGAACGTCATCACCACATCGCTCTCAACGCACGCCAGCAGCCACCGGCCGTATTGGCGTTGTGCTTTTCGCTCACCGGCGAAGGCGCCGTGCCGGAATGGGTTGAGCTGGTGCCGGCTCCGAATGCCGAGGGCTTTGTCGTCGGTCTGGACGGACGCCGCTGGAAATCGGATGCGGCCGCGGTCGCGGCCAGCTTCCGCAAGCCCATCGCGGTCGATGTCAATCACTCCACGCATACCGCTGCCGATGCCGGCGGCGAATCCCCCGCACGCGGTTGGGTCGAGCAGTTCGAAGCCCGCAACGGCGCGGTGTGGGGACGCGTGGAATGGACGACGGCCGGCGCCGACGCCGTGCGCAACAAGGACTATCGCTATCTGTCGCCCGCACTGGCCGTGAACAAGGCCGGTGACATCGTGGGCATCCGCAGCGTTGGCCTGGTGAACGATCCCAATTTTGATCTCGCGCTCAACCAGCGCACTGAAGACCCCGACGAGGAAACCGTCATGCTCGAAAAGTTGCTGGCCGCGCTCGGCCTCCAGAAAGATGTCACCGAGGAGGTGGCACTCAACGCGGTCACCCAGCTCAAGGGTGATTTGCAGACCGCGCTGAACAAGCGCACAGACACGCCTGACCTGAACCTGTACGTGCCGCGCGCCGACTTCGACGCGGTGAAAACCCGCGCGGAGACGGCCGAAACGAGCATCGCCACCAACACCCGCCAGGCGCTGGATGCGGAGGCTGATCGCGAGGTCGTCGCGGCGATGAAGGCCGGCAAGATCACGCCGGCCACCAAGGACTTCTACATCGCCACCTGCAGTTCGGCTGGCGGCCTGGAGAAGTTCCGGGCGTTTATCGCGGCCGCACCGGTGATCGTCGCCGACGACCAGCACCGCAACGGCAAACCCGAATCGGCCGCCCAGGGCGCGCTCACCACCGCGCAGGTCGCGCTGTGCAAGCGCATGGGCATCTCTGAAGCGGATTACGCCGACAGCGCCAAGGCGCTCGCGGCCCGATCGCAACCCACCCATCAAGGACTGACACATGACTGCTCTCACTGCTGATCGCATTACCGCCCGCCGCGTCGGCGCTGCTCACAGCGACCCGGTTGCGGCCTCCGCAATTCTTTACGTCGGCGCGTTGGCGGTGCTGGACGCCTCCGGCAACCTGGCGCCCGGCACTGCCGCTACCGGCCTCACCGCTCGCGGTGTGGTGCAGGCGGACGTGGACAACACGGGCGGTGCTGCTGGCGCAGTGACCGCCGAAACCGTCACCGGCGTGTTCCGCTTCAACAACAACGCGGGCGACGTGACGCGTGCGTTCATTGGCAAATCCGCCTACATCGTTGACGACAACACGGTGTCGTCATCTTCCGCCACCAGCACCCGCTCGGTTGCCGGCGTGATCGACGACGTGGACGCCGATGGCGTCTGGGTCGCGGTCGGCCTGGTCACCGGTACCGGCTACTAAGCCGCCGCAATCGCAATCGAGGACGCACACATGATCATCAATCGAGGCAGTCTCAGCGACCTGTTTGTCAGCTTCAACGCCGCCTTCCAGCAGGGGTTTCGCGACGCGCCGCAGGACTGGGGCTCGGTGGCACAGTCGGTGCCCAGCACCACCACCGAAGAGCATTACGCGTGGCTGGGGCAGTTCCCGCAGCTCCGCGAGTGGGTGGGTGACCGCCAGATTTCGGCGATGGCCTCTCACGACTATCGCATCAAGAACCTCAAGTTCGAGAGCACGGTCGAAGTCGATCGCGACAACATCGAGGACGACACCTACGGCGTCTACAAGCCGATGTTCCAGGAGATGGGCTACGCGGCGGCGACGCATCCCAATCAGATCGTGTTTCCATTGCTGAGCAACGGTTTCGCCAATCTCTGCTACGACGGCCAGCCGTTCTTCGATGCCGATCATCCGGTGGGGCTGCCGGGCGCTGCCGGCGGCGTGACCAGCGTCAGCAACACGCAGGCCGGCGCCAGCACACCGTGGTTTTTGCTCGATCCCACCCGCGCGCTCAAGCCGTTCATCTTCCAGATGCGGCGTGAGTACGACATGCGCGGTGTGTTCGATCTGAACGACGAAAAAGTGTTCATGACGGACAAGTTCCTGTACGGCGTGGATGCGCGTGTCGCCGGCGGTTACGGGTTTTGGCAGCAGGCGTATGGCTCTCAGGCCGATCTGACCACCGCCAATTACGCCGCCGCGCGTCAAGCGATGATGGCGTTCAAGTCCGATGAAGGCCGTCCGCTGGGCATCCGCCCCGCGCTGCTGGTGTGCGGGCCGAGCAATGAGGGCGCTGCCCTGGAAGTGCTCAAGGCGCAGCGCAACGCCGCCGGTGCCACCAACATCTACCTGGACACCGCCAAGCTGCTCGTCACGCCCTGGCTGCCTTAATCCACATCACCGAGACCCATCACATGGCCCAGATCATCATCATCACCGCCAAGCGCAACGGCTACCGTCGCTGTGGCATGGCACACCCGGATCACGCGGTCGAATACCCGGCCAGCACGTTCACGGCGGCGCAGCTCAAAATCCTCAAGTCCGATCCCGGTCTGGTGGTGCAGGAAGCCGATGTGCCCGATGCCGAGTCCGAATCCGGCAAGGGCAAAGGCAAGTAACCCGTGCAGCTGCTCGGGTTACTTGCCTTGGGGCGCGTCGCAGTTGCCGCGGGTCAGGCCGTCGTGCTCGACCTGCCGGCAGCAGCGCGCGTCTCGGTCGGCGCCAATCCCGGGGCCAGCGGTACCGCAACGGTCGAGTACACCGTGAGCGGCAAAGCGCTGGTCGACGCGGACACTGCCACCTGGCTGTCGCTGATCGCCGCGACTTCGACGGCGGCAGAGGCCAACCGCAGCGTACCGACCCGCGCGCTGCGCTTGACCGCAACCACCACCGCGGCCAGCTTCGATATCCTGCAGTGGGCATGCGACTGAGATGCCCTACGCCGTCCTCCAGGACATCCTCGACCTCGAAGGCGAGGACACGCTCTACGCGGTAGCCGATCGCGACCGCGACGGCACGCTCAACACGACCGAGACGCTGGCGGTGACGGATGCCATCGCCGCCGCCGGCGACGAGATGGACAGTTACATCGGCATGCGCTTCGACCTGCCGCTACCGGCGATGCCGCCTTGGGCAACGCGCATCTGCATCGACATCTCGCTGTACCGATTGGCACGCAGCGCCGATGCGCTGACCAACGAAATCAGCCAGCGCTACAAGGATGCAGTGGCTTTCCTGATTCGGGTCGGCAGCGGCAAGGCCAGCCTGGCACTGCCCCTCGCCTCGATGCCGCAGGGCGACGACACCGGCGAAATCAAGGGCGGCGATCCGTTGATCAGCGCTGCGCCGCGGGTGTTTGGCCGCGCGTCGAATGGGGGCATCCCATGACGCTCGCAGAGTACCGCGCGCAGCTGGTGCTGGATCTGGCGAACGGCGTGCCGGCCGGCGTCAAGGTCGCGCCGCATCCGGGCCGATTCACGCTGGAGGAAATCGAGCGCTATTCGATGGAAGCACCGTGCGTGCGCGTCGCCGTGCTCAGCGCTGCCGATGCGGATCTCTCCGAGCTATTCGACGTGGTCGAAGTGGGCGCCTACATCCTCACCAAAACCGGCAAGGCCGGGCTGCCGGATGTGCAGCTGCTGACGCTGGGCACCGGTCTCAAAGCCTACGTGCGCGCCTTCCCGATCGGCGGCGGCGACGCCAGCAGCGCCCAGGGCGTGAAGTTCAGCAACCTGTTTTCCACCGCCATTGGCAAGCAGGGCGTGGCGCTGGGCGCGGTCACCTGGCGGCAGAAGCTGGCGCTGGATCAGCCCGACACCAGCAGCCTCGCCGATTTCCTCACCTTCTACGGCACGTTTGACGTTGGCCAGAGTGCGGGCTCGCCCGCAGCCATCGCCGAAGCCGATCTACCCTCAGCTTAATCCGGAGCGCTCCACCCATGACGATCGCGTTCACTTCCATTCCGGTCAATCTGTACGTGCCGGGCCAGTACGCCGAGTTCAGCAGCGCCAACGCCAACCAGAACCAGGTGGTGACGATCCCGCCCGGCATCCTGTTGATCGGCCAGATGCTCGCCACTGGCACCGCGGCGGCTGGCACGGTGGCGCAAGTGACCGGTGCCGACCAGGTGGGCAAGCTCACCGGACGCGGCTCGATGCTGCATCAGATGGCGAAAAAGCTGTTCGGGGTGACCAGCTTCATCCCGGTCTATCTGCTGCCGCTGGCCGATGCCGTGACCAGCGTCCCCAGCAGCATCGCGGCAACGATAAGCGGGCCAGCGTCGGCCTCGGGCGAGATCGATCTGTATGTGGGCGACACGCGCTATCCCATCGGCGTGACGCTCGGTGATACGCCTGCCGTCATCGCCACCAACCTCGTGGCTGCCGTCAGCGCCGACTCTGACCGGTACATGGATGCGGTGGTCGATGGCACCAATACCGCGAAGGTCAACTTCACCGCGCGCAACTCCGGCATCGACGCCGGCAAGATCATCATTTCAACCAGCCGCTACTTCGGCGAGTCGCTGCCGACCGGCGTGGGTGTTGCGGTTGCCGCGCGTGTCGAAGGCACGCTGAACCCCACCGTGAATGCAGCCGTCTACGCCACGCTGGGTGAGACCTGGTACCCGAGCTTTGTCATGCCGTATTCCGACGCCGCCAACCTGGCCGCGCTCAAGGTGGAGCTGGCCGATCGCTTCGGCCCGCTCCGGCAGATCGATGCCTACAACTTCATCGGCGTCAACGACACCGTCACCAACGAGATGGCGCTCGCCACCGTCGACAATTCGCCCTGGGAAAGCCTATTGGATTGCGGCGACATGCTGACGCCGCCCTATGTCGTCGCAGCGACCGTGGCCGCAGTGGATGCGGTCGAGCCCGATCCCAGCCGGCCGCGCCACACCCTCGCACTGCCCGGCGTGCTGTCCATCCCCGACACCGGGCGGCGCACGCTGGCCCAGCGCAACCAGCTGCTGGGCGCCGGCTTCTCCACCCTGCGCGTGCTGTCCGACGGCACGGTCGAGATCGAGCGCCTGGTCAGCAGCTATCGCACCAACAGCTACGCGGTGACGGACGATGCGTATTTCGACCGCACCACGCTCTCCACCCTGGCCAACCTGCGTTACACCCTGCGCGTGCGCTTCGCCACCAAGTACGGCCGTTGGAAGCTGGGCCAGGACGGCACCCTCGGCGCCAACGTGATGACGCCGAGCCTGGCAACGTCCGAGTGCATCGCGCTGTACCGGGACACGTGGATGGTGCAGGGCTGGGTGGAAGGCGGCGATGCGGTGACCCAGTTCAAGAGCCAGCTGCAGGCTGCGATCGACAGCGGCGACCCCAACCGGCTCGACTTGCAGCTGCCGCCCAACCTGATCAACGGCCTGGATGTGCTGGCCGCCGAAATCGACTTCATCCGCTAGGAGCTAGCTGCCATGAGCAACAAGATCACCGGCCGCGTCACCCTCAAGGTCAACGGCGCTCCGCTGCTCTCCAAGCGCGGGGCGACGCTGGATTACGGCGGCGTCAAACGCACGCCGGTCATTGGCAGCAACCAGGTCAACGGCTACTCCGAGGAGATCATGGCGCCGACGGTGCATTGCACCGTCAGCCATAACTCCGATACCAGTCTTGAGCAGTTCTCCAATTACGTCGACGAGACGCTGCTGTTCGAGACCGACAGCGGTCACGTCTATGTGCTGTCGCAGGCGTTCCTGACCGAGCCGCCCAAGCTCTCCGAGAACGAGGGCGATGTCTCGCTGTCCTTCGCCGCCGTCACCTGCGACGAGACCTGACATGCAGACCATTAACGGCAGTCTCAAACACGGGCTGAAGATCGGTCCGGACCTTCACAAAGAGTTCGAGCTGCGCGAGCTGACCACGCAGGATATGTTCGATTGCGAGCAGGTCGCGGATGCGGACAAGCCGCTGACCTTCAACGCGGCGCTGATGTGCCGCCAGCTGGTCAAGATCGGCAGCTATACCGGACCGTTCACGGTGCAGCTGATCGGCAAGCTCAAGCCCTCCGATTACGCCATTCTCCGGCGCGCGCAAGCCGAGGCGGACGCGCTGGGGGAAGCCTGACCCAGCGGCGTGCGGCCATGCTCGATGCGGTGCTGCTGCTGGGATTAAAGACCGGCTGGACGCGCACCGAGATTTGCGCGCTGTCGCATTCGGATTTGAAACACCACCTCGACCGGCTGACGCACAAGACCGATGGCTGACGATCTCAATCTGGCGATGCGTCTCTACCTGGAGGCCAACGGCTTTCGCGCGGGGCTGAACGAGAGTGAGCGCGATGTGAAGGGCTGGGGACGCGGCGTTCAGGGTGTGATCCGTCAGAACCGCAAGGATTTTGACGCGATGGTGGGGCATTTCACTCGCGGTCTGGCGGCGCTTACCGGCGCGAAGATCGGCTTCGATAAGTTGCTCAAGCCGGGGATCAAGGCATCGGGCGATCTGCAGGAATCGTTGCTCAGCGTTAAGCAGATACTTCAGGGTGCGCATCCGCAGGCCAAGCTGCTGGCCGATCAGATGGCACGCATCAGCCAGAACTCTATCCAGGTGGCCAGCCACATGAAGTTCGGCGCCGCCGAGATCACCGACGTGACGCGACAGCTGTTGCAAGGCGGCGTGCCGCTTAAGGCAATCCTAGGCAAGCATGCGGCCGCGTTTGCGGTGGAGGCGTTGGCGGAGACACAACATACCGATCCGTCGCAGACTGCGCTGAACATCGCCAACGTCGGCCATGCCTTCCAGTTGCAGCCGAATCAATATGCCGGTGCAGCGAATCTCATCGCCAAGGCTTCCGTCACCGGCTCCGGGACGCTCACTGAACTGTTCCACAATTTGGAACAGGTCGGTGCGAATGCACACATGGCCGGCAATACCGATCTCAAGGCGACGCTGGCTGCGCTCAAGGCTGTAGCGCCGCTGGGCGAACAAGGAGGAAGCGATCTCAAGGCCGTGATCATGTCGATGGAAGGCGCGCGCCTGCGCGGCAGTAAATATATGGAGCGGCTGGGGCTGAACTTCTACGACAAGAAAGGTAATTATATCGGGCTTGACCCGTCCATCACGCGGTTACGCGAAGCAATGGCCAAGCTGCCGACGCAGCAAGCGCGGCTTGAAGCAATGGGTCGCATCTTCCAGACCGGGGGATCGAGTGCCGCGAACCTGCTGATTGCACCCGCCAGTAAAGGCGTCAAGAGCTACCAGGAAATCAAGGCGTCGATCGACGAGCAGGCGTCCCTGGTGCAACAGATGACGGTGTGGGAGGAAGGCTTCAACGCCAGCCTGCAGATGCTGTCCAGTACCAATAAGACCACGCTGGCGACCTTGTTCAATCCGATGATCCAGCAGCTCACCAAAGCGGTGAAACTGACCAACGAATTGAGCGGGTCTATTGGCAATGCTGCTCATCGCCATACTGGCCTCGCTGATGCTGTGAGCTATGGTGGAGCGGCCGCCGTGGCTGGAGGCGGCGCTTATGGCCTCTATCGCTTGATCCGCGCCATCGGGCCGGGCAAACGTGTGCTCGGCGGTCTGGCGAAGAATCTACTCGGCACCGCGGCCGGCGTCGCCGAAGGCAAGGCGCTAGAGGCCGCTGCCGGCGTCATGCCGGTCTTCGTCGTCAACTTCCCCGGCCAGAAAGGATTCAGCGGGCTCCCGAAAAGCCTCGTCGGCGAAGGCGAGGAGGCTGCGGCCGGCGGCATCGCCGCGTCGAAAGTCGGCAAGCTGCGCGGATTGTGGCGGTTGCTGGCGGGCTTCGGGGGCGCAGATGCCGGCGCACTCGCCGGATCGGGTGTGGTGGGCATCGGTGCATTGGGCGTGGGCATCGCAGGCGCTGGACTCGGCGGGTATGCCGTCGGCACCGGCATCTACAAACTCATCGAGAGTACGCGGTTCGCGAATGCCATCGGCAGCGCCATTGCACATGCATTTGCGCCCTTCGATTCGACCGCGCGCAACGCCATCAATGCCCGCAACGGCCAGCTGGACATCAATCTCCATGTCGGCCATGACGGCAACGCGCGCATCGGCCAGGTTCGTTCGCACGGCGGCGATTACAACATCACGGTCGGTGCGGGTCCGCACGCGTCAGCGGCAATGCCATGAGCTGGCGCGACCAATTGCAGGACGCCAGCTTTCGCGGCGTGTCATTCCTGATCGACGGCCACGAAACCGACTTCGGCCGGCGTGTCGTCGTCCACGAATACCCGTTCCAGGATCTGCCGGAGACCGAAGACCTGGGCCAGCGCGCCACGCGCTTTTCGCTCAACGCCTATGTGCTCGGCCCCGACTATTTCCCGGTGCGAGACCAGTTGTATGACGCCCTGAACCAGGCTGGCGCAGGCACGCTGGTACACCCCTATCTCGGCCGCGTGCAGGTGGTGGTGCTGGATGTGCGCCTGACCGAGACCACCCGCCAAGGCGGCGTGGCCCGGTTTGACGTGCGGTTTATCCAGGCGTCGACGGTCACTCGGCCGACCGCCGTCGTGAATACGCAGGCGGCGGTGCTGGCATCATCGACCGCGGCGCAGATCGTGGCCGATCAAGGGTTTCAAGACAATTATTCGTTGACCGCTGCAGGCGTCGGCGATGCCGTGAGCAACGCGCTGGATACTGTATTTGCCGGCATCGAGAACAACATCGGCAATGCGCTCAGCCTCTCGACAGTGGGCCAGCAGCTGGTCGAGTTGCCTGGGCAGATCGCCGCGCGGATCGACGGCGATCTGCGTGAGCTGGGATCGATTGCCAGCCTGCAAAAGTTCTTTACCTACGGGGCGCCGTCGGCGCCGGCCTCGCTCAATTATGACAATCCACAGCCGACGATTGCGGCGCTGGCGCTGCATGTGCAAACCACTGCGCTACTCGCGGCCGCAGAGCTGACGGCGCAGACCGATTATGCGAGTTACAACGATGCGATCGCCGGGCGTGATGTGATCCTCGATCAGATCGACACGCTGTCGCAGATCGCCGATGCGGATCTCTACGCGTCGCTGCAGGATCTGCGCGTGCAGGTGGCCACAGACATTGCGGCCCGAAGCGCCAACCTCGCCATCATCACCAGCTACACGCCTGCCGAGACAGCGCCGGCGTTGGCGATTGCGCAGCGGCTCTATGGGCCGATCGGGCTGGAGGCAAACCTGACCGATATCCTGGCACGCAATCAGATCGCCAATCCGCTGTTTGTCACCGGCGGCCAGGCGTTGGAAGTGCTCAGTGACTAGTCCCGCCAGCAATGCCGCCACTCCCGTAACGCTGAGCGTGGGCGGCGTGGATTACAGCAGTTTCGAAAGCATGCAGATCAGCGTGGGCATCGAGCAGCTCGCCGGCGAATTCGATCTGCGCTGCGCGGATCGCTGGGCGATCCAGGGGCAGCGGCTGCCGGTGCTGCCGGGCCAGACCTGCAGCATCAACATCGCCGGCACGCCGGTGATTACCGGCTTCATCGACGATTCAAACCCGTCTTACGACGCCGAATCGCATCATTTGCAGATCCAGGGCCGCGACGCCACCGGCGATCTGGTCGACTGCGCGGCTTTGATCGACGGCCAGGACTGGACTGGCCGCAGCCTGCAGGAGATCGCAACGGCGCTCTGCAAGCCGTTTGGGATCCCGGTGAGCGTGGTCGACTACTCCGCCACATCGCCTGCGTTGTCTGTGCGCGATCCGTTTCGGCAGGCGCATATCAACCCCGGCGAGACTGTCTACGAGGTGCTGAGCCGCCTTGCACAGATCCGCGGTGCGCTGCTCATCTCCGATCAGCTCGGCGGATTGATGATCACGCGTGCGGGTTCGATGCTGGCTAAAACCGGCCTCAAACGGGGCGTGAACATCCTTTCAGGCGGCGCTCAACATAGCCACAAAAAGCGCTTCCACACCTACAACGTGGTCGGTCAAATGAGTGGCGCATCCCTCGGCGCGGCTGATCAATATGCCGCGCAGAAAATACTGGCCAGCGAAACCGATCCGGCGATCCGCGCGAGCAGAACCACCGTCATCGTCATCAGCGACTCGGCTGATACCGGCATGGCCAAGCGCGTCGCCAGCTGGGCGCGCGCCAGTGCAACAGCCAAGGGCGAGCGCGCCACGCTGTATGTGGACACCTGGCTGGATGGTGCCGCGCCCTGGAAACCGAACTCGCTGATCAACGTCGACGACGATTATCTGCGGCTGAGCGGTCAATGGCTGATCGCGCATATCGATTTTGTGCTGGACGCGCACCAGGGCGAGATCGCCGCGCTCACGCTCGCACCCCCCGATGGCTTTATCCCGAATCCGGCCGCAGCGATCGATCCGGCGGCGCGGAGGTGATGATGGACATCGCCGATAGTGTCCGCAGCATCATGCGCCCGCTTGAACACCGCATCCGCAGCATTGCGGCCGCCTGCACGCTGACAGGCGTCGACGACAGCACCGACCTGCAAAACGTACAGATCACCCTGCTGGCCGGAGAGCGCTTGAGCAACGCCATCCGCAACCAGCCGTTCGGCCTGTCGGCCAATCCTCCAGCCGGCGCGGTGGGGCTGGCAATCAGCATCGGCGGCAGCCGCACGCACACCATCGTGTTCGGTGGCGAGGATGCGAGTCGGCCCAAGAATCTGCCAACGGGCGCGACCCAGCTCTACGACGCCAGCGGCAACCAGGTGCTGCTCAACAACGACGGCACGATCCTGATCAAGGCCAGCAGCAAGGTGACGGTGCAGGCGCCGGACACCGAGTGCAGCGGCAATCTCAAGGTGGATGGCAATCTGACCGTGTCCGGTACAGGTGTGGTCGCCGGTGCGTTGTCGTCGGAGACGTCGGTGGCCGACCCGGTCAGCACGATGCAGGCCATGCGCACGATCTACAACGGCCACGTGCATCCCGGTGTGCAGGCCGGCAGCGGCAGCACGTCGACCACGCCGGAGACGATGCCATGAGCGATGTCCTGATCGCGCCCGGCGACGACGGCGAGTCCTACGATCTGATCCTGTTCGATGGCGATGTGGTGCGCGACGAGTCCCTGCGCGGCGCGATCATCGTCAGCCTGTTTACCGATGCCGAGGATGCCGATCTCACGACCGGCGAGCGTCGCGGCTGGTGGGCCGATGCGCTCAACGCCGACCCGACCGACCGCATCGGCAGCAAGCTGTGGCTGCTGCGCCGCGAGAAAGAAACGTCGCAGGTGCTCAACTCCGCCAAGACCTACGCCGAGGACGCGCTGGCCTGGATGCTGGCCGATGGCGTGTGCTCGCAGGTGGTGGTGAGTGCCGACTACGGCGCGCCCGGCCAGCTCGATCTGACCGTCGACCTGGACGGCCCCACTGGTCCGCAGCAGTACAAGTTCGCGGACCTCTGGGCCGCCAACTTCGCCGATCCGTTGGCGCTGCCGGATCGGATCGCAGATGAAACGGCTGATATCGCAGCGCGTCTCTCGCACCTTTATTACGACCCAACCGAACTCCCGGAGCTGGCATGAGTATCAGCGCACAAAATATCCTCAATGCGGCGGCGGCTCGCATCGGCCCTATCGTCGACGGTCTGGCCAAATTCTGGGTCGGCAGCGATACCGACACGGTCTATAACGGCAGCGCCGATATCCCGTCGCTGGCCAACATCGCGCGTCAATCGCTGGCTCAGATCGATAGCATCACCGCGGGTGCGATCCAGTCCGCGGTCGACGCCAATACGCAGGCGCAAGCGGCAGCTGTGACCGCAGTATTGGCTGCAGACGGTAGCGGCCTCGTCAAAATATATGCCACCAAGGCTGCGGCAACTGCTGATGTTGCCAATCTCGCAGCCGGCGCCTGGGTCGAGGTCAGTGCGGACGAGAGCATTACGGGGTCGCCGCGCACACGATATCAGGTGCAATCGGGTGCACTTGTGCTGATGGTCAATCTTGATCAGCTGCGGGTTGATCTCGATTCAACTACCGGTGCCACCCGCGTCGGCCTGGCTGAAGGGGGCACCGTCCAGGATTTCACCTCAACCGACGAAGGCAAAGGTGTCGATAAAATCGGCAACAGCATCAAGCGCGTTGCACTGCTAACTGATCTCCAAGCACTCACCAACCTGTCATACGGCAAGACGACAACCGTCCTCACTCAGGGCCGCACTGCGATTGGCGACTGCGGAGGGGGAGAGTTCTTCTTTATCACGGGAAACCAGTCCACAAAGGTATCGGCAGATCCTCAGATGGGTATCTGGGTCCCTCCCAACAGCGATTTAACTGGCGCCTCAGGTGCCTGGAAACGCAATGTTAGTGGTTGGGTGAACGTACTTTCGTATGGGGCTATCGGCGATGGTGTAAATGATGACACAACAGCAATACTCGCTTCGGTTGCAAGCGGGTTGATGCTCTTCGTCCCCTACGGAACTTTCATAATCAAACAGCCGATCACTCTGGATCAGGGTGGATTGACTGGTCAAGGTTGGTCAGAAAGTGGACAATTTTCTAAATTGCTGTTTATGGGGTTAACGTCTGCCACTGAGGGCGCAATTCTGACTCGACAAACGACCTCAAAAAACTTATTTGTCAGGCTGAAAAATATATATATTGCGGCGGCATCTTGGGACCCAGTGACTGGATGTAGTGGATATGGTTTGGATTTTGAAGCTCCGGTGATTGTGGAAAATGTGATCGTAGATTCTTTCAAAAAATCTGGCGTATTCCTCCATCAAAACGCGTCTAAATTGGGGCCGTATCAGAGCTATTTTAAAAATGTGCGATCAGTGTACAACGGCAATCACGGGTTCTTCGTTGGGAGCGGTGCAAACGTTGTTTCTTTTGTAAATTGCGAAGGGAAGTGGAACGGGGCGACGGCTTACGCGACGGCTCCGACAGTCGCCGGAGTGTATGACGGATTCTTCATTGCGGATTTATCTGACGGACTCTACCCTGCCTATGTTCCGCAGGGACTAAGTATTATAGGCGGTGATTGTTCCTACAATAGCCGCTACGGTTGGAACATCGACTCACTGAGCACGTCTGTGCTATCCCCGGGCTACGCGGAAGGTAACTTGGTTAATCAGGCCCGCACTGGCATCTTGGAAGACGTCCAAGTGATGTTTGGGCCGATCGCGGGCTTAACGGCCGGCTACGTTAACGATACTACGTATAAAGCTTACTTCTACCGTAATCTGGTCACAATTGGAGGCAAACGCGTCGCCCCTGTAGATTATTACGGGTTTATCGCTAACCCAGCCCTGGAAGATGAATCCGGTGGCACTGTCCAGAACGCCCCGTCTAATAATATCTTTATGAGCCGGGACAATGCTGGCGCGAATCTGGCGTATTTCTTCCAGAACGCCTCCCCCGATGGCTTAGCAGCTAATTTGGCAGCCGAGACGATCCTTTCCCTCGCGGGCTTTGGCAATTATTCGCTAGGCTTTGGCGGAGGGTCGAGACACCTGAAAATAACACCTAATATCGTTCGACTCCCTGATATTTACTATCAGGCGACCGAAACGGGATGGAATGCGAGTGCTGTATCACGGGGTTTCGGTAGTGCTATACCAACGACAGGCACCTACACGTTGGGAAGTATCGTCTATAACAGTTCACCGGCAGCCAACGGCAATGTGGGTTGGGTGTGTGTTGCGGGAGGAACGCCTGGCACTTGGAAATCGTTTGGAGCGATTTCGGCGTGATCCCGAAACAGCACACATCTATGAGATTTTCGAACCGAGTTGATCGATGCCGATAATCCCCCCATCGCTGAGCACGCTGCAAGCCCGCTCGCAACAGGATGTGGCGACACGTATCGACGGCGCGACCCCGCAGCTCCGTCGATCGATTCTAGGCGCGGTGGTGTCTGCGCTGGCCGGCGCGATCTGCGGGCTCTACGGTTACATCCAGCAGTTGAGCTTGCTCGGCACGCCGTTTACGGCGCAGGGCGATGATCTGGCAGGCTGGGCGTCGCTGTGGGGTTTGACCCGATTGCAGCCCAGCGCAGCCGCAGGCACCGCAACATTCAGCGGCGGCGTGGGCAGTGTCATCCCGGCCGCAACACAGCTGCAATCGAGCGTCGGCATCGTCTACGCCACCCTCCAGGATGCGACGATTGCCGTTGGCGGCACGATCTCTACAGCTTTACAGACAACGATTCCAGGCGCACTCACTAACCAGGCCTCGGGCGCGACGCTGTCTTTCATCTCGGCTGTCGCGGGCGTCAATGCGGCCGTAACCGTCGACGCCGGTGGTCTTGTCGGTGGCACCGATCTGGAGACGGATGACCATCTGCGCGCACGGCTTATCGCGCGCCTCAGCAATCCGCCCCAAGGCGGTTCGCAGGCGGATTACGTCGCCTGGGCGCTGAGCGTGCCTGGCATCACTCGCGCCTGGTGTTTCCCATTGTATTCGGGCATCGGCACGGTGCGCGTCTATGTCGCCGACGACAGCTATACCGGCGCGACACTGGCATCGGCCACTGACGTGGCCAATGCGCAGACCTACATCGACAGCGTCAAGCCGGTCGGTGTCGCGTATGTCGACGGCGGCGGCGCAGTGCAAAACGGGCTGGAAGTGATCGCGCCTACGGCACAAGCCGTCAATATGAGCATTGCCGATGTACCAGACACCGCAGACGTGCAAACTTTTGCTCTGGTCAATCTGCAGGCGCTCTTTGCCACCGCAGCCCCTGAGGGCACCATCAAATTGCATCAGATCTACAAAGCGCTGCTCGATACGCCCGGCCTCACCGATTTCAACATGTCAGCACCGGCCGCTGATCAGATCGCGACTGCCGGCAACATCCTCACGTTGGGCACCGTGACGTGGCTGTAGCCGCCGATTACGCCGCTGCGCTAAGCCGACTGCTGCCCATTGGCCGGCTGTGGAGTGGATTGCAGGCTGGGCCGATCTGGCAAGGTGTGCTGCTGGCCATCGGCGACGCACTGGCACGCGTGGATGCCTGGGCCGTGCAGGCGCTCATCATCGAGCCCGATCCGCGCTCCACCAGCCAGTTGATCGGTGAGTGGGAATCGAGCTGCGGGCTGCCGGACGGCTGTCTGCCGGCCGGCGGCACTTTGGCGCAACGCCGATCCGCTCTCGTTGCCCGGCTGGCGGCGCTGGGCGGATCGAGCGCGGCCTATTTCGTCTCGCTCGCAGCGCAGTTTGGCTACACCGTGACCGTCTCAGACGTCGCGGATAGCCATTGGCGCATCAACAGCAACGTCCCAGCAGCCGAAATCTACACCACATGCAATGGCTCTTGCGACGATCCACTGCAGACCTTCGGCAACGAACAGTTGGAATGTCTAATCGACCGTATCAAGCCTGCGCATACGCAGGTTGATTTTGCTTACGCCATCTAGGATCGCACATGGAACGCATCGACACCCCCAATGCCACCAACGCCGGCCAGTTCCAGGACGCCAATCCCAGCAGCGGCCTCAAGGCCACCGAGTTCAGCGCCGCCTGGTGCAACCAGGTGCAAGAGGAGATCGCCACGCCCATCGAGGCCAGCGGCCGTGCGCTGGATGCAAGCAAAACCAACCAGCTCATGATGTCGATCATCGATCTGACCTACGGAATCGGTGATTACATCTATACCGAGAATGATAATATCACTCCCGGTCAACGATTCCCTTGGCAGACTTGGGCCGAAGTTACCGGGGTCGCCTTGGTTGGCCGCGATACCAGCCAGATCGAGTTCAACACCACCGGCAAGACCGGCGGCGAAAAAACGCATATTCTCACTCAGGCCGAGCTACCAGCGGTCACATTTACAGTGGCTGGAGGGGGCCGCATTGATGCGCAAGGGTCCGAAAACGCCGGCGGCGCATTTGCAGGCTTACCCGGTGCGGGGAATGTCTCCGCCATGTCTATGACAGTCGGCCCGTTGGGCAGCGGCACTGGACACAACAACCTGCAGCCTTATCGAGTCGTCAGGATGTGGAGGCGGACCGCATAAAAAAAGGAAGCGACCCCAGCCGTGCGTCAACACAGCCAGGGCCGCCAACCCACGGTAATGCTCACCGTAGATCAGCCAAGGCTTCCCCACCGTGCACACGGCACTGGAGGCTATCACGGACGGAACCCTACGATGCCAACTCACCCTATCATTCCTTGGATCGGCGGCAAACGACGCCTGGCGCCGATCATCCTGCCGCTGTTCACCGATCACCAATGCTACGTAGAGCCGTTCTGCGGCGCCGCCGCGCTCTTCTTCATGAAGCCGGAAAGCGATGTGGAGGTGCTCAATGACGTCAACGGCGATCTGGTCAACCTCTACCGCGTCGTAAAGCACCATTTAGAGGAGTTTTGCAGGCAATTTAAGTGGGCTTTAATCAGCCGCCAGATGTTCGAATGGGAGAAGATGTCGGTTCCTGAGACCCTGACCGACATCCAACGCGCAGCGCGCTTCTACTATCTCCAGCGCCAAGCGTTCGGTGGCCGAGTCTCCGGTCAATCCTTCGGCTACGCTACCACCGCGCGACCACGCATCAACCTGATGCGTATCGAAGAGGAACTCAGCGAGGCCCATATCCGCCTGGCGCGCTGTTACATCGAGCACAGCAGGTGGCAAGACTGCATCGCCCGCTACGACCGGCCGCATTCCCTTTTCTACTGTGATCCGCCGTACTGGCAGACCGAGGGATATGGCGTCGAGTTCGGCTGGGAGCACTACGAAGCGCTTTCACATGTCGCGCGCACAATCGCCGGCACTATGATCATCAGCGTCAACGATCACCACGACATGCGCCGAGTGTTCGCAGGCTTGCCCATGCAATCCTTCCCCATCACCTACACCGTCGGTGGTACCGGATCTGCACAAGAAACGGCCGAATTGATCATCGGCAACTGGCCCGACGGCTGCCCCAAACCCAGACCACTCTCCAGCCAGCTACCATTCTCCGAAATTGGTGCGTCAAACTAAACGTCAATCTGCGTCAAACCAAACGTCGCGCTACACTCGGCGACCCCGAGAGCTACTTCAAGATGGTG
>Ga0307374_10004219_pt1 | contig 24024 bp, 19 predicted proteins | sample OX3MG_FD_202532 | JGI IMG/M metagenome (GOLD analysis project Ga0307374, IMG submission 202532) | Soil microbial communities from Risofladan, Vaasa, Finland - OX-3 | ecosystem: Environmental > Terrestrial > Soil > Coastal area > Acid sulfate soil | place: Finland: Risofladan, Vaasa | collected... | reverse complement strand
ATGAAAGATCGTGACGTCATCCCCGCGCGCGAGCGAGGCATCGATCACGGCGGGTCCGACGAAGTCGGTGCCGCCGAGGACCAGGATCTTACGCGGCATCGAGATGGGCCACCGGGCCCACAGCCGTCTTATCGGGTCTGCGCAGGAACAACGCGGGAATCACGCCGAGCAGCGTCAGAATCGTGATGAAGGCGAAGGTGCGGTCGAATGACGTGCTGAGCGCGTCCGATGCGTAGGTACGGCCGAATTGCGCGATCACCGGTGCGACCCTCGCGGTCGTCGACGGCTGACCGCCATTCTGGATGAGCGTCGCGTATTGCCCCCGCAGCGTGCCGCAGAATTGCGCGGTCGTGACCTGGTGACCGGGTGTCGAGGCGGCGCTGAGCACAGCCGGTGAGGGTGCGCACGATGCCTGCCCGATGGCGGTTGTGAATTGCGCCGCCAGCACGGTCACGAGCACCGCGATGCCGATGGACGAGCCGATGCGTTGCAAGCTGTTCGAGATGCTCGACGCGCTCGAGCTGAGGTGGCGAGGAACGCGCGCCATCGCTGCGGCCATCGACGGCATCATCGAGAATCCCATCGCAAAGCCGCGCAGCAGCAGCGCACTGACAACGAGCCAGTTCGATGACGTCGGATGAATCTGCGCGAGCAGGAAGCCGCCGCCGGCGAGCATGACCATGCCGGTTGCGACGACGGGTCGAGGGCCGAAGCGGTCGGTGAGGTAACCGCCGAGCGGCATCGCCACGGCCGCGGTGATCGCCTGTGGCAGCAACAGGAGCCCTGTCTCCAGCGGGCTGTAGCCGTGCACCTCCTGGAGGTAGAGGGGCAGCAGCAGCATGCCTCCGAAGAGGGCGGTCACGATGATGAAGCTCAGGCCCATCGACCACGAGAACGTTGGGTCGCGGAAGAGGCGGAGCTGGAGCAGTGGCTCGGGATTGCCGCGGTCGCCGATGACGAGGTTGACGACCGCGAGCACGGCGCCGGCGAGCATGACGATCGTGCTCAAGGACGTCCAGCCGTCGACGAAGCCGTTGCGCAGCGCGATGAGTCCAGCACCTGCCGCGAGCGGAATCATCAGCAGCGTCGCAGCGCGACGGCGACCCAGCTGCGCCAGCACGAATGCGGTGAGCAGCACCGCGGCGCCGGCGAGGAGGCTGACCACCAGCAGCGAGCCCCAGCCCAGGGCGATGCTCTGGTCCACGGCGTACATCACGGCGACGGCTGCGGGAGGTGCCGTCAGCAGACCGAACGTGTCGAGGCGCAGCCCGTGCGACCTCGGCGACTCGCTGAGGAACCGCCACGCTGAGGCGAATGCGATGAGGCCGATGGGAACGTTGACGTAGAAGATGAGCCGCCACGAGAAGTCCTGCACGAACCACCCGCCGAGCACGGGCCCGACAGCCGGAGCGAGCAACATGGGGATCCCGAAGATCCCCATGACCCGTCCCATGTTCTGCGGCCCGACGGCCCGCATGATGATGGTCATGCCGATCGGCATCAACATGCCACCACCGAGTCCCTGCAGGACGCGGAAGACGACCAGCTCGGGGAGGTTCTGCGCGACGCCGCACGCCATCGAGGCGAGCGTGAAGAGCGCGATGGTGACGAGGTACAGGCGCTTGGTGCCGAAGCGATCGCTCGCCCAGCCGGCCATCGGGATGACCGCTCCCTGGGCCAGCATGTACCCGGTGACGACCCACGAGATATCCGCGTACGAGCCGGCCCTGAGGTCGCCCTGCAACGTCGGGATCGCAATGTTGACGATGGTCGCGTCGAGGATCGTCATGATCGTGCCGAGCAGGACGACGCCGAGCGCGATCCACTTGTAGTCGAAACGTCCGGATCGCGCGTTGCCGATGCCGGTGCCGGCAATGGCGGGGTCGACCGCGACAGTGGCGGCGTCGGGGCGGTCGAGCACCTCAGTCATGCGCAGCCTCCTTCGCGTGCGCCGGCTCCGGCCAGTCGACGATCCTCCCCATCAGGCCCACGAGCTGTTCGAGGTCCGCGTCGGTCAACGGGGCGAGCGCCTCGAGCGCCACCGCCTTCCTCGCCTCGTCGAATCGGTCGAGCATCTGCAGGCCGAGCCGGCTTGGAACGATGTGAATGATCCGGCGGTCCTCGATGTCACTCAGCCGCTCCGCGAATCCGAGGCGGATCATCCGGTCGACGAGCGCGCTTGCCGAGCTCAGCGCGCATTGCTGCATGCGAGCGATCTCGTTCATCGTGGCCCCCGACGACGTCCCGGATGCGGCACGAAGCTGTTCGAGCGCGCCGACCTGGTGCCAAGTCACGGCACCGAACTCGCCCTTCAGCTCCTCGGGAACGCTGGCCATCAGCCGGCGCTTGAGGCCGCCGATATACCCGAACAGCAGATCGGCGAGCTCGTCACGACGAGCGCTGTTGGTGCTGTGCCCGGAACGGCGGGGCCGTTCGACCGGTGGAGCCTGAGTCACGCGGCGCCTCGAGTGTTCGATGAACGAATAGTTCCAGTGTAGAACTATTCGTCAATCGATGTCAACTCGGGGCGGCATCCCGAACACGGCGCCGGAGCCGCGAGCGCCCGGTCAACTCGTGCGACGCCTTCGCGGTGGCGAGCTCGCGCGACGCGGCCTCGAGCAGTCCCACGACATCCTGCGAATCGGTCGGGGAGACGGCGATGCCGGCCGAGGCCGTGGCGCCCGATCGGCCGACACCCTGGTCCGCGGACGTGTCCGCGGTGAATCGCTGCTGGATGCGCGCGGCGACCGCGCGGGCCTGGTCGTGATCGGCGCCGGGGAGCACGCAGACGAACTCGTCGGCCCCGAAGCGGGCGGCACTGTCCTCCCTGCGCAGGATGGATCGGAGCACCCCGGCGAACGTCTCGAGGACCTGATTGCCAGCATCGTGACCCCATCGGTCGTTGAGCTCCGCGAAACCGTCGATGTCCGCCATGATCAGTGCCAGGGTCCCCTCGCGTCGCGACGCCCGCGCGAGTTCCTTGTCAATGACGGCGAGCAACTGTGCGCGCGTGGGCATCCCGGTGACCGCGTCGAGCTGCGCGCGGCTCATCTCATCCTCGTGGCGGCGGGCACGCTCGATCGCCCGAGCGGCCTCATCCGCGAGCGCTTCGATGATCGGTGCGTCGGCCTCGGTCCAGGCGTTCTCCTGACGCTCGGAGGTGAGCAGGATGGCACCGATCGTCGCTCCGTCGACCCGCAGCGGTGCGCCGATCGCCGAACGGATGAATCCGAGTTTCGATCGGCGCAGACGCACCCGATTCGCCTCCCGAAGGCTCGCCTGAGCCATCGACGCGGACAGGGTGGTCGGCCACACCTCCGCTCGCTCGGCGACGAACACGGCGCCGCCGAGTCCCTCTCCGGGAGCGAGCTCGTACGCCGGACCGCCCGATCCCACGCCACCCGACGACAGGAACGCGCCGGGGGACTTGAGCAAGCCGTCCGTGGGGTCGTTGATGAGCACCATGCCGGTCGAGGTCCCGGGGAAGATCTCCCTGCAGGCTTCGAGAACCGCCGCGGCGACAGAGGTCACGTCGCGAGCGACGCCGAGCCTGCGACCGAGGGTCGCCGAGACATGGCCGCGACGGGTCTCGGCGCCCAGCCCCGCGAGGCTCCGCTCCGTCCCACCGACCGCGAGCAGCTTGATGCCGATCATGCCCGCCGCCGTGACGATGAGTGACGCGACCCCCGACGACCCGGGAGCCGTCGTGAGCCAGAGCGCGACGAAGATCGCGATGACCCCGGCGGCGGCGGCGACTGCGAACGGCCATGACGTCCGGGTCAGGGACTGGAGCGGACGGGTCGAGATGCTCCGAGGGGCGTCGGTATCGAGCCCGATGAGGATGGCCGTGAATGCGACGGCCGCGCACACGGTGAAATCCGGAAGCTGAGTGGCCGCGGCTCGCAAACCGACGGCGGCCACCATCGCCAGCGCCACCGCGCCGGCCGCCGACGCGGCCTGACGGTGCCGCTTCCACGGCGGGGGCAGACGGATCAGCAGGACACCGATGCCGACCGCCAGAAGCGCCAGGCACGAGTCGAGCACCCGCGTGCCCGGACTGATCGGAAGCGCAAGCACCCTGATGGCCACAACGGCGCCGACAATTCCCGCCCCTGCCTGGCTGAAACGCCGAGACAAATGCAATCGATAATCCACCTGATCCCCCACCCGCTGATCCGACCTGAACCCGTGCCGTCGGCCGGGCACACCATCGTCGGTACTGATCAATTGTGCCAGAAGATCCGCCGATAAACCTGTGGTAGGCTGTGCGAACTGACGTTCGCCCCCAGGGTTGCCGCTTCTCATTCCCAGCACCATGACGATACGTCTCCTCCACCTCGCCGACCTCCACCTCGACCGGGTCTTCGCCGCCACAGGCTGCCAGGGGGAGCTCGCGCGGCGGCGCCGCCAGGGGCTCCGCGAAGCACTCACGCGCGCCGGACGCCTGGCGCTCGAATTGGAGTGTTCCGCGGTCACGATCGGTGGCGACCTCTACGAGCATGAGCGCGCCGGCGTCGACACGGGTCGGTTCCTCGCCGAGACCTTCGCGTCGTGGCAGCCGATGCACGTCCTGATCGCGCCGGGGAACCACGACGCGCTGCTCACGGGGTCCCTGTACCGGCGTGTCGAGTGGCCGTCCAATGTCACCGTGTTCGGCAGCACCCAGTTCGAGCCCGTGGAGATCGCCGACGGTGTCACGGTGTGGGGGCTTGCGCATCGCGAGCCCGCCTGGCAGGGCGACCCGCTCGCCGATTCGCCGGCGACGCATGGGTCAGGCGTGCATCTCGCGCTGTTCCACGGTGCGGAGCTCGGCTCGCGGCCCGAGGGAAAGTCGATCCATGGTCCGTTCCATGCGGAGCGCATCCGCGAGACCGGCTTCGCGGCGGCCCTCTGTGGCCACTATCACCAGCGACGCCTGGACTCGAAGTCGGGCCTCCTCTACCCCGGGACCCCGGAACCCCTCGGCTTTGATGACGAGGGCGGACGTGGCCCCGTGGTCGTCGAGGTCACCGACCGAGGCGATGTCCGCTTCGTCGCCCACGACACCAACCGGTGGGCGGTGTTCACCGTGCAATGCGACGCGAGCGAGTGCGGCTCGATGGGGGCCGTGATCGAGGAGGTCACGATGCACTGCGCGTCAACGGGGTTCGGCGACCCTGAGCGGACCATGATCCGCGTCGACCTCAGTGGCGCGATCGACTCGTCGGTTTCGCTCGACGCCTTCACAGTGGAGCTCGCGGTGCGGGAGCGCCTGAACCTCGCCGCAGTGAAGGTTCGGGATCGCACATCGCCCGCCATCGATCTCGAATCCGCGATCGAGGAGGAGAGCACGCGAGGCGCCTTCGTCAGAGCGGCTCTGGCGGCGTCCGCCGGCGCGGATCCCGAGGAAGCCCAGGTGCTCGAGGACGCGCTCCGCTACGGGCTGATGGCCCTGTCGGGCGCGGAGGTCGGGTTGCGATGATCCTCGAGCGTCTCGAGATCACCGGTTTCGGCTGCCTCCGCGATGTCACCAGCGAACTCCACCCGCGTGTCACAGTCATCGCGGGGCGCAACGAGTCCGGCAAGTCGACGCTGCTGCGCGCGGTGCGTGGGGCGTTGTACGGCGTCGACGCGGGCGGCCAGGGCCGGGCGGTCGATCGCAGCGACTGGGCACGCTACGAGCCATGGACACGCGGTGGCTATGGTCTCGCGCTGACCTACAAGCTCGATGACGGACGTCGAATCCGGGTCGCCCGGCGCCTCGATACGCGCGAGCAGTCCGTCCAGGTTCTCGAACTCGGCGGGTCAGAGCTCACCGACGAGCTGCGCAGCGGTCGCGCGGTGACGCCCGGCCGGTTCCACCTGGGGATCGACGAGACGGTCTTCTGCGCGACCGCGTGGCTGGGCGACGACGGACTCCGGATCGACGCCCCCGAAAGTGCGCGGCAGCGCGCGGGGCAACTGCAGGAAGCGATCGAGCGGCTCGCGGACACGCGCCGCGGCGTGACCGCCGCCCAGGCGCTGGTCCGCATCCGCGAGGCGGTGGACCGGGTTGGATCCGAGCGTCGCACCACGAGCCCGCTCGGCGTCGCGACCGCGCGGCTTCGAGCGCTGGACCGCATGATCGCCGACGCCCGAACCAGGCTGGCTGCCGTCGCCGTCGATCAGGAGCGCCTCGCGATCCTTGACGCGACGCTCGCGGCCGAGACCGAGCGCTGGGGCGCGGCTGAACGCGCGCGCATCTCGGGCCGGCTCACCGAGGTGGCCGCCCGCCGTATACGCCTTGCGGAGATGGTCCGAGAGGCCAGACTCCAGATGGCTGAACTCGAGGCGACCGAGTCGTACGCGCGATTCCCGGTCGACGCCGAGACCGAGGTGACGACGCTCGGCGGCGAGCTCGCGCAGGCGAGGTCGCACGCCGGCGATGCCGAAGCGCGGTGGCAATCGGCCGTCGAGCGGCTGCGGCCGATCCGATCGCGACGCGCGGAGATCGCCGCGGGTGTCGCCGCGATCGGACCGCAGGCCGACCTCGGCGGCGACGTCGGGGAACGCTCGCAGCGCCTCCGCGGCGAACTCATCGCGATCGCGGGCGCCGCACGTCGCACCGGCGGCGACGACGCACGCGAGGCGGGGCTCCGCCGCGAGATCGCGGCGACCGGGCTTCGCGGCCTCCCCCCGAGTGTGATCGATGAGCTGCTTCCCACCCTGGAAGCGGCAGAGCGCCGCGGGCGTCGCTTCGCCGTCGCCGCCGTCCTCGTCGCCGGCCTGACGGCGCTGACAGCTGCCGGGCTCGCTCATGCCCACCTCGCCCTCGCGACAGTGCTGTCCGCGGCCTTCGGAGCACTCGGCGCCGCGGGATGCGGCTGGCGCGCCTGGGCGAGGTCATCGTCCGCTGCGCGCGCCCGCGCAGCGGCAGCGGCCCTCGCCCTGGACGCGGGCATCGATCCCGCGGAGCTGGCGCGACTGCAGGATCGTCTCCCGGTGCTTCGCACCCTGCACGAAGCTCTCGACGATGCCGAGCTGCGAACCTCCCGCCGCCGAGCCGACGCGGAGGCGCTGCAGATCGCGCTGGCGTCCGTGCTCGAGCGCTGCCGGGCGCTTGCCGCTGACGCGGGAGTGGTCGAGGCGCTGGGCGCGTCTGAGGCAACGCCTGAGGCCGTGATAGCGAGCGCGCAAATCATCCTCGACCGGGTCGGCGCCATGGTGCTGCAGGCGCGCCGGCGCGAAGAGCTCGTGGCCGAGGACGCCGTGCTCGCCGCCGAGGAATCGGCGTGCGCGCAGTCGAGCGAGGACGTCGACCGTTCCGCTCGCGCGGTCGCGAACCTCGAGGTACGTCTCCGGACGATCCTCACGTCCGCCGGCATCGGGGTCACCACCGGTGACCCGGCAGCTGCGGCCCGTGCGTTCCGTCACGGCTGTGATGCGCGACGCCGCCACGACGCGGCGCGCCGGCGGCTCGACGATCTGCAGCGATCAGCCCACGCGCTCGGGGGTGACGAGGCGATGCTCGAGAACCTCGAGACAGGGCTTGCCGATCAGCTGATGCGGTGTGGTGGCGATCCCGACGATGCGCTGGCGGCTTCGCCACCCGATGCCGCCACCCTTCAGGCGCTCGATCTCGAAGCAGAACGGGCACGACGCGCGGCGACCTCGGCCGGCGACCAGGCCCGCGAACTGCGCGCGCGACTTGGCGGCGTGCTCGACACGCTCCCCGCGGTGGCCGACCTCGAGGATGAGCGTGACGCGTGCGAAACCGCACGCGATCGCGGCCTGCGCCAGCTCAAGGCGCTTCGCCGGGCAGCCGACCTGATCGAGGCGGCGTCCCGAGTAACTCATAGAGAGCTCGCTCCGCGTCTCGCGGAGTCACTGGGAAACCGCCTCAGCATGCTGACCGGCGCGCGCTACGTTGAGGTGAACGTCGACACCGATCACTTCGCTCTCGGCCTGCTCGGCCGGGAGCGGCCCGACATGGTGCCGCTCGAGGCGGTGTCACACGGCACCCGCGACCAGGTCGCCCTCCTCCTGCGCCTCGCGCTGTGTGAGGTGCTCGGTGGCGGGGGCGAGCGCACGCCCCTCCTCCTCGACGAACCCCTGCTGACCTCGGATCCGATGCGACGCGACCTCTTCATTGAGTTTTTGCACGATCTGTCTGCAACACACCAGGTCCTGCTGAGCACCGCCGATCCCGCGATGGTCGAAGCGGTATCGCGGGTGACCTCGGGTGACTGCTCGGTGGTGCGGCTCGAAGATCCTCCGGTGCTCGATGTGGTCGGCGACGCGCACTCGCTCGGACGGCACAGCGCGAGGATGCGACTCCTCGCCGGTCAAGGCTGAACCTCGCGGCTCTCGCCCACGCCCACGCCCGGTCAGAGTGCCTTGGCGATGCGCACGAGCCCCTCGAGCTCGGAGACCTCCTCACTGAATAGCGGCATGCGCACGATGGGCACCTCACCGAGCCTGCTCAGTTTCGACAGCTGACGAGCCTCGCGCTGCGCCAGGACGTTGCGGTTGAGAAACGTCCTGCCGATGAACCGTGCACCGTCCGCGGAGACGCGGGTGTGCAGCTCCTCGGTCAGCCAGGCGGCTACCTTGGGATCCTCTACCAGCGTCGTTGCTGCGGCGACGCCATCGGTGTCACGAAACACGTCGGGAAGTACGCGGTTGACAACCATGGCGCGCAGGGGCATCTTGAACTCGCGCAGCTTGGCGCAGAAGTACTCCGCCTCGCTGAAGGGTCCCTGCTCGAGGGTCGTGACCACGACGAATCCCGTCTGAGGACTGCGCAGCAGCCGGTACACAGATTGCGCCCTGCCCTGGATGCCGTCGTACAGCAGCTGGAGCTGCTGCACGAAATCGGCGACCTCGGCGAGCACCTCGGCGCCCAGCAACCGGTCGGCAAGACGCAGGAACGGTGCGGCTGCGTAGTTCATCGCGCGGAAACCGAAGCGCGACGCCCCCCCGGAGAGCAGCGACAACAGGCGCGAACCCACATAGTCGGTGAGACGGCTCGGGGCTTCGAGAAAGTCGAGCGCATTGCGGGACGGCGGCGTGTCGACGACGATGCAGTCGTACTCTCCCGCGTCGTGCAGCTCGTACAGCGCCTCGATCGCCGCGTACTCGTGGGACCCGACGAACGAGTCGGTGATGCGCTGGTACAGCGGATTGCGCAGGATGCGCTGCGTGGTCGCGCGATCGGGCGAGTAGCGCTCGATCATGCGGTCCCATGCCTGCTTCATATCGAGCATCGCCGCCTCGAGATCGCCGGTGATGGTGATCCCGGCTCGACGCAATCGCGCCTTGGGGATGCGCACCGGCTCAGCCCCGATGCCCTTGATACCGAGCGCGGTGGCGAGACGCCGCGCCGGGTCGACCGTGAGGACGAGGACGCGCTTGTCCTCGGCCGCCGCAATGGCCATGCCGAGCGCCGCGCTCACGGTCGTCTTGCCGACCCCGCCGCTGCCGCAACAGATCACGACGTCGAGCGGCGCCAGGCGGCGTCCCAATCCGGCGGCTTCCTTGCGCACGCTCCTGCGCCGCTCGGGAAGGTCGCCGGTCGCGACGACGCTCATGCGAGCCTCGTGTTGAGCACGTCAGCAACTGCTCGCGTCGTGGTCAGTCCGGTCCGATCGACGATGTACGGAACCGGAATGACGGGCATCGGGAGCCTGCTCCGCAGCTGGCGCATGTAGCGCCCGGTCGTGTCGTACAGGTGCGCCTGGAGGTCGATGGCGGCCTCGAGCGGAGCGGGCGAGCCACCGAGATGTTGTGCGACCACGTCGGCGTGCTCCGGGTCGATCAGCGCCATGATCAGACGGCGGTGCGCGGCGGTCACCGGTTCGTCGACCGCACGATTCAGGACGCACACGTCGACGGCGACACCGGATCCGTTGCGAAGACGCTCGTGCAGCTCGATCGCCTCGGTCACCGGCATCTCTTCGGGAAGGGCGCAGAGCACGACGGTCGTGCGCCGAGGATCCCTGATCAGGCCGTCGATCCACTCGACCTGGGAACGAATGATGCCTCCCCTGACGAGCGTGAGCATCGCCTTCGCCGCGGCGAGATGTGATTCCGCCTGGCCTCCGGCCGCACAGTCGACGAGGATGAGGTCCCACACCGGCGAGGTCGATTCGGGCTCCTTGCGACGCTCCTCGTACGCGATCTTGCCGACCACGAGCATGTCCCGCGGACCGGGAACGCCGGTGGCGATGAAGTCGAACACGCGGGCGAGCGGGGTCAGCCGGGTCACGCGCGGAACCTTGAAATAGATGTTCAGGTATTCCTGGAACGACTCGTCCGTGCGCAGCTCCAGTACCGAGAGGTGGTGCTGGACGACACGCGGCGCAAACCCGGCGGGCGGCGACCCGAGCGCCGCGGCGAGGTCGCCCTTGGCGTCGACGTCGATGGCGAGGACGCGCTTGCCCGCACGCGCCCCGAGGAGTGCCAGAGCCGCCGTCACCGTGCTCCGGCCGGTTCCGCCCTTGCCCGCGACGAAGATGACCCGCCGCTCGAGCAGCGTCGCGAGGTCGATCCGCTCTCCGGCGATCGCGCGCCTAACCGCCGTTGACGGTCTCCAGGACCTCTGCGGCGTGCCCGCTGGGCTTGACATCCCGCCACTCGCGCTCGATGGTCCCGTCCGGTCCGATCAGCAGGGTCGTTCGGGCCACTCCCATGTACTGGCGCCCCATGAACTGCTTCTCGACCCAGAGGCCCTGCGACTCGATGAGGCGCCGCTCCGGGTCGCTGATCAGCGGTATACCCAGCGAGCACTTCTTGATGAAACGCTGATGGCTCCTGGACGTGTCCGGCGAGACTCCGTAGACCGTCACCCCGGCGGAGACAAACGCGTCGTTGAGCTTGGTGAACTCCTGACCCTCGAGGGTGCAGCCGGGCGTGTCGTCCTTCGGATAGAAGTACAGGACCGTGTGACGGCCCTCGAGGTCGGCATTGCGCAGGCGACCGCCGGCACTGGTCTCGAGGTCGAAATCAGGGAGCCTCGCCCCGACGGTCATGGTTCCGGATCCTCCGTTCACAGCCGCAGTGGTCGCACAGTGTAGGTGAGCACTGGCGAGCGAGCGCGCGTCCGCCGGACGCCCGGGTCGCCGTCCCTATACTCGGGCCGTGCCCTCGAACTCCCGTCCCGGCGCGGCAGCGACGAACAAAGCGGCGGCAGCGCGGCGGCGAATCGACCCCGCCCAACCGCGTCCGGTCCCCATGCTGCTCCGGTACATCTCCTGCGGGCTGCTGTCTCTCGCGGGCGGAGCCGCCTGGCGCTTCACCCTCTCGCCCAACGCGGTCGGGATTGTCACCGCCTTCGCCGGAATCTTCTTCCTGCTGCTCGGATTTCTGGTCGGTGGGATCTACTGGTACGCCCACGACCTTCGGGTCCGAAAGCGGACGCCGGAGCTGATGCCCGATGAGCGGCTCGTCTTCTCGTTCGTGGTGTTCGTCATGACGCCGTTCGCAGTGCTCGCGCTGATCGGCGTGATCTGGCTGCTCTCACTCCTGATCGGGGTGCACTGAGCCGCGACGCGGCGACCGTGCATCGTCCCGGTCAGTTGAGGAAGGCGCGGAGCCTGCCGGCGACCTCGGTCATGGCCGTGCGATCAGGACACGTCTCCGGGGCCTCGTCGAGATATGCGTTGATATCGGCGAGCGCCGCCACGACCTTGCCCATGCGCCACAGGAGCAGTCCGCGATCGCGGCGTTCGGCGGGCGACGGCACGAGGTCGACGCACCGGTCGGCGGCGCGCAGCGCCTGGTCCCAGCATTCGAGGCTCGTATAGCAGCGGCGCAGGTTGCGCGACATGCGCGCGAGCATGTCTCGGGCGCTGGCACGCTCCACCTGAGACGGCTCGAGACGTTGGATCTCGTGCCCCGTGGACGACGTGACCAGCCGCTTCAGGTCGTCGTCGTCGAGTGGCTCGCCGCTCGCAACGGTGTCGAAGAGATGCCCGTCGACCCGGACCACGAAGTGCCCGGGAAGGTTCACCCCCTCCACGGGAATCTCGGCGCGGGCTCCGACGGCGATCCAGATGGCCGAGCAGGCGATTGGCACCCCCGCCCCACGCTCGAGAACGGTGTGGAGATAGTGGGCGCGCGGATCGCCGCCGCCGGCGCCGCGAAGACGAAGCCTGTCGCGGAGCAGGGCGCCCACCAGATGGGCATCCGACGGACCGCATCCGTGGAGCCCGCAGCGCGAGCGCAACTCGGTGGCGAGCTCGTCGAGGCGCTCCAGCCAGGGCTCTGGGTCAACGCCGGGACAGTCGTCGGCCGCGAGCCAGAGGGCACCTTCGGCGATATCGCCATCTCGCGCGGCACATTCCAGCACCGCCTCGCGTGGCTCCAGTCCCTGCATGGCCGGTAATCATGCTCCGCCACCCACGTGTGTGGGCATTTCCCGCAGGAGCCCAAGCGGGTCACCTCCACTAGACTGACCGTGTGTTGCTCGAGGAGATCGCCGGCCCGGCCGACCTGCGCGGGCTCGGCCCGGAGGATCTGACCCGCCTCTGCGCGGAGATTCGCGAAGAGCTGATCGCCGCCGTGTCGCGGACCGGAGGTCACCTCGGTCCCAATCTGGGAGTCGTGGAGCTCACGGTTGCGATGCACCGGGTGTTCGAGAGCCCGCGAGACGCGATCATCTTCGACACCGGGCACCAGGCCTACGTCCACAAGATGCTGACGGGCCGGCTCGACCAGTTCGACACGCTCCGCCAGCAGGGCGGCCTCAGCGGGTATCCGTCGCGACGAGAGTCCGAGCATGATCTCATCGAGAACTCGCACGCGTCCACCGGGCTCAGCTACGCGCTGGGATTCGCCACCGCACGGGAGCTGCGCGGAGAGACCGGGAAGGTCGTGTGCGTGGTGGGCGACGGAGCGCTCACCGGCGGCATGGCATACGAAGCGCTCAACAACATCGGCCAGTTGAAGCCCGAGATGGTGATCATCCTGAACGACAACGGCCGCAGCTATGCACCCACGGTCGGCGGGATCGCGGAGAACCTCGGTCATCTGCGCCTGTCACCGCGCTACGAGGCGGCCAAGGATGCGGCCGGGACCGCATTGCGCTCGCTGCCGGCCGTCGGGCACTCCGCGTACGAGACCGCGCGGCGCATGAAGAACTCACTGAAGCAGTTGGTGGCCCCGATCTCGCTCTTCGAGACGCTCGGCCTCAAGTACGGTGGTCCGATCGACGGTCACGACCTCCAGGCGGTCGAGAAGGCACTCCGCGACGCTGCGCGCATCCGCGGGCCGGTGGTCGTGCACGTTGTGACCAACAAGGGACAGGGCTACGGTCCCGCGGTTGCTGACAAAGTTGACAAATTCCACGGAGTCTCGACGTTCGACCCGGACAGTGGCACCGCACTCAAGAAGGGCCTCGACTGGACCGACGTCTTCGGCGATGCGCTCTGCGAGGCGGCGGCAACCGACGAGCGAATCGTCGCAATCACGGCAGCCATGGCCTCGTCGACCGGACTGCTCGAGTTCGCGCAACGATTTCCGGACCGCTTCTTCGATGTCGGTATCGCCGAGCAGCACGCCGTGACGTTCGCGGCGGGGCTCGCGATGCGCGGCCTGCGCCCCGTCGTCTGCATCTATTCGACCTTCCTGCAGCGGGCCTTCGACCAGATCACGTGTGACGTCGCGCTGCACGAGCTGCCGGTGACCTTCATCATCGATCGTGCGGGGATCACGGGTGCTGATGGGCCGTCGCATCACGGGGCCCTCGACCTCGCATACCTGCGCTGCATCCCCGGCATGACCATTTCGGCGCCGAGTTCGCCGAACGAGTTGCGCAGGATGTTCGCGACGGCGCTCGAGTACGACGGACCCTTCTCGCTGCGTTTTCCACGCGGCCCCGCACCGTCGGCGGGCAGTGACCCGCTCGACCCCGTCCCGGTGCCGAGCATCGTCACTCGTCATCGCGGCCGGGATCTGGCGCTCTTTGCCGTCGGCAAGATGGTGGCCGTCGCGATGGAGGCACAGGAGACGCTCAGCGCGCGCGGGATCTCGACGACCGTCATCGATGCGCGATTCGTCAAGCCGCTCGCGCCGGAGCTCAGTGCCATCGCCGCCCGCCACCGGGCGGTCATCACCGTCGAGGATGGCGTTGCCAGCGGCGGCTTCGGAACGGCGGTGACCGAGTTGCTCGCCTCGGATGGGGTCATGGTGCCGATCGTGAGGATGGGCCTCCCCGACCGGTTCATCGAGCACGGCGCCCAGGCCGCGCTCCTCGGACAGCTCGGGCTCGACGCCGTGGGCGTCGCGGCCGCGGCCCTCGCGCTGCTGCCCGCGACCGAGGTGCTCGCGGGCTGACCGGTCCCACCGAGCAGCGCGACACCATGGACGAAGCTCTCATTCCCATCAGCCAGGCGCAGAGCGACGGCGCCCGGTCTGGTTCCGACGATCCGGCGCTGAGGCTCACCCTCCTGCAGCACGAGCTCAACGAGGCTCGTCTCGAAAATGTGCGATTGCGCGAGTCGCTGCTCGAGCCGCCGTACTCGCAACTTCGCTCGGTCATCCGTCGGTATCCCCAGGTCTCGAAGACGGCGATCAAGGCGCTGAACGTCGTCACCGGGACGGGGCGGATCAACTTCCACCGAAGGGCGATGGCGCGTCTGCAGTATCCCCGCGATCTACGCGAGATGGAGGGCTCGGGCCTCTTCGACGCAGCCTGGTACCAGGCGAACTACCCGGAGGTCGCGCACTCCGGGATGGAACCGCTCCGGCACTACGCGCTCATCGGCGCAGCGCAGGGATGGGATCCGGGTCCGCGGTTCTCCACCGACTTCTATCTCGAACACAACCCCGATGTGTCACGCGGGACCAACGCGCTGCTGCACTACCTGCGCCACGGAGCCGCGCGCGGGAGCAAGATCGCTCCGTCGACGGTGGAACGTCAATGGCTGACGCTCACGCTTGACCAGCGGTTCCCGAACCTCCGCCCACTGCACGTGTATGCGAGCACCTCGGCACCGAAACGCATCTCGATGGTGACCGACAGCATCAACAGCGGCAGCCTGTTCGGCGGGGTTGGCACGGCGCTCATCTTCGCCACGCTGCTCGCGCGGCGCATGGAGCGTCCACTGCGCATCATCACCCGCTCCGAGCCGCCGACCCCCGCAAACTGCCGGACGGTCCTCGAGGCCAATGGGATTCCCTGGAAGGGTGACGTCGACTTCGTCTTCTCCTCGCGCGACACGTCGAACGGTCGGCTCGTCGATGTCGCCGACGGCGATCTGTTCGTCACCACATCGTGGTGGACGACCTGGGCCGTTCGCGCCTCGGTCGATCCGGCACACATCATCTACCTCGTCCAGGAGGACGAGCGGCGCTTCTATCCGGAGGGCGACGATTCGATTCGCTGCGCGGAAATCCTCGCCGACCCGCGCATCACCCGCGTCGTCAACTCCAAGCCCCTCTTCGACTATCTCTTCGGCGGTCCCGATCGGCCCCGGATAACGCCGTCGTGGTTCGAGCCCGCATTCCCAGCCTTTCTGACCCCGCGCGACCAATCCCCTGCGGGCAAGAGCAAGTTCATCTTCTACGCGCGACCGAACAATCTCCGCAACCTGTATTACCGCGGCATCGAAGCGATCTCCGGCGCCATCGAGTGCGGCCACCTCGACCCGGCGGCGTGGGACGTCCTCTTCATCGGCAGGGATCTGCAGCCGGTCGCCCTGCCCGGAGGCGTCCGCCCGACGCTCATCCAGAACCTGGACTGGGACGACTATCAGCAGCTCCTCCGGCGCATGGACCTCGGGTTCTCACTGATGGCGTCCCCGCACTCGAGCTATCCGCCGCTCGACCTGGCGGCAGCGGGAGCGGCCGTGGTCACGAACACCTTCGGACCCGACAAGCGATCCCTCGATCAGTACTCGGCAAATATCATCTGCTGCGATCCTGATCTCCCGAGCCTGATCGCTGGCATCGCCCGGGGCGTCGCTCTCGCAAACGACGTTGATCGCCGGAGCACGAACCATCGGAACAGCAAGTTCCAGACCGACTGGAGCGCCGTCTTCGCACCGATCTGCGAGCAGCTCGCGGGTGCGCTCCCCACCACCGAAGGATAGGGGTGCGCACCAGGGCAGCCCTGCCGGAGTTTCCGGATCCGTGGGCGCCGAGCATCGACGAACGCATTCGCAGGGTCTCCGCACCAGGTGTCCATACGGTCGCCTATCTGTACGAGGTACCGGACACGAGCACGTTTCGCTACCGCGTCTTCAACATGGTCGAGGCGCTCGGTCTCGAGGATCACGATCAGCGCATCTCGGCGACGTGGTTCACCCGAGCCGAGCTGCCGATCCTCGAGCGCCTCATCGGTGACGTCCGCACGCTGGTCATCTGCCGGACGCGCTACACAGCGCGCCTCGACAGTCTCGTCACCCGCGCCCGAGCCGCCGGGTGCCGCGTTCTGTTCGACGTCGACGACCTGATATTCGACACCAGGTACGTGAGCCTCGTTCTCGAGACGCTCGATCGGAATCCCGGAGAGGCGATGCTCGATGAGTGGTTCGCGGCCATGTCGCGACTGGGCGCGCTGCTCCGCCTGTGCGATGGGGCGATCTCCACGAACCACTTCCTGTCGGCACGCATCGAGGAGTTCGCCCAGCTGCCCACATGGGTCATCCCCAACTTCCTCAATGACCTGCAGCTCGAGCGAGCCGCGGAGGTACGGCGCCTCCGGCATGCGTCCGAGCACGCGGCGAGCGCTCCGAGCATCGGCTACTTCAGCGGGACGCCGACCCACAACCGCGACTTTGAGCTCGTGTCGACCGCGCTCGCGAGAGTCATGACCCGGCACACCGATGTGCGTCTGCGAATCGTCGGATTCCTCGACGTCGGCCCTGCTTTGCGCGGTTTCGGCGATCGCATCGACATCCTCCCGCTCACCGACTTCCTGACCCTGGAGACGCTGATCGGTGCAACCGCGCTCAACATCGTGCCCCTGCAGACCAACGCTTTCAGCAACTCGAAGTCCGAGTTGAAGTACTTCGAGGCCGCGATCGTCGAGACTCCGACGTTCGCGACTCCGACGTACAGCTTTCGACTCGCGATCCAGGACGGCGTCAACGGATACCTCGTCGACGCGTACGACTGGGAGGATCGTCTCGAACGGGCCGTGGGCGGGGACCTCGACCTCGCTGGTGTTGCCGAGCGCGGGCTGGTGCACGCGCTGCGGTGGTACACACCCGCCGCGCAGGTCGGCGCCATCCGCGACGCGCTGCTGGGCGCCCAGGTCCGAGGCTAGACTGCCGTCATGTCGCTTCGCTGGCAGAACATCGTCATCGACTGCACCGACCCGTTGCTGGTTGCTTCGTTCTGGAGCGAGGCGCTGGGCCTCGAACTGCACGGACCCGAAGACGGCGAGTGGTGGATCGAGCCGGGCGGTGGCGGTCCGGACATTCTCTTCCTCCATGTTCCGGAAGGAAAGTCCGTCAAGGACCGCATCCATCTCGATCTGCGACCCGACGACCAGGCCGCCGAAGTCGAGCGTCTCATCTCGCTTGGTGCCCGGCGGATCGACATCGGTCAAGGCGATGTCAGCTGGGTGGTGATGGCCGACCCGGAGGCCAACGAGTTCTGCATCCTCCGACCCCGCGAGAGCGCCGAGACCGCCTGATCGCGGGGTCGGTGTTCCGGGAACGTAAAGGAGGGGCCGGGTCGAGGTAACCCGGCCCCCCTGTCCAGGAAGGAGTGTGCTGAGGAGTTCTGAGCCGTCGCTCAGGCGTCGTAGTACAGGGCGAACTCGTAGGGATGTGGCCGAAGCGCCACCGGGTCCACTTCGTTCTCGCGCTTGTACGAGATGTACATGTCGATGAGGTCCTGGGTGAATACGCCACCCTCGGTGAGGAACTCGTTGTCGACCTCGAGGGCGTTGAGCACCTCGGTCAACGATCCGGGAAGGTCCTTGACCCGTGCCTTCTCCTCGCCTTCGAGCTCGTAGAGATCGGCTTCGACCGGTGCCGGCGGCTCGATCCGGCGCTTGACCCCGTCGAGCCCCGCCATCAGGCACGCCGCGAAGGAGAGATACGGGTTGCTCATCGGGTCCGGGGAACGGAACTCGAGGCGGCGGGCCGCCGGTGCCGCGCTGTAGGTCGGGATGCGCACGCATGCACTCCGGTTGCGAGCGCTGTATGCGAGCTTGATCGGCGCCTCGTACCCCGGCACCAGCCGCCGGTAGCTGTTCGTGGTCGGCGCCGCGAACGCGAGGACCGCCGGCGCGTGCTTGAGCAGGCCGCCGATGTACCAGCGCGCGGTGTCACTGAGCAGCGCATAACCGTCCTTGTCGTAGAAGAGCGGGACGCCGTCCTTCCAGAGGGACTGATGGGTATGCATGCCGCTGCCGTTGTCGCCGAAGAGCGGCTTGGGCATGAAGGTCGCCGTGTAGCCGTTCTGGTAACAGACGTTCTTGACGATGTGCTTGTAGATGAGCACCTTGTCGGCCATGTTCACCAGCGAGTCGAACCGCATGTCGATCTCGGTCTGCCCGGCGGTGCCGACCTCATGGTGATGGACCTCGATCGCGACGCCCGCATCGATGAGCGCGAGCACGATCTTGCTGCGAAGGTCCTGCAGCTTGTCGACGGGCGGCGTCGGGAAGTAGCCCTGCTTCAGCTTCGGACGGAAGCCGAGGTTGGCCGTGCCGTTCTTGCCCGTGTTCCAGATCCCCTCGTCAGAGTCGATGTGGTAGTAGCCCTCGTGGGTGTTCTGGTCGAAGCGCACCGAGTTGAAGATGTAGAACTCGAGCTCGGGGCCCCAGTACGAGGTGTCGGCGATTCCCGTGCTGAGGAGGTACTCCTCCGCCTTTCGCGCGACATAACGCGGGTCGCGGCTGTAATCCGCGAGCGTGAGCGGGTCCTTGATGTCGCAGACGATGGCCAGCGTCGGAATCTCGAGCGTGCCGTCGACAAAGGTTCGCCCCGGGTCGGGGAACAGGAGCATGTCGCTCTCGTAGATCTTCTGGAAGCCACGGATGCTCGATCCGTCGAACCCGATGCCCTCCGAGAACAGCGACTCGGTCAGCTCGCCGACCGGGATGCTGAAGTGCTGCCAGCTCCCGAGCAGATCGGCGAAGCGGAGATCCACGATCTTGATGCCGAGCTCGCGGGCCATGCGGATAACGTCGGCGGGCTTGGCTTTGGTGGTCACGGTCGGCGACATCGCGGGTTTTACCTCGTCTGCAACTCTCACGGCTAAGGACTCGTCGATTGCCATTGGACTCCTTCCGCGGACGCTGGCTGACTCGCCGCAGCGACCGATTGGACCCCTCGGCCGCCGCGGCACTCTACGAGATGCAGACTAGGGCTCTCGCGGCCAGCGGACTATGGTCTCCCAGACCCATGGTTCCCCATGGCGGCTTGTGCGCGATGCACAAACCAAACGGCTCGATGGTCGCTCAGGGAGCGACTGGGGGCTTGACTCCGGCGACCTGAGATCGCGCGAGCGCCTTGTCCTTGAAGTAGATCTTGTTGATGTCGACAAAGACGATCTGTGCCTCGGGCACATCCTCTTCGGCGAAGATGGCGTCGACCGGGCACGGATCCACGCAGGCACCACAGTCGATGCACTCATCGGGGTCGATGTAGACCATCCGGTCCTCGGGCGACTCGTGGATGCAGTCCACGGGGCACACCTCGATGCAGGATTTGTCCTTCAGGTCGACGCAGGTCTCGGTGACGATGTAGGTCATGGCCTGGATTGAGTCTACCAAGGGGGACTCGTCCCGCTCGACGTAACCGGCTCGCGTACTCGTTACGAGGCGCCGCCCAAGGCGGTCCCGGGATGACCATCCGGCGTCAGAGGAGGATCGACCATGCGGGCTCGTCACACCCTGAAACGCCTCGTCATGGTCGCGACCCCGACCGCCGGCCTGGCGCTCGGCCAGGTCGCGGCCACGGCCTCGTCGCCGGCGGCGGTGCTGTGGTCAATCGCGGAACGGTCGTCCGGATCGTTCTCCATACAGCGGGCAGCGCCGCGCCATGGGTCGTCTCGAGCACGATCGTCGGCTCGGGGTTCGCCGAGCGCACCGACCCCGCGGCGCTGGCTGTCGGACCGACGGGAGAACCCGTGAGCGCATCAGGCACGCTCTACGTCGCAGACACCGCCGACAATCGGATCGCGGCCATCCCCGACGCACTGACCAGGATGCGGACTGCGTTCACGGGCATGGACGTGACCAGCAACGGCCGGCTCAACTCGCCACTCGGCCTGACCCTGGCGCCCGATGGCGACATCCTCACCGTCAATGCCGCCGATGGACGCATCGTCGAAACGACCCCGCCGGCGCGCAGGTTGCGTTCCAGTGGCTCGACACGAGTAGGGCGCCGCCCGGGAGCGGCGCCCTCTTCGGGCTCGTCGTGACACCCACCCGCAACGGTGTGTACTTCGTGGACGACGCGACCAACACGTTCGAGTTGCTCCACTGAGGGTCCGCGCCGCCGACCAAGGGCGCTCAGCTACCCGGGACTCCCTCCGGCTCTGACTGAGCGCCCCGTACGGCGCCTGCCTGGAGCACATCGCGAATGCGGAGGCAGAGGTGCAGGTTGAGACGGGTCGCCGGATCGTCGAGGCGAAGACGGCCCACCTCTTCGATACGACGCAGGCGGTATAGCACGGTGTTCCGGTGCAACTTCAGGCGCTGTGCGGTCTCGGTCGGTGACCCGTTGGCTTCGAAGTACGCGTCGAGGGTCGCCATCAGCTCGGCGCTCGATCGCTCGTCGTACGCGACCAGGTCGCCGACGGTCCCCCGGTAGTAATCGCTGAGCTCGGGATGCTGCGCCATCGCGAACAGGAGGCGATGGAGGCCAAGGTCGGCGAAGCTCGCCTGCCGCCCCGGGCCGAGCAGCCGACGGCTCATCTCCAGCGCGTGCTCTGCCTCACGGAAGGACTGGCGCACGCCAGAGGCGCCCTCGTGGGTGCGACCGAGCCCGAGCGAGGTCGTCGCGTCCCCGGTCGCGCGGGCGCACTCGCTGCGCACCAGCTCCGCGAAGCGGTACATGGCGTCGACGGCTCCTACGGGCTCGGGCATCACCACCACACAGACCGCGTCCTCGTGAGCGGCGACGAGCGCGCGAACCTCGCGCCGGGCGACCACGTTCTGGGCGGCGCGGAGTGCTCGCGCCTCCCAGGAAGGAGCGGCGGCGGCTCCCCGGAGCGCAATCACGGCGACCTGCTGCGAGAGGTCGGCGCCGAGCCGGCGTGCTCGCTCGAGCGCGACCCGCTCTGACGAGTACGATCCCGTGAGGAGGGAGGCGATGAACTCGCCCTCGAGCTTGTCGCGCGTCTCAGTGACCGCGCGTTCGCGGTCGAACTCGATGGCGCACGCTGACGCTGCTCGGGCAACCGCGAGGCGCGCGATCTGGTCGAGCCGATGCTCCTCGCCGATCACGCAGACGAAACCGCCGACCCCGTTCCGCATCGGGACCGGGCTCACCAGCGACGCGAGTCCGTTGCGCCCGATGGTGAATTCGCGCACCGGTGGGTCTGCCCCGACCGCCGCGATCGTTCCGCCCCAGCGCCGGAGCGCGTCGGCCCCAGCCTCGACGTCGGCGAGCAACGTCTCGTCGGTGACGGTGAGGTGGCGCACCTCGCCGCCCTCATCCAGCCACGCAGCCGGGAGCAGGGTGACCTCCGCGAGACGTTCGATGATCTTGTCCGGACCCGCTCCCCCGAGCGCAAGATCCATGAGCGACAGCTGCAGCTCCTGGGCTCGTTCGTGGAGGAGGGCGCGCTGGTCGAGGATGAAACGGACACAGGTGTGATGCGCGTCGGTCGCGTGGATCCCGTCAGGCAAACGGAGCAGCGGCATCATCAGACGGTCGGCCGCGGCGATGCTCTCGACGGACACATCGCCGACGACCGCGACGGCGACCCCACCCTTCTCGGCAAAGCTGATCATGACCTGGGGCAGATCAAGGCGCTCGTCGAGGAGGCGAATGCTCTTGACCGGCACGAACGCGATCTCGCCACCCTTGACCGCCTCGAACGCCGGCGGACGCGTGCGGAGCGCGCAGGCCCATTCAACCCTGCGCTCGAGGCCGCCGCCGCCGCCGAGCAGGTCGGTGCCGGGCGGCAGGATCCCTCGCCAGACGTCCTTGACGGTGAGCGTCGGCGAGCTCATGTCGCGAGCATCGGTCAGCAGCGCTCGAGGTACTGGTCGAGCTCCCAGGGCGTGACCTGCCCGCGGTACGCCTGCCATTCCAGGCGCTTTGCGGCGATGAACCGCTCGGCGAGGTGGTCCCCGAGCGCGTCGATCACGATTTCGTCGGCTTCGAGCGCGTCGATGGCGTCCTTCAGGTTGTCGGGGAGCACGCCGACGTTGCGTCGTTCGAGCTCGATCTCATCGAATCCGTACAGCGATTCCTCGACCGGCGCGGGGAGCGGCAGCCGGCGCTCGATACCGTCGATCCCGCAGCGGAGCATGACGGCGAAGGCGAGGTAGGGATTGCACGAGGGATCGGGGCTGCGAAGCTCCACCCGTGTCGCCTCCGCGCGTCCGACATGCGGGACGCGAATGAGCGCCCCGCGGTTGGTTCGCGCCCATGAGATGAAGATCGGAGCCTCGAAGCCGCGCACCAGGCGCTTGTAGGAGTTCACCAGCGGGGCGAGCACGGCGCTGATTCCCGCCGCGTGGTGGAGCTGCCCCGCGATGAAGTGCTGAGCAACCTCGCTGAGGCCGTAGGCGTCGTCCCCCGCGAAGGCGTTTGTCGAATCGCGCAGGCGCTCGAGGCTCTGATGGACGTGCATCCCGCTGCCGGGCTTGCCGTCGAACGGTTTGGGCATGAAGGTCGCGATCACTCCGGACTGCCCCGCAACGGCCTTGAGCGCGTAGCGGAACGTGATCAGGTCGTCAGCCGCCTTGAGCGCCGGTGCGGCGTCGATGTCGATCTCGTGCTGGCCTCCCGCAATCTCATGGTGCGACGTGTTGACAGCGATCCCCATGCTCATCAACGCGCTGACCATGCGCTGGCGCAGATCCCGGTTGCCATCGCTCGAGAAGTCGAAGTACGAGCTGCGGTCGTTGCGGGTGGGCACGAGCGATCCGTCGACGCCTCGCTCGAGCAGGAAGAACTCGACCTCCGGTCCGACGCGGTACTCGAAGCCGAGTCGTTCGGCATCCTCGAGCGCTCGACGCAGCACGCCCCGCGGGTCCCCCTGGTACGGCTCGCCGTCGGGGGTGGTCGCCCAGCAGATGAGCCGCGCGGTGCGCTCGTCGCCCCAGGGCAGCAGCTGAAAGGTCGAGGGGTCGGGCACCAGGTACATGTCGGACTCGGCCGTCCGGGCGAACGAATCCACCGAGGAACCGTCGAACCAGGTCCCGTGCTCGATCGCCTCGCCGAGCTGCGAGGCGGGGATCGTCACCGTCTTCACGCTGCCGACGACATCGGTGAACTGGAGATCGATATGGCGCACCTGCGCTTCCTCCACCCTGGCCAGAAGGTCAGGGGGCGCTTCCCTTCGGGTGGACGATGGCAATTGGTGGCCTCCATATAGGGCGGAACGCACAAGCGCGACTGGATCAGCGGATTCTAACGCACCTTCGGGTTTGCTCCGGCGCTGGGAATGGCGAAGATCGTCGTGCACTGCGCACAGCACCCTGACCTAACTCCCTGAAGAGACGGCCACCCCCATGCCTCCGAACGTGGTCATGGCCGCCGCGAACGCTTGCGTGGTCATGGTCCGCTGCACCCCGACGAGCACGTCCACGAACGTGATCGTGCTCCGCTCCGGGTCGAACCCGATCACCGGCACGGCGTGCTCGCCGATCGCCCAGGGGACCCGCGTTCCGTCCCAGGCGGTCCAGTAGCGCGGAATGTGCGCCTTGAAATCAGAGGTCAGCCAGATCACAACAGCATTTCCCTGGTGCAGCTGCGCGACGATCTCCGCGATGGTCCAGCCGGTACGGCCTTCGGCCACGGCCCCGTAGCGCTCGGCTGCAGCGACGATCGGTGGGTAGTAGACGCCGTATCCGGTGAAGTCAGGCTCGTAGCCGTTCACGTCACCCACAAACGCCGTGTATGGATCGCCCCAGCGGACGGGATACCC
>Ga0307374_10004217_pt1 | contig 24031 bp, 26 predicted proteins | sample OX3MG_FD_202532 | JGI IMG/M metagenome (GOLD analysis project Ga0307374, IMG submission 202532) | Soil microbial communities from Risofladan, Vaasa, Finland - OX-3 | ecosystem: Environmental > Terrestrial > Soil > Coastal area > Acid sulfate soil | place: Finland: Risofladan, Vaasa | collected... | reverse complement strand
GCCACCGCGCAGACCAGCACCCGGCGCCGGAGCTCGGTCAGGTGCTCGACCAGGGTCATCGAGTCGGGTTTGGATCTGGTCTCGTTACGCCGTTTCAGGCTGATAGCCATCGTGTTCGTCCTCGAGCCGCCGATGATCCGTGAGCTGACGTGACTAGTTCATACCGGGGTCGTCGGGCACCACGGCGCCGGCAACCCGTACCTGGTGGACCACACCGGACGCGTCAGGAGGCGGGACGCCCGCCACCCCGGGTCCATCCTCGTCCACCCTCACGGTTCCCGCCGGCCGGTTGCCATTGGTCGACGGTTGGACCCCGTCTCCGAACCCGTTCACCGATTCGGTACGGTCGGCCGGCACCGATACGGCGTCGTTCTCCGACTCATGGGCGTCGGCCAGGGTCCCCAGAAACGACAGCGGCGACCTCACCGCCTGGGCGATCTTGTCGGTCGACGGCAGGTCGGGGAACGACCCCCGGACGTCGGTTTCCAGGCGCTCCCGGAACTTCCGGAAGTCCCCCCACAAGCCCCCGATCTGCTTGGCCACCTTGGGCAGCTTGTCGGGTCCGAGGACCACCAGGGCTACCACCAGGATGACCAGGATCTTGGCGGGACTGAGGAACGGCACGTCATCGAGTGTACCGGCGCCCACCCCGGTCGGCGGAGCGGACGCCGACCGAGCTTCCGGCAGGCTCGTAGCAGACGTCAGTCCCCGGCGTTCCTCCCCAGGTGGCTCAGAGGCCCTTGATCCGGCTCAGCGGCCACACCACGGCCATGGCCCGGCCCACGATGAGCGATTTCGGGATCGGTCCGAAGAAACGGCTGTCCTCCGAGTCGGTCCGGTTGTCGCCCATCACGTAGTACTCCCCGGGGGGGATCTTCACCGGGCCGGGCATGTTGAACTGCGGATGGGCGTCCGAAGCCAGCGGTCCGGTAAAGCTCTGAGGTCCGGGCGGGAGCCAGGGCGCCGACAGGACCTTCCCGTTGATGTAGATCTTGCCGTTCACCGATGAGATGGTCTCCCCGGGCAGGCCCACCACCCGCTTCACCAGGTCGGAGTAGTTCTGCGACTCGAGTGGGGGGCGTTTGAACACCACGATGTCGCCCCGGTGGACGTCGTGGAAGTCGTAGCTGAGCTTGTTGACGATGATCCGGTCACCGACGTGGAGAGTGGGCAGCATCGAGCCCGACGGGATCGAGAAGGTCTGGATCACGAACGTGCGCAAGACGAAGGTGAAGCCGACCACCAAGACCAGGATGATCGCCCACTCGATCAACCACCGCCCGACCGACCCGGATTTCCTAGGTTTTTCGCTGGACATCGTCTTCGGGGTCTCCGAGGTTTCAATAGCCACAATCGGTGGACCCTACTGCACGGTCACCCGCGCCTCTCACAATCCGGCGATCAATTTGTCCACCCGGTCGTCCTTGGACTTGAACGGGTCCTTCAGCAATACCGTCCGTTGTGCCTGATCGTTGAGCTTCAGGTGCACCCAGTCGACAGTGAAGTCCCGTCGCCGCTCCTTGGCCCGGCGCACGAATTCGCCCCGGAGCCGGGCCCGGGTGGTCTGGGGCGGCGTCGACATGGCCGCGGCGATGTCCGCATCGTCGCAGATCCGATCGAGCTGATCGTGGCGCTGCAAACGGTAGTAGAGCCCCCGGTTGCGGTCCACATCGTGGTACTGCAGGTCGAGAAGCGACACCGCCGGGCTGTTGAGGGCCAGGCGATGCCGATGGCGGTAGCTGTCGATCAACCGGTACTTGGCCACCCAGTCGCACTCCCGGTGCAACGACAGCGGATCGGATCCCAGCCCCTTGAGGCAGTGCTCCCACATGTCGAGGGCCCGGTCCTCCTGCGGGGAGAGGCCCTGTCGGTCCCGGTACTTCAGGGCCCGCTGGAGGTATTCCGCCTGCATGTCCAGCGCGCTCATCTCCCGCCCATTGGCCAGCCGCACCGTCCGGCGACAGGTGATGTCGTGGCTGATCTCCCGGATGGCCCGGATCGGGTTCTCCAAGGTGAGGTCGGGCAGCACCGTGGCGGCATCCTCGAGCATCCGCAGCATGATGCTGGTGGTGCCCACCTTCAGGAAGGTGGCGTACTCGCTCATGTTGGAGTCGCCCACGATCACGTGGAGCCTCCGGTACTTCTCGGCATCGGCGTGGGGCTCGTCGCGGGTGTTGATGATCGGCCGGCTCCGGGTGGTGGCCGACGAGACGCCCTCCCAGATGTGCTCGGCCCGTTGACTCAGGCAGAACACCGCCCCCCGAGCGGTCTGGAGTACCTTGCCGGCGCCCGCGTAGATCTGGCGGCTGACCAGAAATGGAATCAACACCTCGGTGTAGTGGGCGAAATCGTCCCGTCGACTGGTCAGATAGTTCTCGTGGCAACCGTAGGAATTGCCGGCCGAGTCGGTGTTGTTCTTGAACAGGTAGATGTCGCCCCGGATGCCCTCTTCCTGCAGGCGGGTCTCGGCCCCGTCCACCAGCGAGGACAGGATCCACTCCCCCGCCTTGTCATGTACCACCAGCTCGGCGATATCGTCGCACTCCGGGGTGGCGTACTCGGGATGGCTGCCGACATCGAGATAGAGGCGGGCACCGTTCTCGAGGAAGACGTTGGAGGACCGCCCCCAACTGACCACCCGACGGAACAGGTAGCGGGCCACTTCATCCGGGCTCAGCCGGCGCTGCCCGCGTAGCGTGCAGGTGACCCCGTATTCGTTTTCCAAGCCAAAGATGCGCTTGTCCATGCCCTCACGGTAGCTTGCGGCCACCGGATCCCCGCGGAGAGCCTGATCGGCGGCCGGGGCGGGGGCCCCACACTCAGGCCAGCAGGGCGTCCAGCTCGCTGTCCGGCATCCGGTGGAACGACCGTCTGCCGTTCCCTTCCGACAACACCGCCACCTCCAGGTCCTTGCCGGCCAGGGTCCGTTCCTCTCCGGCCAGCGCGCCCACCGCCGCCCGTAGCGCCGCCGAGAGCGTCCAGTTCTCCGTCCAGGCGGACTCCACCTTCTGGGCGATGGACTCGGTCTCCCCGCCCAGCACCGCGTAGCGGTCCTCGTCGGTGATGGTTCCCTCATAGGCGATGTGGTACAGCTGGTGCGGATGCTGATCGGTGCCGAGCTCGGCCACCAGGATCTCCACCTCCAGCGGCTTCATCTCGTGGGTGAAGACCTGTCCGAGGTACTGGGCGTAGAGGTTGGCCAGCGACCGGGCGTCGACATCCTCACGGCTGTAGGCGTAGCCCTTGGTATCCGCATGGCGGACCCCCGACACCCGCAGCTGGTCGAACTCGTTGTACTTCCCCACCCCGGCAAAGGCGATCCGGTCGTAGATCTCGCTGATCTTGTGGAGGGTGCGCGACGGGTTCTCGGCCACGATCAGGATCCCCTGGTCGTAGATGCTGGCAATCAGCGACCGGCCCCGGGCAATTCCCTTTTGGGCATACTCGGCCCTGTCTTTCATGACCTGTTCGGGGGCCACGTAGTACGGCATGGTCATAGGTCGCGACCCTCCGCCCGTCGACGCTCGATCAGGTTGGCGAACCGAAGGGCGACATCCTCCTCGGGGACCTCCTGATACCCGTCGGCGGTGACAGTGGCCACCAGCGGATAGATGCCCCTCACCAGGTCGGGTCCCCCGGTGGCCGAATCCTCGTCCGCCGCCTCGTAGAGTGACTGGATGGCCAACTCCACCGCGTCGTCCCGAGCCATGCCCGCCCGGTAACCCAGCTTGATGGTGGTCCGGGCGTCGCGCCCACCCGAGCCCGTGGCGTTGTGCTCGGTCTCTTCGTAGTGACCGCCGGTCACGTCGTAGGTGAAGATCCGCCCGGTTCCCCGGGCCAGGTCATAGCCGGCGAACAGAGGAACCACCGCCAACCCCTGCATGGCCATGGGGAGGTGCTCCCGGACCATCTGGCTCAACTGGTTGGCCTTCCCCTCCAGGCTGAGCACCACCCCTTCCACCTTCTCGTAGTGCTCGAGCTGGGTCTGGAACAGCCGGACCATCTCGACGGCCGGGCCGGCGGCGCCGGCGATGGCCACCGCCGAGTAGCGATCGGCAGGAAACACCTTTTCCATGGCCCGGTGGGCGATGGCGTGACCTTCGGTGGCCCGCCGGTCACCGGCCATCACGATGCCGTCGGCGAAGCGAAGGGCGACCACGGTGGTGCCGTGGCGGTACTCGGTGACCGCCGGCCCCGCCAAGCCCGGAAGGCCCGGGGCGCGGCCACCCTCGGCGGAAGCCGGCGGCGGAACCTGGAGACGACGGATGAGCCGGGCGAAGTTGGGCCCGGGATCATCCAATGGGGTAAAGATCGGCAAGGTCACCGGGTTTACTCTCCGCCCTTCTGCACGTAGTTGCGCACGAACTCCTCAGCGTTGTCCTCGAGCACCTCGTCGATCTCGTCGAGGAGGTCGTCGAGTTCAGCCTTCAGCTTTTCGCCCTTGTCCGACGCGGCGGGAACCTCTTCGACCGCCTCTTCCTTGGCGTGGTCGGGACCACTGGTCTTCTTCTTCATCTCTCGTTCAGCCATCTGCCACTCTCCCTAGTTGCTCAGCCGATCCAGCAACTCCGACGGAGTTGCACTCTGCCGCAATAGTTCGTCCACGTGATCGGCCGTGCCTCGTAAAGGGTCCATCATAGGGACGCGCCGCAGCGGATCGGTGCCGATGTCGAAGACCAACGAATCCCAGTTGGCGGTGACCACCTCGGCCGGCCATTTGGTCAGGCACTGCCCACGGAACCAGGCCCGGGTGGTCCGGGGGGGTTCGGTGATGGCGCTGACCACATCTGCCTCGTCGACCAGCTTCTCGGTATCCAGCCGTTGAAACAAGGACCGGTCGGGTCGGAGGTCGTGGTACTGCAGGTCCATGGCCGCCAGCCGATGGTCATCCCACTCGCACCCGTGGCGTTCCCGGTACCCGTCCAGCAGGCGAAGTTTGGCCACCCAGTCGAGTTGGCGGGACAGGGACATCGGATCGGTCTCCAGCCCCTGGAGGACCATCTCCCAGCGCCGGAGCACCTCCTCCCCGACGGCCACCCTTCCCATGCACTCCAGGCCGCGGTCGTCGGCGTACTTGCGGGCCAACGAGAACAGCTCCCACTGGATATCCAGGGCGGTGGCGGTGGAGCCGTCGGACATCTCCAGGGGTAGGGCCAACGTCCGGTCGAACGACACCTGGTGCATTGCCGCCACCGGATCGGCCAGATCCAGCGAGCGGGTGCCGCTGACGTTGTCCTCGATCATGGCCAGCACCAGCGAGGTGGTGCCCACCTTGAGCAGGGTGGCCACCTCCGCCAGGTTGGCGTCCCCCACGATGACGTGCAGGCGCCGGTAGCGGTGGGGGTCGGCATGGGGCTCGTCCCGGGTGTTGATGATGGGCCGCTTGAGAGTGGTCTCCAGGCCGACCCGCTCCTCGAAGAATTCCGCCCGCTGGGTCAGCTGGAAGTCGACCTTCCGGTCCTCGTGGCTGGCGGTCTCCGATCCCACCTTCCCGGCTCCGGTGTAGATCGCCCGGGTCACGAAATGAGGGGTGACACCGAAGATGATCCGGTCGAAGGGCGCGGCCCGATCCATCAGATAGTTCTCGTGGGTGCCGTAGGAGTTGCTCTTCCGGTCGGAATTGTTCTTGTAGACGACAAACCGGCGCCCGTCCGGCACCGAGGCGTTGGCCGCCATCATCGAGCGGATCAGGATCTGCTCACCGGCCCGGTCGTACCTCACGCACTCGAGGGCGTCGGCGCATTCCGGTGTCGAGAACTCCGGGTGGGCATGATCCACGTAGAACCGCGCCCCGTTGGTGAGCACGGTGTTCAGCAGGTGGGTCTCCACCTCCGGCGGCATCGAACCTTCGCGGGCGAAACCCCGGGCATCGTTGCCGGGCGACTCGTCCTCGAAGTCCCAGCCGGTCTGCTGGCGGGCGATGTCCTGGGCGTAGGCGTTGATGAGCACCGACGAAGCCGCGATCGGGTTGGGATCGCCGTTCTCGACATGGATGCCGTACTCCGTTTCGATACCGCAGACCTTGGGTATGGCCACGCGCCGACCCTATCCTCAGTTCAGCCTAAAGATACTGACCGGTGCCCACCCGCTCGATGGACCGGCCACCCTTGGTTCCCAGGTCTTCGCTGATGAGAGTACGGATGTAGACGATCCGTTCGCCCTTCTTCCCGGAGATCTTCGCCCAGTCGTCGGGATTGGTGGTGTTGGGGAGATCCTCGTTCTCCTTGTACTCCTGACGGATCGACTCGAGGAGGTCGTCGGTGCGGATGCCCCGGCCGGTCCCGGCAATGGCCCGCTTGATGGCCAGCTTCTTGGCCCGGCGCACGATGTTCTCGATCATGGCGCCGGAGGAGAAGTCGCGGTAATAGAGGATCTCCTTGTCACCGTTCTGGTAGGTCACCTCGAGGAACCGGTTCTCTTCGTCCTCCCGGTACATCTCGTTGACAGTGGCCTCGATCATGGCCTGGGTGGCCTTGGCGGGATCGCCGCCTCCCCGGCTGTTGACCTCATCGACGTCAAGTGGGAGATCCGGGGTGAGGTAGCGGGCGAAGATCTGGGCGGCGGCGATCTCGTTCGGCCGCTCGATCCGGATCTTCACGTCCAGCCGTCCGGGCCTGAGGATGGCGGGATCGATCAGATCCTCACGGTTCGACGCCCCGATGACGATCACGTCGCGCAGGGTTTCGACCCCGTCGATCTCGGCCAACAGCTGGGGCACGATGGTCGACTCCATGTCCGAGCTGATGCCGGTGCCTCGGGTCCGGAACAGCGAGTCCATCTCGTCGAAGAAGACGATCACCGGGACACCCTCTTCCGACTTCTCCCGGGCCCGTTGGAAGACCAGCCGAATCTGACGCTCGGTCTCCCCCACATACTTGTTCAGGAGCTCGGGACCCTTGATGTTCAGGAAGTAACTTCGAGTGTTGGTATTGCCGGTGACCAGCGCGACCTTCTTGGCCAACGAGTTGGCCACCGCCTTGGCGATCAGCGTCTTCCCGCACCCGGGCGGGCCGTAGAGCAGGATCCCCTTGGGCGCCGGCAGCTTGTGTTCGGCGAACAATTCACGGTGGAGGTAGGGAAGTTCGACGGCATCGGTGATGGCCTCGATCTGCGCGTCGAGGCCGCCGACGTCGGCGTAGGTGACGTCGGGCACTTCCTCGAGGACCAGCTCCTCGACTTCGGGACGGGCCAGCTTCTCGACCAGCAGCCCGGTCCTGGACTCCATCAGTACGGTGTCTCCCGAACGCAGCTTCACCCCGATCAGCGCGTCGGCCAGCTCGACCACCCGCTCCTCGTCGGCGCGGCAGTAGACCAGCGCCCGCCGGCCGCCGTCGAGCAGCTCTTTGAGCACCACCACTTCCCCGGAGCCTTCGCCTTCCCGGGCAAGGATCACGTTGAGGGACTCGTTGAGGACCACCTCGTCCCCGCGTTGCAGGTCGCTGAGCCCGATCTCGGGGTGGAGCGAAACCCGCATCTTGCGGCCGCCCGAAAAGACATCGACCGACCCGTCTTCGTTGGTGCCGAGGAAGGTGCCGTAGGCGGCTGGGGGCTGGGTGAGCTTCTCCACCTCTTCGCGCAGATTGGTGATGTGCTCCTTGGCCGTCTGCAGGGTGAAGGTGAGCTTCTCGTTCTGGGAGACGGCCTGGGCCAACTGGCCCTTGGTCTCGAGCAGGCGCTCCTCCAGAGTTTGGACACGCAGCGGGCTCTCCTGGAGGCGCCGCCGGAGCAGGGTGACCTCTTCTTCCGCCTCCTGGGCGCGGAGCCTCAAGGTGGCGAGATCGTCACTCTCCATCCCATCGGCCGGCCCGAGCCGGTCCTCTGCGTTGTCGGGATCAGTCGTCGGAATCACCTCTCATGTGTGGGCTCCTCATTGGCGACCATACACCGGCAGTTGGGCTGATCAAGCGGCACGGGGATGTGCCTGGCCCGACGCCGCCAGGCATCAACTTGGGCCCGGTGTGGTTCGGGATAGCATGGAGGCCACGGGTTGCCGGCCCTTCGGGGTCTGGCGGCGGGAGTGTGACGCCGTCAGCCCGCTGGAACTGCCGTGTCGGCCGTCCACAACGCTGTGGACCGGAATGGACGTAGGAGAGTCGCAACTGATGAAGGTCTGGATCGACCAGGATCTCTGTACCGGGGATGGTCTCTGCGAGGAGATCGCTCCCGCCGTCTTCACCCTGCTGGATGACGGCCTTGCCTACGTGAAGGACGGTGCCGACGTGAAGAACGAGCCGGGCGGCTCGGCCGGCATGGCCAGCGTTCCGAGCGACCTCGAGGACGCCGTGGTGGAGGCCTCGGAGGAGTGCCCCGGAGAGTGCATCTTCATCGAACAGAGCTGACGCTCGCCAGCGGCTGATCTCCCGCCGCGGCCCCGGCGTCACCCCGGCATTCAGATCGGGCCGGGGGACCTACCCGGCTCGGTATCACCTTCGCGGTCGGCTGCGTATTTCTTGGCGTTGTAGGGAGCCGCACCGGTGTCCGGCACCAGGAGCCGGGCGGTGGTGAGGAAGCCGGTGTGTCCCACCATGCGATGGTCGGGGCGAACCGATCGGGCCTCCACGTGCCAGGTCCGGTGGAGGACCTCGACGGTGGCGGCCATGCCGAAGGCGGAATGTGCGAGGGCGTTGCGCAGTTCCGAGGTCTGGTTGATGGTGGGCAGGTAGCAGCAGAGAATGCCCCCCGGGCGCATGGCCGTCTCGGCGTGGGTCAGGACCCGCCAGGGCTCCGGGAGATCGAGGACGATCCGGTCGAGTCCCCGCTCCTCGATGCCGTCGTAGACATCGCGTATCTCCACCCGGTAGCGGGGACGGTCCCCTACCAGGGCTTCCACATTGGCCCGGGCCCGTTCGGCGAAGTCCTCCCGCAGTTCGTAGCCGACCACCTCGGCCCCGGCCCGCAGGAGGGCCATGGACAGCGCCCCCGATCCCACCCCCGCCTCGAGGACGGACACCCCGGGGGCAATGTCCGCCAACACCATGATGGCGGCCAGGTCCTTCGGGTAGATCACCTGGGCCCCCCGCGGCATCTTCAGCACCACGTCGGACAGTGTCGGTCGGACGACCAGAAAGCGTCGCCCGGTGCTACCGGTGACCGTGGACCCTTCGGGAGCACCGATCAGGTCGTCGTGGCCCACGATGCCCATGTGGGTGTGGAAGGTGGCACCCGCCCGCAACGTGATCAGGTACTGGCGCTCCTTGGCGTCGACCAGCAGGACCCGTTCGCCGTCGCGGAGCGTCGCCCGTTCGACCTCGTCCGCCACCGTTGTCAATCGCCGGACGGTTCGGCGGCACCCGGATCCCTGGTCGCCACCACCAGCCGCTCACCGGGACGCAGGACTGTCCGGTAGACGACGTCATCGCCGCGACGCCGGGCCCGGATGAGCAACCATGCCGACGCCCCGACCACGAACCAGATCGGATGCTCGCCCCGAAAGCCGCGGCGGAACCCGTTCTTCAGCAGGTAGCGAAGGATGCGTTCCATCAGATCCGCCGCACCTCGACCACCGTCGAGCGGCTCCGCCCGCGTCGGCGGCCGGCCAAAAATGCGACGGTGATCACCACCACCACGGCCGCGGCCCCGACCACCAGCAGCTTGGATCGGGCCGATTCCACCTCGGTGGCTACCTCGCCATTGAGCTCGCGGAAGCGGGCCTCGATATCGTCGCGGGTGATGGTTCCCGAAGCCGGGCTCATGCTGTCTCCTTGTTTCGCTCGAGTTGTCGCCGTCCCTGGCCCCGTTTGACTGCCAACACGGCCAGGGTGGCCACCCCCACCACAGCCACCATGCAGATCAGGTACGGAACCCACGACCAGTTACCGGAGAAGGTGCTTCCCGTCTCCGCCTGGAGCACCCGGAGGAGCCCCACGGCCACGATCACCAGCCCGATTCCCAACACCACCGACCCGGCCACCCCGAAGACGATGAATCGCCCCAGGCCCTTCAACGGCTGCAGGGTCTCCTGCTTGACGTAATCGACGACCAATTGCAAGGTGTCGCCGCCCAACGCCTGGATCCGGCCGGTGCCCTTGTCGTTGTCCTTACGGCCTGGGGTCACGGTCCTCCTCGGATGTCATGGTCCCCGGTCGCATCGCCATCCCGGGGCCCTCGCCTCCGGCAACTATACGCAAGGCCAGCGGTTCTTCCGGGATTTGCGTGCCCGCCCACCGCGGCGAGGGGGTCGCGCAGCGGGGCGCAACCGGGCCGTGGCGCTCGCCTGTCCTCTGGTCAACCGGGATTCTGTACCGGGATCGACTGTGCCACTGGCACCGGTGCACGGCTTCGGCGGTAGTGCAACATCTGCCGCAGGGTTCCGGAATCCACCGGGAACTCGATGTCCATGGCCGACTCGGCCCGGTTCCGTCCCCACTTGGCGATCCAGAGGGTGAAAGCGCCCAATCCCCCGAGGAACACCCCGGACACCACCGGGGACACGGCCAGGAACGGCCCGGTGGGAAGGACCAGCGCCAGGAGGACTCGAGCCGCGGCGTCGCAGATGAGCCCGACTCCCCAGGCAGTGTTGATGATCACGAACAGGATCCGGGCCGGGGGCATCTCCCACAGCCCATCGAAGGCTTCCCGACGGATGGGATCGTCACCCGCAGACAGGGCTCGGCCGATATAGAAGGTGATCGGGCGTCTCCCCACGTGGAGCGACACCAGACAGGCCAACCCGAACATCGAAGTGAAGGCCGAGTCACGGACCTTGAGCACGAACGCGCTCCCGCCGAGGGCATAGGACGTGATCAACCCGGCGATGAAGCCGAACAGCACGATGGCGCCGATCGGGTCGATTCTCTTCTGCCGGATCCATTCGATCCCCACCCACAGCGCGGCGGGCACCCCAGCAATGGCCAACGCCGGGGCGTCGCCGCCGACATACCGGCGGACCAGGTAGTACACCCCGAGCGGGAGAAGGCCCCCGAAGACCGCGCTCGGCCCCATCGCCCGCAGCGACGGCGCTCCCGGCTCCCAACCGTCGCGGGGGTCGTGGGGAAAGACGAAGGGGACCGGCTCTCCGCCGGCGATCTCCACCGGCTCCCCTCCCTCGGCTCCAGCGTCCACTGCGGTCATTATGTTCGCTCGGCTACCCCATCTCAAGCCAGATCCCTAGCTGACCAGCGGTAACACCCTGGCCTCGGCTTCGATCTGGCGGGCGGCCCCGTCCATTTCCCACCGCACCTGGACCGTCTCGGGTGGGGTGACCCGGCGGTGGAGGGTGGCCAGCGCCACCGCCGCGCCGAAATGCGGCGACCACGCCACCGAGCTGAGGAGACCCACCTCGTGCCCGCCGTCGGATGTCCACACCGCGGCCCCCACCGGGGGAAGCTCGTTGGCCGCGTTCTCGTCACCGTTGTCGCCCCCGGTTCCGACGATGACCAGACCGGCCAGCTTGCGGGCCACCTTGGAGCCCCGGGAGTCGAGCCGGGCCACCAGCTCCTGACCGGTGAAGCAGCCCTTGTCGAACGACACGGTCCGCTCCACCAACCCCGCTTCTGCCGCGATGGTCGCCTCGGTGAGCTCGCGCCCGTTGACAGGAAGCCCGGCCTCGATCCGTGCCGCCTCGAAGGCGTCGTGGCCACAACGCACCACCGTGTCGGACACCCAGGCCTCGGCCCCGGCTCCCCCGGTGGCCGGACCCAACAGATCGAAACCGGCGAACCCCGGCCAGTCGACCGGCAGCCGCAGCACCGACGGGTCGGCGGCGGTCTCCGCCGACACCGCATCCGGCTGAAGAGCGTGGGGCCCGCGGACGGCCACGCACTGCCACGTCCGCGGGTCGATCTCCACCTTCACCCGGAGCCGGAACCGCTCCAGCCGGGTCTTCACCACCTCGCCGAATCCGGGATCGGTGTCGAGGACGAACTCGTCCTCGCCAATGCGGGTCACCCGCATAAAGGCGTCCAGCTTCCCTTGCGGGCTGAGGAGCAGCGACTCGGTGGTGGCTCCCACCCCGAGTCCGGCGACGTCCTGGCTGCACTGCCCCTGCAGGTAGGTGGTGGCGTCCGGCCCCGACACCGACAGGACATCGCGGTCGAGCCGGTGGGCGGCCACCGAGGTGCGCAGAGCGGTGTAGCCGGCGGTTACGTCGGGGTGGGAACCCACGCTCATGGCTGGGTCCCCGCCCCGCTCAACGTGGTGGCCCCGCTCAACGTGGTGGCCCGGGTCATGGCCACCGCCGACAGCATGGAGGCCGCTTTGTGGGCGCACTCCGAATTCTCCGACGCCGGATCGCTGTCGGCGACGATGCCGGCGCCGGCCTGCACCGAGGCCCGGCCGTCGGGGCTCACCGTCATAGTCCGGATGGCGATGGCGGTGTCGAGGTTCCCGGAGAAGTCGAGATACCCCACCACCCCGCCGTAGACGCCCCGCTTGGTCGGTTCGAGGTCATCGATGATCTCCATGGCCCGGACCTTGGGCGCCCCGGAGAGGGTCCCCGCCGGCAGGGTGGCCCGCAGCACGTCGATCGGGCCCTTCCCCGGAGTCAGTGTCCCGGACACCTGCGAGGTGATGTGCATGATGTGGCTGTAGCGCTCCACCACCATCATCTCGTCGACCTGCTCGGTCCCGAACGACACCACCCGGCCCACGTCGTTGCGGGCCAGATCCACCAGCATGACGTGCTCGGCCACCTCCTTCGGATCCTCGATCAGCTCGCCCTGGAGGCGGAGATCCTCCTCCGGAGTTCGGCCCCGGGGACGCGATCCGGCGATCGGCCGGGAGATCACCGTGCCGTCGCGGAGGCGGACCATCGGCTCGGGCGAAGCTCCGACCACCGTCACCTCGGGGAAGCGGAGGAAGTACAGATACGGGCTGGGGTTGACCAGCCGCAGCACCCGGTAGACATCGAAGGGCTCGACCCCCAGGGAGGGAAGGTCGAACCGCTGCGAGAGCACCACCTGGAAGATGTCCCCGGCGGTGATGTGGTCCTTGGCCGCCCGGACCGCGTCCTGGTAGAGGCCGTCGGACATGGTGCGCACCACGTCGGCCGGGGCCGGAGCCTTCGTGGGCAGGGGGCGGGCCGGCTCCTCGAGCCGGCGGAAGCAGTCAGCTGTCAGCTCGTCCAGCCGCTCCTGGGCGGCGGCATAGGCGGCGTCCAGCCCGTCGATCCCCCACGCCGGGTCGATCACCACGTTGTCGATCAGCACCACCCGCTGCCGCCAGTGGTCGAAGGCGGCCAGCTGGCCGATGACGGCCAGGATGGCGTCGGGGTGGCCCAGGTCGTCGGGCGGGATGCCGGGGAGGTGCTCGACCTCCCGAACCACGTCGTAGCCCAGATAGCCGACCAGCCCGGCATGGAGCGGCGGAAGATCGGGCAGTTCGGGGGATTCGAAGGCGTTGAGGATCGCCTCCATGGCCGCCAACACTCCCCTCTCCCCGGTGACGGCGTCGTCGGTCACCGCGTCGAGATCGAGGCGCCCGGAGGTGGTCACTGTGTTGCCCACCGCCTTGACGGTGGCCAGCGGGTTGCGCCCCACGAACGAGTAACGGCCCCAGCGCTCGCCGCCCTCCACCGACTCGAGGAGGAACCCGACCCTGTCACCCTGGCCGACGATCTGGAGGAACACCCCGACCGGGGTGATGGTGTCGGCGATCAGCTCGCGCCAGACCGGGACGATCCGGTGCTTGGCGGCCAACGACCGGAAGCTGCCCGCACCCGGCCCGGAGCCAGAGGCAGAGCCGGACGCGGGTTCGGTCATGTCGGCGCGTAGGCGTCGCCGAAGGACCGGTAGAAGCAGGACCGGTTGCCGGTGTGGCAGGCGCCCTTCCCCTCCTGGTCGACGATGACGAGCAGCGCGTCCCCGTCGCAGTCGTAGCTGAGGCTGCGCACATACTGGCGGTCCCCGGAGGTCTCGCCCTTGCACCAGAGCTCCTGCCGGCTGCGGCTCCAAAACCAGGTGCGCCCAGTCTCCAGCGTCCTCTTCAACGATTCCTCGTTCATCCAGGCGAACATGAGCACCGCGAGGTCGGAAGCATCCTGGACGATGGCCGGTACCAGGCCGTCGCCGTTGTAGGTCACCTCGGCCAGCGCGGCGGCGGTGAACGGGACAGGGGTGGCGTTGTAATTGATCTGCTTCTCGGTGGTACTCACCAGACGGGCTCCCGGGTTGTGGGTAGAAAGGTCAACGAGAGGTTCAGAGATAGAGGCCGGTACCACCGTCGATGCGGGTCGACGCCACCGCGTGGATGTCGCGCTCCCGCAGGATGACGTACTCGTCCCCGTGCATTTCGACTTCGAACTGGTCCTCGGGGTTGAACAACACGTTGTCCCCGACCTTGATGGTCCGGACGTGGGGCCCGACGGCCACCGCTTCTGCCCAGGCCAGCCGGCGGGACACCTGGGCGGTGGCCGGGATCAGGATCCCGGCCCGCGACCGACGCTCCCCTTCGGCCTCGGCCACCTGGACCAGGACCCGGTCGGCCAGCACGGTGATGGGCTGCTTGGGCGCGTCTCCCTGGCCGTCGCGGCTGATGTCGGGGGTCACTGGGGTTGTGGTTGCCACGTCACCAGGCTACCAACCACGGCTGGGATGCCCTTCCGGGCTCACGGACGGACTCGAGCCGGGTGGGGCTCACGCCGGGCGGACGGGCACGCCGGCGGCGGCCAGATGGGCCTTGGCTTCGCCCACCGTGAACTCCCCGAGGTGGAAGATCGACGCGGCCAATACGGCATCGGCCGCACCTTCCCGCGCGCCGGCGACCAGATGATCGAGCTCCCCTACCCCGCCCGAGGCGATCACCGGCACCGGACACCGGTCGGAGATCTGTCGGGTCAAGGCGATGTCGAACCCGTCACGGGTGCCATCGCGGTCCATCGAGGTGAGCAGGATCTCGCCGGCGCCGGTGGCCGAGCACCGCTCGGCCCAGCCGACCGCGTCGAGACCGGTCGGGGTCCGACCTCCGTGGGTGAACACCTCCCAGCCGACATCCCCACTGGGATCCCCGTCGGGGCGGCGTCGGGCGTCGATGGCCACCACCACGCACTGGGCCCCGAACTCGGAGGCGATCTCGGCGATGAGCTCCGGCCGCTCGACCGCCGCGGTGTTGACGCCCACCTTGTCGGCGCCGGCCCGCAGCAGACGCCGGGCGTCGTCCACCGACCGGACCCCGCCGCCGACGGTGAAGGGGATGAACACCTGCTCGGCGGTGCGGGACACCACCTCGACCATCGTCTGGCGGTGATCGGAGGAGGCGGTGATGTCGAGGAAGATCAACTCGTCGGCTCCCTGGGCGTCGTAGCGGGTGGCCAGCTCCACCGGATCGCCGGCGTCGATCAGATCCACGAACCGGACGCCCTTGACCACCCGGCCGGCGTCCACGTCGAGGCAGGGGATGACCCTCACCGTGCGCATGCCGCCACCCCCGCTTCCACCGTCAGGCGCCCCTCGACCAGAGCTCGTCCGGTGATGGCCCCCGACAGCCGCCGCCGGCCGTCGCCGGCCGCCACCGACAAGTCGGCCAAGGCCCGGATGTCCGCCACCGATCCCACCCCGCCCGAGGCGATCACCGGCAGCGCCGTCACCTCCAGGACCGCGGTCAGCCCGATCAGATCGGGGCCGGACAGCATCCCGTCCCGCTCGATGGCGGTGACGATGACCGCGGCGAGGCCCACCCCGGCGAGCTCATCGAGGAGCTCGGCCACCGTGCGGCCGCCGGGTTGTTCCCAGCCCCGGATGGCGACCTCGGCCCTGCCGTCGGCGTCCACCCGGTAGTCCAATCCCACCGCAATGCGTCCGGGGTGGCGTTCCGCCGCCCGAACCGCGAGCCCCGGGTCGTCGAGCACCGCACTCCCGAGGATGACCCGGGCCACCCCGCCGGCGAGCAGGGCGTCGATGTCCCGGTCGCTCCGCACTCCCCCACCGGACTGCACCGGGATGTCCACCGCGGCTGCGACCGCCAGCACGGTGGCCCGGTTGACCGGGTCGCCGGTGCGGGCCGCGTCCAGGTCGACCACGTGCAGCCAGGGCGCGCCGCTCTGGGCGAAGGCGCGGGCCAGTTCCACCGGGTCCCCGTACTCGGACTGCCGGTCGAAGTCACCCTGGGACAGCCGGACGGCGGTGCCGTCCCGGATGTCGATGGCCGGATAGAGGTCCACTAGGTGCCCGTGCCGGTGCGCGGGCCCGACGCCGGAGGGGTGACGGCCACCGGTTCGGTGCCGGAGTCTGCCACCCGGCGTACGAAGTTGGCCAGGATGCCCAGCCCCACCGGGCCCGACTTCTCCGGATGGAACTGGGTGCCCCACACCGGGCCCCGCCCGGCCGAGGCGGTGACCGTCCCGCCGTAGTCACAGGTCGAGGTGGTGTCGCCGGTCAGCTCGGGGGCGAACGAGTGCACGAAGTAGACCCAGGCGGGATCGGGCACTCCGGCCAGCAGGCCGGTCTCGGTCCCCGGCACCCGGTCGAGCAGGTTCCACTGCATCTGGGGGTGCTTGACCCCCACTGGCAATACCCGCACCACCCCGGGAAGCACCCCGAGGCCGGGCGACGTGGGGTCCTCGTCCGAACCTTCGTACAGCAGCTGGAACCCGATGCAGATGCCGAGGAACGGAATCCCCCGGGCGACGGCATCGGCGGCGGCGGAGTCGAGCCCGGTCTGCCGGAGGGCCCGGGCACACGGCCCGAACGAACCCACTCCCGGCAGCACGACCCCGTCGGCCTGGGCGGCCTCGTCGGGGTCACTGACCAGCCGGGCGTCGGATCCCACGTGCTGAAGTGCCTTCTCGGCCGAGCGGAGGTTGCCGATGCCGTAGTCGAGGACGGCGATCACGACCCGGCCGGATGGCCGCCACCCAGTGGGCGCGGCACGGGGGTCACAGGGCCCCCTTGGTGGAGGGAATCCCCCCACCTTCCTGGCGAACCGCGTCGCGCAGGGCGCGCGCCACCCCTTTGAAGGAGGCTTCGATGATGTGGTGGGCGTTCTTGCCGGTCCGGAGGCGGATGTGGAGGGTGATCCCGGCGGCGGTGGCGAATGCCCGCCAGAACTCCTCGGCCAGCTGGGGGTCGAAGGGGGGCGTGCCCAGGGCGATGACGTCCGGGGCGAACCCGACGTCATAGGTGAGATAGGGCCGACCGGAGAGGTCGAGGGCCACTTCGACCAGGGCCTCGTCGAGCGGCAGGTTGATCGACCCGAAGCGCCGGATGCCCGCCTTGTCCCCCAGGGCCTCGGCCAGGACCTCACCCACGGTGATGCCCACATCCTCCACGGTGTGGTGGGCGTCGACGTCGAGATCGCCTGCCGCCCGGACGGTCAGGTCGAAGCCGCCGTGCTTGCCCAGCTGGCTGACCATGTGGTCGAAGAAGGGGAGCCCGGTGGTGACCTCGGTGGTGCCGGTGCCGTCGATGTCGATGGACACCTCGATCGAGGTCTCCTTGGTGGCCCGGCTGGATGCGGCGGTCCGGTGGGTCGGTGAGGTGACGGTCATGGCAGCAAGCTCTCGTTCAGGGCCTTGAGGAATCGGTCGTTCTCGGCCGGGAGGCCGACCGTCACCCGCAGGCACCCGGTGACGCCCGGCCACTCCGAACAGTCTCGCACGAGCACCGACCGGTCGAGGAGGTCGGCCCACACCTGGCGGGCCGGGCGCCCGGTCGGGCGGAACAGGATGAAGTTCGCATCCGACGGCCAGGTGTCCACCGGGAGGTCGGCCAGCGCGGCGGCGATCCGGCCGCGCTCCTCGGTCAACATCGACACCCGGGCTTCCATCTCGCTCACGTAGCGCAGGGCCAGCCGGCCGGCCAGCTGCTTGACCGCATCGAGGTGATAGGGCAGGGCCACCAGCTCACAGGCCTCGACCACCTCGGGCGGGCCGACCAGGTACCCGAGCCGGACCCCGGCCATCGACCATGTCTTGGAGAAGGTGCGCACCACCACCGTGCGGGCCGCCCGGGGGGAGCCCCCGAGGACGATGTCCAGGGTGCTGGACGGCGCGAACTGGCCGTAGGCCTCGTCGACCACCACCAGGCCCGGGGCCAGGTCGATCACCGCGTCGATCACCTCGGGCGGATCCGCCCGCCCGGTCGGGTTGTTTGGTGAGCACAGGAAGGTGATGACCGGTTGCTCGGCATCGAGCACCCTCCCCACCTCACCGAGGTCGAGGAGGAACTCATCGGTCCGATGACCGGTGGCCACCGCCGTCCCGGTGGTCCGGGCGATCTGGCGGTGCATGGTGTAGGTCGGCTCGAACACCGCAGCCGTCCGCCCGGGGCCGCCGTAGGCCAGGAGGAGCGACTGGAGGACCTCGTTGGAGCCGTTGGCACAGAAGATCTGGGACGGGTCGACCCCGTGGCTGTCGGCCAGGGCCTGGCGCAGGGCAGTTGCCTCACGGTCCGGGTACCGGTTGAGGTCGAGGTGGGCCAGCTCCCGTCGGAACGCCTGGAGCCAGGCCTCCGGCGGGGGCAGGGGTGACTCGTTGGTATTGAGCCGGACCTCGACGTCGACCTGGGCCGAGTGGTAGCCGGTCAGGGCGACCAGATCGGGGCGAACGGCCGGGGGCCCGGCCGGGGTCCCGGACGGGGTCAGGTCGGCCATCGCAACCTCACCGAATCGGCGTGGGCGGGAAGTCCCTCGGTCTCGGCCAGAGTCACCACGTGGGGACCCAGCTCGGCCAACCCCTCCTCGGTGATGCTCACCGCGTGGATGTGCCGGCGGAAATCGTCGACTCGCAGGGCACTGGCGAACCGGGCCGTCCGGTTGGTGGGCAGGACGTGGTTGGGCCCGGCCAGGTAGTCACCCAGGCTGGCCGGCGACAGCACCCCGAGGAACACCGCCCCGGCCGACTCCACCTGCGGCAACCACGACTCGGCATCCTCGGTGAGGATCTCCAGGTGTTCGGGGGCCACGATGTTGGCGACCGCCATGGCCTGTCCGGGCCCGTCCACCAGCACCACGTACCCCCCGGCCTTCAGGGTCGCCTCCAGATCGGCGCGCCGAGGGGAGGCCGCCACCATCCGGTCGACCTGAGCGCTCACCGCCGCGGCCACCTCCTCCGACCAGGTGATCAGCCAGGCCAGCCCGTCCGGGCCGTGTTCGGCCTGGACCACCAGGTCGATGGCGGCCAGTTCGGCAGGAGTGTCGGGGCCGGCGATGACCACCACCTCGGAGGGGCCGGCGAAGGCCGACGCCACCCCCACCACTCCCGACACCTGGCGCTTGGCCTCGGCCACGTACCGGTTCCCGGGCCCGACGATCACATCGACCGGGTCGATCGACTCGGTCCCGTAGGCCATGGCCGCGATGGCCTGGGCCCCGCCCACCCGGTAGACCTGGTCGACCCCGGCGATTGCGGCCGCGGCCAGGGTGGCGTCGTCGATGCTGCCGTCAGGACCGGGCGGCACGCACAGCACCACCTCGCCGACCCCGGCCACCCGGGCCGGGGCGACGCACATCAGCACCGTCGAGGGGTAACGGGCCCTCCCACCCGGGGCGTAACACCCGGCCCGGGAGACCGGGCGGATCAGATGGGTGACGGTGACCCCGGCCGATACGAAGCTGTGGGCCCCGGCCGGCCCCGCCTCGTGGGCGTGATAGGCGAGGATCCGGTCATGGGCCACATCCAGGGCCGCCCGGAGGGCGGTGGGTACGCGGTGCAATGCTGCCTTCATCTGCGACGCCGGCACCTGTAGCTCGTCGAGCCGGATGTGGTCGAACTCCTCGGTGAAGCCGCGGAGGGCGCTGTCCCCCTTGGCCCGGACCTCGGCGATGATGGCGGCCACCGTCTCGGCCGAGCGCTCCTGCTCGTCGGCCGGGCGCGGCAGTGCATCGCGCAGCTGGGTGCGGTTCCCGGCAAACCCGCGAACGTCGAGGCGGCGAAGCAACATGATCGGTCAAGGCTACCTGGCAGGGTTCGCACCCTCTGTCGATGGTGGCCGACGGCCGGGGAGCCACCGGCCCCCCGAAGCCGGTGTCGGACGGCCCTCTGGGCAACCGATCGGCAAAGTGCCATGATCGCCGGATGGCCGCCAGCGTTGCAGAACTCTCGTCACTCGCCACCGCCCTCGAGGATCTGACCCGTCGGGTCACCGCCCATGCCGACGCCGCCAGTCACGCCAAGGACGAGGACATGGCCAAGGAGCTCTTCGCCATCGAACGGGCCCTGATGGGCGCCAGCCGCCGGCTCACCCGATTGACCACTGCCCTCCGGCGACCGTGAGCCCCGACCCCGGCAGCGGCCCCGACCCCGGCGACCGTGAGCCCCGACCCCGGCACTGGCCGAGGCACTGGCACTGGCCGAGGCACTGGCCCGAGGCCGTCGGGCGACCTGGTTTTTACTATGAACTCCGACTATTGTAAGTCGTATGAATAAGCGGGTGGCATCCGCGTCCGAGGCAGTGGTCACGGCGGAGTCGGAGTTGCACCGACCGGCGCACCCGGTGCGGTTCATCAGTGCCGCCAGCCTGTTCGACGGCCATGACGCGGCCATCAACATCATGCGCCGGCTCCTGCAGAGCCAGGGCGCGGAAGTCGTCCATCTCGGCCACAACCGCTCGGTCGACGAGGTGGTGGCCGCAGCGGTGGCCGAGGACGTCCAGGGCATCGCCATCAGCTCCTACCAGGGCGGACACCTCGAGTACTTCCGCTATGTCGTCGACCAGCTGCGCCAGGAAGGCCGTGGCGACATCCGGATCTACGGGGGCGGTGGCGGGGTCATCATCCCCTCGGAGATCGCCGAGCTCGAAGCCTATGGGGTCCGCCGCATCTTCTCCCCCGACGACGGCCAGCGCCTCGGGCTGGAGAGGATGATCAACCAGCTCATCGTGGAGTGCGACATCGATCTGGCCGCCCAACTGCCGGCCAACCTCGAAGAGCTGCTGCTCGGCAACGTGGCCGACCTGGCCCGAGTGATCACCGGGATCGAAGCCGGCTCGTTGCCCTCCGAAATGGCCGAGGGCCTGGCCCGGGCGGCCCGCGGCCGGACCGTACCGGTGCTGGGGATCACCGGGACCGGCGGGTCGGGGAAATCCTCGCTGACCGATGAACTGATCCGCCGGTTCCGGTTGGACCAGGGTGACAAGTTGCGCATCGCGGTGTTGGCCGTCGATCCCACTCGCCGGCGGAGCGGTGGCGCGCTTCTCGGTGACCGGATCCGGATGAATGCCATCGACACCTCCCAGGTCTTCTTCCGCTCGTTGGCCACCCGGGGCAGCCGGTCGGAGATCCCGCCACCGATTCCCTCCGTCATCGATGCCTGCCGGGCTGCTGGGTTCGACCTCATCATCGTGGAGACCCCGGGGATCGGACAGGGAGACGCGGCGATCGTGGACATCGCCGACGTCTCGCTCTACGTGATGACACCGGAGTACGGAGCGCCGTCCCAGCTGGAGAAGATCGACATGTTGGACCTGGCCGACGTGGTGGCCATCAACAAGTTCGATCGGCGGGGCGCCGACGACGCGCTTCGGGCGGTCAGCCGTCAGTGGACCCGCAACCACTCGGAGGGCCAATCCACCGGACGCCCCGGGGGCCCGGCATCGAACCAACCGCCCCCGGTGTTCGGGACCATCGCCTCCCGGTTCAACGATCTGGGGACCACCGCGCTCTACCAGTACCTGCGGGATGCCCTGGCCGAGCACCAGCTCCCGGTGTTCGGAACCCAGCTGGCCACGGTCGACGTCCAGGCGTCGGAGGCCGGGTCGGCGATCATCCCCCCCGAGCGCACCCGTTATCTCGCGGAGATCGCCGAGACCGTCCGCGACTATCACGCCGCCACCGCTCAGCAGGCAGAGATCGCTCGGCGGATCCAACAGTTGGAGGATGTCGCCGGGTTGGTGGCCGCCCGAGATGGGATGCCCGTTGGTTCCGGTGGCTCCGGTGGCTCCCGTGGTTCCGGCGGCTCCCGTGGTTCCGGTGGTTCCGGCGGCTCCCGTGGTTCCGGTGCGGGTGAGGTCTCCGGGGTGCTCGAGGCGCTGGCGGTCGAGGGCGAGCGCGCCCTCGACCCGGTCAACCGGGCCCTGCTCACCGAACTCGTCGGCCTCCGGGAGACGTTCGCCGGCGATGAGTTGACCGTCGCCTCCGGCGATGGCTCACGATCGGTACCGCTGTCGAAGACCTCCCTCTCGGGTACCCGCATTCCCCGGGTGGCGGTCCCCCGCAGCACCGACCAGGGCGACCTGCTCCGCTGGTTGCGTTCGGAGCACCTTCCCGGCCACTTCCCGTTCACCGCCGGAGTGTTCCCGCTCAGGCGGGAGAACGAGGACCCGGCCCGGATGTTCGCCGGGGAAGGCGATGCGTTCCGCACCAATCGCCGCTTCCATCTTCTGGCTGCCGGGCAACCGGCCACCCGGCTGTCCACCGCCTTCGACTCGGTGACCCTCTACGGTCGGGACCCGAACACCCAGCCCGACGTCTACGGCAAGGTCGGGACCTCGGGGGTGTCCATCGCCACCCTGGACGACATGAAGGTGCTGTACGCGGGCTTCGACCTCTGCGATCCCGCCACCTCGGTATCGATGACCATCAACGGACCGGCGCCCACCATCCTGGCCATGTACCTGAACACCGCCATCGACCAGCAGCTCGAGCAGTTCGAGGCCGACCACGGCCGGGCGGCGACCGAGTCCGAGTCCGAGGAACTCCGCCGGCGGGTGTTCCGCACGGTGCGCGGCACCGTCCAGGCTGACATCCTCAAGGAGGACCAGGGCCAGAACACCTGCATCTTCTCCACCGAGTTCTCGCTCGGCGTGATGGCCGACATCCAGGAGTTCTTCATCGAGAACCAGGTGCAGAATTTCTACTCGGTGTCGATCTCCGGCTACCACATCGCCGAGGCCGGGGCCAACCCCATCACCCAGCTGGCCTTCACCCTGGCCAACGGGTTCACCTATGTGGAGTCGTACCTGGCACGGGGGCTGGCCATCGACGATTTCGCTCCCAATCTGTCGTTCTTCTTCTCCAACGGGATGGATCCGGAGTACACGGTGATCGGCCGGGTGGCCCGACGGATCTGGGCGGTCGCCATGCGCGACCGCTACGGTGCCAACGAGCGATCGCAGAAGCTGAAGTACCACGTGCAGACCTCGGGCCGCTCCCTCCACGCCCAGGAGATGGCCTTCAACGACATCCGGACCACCCTCCAGGCCCTGTGCGCCATCTACGACAACGCCAACAGTCTCCACACCAACGCCTACGACGAAGCGGTGACCACCCCTTCGGCGGAATCGGTCCGCCGGGCCCTGGCCATTCAGCTCATCATCACCAAGGAGTGGGGCCTGGCGGCCAACGAGAACCCGCTGCAGGGCAGCTTCATCGTCGAGGAGCTCACCGACCTTCTGGAGGCGGCCGTGCTGGCCGAGCTCGACAACCTGTCGGAGCGGGGGGGCGTTCTCGGCGCCATGGAAACCGGATACCAGCGGGGCCGGATCCAGGACGACTCGATGGTCTACGAGCATCGCAAGCACGACGGTTCACTCCCACTGGTCGGCGTCAACACCTTCGTGGCCGATTCCGGGCCGGAGGCCCCCCACCCCCTCGAACTGGCCCGGGCCACCTCGGAAGAGAAGGAGGGGCAGATCCGGCGGTTGGCCGAGTTCCATGCCCGGCACGCCGGCGACGCTCCGGCCGCCCTGGCCGAGCTCCGGGAGGCGGCGCTGCGCGGCGACAACATCTTCGAGGCCCTCATGCGGACGGTGCAGAGCGCTTCCCTCGGACAGATCACCCAGACACTCTTCGAGGTCGGCGGCACCTACCGGCGCAACGTGTAGCCCGTGCGGGACCGGGCCGGCGCCGACGGTCCGGATGATCTCGGCCGGTTGCGACGATACTGAACCGGTGAACCGGACATCGGAGTCGTCGATCCAGAGGGGCGACGACCACCGGCTGTTGACCGCCCTCTTTCTGTTGACAGTGGTGACCGGGATGGCCGACGCCGCCAGCTACCTGGGGCTCGGGCAGGTGTTCACCGCCAACATGACCGGCAATGTGCTGCTGCTGGGATTCGCCACCGACCGATCCGCGCACCTTTCCTTCACCGGCAGCCTGATCGCGCTGCTCGCCTTCACCGCCGGTGCCGTCGGAGGGAGCTTCCTGGTCGGTAGTCGGGTCC
>Ga0307374_10004215_pt1 | contig 24039 bp, 23 predicted proteins | sample OX3MG_FD_202532 | JGI IMG/M metagenome (GOLD analysis project Ga0307374, IMG submission 202532) | Soil microbial communities from Risofladan, Vaasa, Finland - OX-3 | ecosystem: Environmental > Terrestrial > Soil > Coastal area > Acid sulfate soil | place: Finland: Risofladan, Vaasa | collected... | reverse complement strand
GTGCAAGCGGCTCTGCCTCGAAGTCGGCCAGTTGTTTCCGCAGGCCGTCTTCTTCGCCGGCAAGCTCATCTTCGAGCCCGACCGCGAGGGTTTCATGAACCGCTTCCTGCACAACCATACCGCCCTCGAAGTCCAGGGATGGCTCCAGCTTCAGGGCTACAGCCTCGTCATCCTGCCCGTGCGCGTCATCTCCGCAAGCGGCAATCAGCCCGCCCGGGTGCTCGCGCCGGGGAGCGGCAAGGAGGTTGCCTGAGCGACCCCGCACTCCCGCCCACGGAGCTATCCACGCCGCGCCGCCAACGCCCGCGTCTCGCGCTTACGACGATAGGCACGGCACTCCTGGCTTGCGTGCTAGGATTCTCCTGGCTCGCCATCAGGGCCGCCGGTGAATCCTTGACGACCTCGAACCATGACGCCACCCGTCTCGATCCCTCGCGATGGCCCTCCGATACGCTCACTATCGCGAATCTCGGCCATGCGGCCGTCCTGATGGATTTCTATGGCATGCGAATCCTGACCGATCCCACGCTCTTCAATCGCGTCGGCCTCGCTCTCGACTCGATCGCGACTATCGGCCCGCGCCGCTATTCGCCGCCGCCGCTCGCTCCGGCCGATTTGCAGGATGTGCAGGTAATCCTGATCACCCACGCGCACATGGACCATCTCGATATCCCCTCGCTCGAGGCGCTCCCCAAAAGCGCGGTCGTCGTCGCCTGCCACAAATGCGCCGCGCTCATCCGCCCGCTCGGCTTCAAGGACGTGCGCGAGCTTCAATGGGGCGAGAGCACAACCGTCGGCGATCTTCGGGTCACCGCGATGGGCGCGCGCCACTGGGGCAAGCGATGGCCTCCGTGGGGCGCCACCTACGGCTTCAACAGCTATGTCCTGGAACGCAACGGCACCAGGATTCTGCTCGCCTGCGACAGCGCCTTCACGCCGCTATTTTCCGCGCTCGCCGCCGACCCTCCCGAGGTCGCCATCTTTTCCAACGGCTCCTACGATCCGTGGATTTGGAATCACGCCAACCCCGAAGAGGTCTGGCAGATGTTTCTCGAAACCCGCGCGCGCTACCTGATTCCGATCCACTGGGGCACCTTCCGCCTCTCCAAAGAACCCGTCGGCGATCCGATGCGGCGTCTGATAGCGGCCGCCGGCGATCAGTCCTCGCGCATCGTGATCCGCTCGATCGGAACCGCCTGGACGATGCCTCAACCGGCGCCCACGCTCCGCGCCGCCGTCCACCCCGCCCCGCCCCCGAGCAAATAGATCACGCGGGAGAGACGTGACAGCCGGAGACTAAGGAATCTTTACGTCTTTGATCACCGCTTGCTTGAGAATGCCATTAGCCGTATGGCGAGATTTGATATGGTGATCGACGGGAAATTTTCTGTTGTTGATGGGGCTATGCCAGATTTCGTGATCACCCTTTCCCGCTCGATCTCTACGGCAATTATACTGGCGCAAAATATCTTTGACTTGGTCTGTATACCCCGCCATTCAAGCCGCTTTCGGCAGGCGTATGCGTTCCTCACTCTGCACTGCCGCGCGGTGAAGACGAAGCGTAAGGTCGATCGGTTTATGCGGGTCAGGCGTACGGTTGTTCAACTCGAGCAGTTCCGGGATGAGAACCGCGAGCTTTTCGATTAACTGATCTCGTGAATCAGCCTCCGTAATCAGGCCCGGCACGTCGTCGCTTTCGGCAACCCACACTTCCGCTTCATCATCCCATACAGCCTCGATCACAAAACCGTTGTTGATGAGAGCCTCGTGCGCCATTTTCACCCTTAACTCCTAACGGCAGAATTAGGAACGGTCCAGGCTCTGGACTCAAATCCAGCGGGGTCAACGCCCGTCGAGCCTGAAGGCTTCTGCCGGGTTCAAACCCAACCCTATTCTAACTTAGATCCTGACAACTCAATAATGTAGTTGTCATTTTGCGCGTGTTGTCAAAGATTTCGCTTGCACCTCCAAAAAGCATCCGATCAGAGCCAACTCCGCGCGCTGGACAGCGCGCGCCTCGTGCGATACTTCACGGGCTGATTCATCAGGTCCACGGAGGTCGCCGATGCCGCTGATTCCCTTTGCCGATATCGATCGCCTGAACGACGAGGCCAAAACCGCTTTCGATCGCCTGCCCGTCAAGCTCAACATCATGCGGATGCTCGCCAATGCCGAGACCTGCTTCGCGCCCTTCCTGCGCTTCGGCGGCTCGCTCCTCGTCAAGGCCCAGCTCGATTCCGCGCTCCGCGAAATCATCATTCTCCAGGTCGTCCATATCGAAGGCGGCGAGTACGAATGGGTTCAGCATGTACCGATCGCGCTCGGATGCGGCGTAACGCAGGCGCAGATCGACGCGATCGCCGCAGGCAAGTACGACGCCGGATGTTTCAGCGTGGGCGAGCGGGCCGTGATGAATCTCGCCGCGGAAGTCGTCGAGAAAGTGCGGGCGAGCGAGGAGACATTGCGCAAGGCCAGTGAGTTTCTGTCGCCCCGCGAGATTGTCGAACTGATTCTGACGATCGGCAACTACATGATGGTCGCGCGGCTCACCGAAACCACGCGGGTCGAAATCGACGGTCCCGCAGGCACGAAGATCCTCGACGCAATGCGCCGCCAACCCTGACCGAAGCGCGACGCGTCCGTCAGGCGCGCTTGCGCCGCTTCGCCAGGTAATCGACCAGCATGTACTCGCCCAGATGGTCGGGGCGGGTGTAGAGCGCGCGCCCGCGATTTATCATCGTCATCTTCTCGACGAACGCGCGCAGGCTCGGCGAGTCGTCGAGCATGAAGGTGTTGATCGTGATTCCCTTGCGCGTCACCCGCTCGACTTCCTTCAGCGTCTCCTGCGCCGCCCGCATGCTGATTCCGCCGAACGAAAGCGGCCATTCGCAATAGAGCCGCTTGTTCAGAAAGTACGCCGTCGGCTGCCCGTCCGTAATCACGATAATGTGCTGATTGCGCGACGGATGGCGCCCGAGCAAATCCGACGCGAGCCGCAGCCCGTCCTGCAAGTTCGTGAACGGGTCGCCCATGTTCCACGACGCCTCGGGCAGGTCCTTCAGTTTCAGTTCGACCGCCCGCGTGAAGAATCCCACGATCGAAAAAAAGTCGCGCGGAAACTTCGCCCGGATCAGCGTCTCCATCGCCATCGCGACCTTCTTCGCCGCCGCGAACCGACCCTCCCAGCTCATCGACCACGACATATCGAGGCACAGCACCGTCGACGAGGAACTGTTGAAGTCGCTCTCGTAGACCTGGAAATCCGACGGCTCGAGCCGCAGCGGCACGCCCGGCCCTCGCGCCAGCGCCTGCTTGAGCGTCGCGACCAGGTTCAGGTTGAGCGGATCGCCGAAGCGGTAAGTCCTGGTCTCGTCGGGGCGGATATCCGCCACGCCGCGATGGTCGGTCTGATGCCCTCCGGAGCGGTCGCGCAGCAGCCCCTGGTAGATGTCGCGCAGCGCGAGCTGGCCAATCTTGCGCACGCCCTTGGGCGAGAGCTGCATGTGATCGCCGCGCTGTGCGAGGTAGCCGCTCTGCTCCAGCAGGATCATCACCTGCTTGAGATTCTGAAAATCCTGCAGCGCCTGCTGCCCCAGCAGCTCGCGCAAATCGTCGAGCGAGAGCGTATCCAGGTTGCCCGACATCAAATCCTGCTCGAGCTTCTTCATCCGCTCCATCTCGCGCATCAGGTCGAGCGCCTCCTGGTAATCGAGGCTCTTCGGCCCGTGAAACAGATGCTGCGTGCGCTCGCGGAAGTTCTCGAGGTCGCGGATATTCTCGTATTCCTCGAGCAGCTCGTCGAAGTCCGCCTTCGCCTGCGCGTCCTCGAACTCATATCCTTCAAGCTTGCGGATCGCCTCCGAGAGCCGCTGCGGCATCCGCGCAAGCTCACGCTCCTTCTCGCCGGCCCCGGGCTTCTGGCCCTTGAGCGAATCGAGCGCCGCCCGTTCGCGATCGACGATATCGCGCAGGCGCCGCTCCATTTCGCTGAGCGCGCTGTTCAAATTGAACTCGCGGTAGCGCTCGCGCATCTCCTGGCGCAACTGCTCGAGAAACTCCTCGAGCCCGGCCACCTTCACACCGTCGAAATCCATTCCCTGGCGCATCATCCAGTCGAGCGCCTGGCGGATATCGTCGGTATAGGAAAGCTGCTCGGCCAGCTTCTCGAACACCTTGTCGGCGTCAAGCTGGAGCTTCTGCGATCCGTCCCAGTCCGTGTAGCGGATTGTTACCATCGGACGCGGCCCCTCAGGCGTGATACGAAAATCGCCCGCCCTGCCGATCCTTGTTCAACTTCTGATGCAGGTGCAGGCCCTCGAATACCAGCTCGCTCGCCGAGGCCATCAGCCCCGGCGTCTCGAACGACCCCAGCCGATTCACCGCCTCGCGCAGGCCCGGCACCTCGCGCAGCGCGTCCATGTATTCGGCCGACGAGGTCGCGTCGGAAACCTCGACGCCCCAGCCCTGCTCGAAGTACGCGATCACAGGCTTCAGCTCATCGATCTTCAGATACCGGTCGAACACCTTCAGCACCGCGCGGTTTATCAGCCGCTCGATCAGGTCCTCGTCCTTCTTGTCCTCGCCCACGTACTCGAGCTCGATCTTTCCCGCGGTCGACGCGTAGAGCGAATGCAAATCCGACAGCCGCGGCACTATCTCGCTCTCGCCGGTGCGCACCGCGCGCTTCTCCGCGTTCGAGATCGCCGACTCGAAATTGTTGATCGTGACCCGCACCGAAACGCCCGAGCTCTGGTTGATCTCGTTTGACGCGCGCGCCTCGAAGGTCACCTGCGCCACCACCTCGCGGATGAATTGCGGGACGCGCAACGCCGCCTCGCCCCGCGCCGGATACGAGCACTCCTGCTCCATGATCGCGATCTCGTCCTCGATCGTCTTGGGATAGTGCGTGCGAATCTGCACGTCGAAGCGATCCTTCAGCGGCGTCACGATCCGCCCGCGCGAGGTATAGTCCTCCGGATTCGCGCTCGCCACGAACACCAGGTCGAGCGGCAGCCGGATCTTGTAGCCCTTGATCTGAACATCGCGCTCTTCCATCAGGTTGAACAGGCCCACCTGCACCTTCTCGGTCAGGTCGGGCAGCTCATTGATCGCGAAGATGCCCCGGTTGGTCCGCGGTATCAGCCCGTAATGGATCGTGTCGGCGTCGGCCAGGTAGCGCCCCTCGGCAACCTTTATCGGATCGATCTCGCCGATCAGATCGGCCACCGAGACGTCGGGCGTCGCAAGCTTCTCCGCATACCGCCCCTCGCGCCCCAGCCACGTGACTTCGAGCGCGTCGCCCTCGGCCGCGAGCCTGCGGATGCAAGCCGCGCATATCGGCGCATACGGATTGTCGTTGATCTCGCAGCCCTTGATCACCGGAACCCACTCGTCCAGCAGGTCCGCCAGCAGCCGGATCAGGCGCGACTTCGCCTGCCCGCGCTCGCCTAGAAAGATCATGTGATGGCCCGCGAGCACGCCGTTTTCGATCTCCGGCAGCACGCTCAGATCGTAGCCGATTATCCCCGGCAGAATCCGGTCGCCATTGCGCAACCGCTCGAGCAGGTTCTTGCGCATCTCGAGCCGGATCGGAAACACCTCGACGCCCGCGCTTCTGAGTTCCCCAAGAGTCTTCAGCTTCAGCAGATTTTGATCCATTTGATTCCGGCCCCTGCGGCTCTAACAGGTTATGGCAGCGGCGATGTCGTTGAAAAGCGGTTTCAGCAAATCGTAACTTTCTTCGAGCGATTCCGACAGCACCCGCGTCTCCGCCACCGCCGCCATGAAATTCGTGTCGCCCGCCCATCGCGGCACCAGATGCCAGTGCATGTGATCGGCGATGCCGGCTCCCGCGACCCGCCCAAGGTTCGCGCCGAGGTTGATTCCCTCGGGCCGCATCGCCCCGCGAATCCGCACCACCGCCGCCGCCACCAGCTCTCCAATCGCCGACCGCTCGCTCCGCTCCAGCAGCTCCGGCGACGCGATATGGCGGCGCGGCGCGATCATCAGATGGCCATTGTTGTAGGGATAACGATTCAGCATCACGACTGCGTCCGGCCCCGCGTGCAGCACCAGCCGCCGTCGCATCGCCGCCTCGCCAATTCGCCCGAAACAGAAGATACATCCGCGGGCGCGCGGCCCGCTCGCCCCTTTGACGTATGCCGCACGCCATGGCGCCCAGAGCCGCGCGAGATCGTGCCCCGGTTCAGCCCGATCGCGATTTCGACTCTTTGACCGCGTCATTGATTTCGAGCCGCAGATCCTTGCCGGCTCGGAAGAACGGCACCCGCTTCGCCTCGACCTTGACCACCCCGCCCGTGCGTGGATTACGCCCGTGACGCTCGCGCCGATGCTTCACGCCGAAGCTCCCAAAGCCGCGGATCTCGATCCGCCCGCCCCGCGCGAGCGCCCGCGCCATCTCCTCGAACATCGCGTTGACGATGGTCTCGGAGTCGCGCATCGAAAACTTGTCGTGGCGCGCCAGCAACTCTTCGATTATTCCGCGCTTCGTCATCCTGCTGCCGCTTTTTCCACGCCGCGCATCGATTAGCGCTCCGGCTCGTCCGCCGCTCCGGCGATCGTAACGCGCGCGCCCTACCGATCGCGCCCGCGCACGCGCGAAGCGCTGCGCCCCGCGTCATCGCGATCGAGCTTCAGCTCTTCGTTGAGTATATCTTCCATCGAAAAGCGCGCCGCCTCATGCTCGCGCTTCAGGTAGGCCTGCATCTCTTCGCGCTCCTCGTGCTGCTTGAGCGCCTTCACCGAAAGCCCGATCCGCCGCTCCCGGCTGTCCACCTGCACCACCAGCGCATCGACTTCGTCGTCCGCCTTGTACAGCGAAGACGGCTTGTCGACCCGCTCGTTGCTCAACTGCGAAATATGGATCAGCCCCTCGATTCCCTCTTCGATCTCGACGAACACGCCGAAATCGGCGACCGAACTCACCTTGCCCTTGATTCGCGTGTTGAGCGGATAGCGCTGCGCCACCGTCGTCCATGGATCCGGCGTTAGCTGCTTCACGCCCAGGCTCACGCGTTCGTTCTCGACCTCGATTCCGAGCACGATCGCCGCGACCTCGTCGCCCTTCTTGTAGACCTCCGACGGATGCCGGATCTTCTTGGTCCACGACAGATCGGAAATATGCACCAGCCCGTCGATTCCCGCCTCGATCTCGACGAACACGCCGAAGTCAGTGATCGATTTCACCTTCCCCGTCACGTGCGTGCCCACCGGATGCTTCTGTGACAGCTCCTGCCACGGATTCGGCTCGGTCTGCTTCAAGCCCAGCGAGATCCGCCGATTCCCCTCGTCCACGCCCAGCACCTGCACCTCGACCATGTCGCCCGGGTTGACGACCTTCGACGGATGCACCGCGCGCTTGCTCCAGCTCATCTCGGAGACGTGGATCAATCCCTCGATGCCCTTTTCCAGTTCGACGAACGCGCCGTAGTCGGTCACGCTCACGACCTTGCCCCGAAACCGCGCCCCCGGCGGATAGCTGGTGGCCGCCTGCGTCCACGGATCGGTCATGATCTGCTTCATCCCCAGCGAGACCCGCTCGCGCGTGGGATCGTACTTCAGCACGACCACCTTGACCTTGTCGCCGACCTTCACCGCTTCCGACGGATGCTGCAGGCGGCCCCACGACATGTCGGTCACGTGCAGCAGGCCGTCAAGCCCGCCCAAGTCGACGAAGGCGCCGTAGTCGGTGATATTCTTCACCACGCCCTCGAGGATAACGCCCTCTTCGAGCACCTTGAGCGTCTGCTCCTTGAGCTCGGACCGCTCGCGCTCCATCACCGCCCGCCGCGACACCACCACGTTGCCGCGCGCGCGATTGAACTTCAGAATCTGAAAGCGCCCGCGCTGCCCGACGTAACGATCCAGGTTGCGCGCCGGACGCACGTCGACGTGCGAGCCCGGCAGAAATGCCGGCACTCCGATATCGACCTGCAGGCCGCCCTTCACCTTGCCCAGGATTACGCCCTCGACCGGCGTCTCGCTCTGAAAGGCGCTCTCGAGTTCGCGCCATACTTTGAAGCGCTCGGCCTTCGCGCGCGACAGCGTTACCGTGCCGCTGTCGGTCTCGTTGCCCTCGAAGTAGACGTCGATCTCGTCGCCTTCCTTGACCACGATATTGCCTTCGTGATCCAGGAACTCGGCGAGCGGCGCCTCTCCTTCGCACTTGTAATTGATATCGATTATGACGTGATCGCGCGCGATGAGGAGTACCGTACCGGTCAACACATCACCCGGACGGGGAGCCTTCAGGCTCTGTTCCATCAGCGATTCAAAGTCATTCTCTCCTCCGTGCGCGTTATCAGACAAAGCTTTCTCCATTTAGAGGGACCTTCCCCGGAATTCGAGGTTACTGCAATCCTTACAACCCGGCTTTGCCGGTTTCAAGCCCTGACAACTCAAGCGCGGCTCGCGATACGCGCCTTGAGCATCGCCACAACCTCTTCGATCGTCAATGATCCGGAGTCCACGACGATCGCGTCGGCCGCGGCTTGAAGCGGTGCGAGCGCGCGTTCGCTGTCGCGCCGGTCGCGTTCGATCAACTGCGCCAGCACTTCGGCGCGGCTGATACCGGCGCCGCGCGCCGCCAGCTCGCGCCAGCGCCGCTCGGCCCGCACCGCGGCGCTCGCGTCGAGATAAAACTTGCACTCCGCGTCGGGAAACACCGCCGTCCCGATATCACGCCCTTCCATCACGATTCCGCCCCGCTCGCCCGCCGCGCGCTGCAACTCCCGCATCCGCTCCCGCACTGCGCCGATCGTCGAAAGCCGCGAGGCATCTTCGCTCACCACCGGATCGCTGATTTGATCGGTCACGTCGCGGCCATTGAGCCGGATTCGCCCGCCGTCGAATTCGATCGCGATCGCCTCGAGCAGCTTGCGCAGGCGCGCCGCGCGCCCGACATCATCGCCAATCGATCCCGCTTCGAGATCGGCCATGCCCGCCGCGCGCGCCGCGATCGCAACCGCCCGATACATCGCGCCCGTGTTGAGATACTCGAAGCCAAGCGCCCGCGCGAGTTCGCGCGCCACCGTCGATTTCCCGGCGCCCACCGGCCCGTCGATCGCTATCACCGGCCGCGTCCGCGTCATCCGATCCGCTCGCGCATCGCGCGCCCGCGATTGAAGATCGCCTCGAACCGCTCGCTGTCGCCGCTTTCGATCGCGCGCTCGAACTCCTCGAACGCCGCGCGGAAAAGCGCCATCGCCTCGCCGATCGCCATCCGATTGGTCAGCACGATATCGCGCCACATCTCCGCCAGCGACGCCGCTATCCGCGTCGTGTCGCGCAGCCCGCCCGCGCCGTATTCGGCCGCGATTCGGTCGCCCACCCGCTCGCCCTCCAGCGCCGCCGCGAGCGCGCTCGCAACCACCTGCGGCAGATGGCTCGCGCGGGCCATAATCTCGTCATGCTCATGCGGCGTCATCCGCTCGACCCGCGCGCCGGTCGCGCGCCACAGACTCTCGATCCGATAGATCGCGTCGGGCGTGCTCCGCGCCGCAGGCGTCAGAATAGTTCTCCGTCCCTCGAACAGCGCCGCATCGGCCGCACCCGCGCCGGTGGTCTCCTTGCCGGCCACCGGATGGCCCCCGACCAGCGCCATCTCAGGCCCGAGCATCGGCTCGAGTTCCCGCACCACCCACTCTTTCACGCTGCCGACGTCGGTTATCACCGCGCGCTGCGGCAAATTCGGCGCCATCGCGGCAAACGTCGCGGGCATCGATCGCACCGGCACGCACAGCACAACCAAATCCGCGCCGTCCGCCGCCTCGGTCGCATTCTGCGTCGCCCGGTCGATTAGTCCGCGCTCAAGCGCCAGGTCGAGATTGGCCCGGCTCCGCCCCAAGCCCACGACCGATCCGACCAGCCCCTTATCGCGCACAATCGCCGCCAGCGATCCGCCGATCAGGCCAACCCCGCAGATTGTCATTTGATCGAAAAGCTTCGCCATCGTGCAAGGAGTCCGCCGCCGCCACCCTTCGAGACTCCGAAACGGCAGCGGCGGAGCCGAATCGCGTACTATATCAGAATCACGAGGCCCGCGCTCTACCCGCCCGCGAAGAGTTATGCCGCCCGATCCGAACGCGGCTTCAGATCACGCGCTCCAGCGCCGCGATAAAGCGGCGATTCTCCTCTTCCAGTCCAATGCTCACCCGCACATGGCGCGGAAATCCGTAGCCGTTCATCGGCCGGACGATCACGCCCTCGGCCAACAGCCGCTCGTATTTTGCGCGCCCCTCGCCCACGTCGACCAGGATAAAATTCGCCTGGCTCGGCACGAACTCGAGCCCCAGGCGCCGAAACTCCCGCTCGAAATACGCCATCCCCTCCGCGTTCACCTCGAGCGTGCGCCGCACATGCTCAGCGTCATCCATCCCGGCCATCACCGCGACCTGCCCCAGCGAAGTGACGTTGAACGGCTGGCGCACGTTGTTCAGCAGCCGGATTATATCCTCGCGCGCGACCGCATAGCCGACCCGCAAACCGGCCAGCCCGAAAATCTTCGAGAACGTCCTGAGCGTCACCAGCAGCCGGCTCCCGTCGTGATAGCGCATCGAATCCGGATACTCCGGATCGCGCACGAACTCGAAGTACGCCTCGTCCGCCACGATCACCACGCGCTCGGGCGCCCGCGCGAGAAATCGCTCCCACGCCGCGCGCCGATAGATCGTGCCGGTCGGATTATTCGGATTGCCCAGAAACACAATCCGCGTCCGCTCGTCGATCGCATCCGCCATCGCGTCGAGATCGAAAACATAGCCGGGGCCGAGCGCGACCGTCTTCGCCGCACCGCCCGAAGCCGCCACCGCGAGCTGGTAGATCACGAACGAATGGTCCGCAATCACCGCGTTGAGGCCGGGCCGCAGGAAAAGATAGACCAGCAGATTGAGAATCTCGCACGATCCCGAGCCCATGAAGATACTGTCCGCGCTGACGCCGTGGCGCGCCGCAAGCTTGTGCCGGAGCGCGTAGCTGCCGCCGTCGGGGTAGCGATGCAAGTCCGAGAGCGCGGCGCGAATCGCCGCGACCGCCATCGGCGACGGCCCCAGCGGATTCTCGTTCGACGCGAGCTTGGCCGGCTCGCCAATTCCAAGCTCGCGCTGCACCTCTTCGATCGGCTTGCCCGGTTCATACGGGTTGATCGCCGCGACGCCCGGTAAAACCAGTTCTTCCACCTTGACCATCGCTCATCATGCGAGGCGGCGCGGCGCTAAACGCCCGCCAGCCTGCCCTCCGGATACGACCCGAGCACTTTCAAAAGGAGCGCCCGGCGCTTGAGCGCCTCGAGCGCGCGGCGGAGCTTGGGGTCTTCGCGATGGCCTTGCAAGTCCACGAAGAAAACATACTCCCACGGCCGCGCGCGCTGCGGGCGCGATTGGATCATCGTCAGGTTTATCGAATTGCGCGCGAACAGCGATAGCGCCCAGTTGAGCGCGCCCACCCGCTCGGGCACCGCGAACACCACGCTGGTCTTGTCCGCCCCGCTCGGCGCGACCGGCTCGCGCCCGATCACCAAAAAGCGCGTCGTGTTGTGCGGGGCGTCCTGGATATTTTCCGCGATCACCTTGAGTCCGTATGCGCCCGCCGCCGTGACCGACGCGATCGCCGCCGCCGAGGCGTCCTCCGCCGCGCGCTGCGCCGCCAGCGCATTGGACGCGACCGCCTCGAGTTTCGCGCTCGGAAAGTTGGCGGCGAGATACCCGCGGCACTGGCCGAGCGACTGCTGATGCGACACGATCATCGCAATCGCGCGCGGGTCGCCGCTCCTCGACGCGAGCGCATGGCGCACCGGCAGCAGCAGCTCGCCCACCACCTGAAGCGGCGTGTCGATCAGCAGATCAAGCGTCAGCGTGACCGATCCTTCGGTCGAATTCTCAACCGGCACCACGCCGAAGTCGGCCCGGCCGTTTTCGATCGCGCCGAACACGCCGGCGATCGAGGTTTGCGCGGCGAACTCGGCGCTCGCGCCGAAATGCGCGCGCGCAGCCTCATGCGAGTAGGTGTGCTCGGGACCGAGATACGCGACGCGCAGCTCCTGCTCGAGCGCGCGGCAGGCCGCGATTATCTCGCCAAAGATGCGCCGTATCTGCTCGTCCGAGAGCGGGCCCGGATTCGCCGCCGCCACGCTTTCCAGCACCGCGCGCTCGCGCGCCGGTTGATAGGCCGACGCACCTTCGGCCCGCTTTATCTCCCAGACCTCCTGCGCCAGGCGCGCCCGCTGCGAGAGCGCACGCACGATTCTGATATTCAGCTCGTCGATCCGCGCGCGCAGCGCGGGAAGCCCGCCGCCGGCGGCGGCCGGTTTGGTCGCTTTACGGGATGCCATCGCGGCTCAGATGGCTAACCGATCGAGCCCGGATTTTCAACGTCGTCGAGCGCCGCCCTTCGCCGGCTCCTCAAACGGCCATCCTCGCCTGCGCGTTTCCGGCTCTCCCTATTGCGCCATGTATCCGCCATCGACCGGCATCAGTGCCGTTAGCCCGCGCTACCATTCTCATGTGTTCGCGGAGCGCGTTGGTAAAACAGCTTCGTGCGAAGAAGTTCGCCGGGTTCGTGTAATCCGGCGGCGCCGTGCCGGCCACCACCTGTTCGAGTGCGATCGCGAATTCGTCCGGGTTAAGCGAGCGCCCTTCCCGGACTTCGGGTCGCGGCTGAACGACTCTGTATCAAGGCTGGAGCATCCCAATCAATTTGTACTTTTGCGGGAAGCCTTCCGGGCGCGCGGTCTCTTGTAAGGCGCCAGAATGTAGCTGGCACAGACCCCCAGCAGGCCTGAACCACCCGCGAAGGCGCCGTTCACCGCGATGATCACTTTTGCCTCCACGTGAACGGAGGGGAGGAGCAGGGAAGCATCGAACAGCATCAAAAATCCGAGGCATACGGCAATCAACCAGAAAAGGAACTTTTGCGCCCATTGGCGCGCAACCTCTTGCGACTCCTCGATACCCGCGAAGTTCTTCGCCGCGAAAGCTTGCGGAGCCTCCGGGGCTACGCCTCTGGGATCTACCTTCTTAGGCGAAGGCTCTTCGTTGCGAGCCACGCTGTCCTGCTACCCGGAGCTTCAAACTGGTGTGGCGCCGCACCTAAGCGCGGGCCGCTGCGACAGCTTGATGCGACACCGTCAGTGGCACCAACTCTTTCGTCTCGTGAGTCTTCGGATCTTGCGACATGATCTTGCGCCCGGCGCGCTGCTCGTCGATCAGCCATGCATAGATTTTCAGCGCGTCTCTGATAACGGCCGACATGGACCGCGCGCCGGTAACCTCTGCGAGACTGTTTATCGCAGCGTAAGTTTCGTCGGTAAATTCAAATTGTACTTTCCGCATGATGAGTTCCTTTTCGGTCTGGCGATGCGTTCAAGCTGCACGCGCGCCGACCATCAACCAAATCAACCGCTCGAACGGATCCCGTCAAATTCGCTGTACTCCTTGCGTGGATCGACTTGGCTGCCTTGGCCCGGATTCTCTTGCCGCTTGCCGGTTTCCCAATGTCGTTGCACCTCGGAATCCGATCCCGGCTCACCCGACTCGATTCCATCAAATTCGGAACCGGCCGTCCGTGGATCGACCTGCTCAGCCATTCTCCACACCCTGTGACCATGGCTCTAGCATGGATAATCTACATGTTTTCTCCATCTTTTTCAAGGGCCCATCCTATCGACGAACCGCAGAAAACGTAGCGTTTGAAAGGCGTTTTCCGTCACCGTTTGGCCAATGGACAGCCGGCAAACCGCGCCGAGAGCGCGTTGGCCAGTCGAAGGAAGTCCGGGCGACGCTCCGTCTCGGCCCTGAGCATCGTGCGAAGGGCATGCGATTTACCCGAATCGAACGCTTCGAACATCGGACTAACTTTATTTTTGCGATGCCGATTGAACTCCGGAGAAAAGATCGCGCGGGCGTTGCCATCGTTCATGACTCCGAATAGACGAAAACAGCAGGATTGGGCTCGGTCTCCTCGGCGAAGGCGAATCGTGAATCTACGAGCGAATGAAGGCCGCGCCGATCGCCGCGAACTTGCGCTCGCGCTCGCGCCGCAACTTAAGCGGCGCGAGTTTCACCATCCGCCCGAGATGGCGCTCGAGCGCGCGGCCAATCGTGCGCGCCGCCGCTTCGGGCTCCAGATGCGCGCCGCCGGGCGGTTCCGGAATCACCTCGTCCGCGATTCCGAATTCCAGCAGGTCGGCCGCCGAGAGCTTCAGCGATCGCGCCGCCTCGGCGATTTTCTCCGGACCCGCCTCGCGCCACAAAATCGCGGCGCATCCTTCCGGCGTGATCACGGAGTAGCAGGCGTTTTCCTGCATCAGCAGGATATTGGCGACCCCGAGCGCGAGCGCCCCGCCTGATCCGCCCTCGCCAATCACGCACGAGATTACCGGCGTTTCGAGCCGCATCATCAGTTCGAGATTGCGCGCGATCGCCTCGGCCTGTCCGCGCTCCTCCGCGCCCACTCCCGGCTCCGCGCCCTGGGTGTCGATAAACGTGATCAGCGGCAGCGAAAACCGATCGGCAAGTTCGTAAAGACGCGCCGCCTTGCGATAACCCTCGGGATAGGGCCGGCCAAAGTTGCGCCGGATTCGTTCGGGCGTCGAGCGGCCCCGCTGATGGCCCGCGATCGCCACCCGATGGCGTCCGAAATAACCCAGCCCGGTCACGATCGCGCCGTCGTCGGCGTAGCGGCGATCACCGTGTATCTCGAAAAAATCGCGGATCAAAAACTCGACGTAATCGAGCGTCTGCGGCCGCGCCGGATTCCGCGCCAACCGCACGCGCTCGATCGCGCTCATCTCGGCGGGAACCTCGGCCGCGCCGGGGCGCTCGAGCGCCGCCGGTATCGCGGGCTTCGCGGCGCGGATCGCGCGGGGCCGCGCCGGCCTGCTCTCCGCCGCCGCTATTTTCTTCACTCGCAACCTGGTCGCCATCAGTTCTCGCTCTGCGCGCTTTCGGTCCGATCAAAAAAACGCGCGAATAACGCAAAAGCCTGCTCGGCCGCATGCTCCGCGTCAACCCACTTGAGTTCAGGATCGGCGCGAAACCAGGTGAGCTGGCGCTTGGCGAGCCGGCGCGTGTCGCGTTTGGCGAGCGTGATCGCGGCCGCAAGATCGGTCTCGCCGCGCAGCGCCGCCGCAATCTGCCGATACCCCACCGCCGCAAGCGGCGAACGCTTCGGGTCGTGACCCGCTTCGAGCAGCGCGCGCACCTCGCCGACTAGCCCGCCGGCGACCATCGCGTCGAAGCGGCTGTCGAGCGCGCGGTAAAGGCGCGCGCGCTCGGTCGCGATTCCCACTGTCAGCGTTTCATACTCGCGCCGCGCAAACCGATGGCGCCGTTGATGTTCGCTGATCGTCACGCCGGTTATCCTGAACACCTCGATCGCGCGCGCGATTCGGTAAACGTCGCGCGGACCGATACGCCGCGCCGCCTCCGGATCGAACCCGGCCAGCATCGCATGCAGATGAGCGATCCCGCGCGCCGCCGCAATCGCTTCGAGCTCGCGCCGGATTTCGATCGAAGCCGGCGGCCCCGCGAAAATTCCGCCGCTCAGCACCCGCAGATAAAATCCGCTGCCGCCCACCACCAGCACCCGCCGTCCGCGCGCCGCAATATCCGCGATTGCCGCCGCGGCAAGACTGCGGAACTCGGCCACGTCGAGCGGCCGCCTGGGCGAGCGGATATCGAACAGATGATGCGCGACGCGCCGGCGCTCTTCGGCGGCCGGCTTGGCCGTCCCGATATCCATCCCGCAATAGAACTGGCGCGAGTCGGCATTGACTATCTCGGCGCCGATCCGCTCAGCCACTTCGAGCGCAACCGCCGATTTGCCCGTTCCGGTCGGACCGACGATCAAACCAACACGAACTGACCCGGCGCGCGGAGCCGGCGATTGCTCAGTGCTCGCGGCGCCAGCCGCCTCGGCGCTCATCGCCGGAACATCCGCTCGATCTGGCCGCGGCCCCATTGAATATGCACCGGCCGCCCATGCGGACAGTTGGTCTTGAACTCGGTGCGATCGAGATCGGCGAGCAGCGCCGCTATCTCGCGCTCGCCGAGCATCCGGCCAACCCGCACCGATCCATGGCATGCAAGCTGTTTGAGCATCGCTTCAAAGGGCGCTCCGCCGGCGACATTCAACGCCGACTCGCCCATGCTCTCGATCATGTCGGTCAAAAGCCGCGCCCCGCCCTCGGGGCCGAAGACCGCCGGCGTGCCCTTGAGCAGCAGCGTGGTCGGGCCGAACGGCTCGGCGTCAAAACCGATCGCGCGAATTCCCGCAATCGCTGCCATCACCCGCGGCGCGCGCGCGGCGTCGAGTTCGATCGGCGTCGGATGGAGCAGCGCCTGCACGCGGATACCGCCGCCGGCAAACTCGGCCTTGAGCCGCTCGAAGGTCACCCGCTCGTGGGCCGCATGCTGGTCGACGAGGATCAGGCCGTCGTCGCCTTCAAGCGCGATATAACCGGCGAACACCTGGCCCACGATCCGAAGCTTCGAGTAGAGCGGCGCGCCCGAGGCTCGGGACGAAGGCGGCGTCGGCGGATTTGAATTCGCGATCGGCGCACCGCCGCCGTTGATCGGCGCGGGCGGCGGAGCTTGCGATTCGGCGAACGACGCAGACGGCGCATCGGTTGGGTAGAGCGCGGTCGCCGCCTCGACCGTGGCCCTTTCGGGATTGAATCCGAGCGCCAGCGCGCGCTGTTCGATACGCGCAACCACTTTGTCGGGCACCAGACGCAGCGGCGCAACGTAGTCGGACGCGGCGATTATCGCGCCGATCGGTTCGTGGCGCTGCGCCACCACCACGCCCGGATCGGCGGCGGTCTGATCCGCCAGCCGCGCGCGCAGCGCATGGTAGACCAGCTCGAAGACCGCGCCGCCGTTGCGAAAGCGCACCTCGGTCTTCATCGGATGGACGTTGACGTCGACCTCTTCGGGCCGCAGTTCGAGATAGAGTATCGCCGCCGGATGGCGTCCGCGCACAATGAGCGTGTCGTAGGCCTGCGCGATCGCGCGCGCGAGCATCCGATCGCGCACCGTGCGCCGGTTGACGAAGGTGAAGACCATCCGCGGCGTCGCGAACGATTCCTCGCTCATCGCGGCGAGCCCCGATGCGCGCATGCCGTTGCGCTCGGCCTCGAACCAGAGCATCCGCGCCGCGAGCTTGGGACCGAAAAGCTGGCGCGCGCGCTCGGCCGGCGACACGGCGCGGGCGAGGTCGTAGACCGGGCGCCCCTCGGCGATCAGGCGAAACGCGACGCGCGGATGGGCTATCGCGAGCCGCTGGACGACCTCGGCCACGGCGCTCTGTTCGGTCGCGACGGTCTTGAGGAATTTGAGCCGCGCCGGAGTGTTGAAGAAGAGGCCGCGCACCTCGATCCGGGTGCCGGGCGCGATCGCGCATTCGCGCGTCGCCGAAATCTCACCGCCCTCGGCGACCAGTTCGAGGCCCGACGGGTCGCCCTCGCGCCGGGTCAGAATCCGCATCCGCGAGACGCTCGCGATCGAGGCCAGCGCCTCGCCGCGAAAGCCCAGCGTGCGTATCGCGCCCAGGTCGGCGGCTTCGCGAATCTTCGAGGTGGCGTGGCGGCGGATCGAAAGAACGGCGTCCTCGCGGCCCATCGCGCCGCCGTCGTCGGCCACGGCAATCAGGCCCGCGCCGCCGCGCTCGATCTCGACACTCACGCTTTTGGCGCCGGCGTCGAGCGAGTTCTCGATCAGCTCCTTGATCGCCGATGCGGGACGCTCGACCACCTCGCCGGCCGCAATCTGGCTCGCGACCTGCTCCGGCAGAATATGGATTCGCCGCTCCACGCTCCGGCTCCCCGCCCTCCAATCCTACACGATGGAGCTTTTGCCAAAGGCGCTCAAGCGGCGCGCGCGATCATTGGGCGAGAAAGCCGCCGTCGACCGCCATCGCATGGCCCGTGACGTACGAGGACGCATCTGAGCATAGCCACGCCACCGCCTCGCCAATTTCGCTCGGTTCGCCAAGGCGCTTGAGCGGCTCGGCCTTGGCAATCTTGCGCTCGGCGTCGGGCCGGCGGCTCAAGAGCCGGGCGAGCATCGGGGTGCGAATCGGTCCCGGACAGACGCAGTTGACGCGAATCTTGTTGATTCCGTACTCGAGCGCCGCGCTGCGGGTCAGGCCGACCACGCCATGCTTGCTGGCGGCGTAGGCCGGCAGGCCAAATGCGCCCGAGAGTCCGGCCGCCGAGGAGGTGCTGACGATCGCGCCGCCGCCGCCCTGCTTGAGCATCTGCGTTATCTCGGCCTTCAGGCAAAAGAAGACGCCGGTCAGATTGACCGCTATCGTGCGCGCCCAGTTGTTCTCGGTGCAGTCGGCCGTGCGCGCGAGCTTGCCGTCGATTCCGGCGTTGTTGAAGGCGCAATCGAGCCGTCCGTAGGTCGCGACCGTTTTGGCGATAAGAGCCTCCACATCGGCGTATGTCGAGACGTCGGTAACCGTGAACGTAGCCTCGGCTTTACTCGCGATAACCATCTTTAACGTCTCTTCGCCAGCGTCCGCGACGAGATCGCACAGCATTATTCGTGCGCCTTCGCGCGCGAAAATCAGCGCCGTCGCCCGTCCAATCCCCGACCCCGCGCCCGTTATCAGCGCCACTTTTCCAGCGAGCAATCCTGCCATTTCGCGAATACCTCCGCCCAAGAAAGAAATAGGCCCGAGGCTCGCCGCGGTTCCCCGGAACGCGGCAGAAGCCCCCGTGGGAGCCTCTCGCCGCAGCCCCACCCGTCGGCGGCCGGGCGCGTCATCTTATATTGCTTATGCGCGGGTCGCGTCCAGCGCGAGCCACTGACGGATCGGCGCCGACGTCCGACTCGCGAGCCATTCATTACGCACGGCTCTTTTTTCAAGGCGCTCGACCGGCTATTGTCAGCGGTTGGATTTCAATTTCCGGGTGACCCGATGCGACAGTGCGTAATTTGCGGCAAGCGGCCCTCCGTGGGCAATAACGTGAGCCACGCCAACAACAAGACCAAACGGCGATGGCAACCCAACCTGCAGGAAGTGCGCGCAGCCTTTTCGGGCGGCGTGCGCAGAATCCTGGTCTGCACGCGATGTATCCGCAGCGGCCGCGTGGCCAAATCCGCCTAGCTCGAGCCTTCCTGAGTGCCGAGCCCGCGATGCGTCAGAGCAGCGCGTTGAGCTTGTCGGCGGGCCGCGCGATGACCGCGCGGGAGCCGCGGATAATTATCGGCCGCTGCATCAGCTCGGGATGCTCGAGCAAGAGCGCCACTATCGCCTTGGGCGTGATGTACGAATCGGCCTTGAGGCCGAGCTCTTCGAAGCGGCGGTCCTTACGGACCAGATCCGCAGGCGGTCCTTCGAGCATCGTGAGGATGCGCTCGAGCGCCGCGCGATCGGGTGGGGTTTTGAGATACTCGATGACGTCGAAGGCGAGTCCCGTGCCGTGAAGGATTTCGAGCGCTCCGCGCGAATGACTGCAAGCGGGATTGTGAAAAATTGTAAGTTTGTCCATCGGATTCCTGCGCCCGGCTTTTCTTGCGGCCCGGGATGTTTCAGCATAAGGCCGATGACGCGGGGTCATCAACCGCGCGAGAGGGGCTTTCCCAAAGTATCCCGGGGGGAGTGATGGCGCGCGAGGAGACGACGGAGTGTGGCCGGATGGCAACAGAGATGCGCGCGGGTTTGGCCGCGATAGCGATGGCGATTGCGATGACGGCCGCGGCGGCGGCGGCAATCGTGATCGGGGGCAGCGCGGTGGCGGCGACAGTCTCGGGGACGCTCACCAGTGCCGGCGGCGCGCCGCAGCAGGGGCGTGAAGTTCATTTCGAGGAGCGGCTGACAAACGATATCTTCGTCGCGGTCACCGGGCCCGGCGGCACGTTTTCGGTGGATCTGCCCGAGGGCGTTTACGATTTGCGCACCGAGACCGGACCGATAATCGACGGCGGAATCGCAATCGGCGCGAGCGCCGTCGCGCTGGGCAAGGTGCAGGATGTTTCGGGAGACGACCTGACGCGGTTTTTCCAGACCCAGGAGGTCGGCGAAGCGATTGTGAAAAGCGAGGCTCCTTCGACCGCCGATGTGCCGTCGAAAGACGAGGCGGTTACGGTGGGTGTAACGCCGTCGATACCGGCTCCGGGTGCCGCAGTGACCCTCGCGCCGTCGCCTGCGGTGGCTAACTGAAGGCTCGCAAAACTTCCGTGGCGCTCAGCGAATTGCTCGAGTGGGCGGCACGGTTTCCTGACGATATATAGATTTTTCACAATAGTGCCGCGAGCCGTCACGCTGTGGCGGCGTTAAATCGAAACCCCTGTGATCCATGATCTGGCGGCAAGCTCGCCGGATCCGGGATTGACCGGGGAGTTTTGGACGGCATACTGTATGGGCAGGCCCGAACACGGCTGATTTTTATGCCGTCGCAGTTAAATCACTGGTTCCGCAGGAATCGCCTGGCATTGACGCCATGGATCATGGGCGCGGTGGTCGTACTGATTATCTACCTGGTGATACTGCGAATTGCGAAGTGATCGCACCCAAGTAGGTAATCCTTTCAATACATAGTTCGAAAGCCGCTCGAGCATGCCGAGCGATGGCGCGGCCGAAGTTCCGAGTGCTTCACTGATGGCGCCGGTCTGCGCTAGAGTGGCGGTGATTTCAGGGGGCGCCGATGATCAAGGGAATCTTTCACGTCAATATCAATTGCTCGAACTTCGAGCGTTCGCTCGAATTCTACAAGATGCTCGGGTTCAAGGTTGCGATCGAGATCCCTGAGGGCGGGAGCGCGGCGATGAGCACGGGACTGGGCCTCGAGGGCGCGGTCGCGCATGCGGCGATCATGCAGCTTGGCGACGATCCGCGCTCAACGCGGCTCGATTTGATCGAATGGAAGAATCCGCGCGATGACGCAAAGCCCTACGCGCGCTTGAACCATCAGGGGATCGCGCGCGTGGCCTTGTATACCCGCGAGCTGCGCAAGACCTACCAGGAGCTGAAGGACAAGGGCGTCAAGTTCATCTCGGAGCCGGTGGTGCTCGACGCGGGCGCGGCACAGGCGCTGTTCGCCTGCTTTTACGATCCGGACGGCACTTTTCTGGAGCTGATTGAGATTCTGTCCTAGCCGAGTGACGCGGCGGCGCGCAGGCGCTTCGGGTCGTAGGCGAGCACCTCGGAGATTCGTTCGACGGTGACGTCAGGCGCTGGGTATTTCGCCAGCTCGGCGGGATCGTTGGCGTAATGGCCCTGGCGCGGAAAAACCGTGGTCACGCGCGCGCCCCAGATTTTCTTTACCGCCGCGAGAATCCGGACCTTGTCGTCGAACAGCACGTAGTGGCGGGAGGGATAGCGCTCGGCGACATCGTCGAGGTTCTTCTCCTTGTGAATGTAGAGGAGGACGCGGCCGCCGACCGCCTCGAGCAATCCGGAACGTTCAATCTTGTGCGGCTGGAAGACCACGTCGCCGTCGGTCAGCAGCACCGTCGGTCCCTCTTTGCCGAAGTGTTCGAGCGCGTCGAGCGAGGCGGGAAAGAGCCGGTTGGCGAAGTGATAGTCCAGGATAAAGTAGGTGACCGCGAGGATATGGAAGTCGCGCGGATATGCAATTCGATACCGCTGCAGGGCGCCCAGGTAGTCCGCGTAGCCAAGTTCGGCGCGAATCTGCTCGAAGTATTCCCAGTACTTCGCCTGACCCTCTTCGCCGACGTGGGTGGTGAGATGACGACGCAGATCATCGGCGATCCGGTCATTGTCGATCAGCGTATTGTCGACGTCGAAGAGAAAAACGTTTTCGTCCTGGGCCATCGGGAAGCCTCCATTCGCCATGATCGCGGATGGCGCCAGCGTTTCCAAGTGAATGATCGGGAATTTGGCGGAGCCTACTCGCTTAATTCGTCGAGCAGCGCTTTGGCGTCGATGAGGTCGGCGGTGTCGAAGCCCTCGGTGAACCAGTTATAGATGTCGGCGAGCATCGCGTGCGCCTCGTCGCGACGGCCAGTGCGGTCGAGTAGCCGCGCGAGGCTTATCGTCGCGCGCAACTCCCACGCCTTCGCACTCATCTTTTGGGCGAGCGCGATCGCCTCGCGGAAGTCGGCTTCGGCAAGGCGGCGGTCTCCCTGTTTGAGCCATATTTCTCCACGGACTCGATAAGTCTCGGGCCGAAAGCAAAGTTCCTCGGGATTTGCCTTCAACGCATCCTCGATGGTTTCGAGGGCTTCGCCGATCTCGCCGTTCCGCATTTGGAGCTGTGCGAGCCAGGTGAGGAATAAGACTATGGCGACACGCACTCCGCTTTCGGACGCACCGGCTACTGTCTGGCGAAGCAAGGCAACCCCCTCACCGATGCGGCCGAGTTCACCTCGCGCCCGACCGAGTGTCGCAACAGACCAGAGCGCAACTTCGGGAAATCCACGTTCTTCAGATAGCGAGAGCGCCTTCGCCGCGAAAGCTTCGGCCCGTTCGGGGTCTCCAAGCAAGACATTCAGACACGCGGCCATGAATTGACCGTATGCGACGTCGTAGGGATTGCGCTGAGTTCCCTCAAGACAGCGGCGGATGCGCTCGCGGGCGGTATCGGCATGTCCGGTCACCCATGCGCTCAGGCTTGCGTGGCCGAAGGCTGCCGCCGCCGCGCCCCGGCTCTGCAGGAAACCGGGCGCGTCGAAAAACGTGCGCCCGCGTTCGAAATGCTCCTCAGTTCCCGGACAATCCCCCCGATATAACCGAATCACGAGTTGCACCAGATGTCCCAGTCCTAGACTGGCGGGGCTGCCTTCGCGCTGCGCAATCTCGAGTAACTGATCGGCCAGTGCGGCGACGGCGGAGTAGTCACCTCTGACAAGCGCATTGACGGCCTCAGGATGCAGCTGCTGAACGAGTTTGGAGTGGTTGGCGGATTTCTCGGCCAGCGCACGGGCGCGCGCGGCCATCTCCCGCGCTTCCGGCGCACCGAAGCCCTTGGTGACTATCAGCGCCTCGCCAAATGAACTACGCACTCGCAGTTCGCGTGCGTTACGCTCCGGCGACTCCGGCATCGCCGCAAGCACCTCAAGCGCCGCGGTAAAGTACGATTCAGCCTCGGCGTAGCTTGCCCGGCCGACTGCCTGATCGCCCGCCCGATGAAAGAACTCGAAGGCCTTGGCGGGGTTGGCGCTGCGCCCGTAATGATGCGCCAGCTCATCCAGATGGTCCTCTAACTGCCCAGCGAACAGCGCCTCCAGCGCCTGTCCGGCGCGTTCGTGCAGCTGCTTGCGGCGCTCGATCAGCAGCGAGTTGTAGGCGACCTCGTGTGTCAGCGCGTGCTTGAAGATGTATTGGGTATCGCCCACTGCCGGTTGCTCATAGATGAACTCCGCCAGTTGCAAGTCATTGAGCAGACGGTTGAGGTCATCGTCTGATTTCGTGACCACCGCGCGAATCAACGACAGCGGAAACTCGCGCCCGATGACGGCTAGCGTTTGTAGCAGCTCCTTGGCCTCGGCGAGCAGGCGGTCGATGCGCGCAGCGAGAATTCCCTGCACCGTCGGCGGCATCTTCAACTCCGCCAGCGGCTTGGTCAGCTTAACGATGTCGTTGCGGACCAAGGCGCCTTCATCAATCAGTACCTGTACCGTCTCTTCCATGAAGAACGGGTTGCCTTCGGTCTTCTCGATGATTAGCCGCTTGAGCGCGGCGAGGTCAGCACCCTCACCCGCGCGCGGCTCATCGCCGCGCTTGCCCTCTCCCGCAGCGGAACGGGCGAGGGGCATTGAAAGCAGCGCCGAAAGCATCTCGTCGGCGCTGTCTTTGCCTAGCGGGTCGAGCCGCAACTGAGTATAGTAAGTCTTGCTATTCCACTGATGTGAGTATTCGGGCCGGTAGTTCACCAGCAGCAGAATCTTGGCTGTCCCGATCGAATCGGCCAGCAGATTCAACAACTCCTGAGTCGCTTCATCGATCCAGTGCAAGTCCTCGAAGATCACCATCAGCGGCTGATTGAGCGATTCGCGCAACAGGATTCGCTTGATCGTCTCGAGCGTGCGCCGCTTCCTGATCTGCCCGTCCATC
>Ga0307374_10004214_pt1 | contig 24040 bp, 18 predicted proteins | sample OX3MG_FD_202532 | JGI IMG/M metagenome (GOLD analysis project Ga0307374, IMG submission 202532) | Soil microbial communities from Risofladan, Vaasa, Finland - OX-3 | ecosystem: Environmental > Terrestrial > Soil > Coastal area > Acid sulfate soil | place: Finland: Risofladan, Vaasa | collected... | reverse complement strand
GTTCAAGCGGCGGGCGCGCCGGCTTTGTCGGCATGGCGGGTAACCGGACGCGAGGCGATTTCGGAGCCCTATTGCTTCGACGTCGACCTTTATGCCGAGCAGGACAATGCCGCCGGCGCGAGCTTGATCGGCAAGCGCGGCAGCCTGACGATGGAAATCGAGGACCGCAAGCGCGTCATCGACGGGGTCATCACGCGTTTCGAGCAGCTCGATGCCATCCACGGCAGCTTTGCCGCCTATCGCGCGCGCATCGAGCCGAGCCTGGTCCGACTTCGCATGAGCCGGCAGAATCGCATTTTCGGCACGATCGCGCCGATGTCCTATCCCGACATCGTAACCGCATTGCTGACGGGGAACGCCGACCGGCGGCTCGGCATCGAGGATTCGGCCAGCATGACGGCCGACGATTACACGTTGAGCCTGACGCAGACCTATCCGTCGAAAGACTATACGGTGCAGTATGACGAATCCGATCTCGCCTTCGTCTCGCGCTTGATGGAGCGTCTCGGTATTTTCTATTTCTTCGACGAACGCCACGCCAAGGACGTCATGGTGATCGCCGACGCGGACGTGGCATTTCCGGATCTCGCGTTCGACATACCCTATCTGCCGCCGACGCTGGGCCGCGCGCAGCAGAGCCAGACCCGGCACGTCTCGCGCTTCAGCGTCGCCTGGTCGCCGGTGACGCGCCGGCTGTGGGTTTCGGATTACAATCCCGATTCGCCGCAGGTGAAGCTGTCGAAAGAGACGCTGGTCGACAAATCAGGCACCGGCAGCATTCACGATTACGGCTCGCACATACGCGACGAGGGCGGCCTTAACCGCTATAGCCAGGTGCGCGCGGAAGAGCTGGCGGCGCGCGGCACGGTGTTTTCGGGCGAAAGCGACGAGATCGGCCTCGTGGCCGGCAGCCGCGTGCGACTCGTCGAGCATCCGGTCAGCCGCTTCAACCAGCGATATCTGATCGTCGCCGTGAGCCACGAAGCGGCGGTCCCGATACCCGGCGTTCCGACCGGCGGCCTTGCGCCTGCCCAGTGGCGCTACCTCAATCGCTTCGAATGGATACCCGGAACCACCCCGTTCCGGCCGGCGCAACGAACCCCGTGGCCGCGCATGCCAGGGGTCACCACGGGCACGGTGGTCGATACGCTGGGCCGCGACGATCCGAATTCGGGCTATGCGCCGATGGATGCCGATGGCCGCTATAAAGTGCGGCTGCCGTTGGACGTTAGCGGCACGGCCGACACCAACGCCTCGTGCTGGATTCGCATGGCGCAAGCCAATGTCGGCGCGCATTCCGGCATTCATTTTCCATTGTTGGTGGGAACCGAAGTCATTATCGCCCATATCAACGGCGATCCCGATCTGCCCGTGATCGTCGGCGCGGTACCGAACAAGGCCAATAAAAGCGTGGTCAACTCGGACTTCCCGGGCTCCAACCGGATCAAGACGCAATCGGGCATATTCGTCGAGATGTTCGACGGCGGAACGCGCAACAACAGCGGAAGCTAGCGCGGCCGGGACAGGCGCGGCGCTCTCAGCGCAGCTTGGCGAGCGCGACTTCGGCGGTCGGGAAGACCTCGACGATGGCGGTAAACCCGGCAATGCGAAATACCTCGCCGATCGAGGCATTCATGGCGCAAAGGCCGAACTTCCCGCCCACCGATTTCATGCGTTTCGCCGCGGTAAGAACGACGCGCAAGCCCATGCTGCTGATGAATTGAAGATCCGAGAAATCCATGAGCAGCAGGGTCGCCCCCGCGTCGATCGCCGCCAAGGTTTCCTTCTCGAAATCGGAGGCGGTGGCGCTGTCAAGCCGACCCGAAGGTTTCAGAATCTTCTCGGTCATATCGATCGCCTGGCACCGCCGCCCCGAAACCGAGATCAGCGCTTACGACGCGCTCCAGTCGTCGCTGGCGGAAGTCCCCGCCGCCTTGTGCTCCCATGTCACCTTGCGGAAGGTGAACGACAAGGTTTCGAGGTAGGGCAGATAATTCAGGGTTTTATCCAGCGTATTCGGGTAATGGGTGTCCATCCCGACCAGCGTCGCGGCTTCCCACTTGATCACGTAGAAATCCTCGGTCGAGCCCTTCGCGTCGACGCGCTGGAAGGTCATCTCGATCGTCAGGCTCTCGCCCGTGGACAGGGCTTGCCAGAGCAACGGGCTGGCTTTCGTGAGCTCGCTGGTGATCTTGACCGAATCATGCTTGCGGGTGCCCGAGGGCTGGCCGCTTTGCGGATCGACCGGAACGGTCGTGATCTCCTGAAACTCGTAAACCGGGATAGAACCCGAAAATTTCGGCTGAGCCTTGCTCCCGATGCTCTTTTCGGTGTTGGCGTCCTTGGTGATATCGCCTTGCTTGGCGCCGGTAATCTTCACATAAGCAGTTTGCGGCATGGATTATATTCCCTCACCTCTAGGAGCGCTGGTGTCACGTCGCCCAACGGACAATCGAACCGATGCAGCGCGTCATGACGTCACCCGGAACTTTCCACAGTTTCGCGCCGGAAGCAATACTCACCTCGCTCAATCGATCGGACCGTCGCGATTGAGATGCCGCCGCCGCCCCGGAGCGCATGCTTGACGCATTTCCGGCTGCCGGCGCGCCTTCGATATCTACTCGTGCAATCGCCGGAGTTCGTGTACTTTCGGGAGCGTCCGCTGGACAATGCGGGCGTGTCAGGGAGAATCGCGGATCGAGACCCAACCAGAGTCGTGGTATGCAGTTGAAATTACGTATTGCCGGTAAGACGTCGGCAGAACTCGGCACCGCCGTCGAGCATGTGTTCGATGAAACCGGCGGGACCGTCGGGCGTGCCGCGGCTAACGACTGGGTCTTGCCCGATCCCCGCCGGGTCCTGTCCTCGCGTCATGCGATCATCACCTTCGGAGCCGGCAGCTTCACGATCACGGATACCAGCACCAATGGTGTCTTCGTCGGCGACGAGACCGAGCCGCTTGGTCGCGGCAACGCGCGGCTATTGCGTCATGGCGACCGGCTGGTCATGGGCGATTGGCGGATCGACATTGCCCTTGAAGAGACACTCGCGCCGCGCTCGCCGGCGCCGCCAATGGCTCCGGCCCGAGCCGCGACGCCGGGTTCGCTCGGCGCGCCGAGCGAGCCCCTTGCCGCGCCGGAAGGCGGCCAGGCGTTGCGGCGCCGTCAGCCGATCGTCCTCGGCGATCTGGGGGCGACGATGACGTCGCCGGCGCCATCGGCCGGCGCGGCGCCCCTTGCCGCAGCCGGTGTCGCTTTTCCTGCGATCCTGCCACCGGATTTCCAGCCCTTGGGGACGGCCGCGCCGGCCGCGTCGCTCGGGCCCGGCCGGGGTGGGCTGCCCGATGATTGGCACAGCGTCCTCGAGGATCTGGTGCCGGCGCCGCCCAAGCCTGCGATATGGGAAGAGCCGCGCACCCGCTTCGCCCCCACGCCGCCGCGGCAGCCGGCCGCGCAGCCGGCCATAGCGCCGGCCACCGTCGTCGCTCCCCGCGCCGTGGTTTTGCCGGATCCTTTGCCTCCCGCGGCGCTGGTCGATATCTTGCCGCGCGACGCCGTTCCCGAAGAGATCGCGCCGCCGACCGTCTCGGCGGCGGCTGCCGAATTTTTCAAAGCCGCGGGGCTCGACCGCGGCGAGCCGAGCGAGACCGAGTTCGTGCAGGCGATGCGTGAAGCCGGCGAGGCCCTGCGGCTCGCGGCCGACGGCATCGTCGGTGTCTTGGCCGGGCGAAAATTGTTCAAGAATGAAATCCGCGTTGCCAATACCACCCTGCGCCCGGTGGAGAACAACGCCTTCAAATTCTCGCCATCGGGACAGGCGGCGCTGGCGAAGCTGCTCGGCAAGCGCGATCCCGGCTATCTGCCGCTCGCCAAGGCGATTGCCGAAAGCTTCGACGACATCAAGGCGCATGAGATCGCCGTGGTGGCGGCGATCGATGCGGCGATACGCGCCTTGCTCGACCGGCTCAATCCCAAGACACTCCAGGCCCGCCTTGCGATCGGCGACGGCGGCAGCCGCGGCGCGAAAACCCGTTACTGGGACGCCTTCACGGAATCCTACGAGGCGCTGGCGGGGAATGCCGCCGACACTTTCCACGAGGTGTTTGGCGAGGAATTCGGCGAGGTCTATGCCGAGCAGATCGAGCGGATGAGGTCGTCTGGTGGTCGGGCATGACGATTTCGATATCTCTCCTGCGGCGCGTAGCGGGCGCGCTGACGCTGCTCGGGCTTGCGGGGTGCGGCGCCGTAACGCCCTTCACCGCGATCTCGACGGCGCTATCGGCCGGCGCCACCTGCTATTTCGATTGCGGCAAGATTTCGTTTGGCGGCTCGTCGGACACGGTGGTGGAGGTCGCCATCGTCGGCTCGGCGAGCCTCAACCGCGACCCCGATGCCGATGCGCAGCCGGAGCCGGTCGTTATCCGCATCTACGAGCTCTCGAACACACGGAAATTCCTCGCCGCGGATTTCTTCGCGCTCTACGACGATGGCGCGAAGACTCTCGGCGACGCGCTCGTCAGCGCGCAGGAATTCGAGCTGCGGCCGGGGGAAACGCTTCAGTTCAAGGATGAGAAGGTCAGTGACAAGGCTCTGTTCATCGGCGCCATCGCGGCCTTCCGCGATATCGCCGGATCGGGATGGCGCTTGAGCATTCCGATCAAGGCCCACGACAGCAACAAATTCGCGATCGGTGCCGACAAGGAGACGATCACGGTGCTGCCGTCGACCGCGCTCGCCGTGCCAGCCGCCTCGTGAGCGGCACACGAACCTATGGAGAGCGCAACAATGTCTATGACACGCCGCTGCCGGCGCCTCGCCGCCGAAGGCGGAAGGGGATGAAAAAACTGAGTCGTCTCGTTTTGTCGGCGACCGCGGTGGTCGCACTGGCGGGTCTTTGCGGTTGCTCGTGGTTCGGATCCAGCACACCCGATCCGACCACCCTCTCTATCGCCATCACGGGCTCGCGCCAGCTCAATCTTGATTCGCAGTCGCAATCGGCACCCGTCGTTCTTCGCTTCTATCAATTGGCAGGCACCGACAAATTCATGAGCACGGACTTCTTCACGTTGCTCGACAACGGCACCCGAGCGCTGGGCGGCGACGTCGTCGCGACCAAGGAATACGAGGTGCGTCCGGGGGAAACGCTGACCTATACGGACCCGAAAGTCGCCGACAGCGTCCATTTCATCGGCGTGATGGGCGCTTTTCGCGACGCCACCAATGCGACGACATGGCGCGCGACCGTTCCGATCGTGTCCAACCGCGATAACAAACTCGTCGCCTCGGTCGACCTCTCAAGCGTGACCTTGCAGCCCGCCACAAGCCGCAGTTGGTGGAAATTCTTTTGATCGGCGACCGCGCCATGTGGAGAGGATAGAAAATAATGTCGCTGAAAAGCCGGCCGCTGTGGTTTGAGGGAATGTTCATGCGCCCCCAGCATCTGCAGCAATACGACCGCTATCTGGAGGCCGCGATCGAGTTGCGCGCGGGGCAGTTGACGCCGTTCGCGTGGGGACTGCTGCACTATGAATTCGATGCACAGTTGCTGCGGCTCGGGCGGCTGGCGCTCGTCCGTTGCCAGGCGGTGCTGCCCGACGGAACGCCGGTCGATGTTCCCGAGCTTGCCACGGTGCCCCCGCGCGAGGTATCGCCGACGGCGCGCGGCGCGCTCGTCCACCTCGCCCTGCCGTTGCGGCTGCGCGACGGCATCGAGGTCGCGCCGACGCTCGAGGCCATGCCGAATGCGCGATTCACCGTGGGCGAGATCAATGTGCGCGACTCGACCAAGCCCGACGAAACCGGCGTCGCGCTTCGCGTGTTGCGGCCGAGCCTGAGATTGATGCTCGACGGTGAGCCGCGCGACGAATTCCTCGCGCTGCCGCTCGCGCGCATTCTCGAGGTGACCCCCGATGGGCAGCTCGCGCTGGACCAGGATTACGTTCCTCCGCTCCTCGACTGCCAAGCCGATGCGCGCGTCGTACAGTTGATGCGCGAGATCGAGGCACTGTTGCGGGGACGCGGCGAAGCGCTGGCAACCCGCATCGATCCGCAAGCGCGCGGCGCCAGCGTCGTCGACCTGATGATGTTGCAGCTCGTCAATCGCTGGGAGGGGGTGTTCGGCCATCTTGCCGAATTGAGGGGGCTGCATCCCGAGCGCCTGTTCGCGTCGGCGCTGGCGCTGGTAGGCGAGCTCGCGACCTTCTCCATCGACCGCCGCCGGCCGCGGCCGCGGCCGCAATATCGTCACGACGACCTCGGAGCGTCGTTGCTCCCCCTGGTCGGCGAAATTCGCGCCAGCCTCAGCATGGTGATCGAGGAGCCGGCGATTGCCATTCCGTTGCAGCAGCGCCCCTACGGCGTTTGGGTGGCGCAGATCGCCGATCGCACGATTCTAGCCGGCTGCCGGCTGATCTTTGCCGTCACCGCGGAGATACCCGCCGAAACCGTGCGCCAGAAATTCCCCACGCAGGTCAAGTGCGGACCGGTCGAGAGTTTGCGAGATCTCGTCAATCTGCAACTTCCGGGGATTCCGCTGCGGCCGACGCCGGTCGCGCCGCGCGAAGTGCCCTACCACGCGGGCGCGACTTATTTTGAGCTCGATCAGCAATCCGAGTTGTGGCCCAAGCTGGCAACATCGCCGGCCTTTGCCTTTCATATCAGCGGCGATTACCCGGGACTCGCTCTCGAATTTTGGGCGATCCGGGGAGCCATGCCGTGAGCCCGGCCGATCCGAGACTGCCGGGCGCGGACGAACCGACCGTCGTTATGCCAAGGCATGGCGCGCCGCGCCCCGCGGCCGCGGCTTCAGACGCGACCCTCATCGTTCCGGCCAAGCGGCAACGGTCTGAAATCCCGCCCGCCCACGCGCCCACGGAAACGGCAAGCCCGAACATCCAGCAGCTCGTCGGCTCGGTGATCGGCAAGCGTAACCGGCTATTGGCCGCGGCGTCGCCGCTCCTCACCCTTGCCGCCCATCTCCGAGGCCTCGCGACGCATGCCGATCCGGTCGGGCTGCAAGCCCGCGTGGTGGAAGAGATCAAAGCCTTCGAGGCCGCGGCGACGGCGGGCGGGATCAACGGCGAAACCGTGATGGTCGCGCGCTACATCCTTTGTTGCACGCTCGACGAAGCGGCGCTCGCCACGCCTTGGGGCAGCCAGAGCGCCTGGAGCACGCAGAGCCTCTTGGCGCTCTTTCACAACGAGACCTGGGGCGGCGAGAAATTCTTCACGCTCTTGGAGCGGATGCAGGTTCTCGCGGCCCGACACATTGATCTGCTCGAGGTGTTCTATGCCTGCCTCGCGATCGGCTTCCAAGGCCGGTATCGGGTGCTGACGAATGGCGGCCACCAACTCGACCAGCTTCGCAGCGAGCTTTTCCGCACCATCCGCGAGCAGCGTGGCCTGCCTTCCGTGCCGCCGCCGTTATCGCGCGCGGTTGCGCCGGCGCAGGGCGGTAGCCGGCTGCGCTTCTATCCGCCGGTCTGGGTGGCATTTGCGGTGGCGGCTTTGGCGCTGACATCGATCTATTACGTGATCGACGGCCGCTACGATTCGCGCGTCGCACAGACGATCGATCGGCTGGCGGCAATCGCGCCGCGGTCGACTCCCTGAGCCGCCCGATGCAAATCCTGCTCGCGATCGGACGCTTTTTCGTAAGCCGAACCTTTTTTGTGCTGCTGGGCTTGGTCGCGCTCTCGGCGGTGATCTGGTTCGCCGGCCCGTTGCTCGCGTTGTGGGGATCGCACCCGCTGGCGAGCGAGATCCACCGCATCGAGGTGATTGCCGCGCTCTTTGCGTGTTGGGGCCTGCTTCGGTTGCTGCGCTATTTCCGCGCTTGGCGCGCCAACCGGCGGATGATCGACAGTCTCGTCGAACGCGAGAGCCTTGCGTCGCTCGGCGGCGCTTCGGGCCAGCGCGGCGATTTGCTCGAAGAGCGCTTTCGTCAGGCCTTCGACACGCTCAAGGAATCCGAGATCGAGGGCGGGCGAGGACGCAATTTCGTCTACCAACTGCCTTGGTACATCATCATTGGGCCGCCCGGCTCGGGCAAAACCACCGTGTTGCGCAATTCCGGGCTCGAATTCCCGCTCGCGGAGCGCCTCGGCGTCGATACGGTCCAGGGCGTCGGCGGAACGCGCAATTGCGATTGGTGGTTCACCGACCAGGCGGTCCTCATTGACACCGCCGGCCGCTATACGACCCAGGACAGCGATGCCGATGCCGACCGCTCGGCGTGGCGGAGCTTTCTCGACCTCCTGAAGAAATACCGGCCGCGGCGGCCGGTGAACGGCATTCTGCTCGCGCTCAGCGTTTCCGACATTCTGAATCAAAACGAGCGGGAATGGCGTCTCCACATCGAGGCGATCAAGCGGCGGCTGCAAGAGTTGATGCGCGCGTTCAACATGCGCCTGCCGGTCTACGTTGTTTTGACGAAGGCCGATCTCATCGCCGGTTTCACCGAATTCTTCGAGGATTTCGATAAGCCCGGCCGCGAGCAGATCTGGGGCATGACGTTCCCGTTCGAGAAGCGCACGGTCATCGATGCGCGCCGCGCATTCGAAGCGGAATTCGACGGACTCCTCGATCGTGTCGTCGAGCGCCAATTCGCGCGCCTCGACGACGAAAGCGACGTCGCCCGGCGCTGGCAGATCTTTTGCTTTCCACAGCAGCTTATCTCGATCCGGCGCAACATCGCCCAGTTCCTCGACGACGTGTTCCGTCCCAATCGTTATGAGATGAACCCGTACTTGCGGGGCGTTTTTCTCACCAGCGGCACGCAAGAAGGAACCCCGATCGACCGCCTGATGGGCGGGCTGTCGCGCACCTACGGCCTCGCCGCGGGCGGGTCGGGCGCAGCGCAAGCCCAGGGCAAGGCATATTTTATCCACGATGCCCTGACCAAGGTCGTATTCCCGGAAGCCGAGCTGGTCGGCCGCCAGCGTCCGTGGGATCGCTGGCTGGTTTGGGGCATGGGCGCCGGCTACGCCGCCGCGGCGCTGGCAATCGCGCTGGTCACGGGCCTATGGCTCTGGGCGAGCAGCGGCATCGGCAGCCGTCTGGACATGTTGGATCGGCAAATCGCCAGCTATCAAAGCCTGGTCGCGCAATTGCCGGCAACGGGCGGCACGGTTGCCGACACGCTGCCGACGTTGCGCGCGCTGAAAGCCTCCGTCGACAGCTACAATCACAACGCGCTGATCTCCTGGGTCGCCAATATCGGATTGACCAGCGACCGGCCGGTAGGCCAAGCGATCGACGACGCCTATCGCCGGGTGTTGCAAACCCAGTTCATGCCGCGCGTTGCCGAGGAGCTGAGGCTCTCGATTCTGAGCGCCCTCGATGCCAATGTCGATCCTCGCGTCCTGCACGACCTCCTGGCGGATTACCTCATGTTGGGCGATCCCGCGCATTTCGACGCCGCGCAGCTCGAGCGCTGGGCAACCGCGACCTGGAACGTCGACTATGCGTTGCACCCGGCGCTGCAGAACGAGTTGCGCGGGCGGTTGGACGAGGCGGTCGCCGCCGGTCCGATCTCGCTGCCGCTCGATCCAGCCACGATCGGCCAAGCGCGCGCGCGGCTGATCCAGGTCCCGCCCGAAGACCAAGTGTATAACGAACTGGTTCGCGACGCGGCGGCATCGGGCGGGCTGCAACCGCTCGATCTCGCCGCAGCGCTCGGCCCGGACGCGAATCTGGTGCTCTCGACCAGCCGGATCGGCGGCGTATTCGGGCGCATCCCCGGGCTTTATACCGCCGCGGGATTCCGCAACTACTTCCTGACGCGGGTGCCAAAACTGGTCACCGGCGATCGCGCCGCCGACTGGGTGCTCGGCGCTCAAGGCCAAGCGGTTTCGGCCGCGCAGTCTGCCAGTGTCATCGACGCGGTCGCGCAGCGCTATCAGCACGACTACATTCAGCTTTGGCAATCGCTGCTGGAAGACGTGCAGCTCGTCCGGTTCACCTCGGTGCCGCAAGCGATTTCGTCGCTGCAGCTCCTGGCCGGAACCCGCTCGCCGCTCAATCGCCTGCTCGCGATCGTAAAATCCAACACCGAGCTTCCGCCGCCGGGAGCCGGCGCGGTTGCCGCGCTGGGAGCCGCCACGGGCGCCCAGCCCGGATCGGCTGCGCCGAATGCCAATCGCGGCGGCGCAAATGCCCTGGAAAAGAACTGGCCCGGGACGCCGATCACGCAGGCGTTCGAGCGTCTCAACAGCCTGACCAGCGGCGGCGGCGGCACGCCGCCCATCATACAAGTGCAAAATCAGCTCGCGGGCATTTACGGCCTTCTCAATCAAGTTGCGACCAGCCCCGATCCGCAGGCGGCGGCCTATCAACTGGCGATGCAGCGGCTGCACAACAGCAATGACGCGCTCAGTGCGCTGCGCGTTCAGGGAGCGCAACTGCCCTCGCCGGTCGACCGCCTGATGTCGGATGTGGCGGGAAGCAGTTGGGTCCTGGTGCTGGACTCCGCGCGCGATTACATCGATGCTGCTTACGTCCGCGACGTGCTGCCGAAATATCAGACGATGATTCTCGATCGCTATCCGGCGTTCGGCCAAGCGCAGCAGGACACGCAATTGCGCGACTTCGCCAGCTTCTTCGGCGCCAACGGGACGATGGATAAATTCTTCCAGACCAATCTCGCGCCGTTCGTCAACACGAATGGCGGCACCTGGACCAATCAGTCGGTCGACGGGCAGTCGCTCGATATTTCGGCAGAAGCGCTCAAAAGTTTCCGCGATGCCCAGGTCGTCCGGACGACGTTCTTCGCTTCCGGCGGCCAGACGCCGCAGATCAATTTCACCCTGACCCCGACATATCTCGATCCGGCCGCGGCACGCGTCACCTTCGACTTCGACAACAACAGCTTCAGCTATCGTCACGAGCCACCCCGTCCGTGGAACTTGCAATGGCCGCAAAAATCCCTCGCCAGCAAGGTCGGATTGTCGATCGAGGATTTCAAAGGCGCCGCGAACAAACTTGAATTCCAGGGGCCCTGGGCACTCTTCCGGTTCTTCGATCGGGTCAGCCTCGCCGGCGCCCGCGATAGCGATGAATTCGCATTCACCGCCACTCTCGGCTCGCTCAAGGCGGGGTTCAGCTTGCATGCGGACAGCGTCATCAATCCTTTCGACCTGCCCGAGCTACAGGAGTTTCGATGCCCGAGCTCGCTGTAGGCAATATTCGCGTCGGCATCTTCGGCAAGCTGCCGGCCTATGCCGATTTCCTGTCGCGCGACCTGCCGCCAAGCTTCCTCGAGCCCTGGGACCGATGGCTCCATCAGTCGCTCGCTGCGGGCCGCAACCGCGCGAATTGGCAAGCGACATATCTTGCGAGTCCGATCTGGCGCTTCCAGATCACCGCCGGCGTCTGCGGCGATAGCGCTTGGGCGGGAATTCTGATGTCCAGCATCGATCGGGTGGGACGCTGCTATCCGATGACCGTCGCGCTGCCGGTGCCACCTTTGGTCGATGCAGCGGCGCTGATGCAAAGCTGGCGCGACGGCTTCCAGGCCCTCGAAAGCCTGGCGCTCGCCGCGCTCGACGGCTCGATCGACATCAGCACCTTCATCGAGCTGGCAGGGGGCGTTCCGGCCCGCGCACCGCTGCCGATGCTGGCGAGACCGCGCGCGCGCCGCGCGATGCCGCCGGCCGGGCCGTGGGTCGTTGACCTCAACCTTCCGCCCGGCGGGCTGGGCAGCATGACCCTTGGCATGGTCGAGATGCTGCTTGGCGGCAGTTTCGGCGGCGTCAGCGTCTTCTGGCATACGGATTGGGCCGAGCAGCCGTCGCGCGGCGTGCTCGCCGTCGGCCTGCCCGATGCCGAAGCGACCGCCTCGCTGTTCGACGGCGATTGGCAGCGGATGGGCGGATTCTCATGACCGCCGGAGCCGCGTTGTCGAGCGTTGCGTGGCGTTCCGCCAGCATGAGCCGCCGCGGTCCGCGCCACCCGATGAACGAGGATTCTTTGCTCGAGCGCCCCGACGCGGGATTATGGGTGCTGTCCGATGGCATGGGCGGCCATGCCGCCGGAAAACTGGCGAGCCAAACGATTGTCGCCAATCTCGGGGCGCTGCCCATCGTCGACGACATCGAGGTTTTTTCCGATGCGGTTCACAACGACCTGATCACCGCGGATCGCTGGCTATGCCGCGCCGCGGCCAAGCAGGGCGAAGCGACGGTCATCGGCGCCACGGTGGTCGTGCTCATCCTGCGCGAGAAGCAGGCGGCCTGCCTCTGGTCGGGCGACAGCCGGGCCTATCTCTTCCGCGACGGCGAGCTGCACCGCATGAGCCGGGACCATACCGCGCTGCAAGAATGGCATGACCAAGGGGGCGCGCGAACCGCGGCAATACCGCCTGCCGAGAACATTTTGACATCCGCCGTCGGCTCGGGCGACCGATTGGTCATCGGCCGGCGGAATTTCACCGTGTTCCGGGGCGACCGGTTCCTCTTATGCAGCGACGGGGTCACAAAGGCGCTTTCCGATACCGCCATCCAGCGGCGGCTCAGCGGCGCGCTCGGTGTGGCGCCGCAGCTTTTGCTGGACGAAGCGCACGCCGCCGGCACCAATGACGATGCCACCGCGATCGTGATCGATGTCGGAGCGGATCGCTGACATGGATGCCGCGAGCGATGCCGCGCCGGCGATCTCGCTCGCCCGGATCGATCCCCCGCTCGGCACGGTTCTGAAGCAGCGCTTCGAGCTTGAAGCCGTTATCGGCGCCGGCGGCATGGGCGTCATCTATCGCGCCATCGATCGGCGCCGGGCGGAGGCCGGAGATCCGGCGCCGCATGTCGCGATCAAGGTGCTGGCCCCGGCCCTGCGCGGCGATCAGGCCGCGATCTATTTCCTGCTGCGCGAATCGCTCAAAGCCCAAGCCCTCCGGCATCCTCACATTCTGCGCGTGCTCGATCAGGACCGCGATGGCGCGTTGCCCTTCGTGGTCATGGAATATGTCGAGGGCGCGGCGCTCAGCCAGATCATCGCCAGCCATCGCGATAGCGGATTGCCGCGCTCGGCCGCGCTGCGCATCTTGCGCGAGCTAGCCGATGCGCTCGCTTTCATCCACGGTCATGGCGTCGTCCACGCCGATTTGAAGCCCGCGAACGCATTGCTGGCCCGCGCGGGCATCGTCAAGCTGCTCGATTTCGGCTTGGCTGGCGCCTTCATTGGCGATTTGGCCGCGGAGCTCGATCCGGCATTTTCCGTTGCCGAGGCGTTCGGCGGCGTGACGCCTGCCTATGCCAGTGCCGAGCGGCTCGAAGGTGCCGAGCTCGATCCCTCGGACGATGTCTATGCATTGGCGTTAATCGGCTATGAGCTCCTCACCGGCCGCCACCCTTACGAGCGCCAATCGGGGATCGAGGTCCGCGATCGCAGCCTGACGCCCGCGCCGGTTTCGGGGCTTCGGCCGCGTCAGTGGCGGGCCTTGTGCGATGCGCTCGCGCCGACGCGCGCCCGACACACCGCCACGGTCGCGCTTTTCCTCCGCCAATTCGATGGCCGGCCGGCTTGGGTCTGGCGCAGTTGGGACACGCTCTGCGATGGCCTTCGCGCCTTGCCGCGGGCGATCAAGGCACGAACGCTGCACCGGCGATCGGGGATGGCGCGCCCATGACGGATGAGGGACCGCGCTACCCCGGGAGAATGGAGGCCTTCCTCGATGGACAGCTATCCTTCGATGAGCTGCGCATCGCCTTGTTGGCAGAGCTGCGGCAGTCGCCGGAACGGCGTGCCGGCTGCGCGGCCTTCCTCGATGATTTGGTCAGCAGCAGCCGGTTGACGTGGCAGTTGCGCGCTTCGCTGCTCGAGCCGCTCGGAAATGACGGCGCGGCGACGCGGCGGCCGACCGGAGACGAAATGCCCGGGCGCGGAATCTTGTCCGATCTGCTTCACAATGCGCTGCCGGCGAGCACTGTCTCGGTGGACGATCCGGACGCCGGCGAGGACGCGACGATTCCGTTGAATATCGCGCCGCCGCCGGCCGAGGAATCCCGCCTCGAAATGCCGCCGCTTCCCCCGGCGCCATCGACGACCGCCGGGCCGGACGCAGTGGGGACGCGCGGCGCGGCGCAGGAGGTCGACGAAGCCTTGCTCAATGACTGGCTCAAAACCTATCGCGACTCGCGCGTGCAAGCGCCGCGCGATCAGGCGGCGGATCAACGGCTCGACCTGCTGCTTGCCGATTGGCGCGGCACCCGCCTGCGTCGACAAGCGGATCGCCTCGCAAAGGGTGCCGAGCCGGCCGCGCCGCTCGCAATCGGGGAGTCGCCGGGAAATCGGCCGCGGCGGATCAGCGTCGGGACCATCATCAAGGATCGTTTTGTCATCGAGAGCCTGCTCGGCCGCGGCGGCATGGGCCGGGTGTTTCGCGCCGTCGACCGGCGCATGGTCGAGGCCGAGAATGCATCGCCCTATGTCGCGCTCAAGGTTCTCAACGACGATTTTGCGCGTCACCCGCGAGCCTTTCAGGCCCTGGAGCGCGAGGCACGCAAGGCGCAATTGCTGAACCACCCCAACGTCATCAATGTTTTCGACGTCGACCGCGACGGCCGATGCGTCTACATCGTGATGGAGTGTCTCAACGGCGCGCCGCTCGGCACGGTGTTGCGGGCACGGGGCGGATTGGGGCTGCGTCCGGAGCAGGCAACGCCGATCATCGCGGGCGTGTGCGCGGCGCTCAGCCATGCCCATGCGCACGGCATCGTGCACAGCGATTTCAAGCCGGCAAATATCTTCGTCTGCGACGATGGCACGGTGAAAGTGCTCGATTTCGGCATCGCGCGTGCAAGCGCCGTCCGATCGGCAAAGGGGGTTGCGGATCGATTCGAGGCGGCGAGCTTGGGCGGCATGACGCCGGCCTATGCCAGCCCCGAGATTATCGAGAATGGCGCCGCCGATCCCCGCGACGACGTTTATGCACTCGGTTGCGTCGCTTATCTCCTTCTCCAAGGCGATCATCCTTTCGCCCGGAAATCCTCGGTCGACGCGCGCAACGAGCGGCTCGAGGCGGCGCCGATCGCCGGGCTCGCGGAACCCGCGATGGCGGCGATCCGGCAAGCATTGGAATTCCAGCGCGAGCGGCGAACCGCATCGGTCGAGGAGTTTCGGCGTGGCTATATCGCCGGGCTCGATGCCGCGAACGCCTAACCGGCGACGCGCGCGGCAATATCGGCAATAACCCGCGATATCGGGCTGTCCGGAAAGATGATCGAGAAGATGCCGCCGCTGGCAAGCCGGGCCATATCCTCGCTCAAGGGCAGAATGCCGGCCACCGGCGCGCGATAGGTCTGCTCGACCCGCGATTGCAATTCGCGAAAATCGAACGAGGTGAGCGCTTTGTTGATGACCAGGAGCATCTCGGGCACTTCGAGACGGCGAGCGACCTCGATCGTCACCGCCGTGCCCTGATAATCCTGACGGTCGGGGCGCAAGATCAACAGCAGCACATCGGAAAGCGCGATCGACAGCAGCGTCTCTTCATTGAGACCCGGATGGGTATCGAGCAACAGGTAATCGAGCTTCAGCCGCTCGCAAAGGTCGCGCAGCCCATCGCTCAAAAGCGAGACATCGTAACTTTCCTTGATGATGCGGGCGATCTCGCCCGCCTTGATGCTCGAAGGCACCAGGAAAATGCCGGCATCGCCGTGAAGCGCCGGCCGGCCTTGCAGGTCGCAGACCGCTGACGTCACCTCGAGCGCGGCCTCTTCGATGGCACAGCGACCCCAAAGATAATCGTTGAGCGTGAACCGGATCGCTTTCGGATCGACCTGGAAAAGCACATGAATGCCGGGCGAGAGGATGTCGGTATCCACGATCCCGACCCGGCGGCCCGGGCGCGCGAGCTGGCAAGCGAGATTCGCGGTAATGTTGGATTTCCCCGTGCCGCCCCGATAGGAATGCGTCGAGATGATTTTGGTCATTGGCCGGCCGCGCTGTGGAGCGTCACGAGATGCTCACCCCTGACCGCGGTCGCGACGGTGCGCGCGCAATTCGCGGGCCCGCACGCGCAAGGTCTGGAAATATTCGGTATCCGCGATTTCGCGGACCTGTTCCTGTTTGCGTTGGTGGTCGATTTGAATCGAAAGATCGCCGACTTGTTGCTTCAGGTTTTTGTTCTCCCCGGCAAGCGCGGCGCAGGCCGCATCGAGCTCGCGCTGGGTCTCGCGTAAATCCTCGATCGTTTGCGTGAGCCGGAATTCTCGTGCCTCGAGCTGGACGACCATCATGCCGAACGCCTCGGCAAGCTCGGTGACCACGACCGGTTGACCGGCATCGCCGGTCATGCGGAACAGCGCGTCGATCTTGCCGAAGCTGCCCGCCGCGACCTCCTTGCACAATCCGGAAAGCGTCGCGATCAGGTCGAAGAGCGGATCGTCGGCCATCTTGCCCTCAGAGCGGAAGATCGAGGTGGAATGCCGCGCCGCCCAGAACCGCCGTGCCGGTGTGCACCGCGACCTGCAGGCGGAGGCGAGCGTCGTCGTCGGTATCGGTCGCGGCGGCGACCTTGGCGGATGCGCCCGGCCCGGTGCCCTGAAGCAACCGGCGCAACGCGGCCTCCAATGCAGCGGCCACAGCGGCCGGCTCGGACTCGGCAAGCGCAGGCTTCTCGTCGGCGATGGCCCGCACGAGACGCGCCGCGGCGAGCTGATAGGGAAAGCTGGCGAAAAGCCGCGCGAGCCGGCCGTCGTCGCCGGGCACATGGGCCGACCGATGGACGCTCGGCGCGCGCACCAGCCACGCCGCATCGCGGTCGCGCTCGCCGGCCAGGCACGCGACCCCGGCATCGGCAAGGCCGCTCGCCGCCTCGATGCCGATCGGCAGCGCCACCGCCAACTGCATCGCGGTTCCAGCGATTTCCCGAACCACGAGATCGAGATTCTCGACTTTGCCGGCATCGCGTCCGGCGATCTCCGTCGGCCAGCCGATGCGCGCCATGCTCGCGAGCAGGAGGCTGGCGACCGCCCAAGCCGGATTGCCCCAACAGGGCAGGCCGAGCGCCGTCGTGACCTCGGTGAAGCCAAGCTCGGCGGCAGCAGCGGCATTCCGCACGGCAATCGGATTGGCCACCGCCATCAGCCAGCGCGCGCCGGGTTTATCGCGCAAGGCGTTCCAAGGATCGCCGCCGACCGCCTCGATCCGCGAGCCCGGGTCGCGCAAGCGCGCGATCTCCGTCATATCGTCCGTGCGAAAAATGCCGTTGCCGAGGCCCGCAACCACTGGCGCCATCGACTCCTCGCCCGCCTCGGCAAGGCGACCGAGCCGCCCGATATCCGCGGCCGTGAGCTCGAAATCATGCGCGAGAATGATGGCGGCGAGCGGCGTGCCGCCGTCCGTGGCCGCGGCGGATGACGCGAGGCGAAGGATCAGATCGGCGGCCTCGTCTTTCGTCACATCGATCCGTTCGACCTGGATCGGCGCGCGGAAATCAGCGCGCCGGATGAGGAAGCGCAAGCCCAGCCACGCAGCCTCGATCGCGGCAAATCGTGCATCTGCCAGCACCGCTTCGAGTTGCGCCGCGATCAGTTGCTCGACCCGCAGCAGCAGCGCCGCAGCGCCGGGAACCGCGCGCTGGCTGCGTGTTTTGTCGAGCATCGCAGCGATCAGGGGCGATGCGGTCGGCGGCGCATCCGGCTTCGTCGGCGGATGGGTGTCGACCATATCCAGCAGTCGGTCGAGGTCATCGTTGCCCGCCGGCGAAGGCGGAGGCGGAGACTGCGCCGGAGCGACCGCGGGCGGTGCCGGTGCGGCCAAGGCCTGGCGTACCGCCGCGACCACCAATTCGACGCCGGCGACGCCGGAAAGCGCGGCCCGCAATTGGTCTGCACCGAGCGTACCGGCCATGAAAGCGGCGAGCTTTTGACGCAACGCCTGCGCCGCCGCGAGCTCGGGTATCTGGGCCGCGAGACGGGCCGGAGTGAAATCCTTGAACGCGGCGATCGTTACCGTCGCATCGAGGGTTGCGGGCGCGGTGTCGAGGCGGTTCGGCACGCGTAGCGGGATTTGCACGCCAGCACCGGCGAGCGCCGCCGCGAGCCCGTCCTTGTCGATTGGCTGCGGGCGCTCGCGCGCCGTCGCACCGCCGAAATCGGCGAGCACCAGGCACCGGAAAGGCACCGGCGCCGAGGCTTCATCCGGCCGCCGGCCGATGCCGAAGGCAACGCCGACCGAAGCTTTGCGCTCGTCGCTCACCGTTAGCCCCCTTTCGCGTCAGGTCGAGCCCGCCCGGACGTCGCGGTCAAAAAAGCGATAGCCGAACGCGCCACCCGCACCGACGCCGACCTCGATGCTGTCGGTCAGCGCGCTCTCCGCCATCCGGCCGAGAATCTCGGTCGAGATCGCCGGCAACAGCGTTCGGTTGATGATATGGTCGATATTGCGCGCACCGGTCTCGACCTCGGTGCAACGCCCCGCAATCTGCGTCACGACCTCGTCGGTATAAGAGAAGTTCATCTTCTGGCTATCGCGCAACCGCCGGCCGACCTTGTCGAGCTTGAGGCGGACGATGCCGGCAAGTGCGTCGCCGAGGAGCGGGAAGAACGGCACGATCTGCATGCGCGCGAGCAGCGCCGGCTTGAAATGGCGCGACAATGTCGGCCGGATCGCGTCCGTGATTTCCTGCGCGGTCGGCCGCTTCGCGCGAGTTCCGAGCTCGGTCAGGATGTCGGTCGCAAGGTTCGACGTCAGGAAGATCACCGTGTTCTTGAAGTCGATGACCCGGCCCTCGCCATCCGAAAGGATGCCCTTATCGAAGACCTGATAGAACAAATTCATGACTTCGAGATCGGCTTTCTCGACTTCGTCGAGAAGCACGACCGAATACGGGCGTTGGCGCACGGCCTCGGTGAGCACGCCGCCCTCGCCGTATCCGACATATCCCGGAGGCGATCCAACCAGGCGCGAGAGCGTATGCTTTTCTTGGAACTCCGACATGTTGATCGAGACCATGAATCGCTCGCCGCCGAAGAGAATATCGGCGACCGCGGTCGCGGTCTCGGTCTTGCCGACTCCGGAGCTGCCGACGAACAGAAACACGCCCATCGGCGCATTGGGGTTGTTGAGGCCGACCTTGGCCGCGCGGATACCCTCGTCGATCGCGGCGATAGCCTCGTCCTGGCCTTTGATGCGCGTCTTGAGATTTTCGCCGAGCGTCAGTACGGCGGTGGCCTCGTCGCTCACCATGTTGCCGACCGGCACGCCGGTCCAATCCGAGATCACATGGCTGATCGTGTCGGGCGTGAGCTCGTGGAAAATGAGCGGCGACTTGCCCTGAACCTCGGCGAGCTGGACGCGCAAGGCCGCGATCTCGGCCTTGATCTGGGCCTCGTCGGGAGCGTCGCCCGGCGCCGGGGTCTCCTTGTCCGGCGCGGCATCGCCCGCTTTCGGCCGCGAGCCCGGCAGCTTGGCGCGCAATTCCAGGAGCCGGTCGACGAGCGCCTTTTCCTTCTGCCACTTCTCGACCAGCTCGCCCTGTCGCGCGCTGGTCTCGAGGATTTCAGCCTCGACTTCGGCGAGACGCGCGGCACCGCCGCCGATATCGGCAGCGAGGTCGCGCGCAAGCGCTTCGCGCTCGCGCACCAGCGTGGCGATGCGCCGTTCGGCGTCGTCGATCGCGACGGGCTTGGCCGAAAGCGACAGTTTGACCCGAGCGCAGGCGGTATCCAGCACGTCGACCGCCTTGTCGGGAAGCTGTCGGCCGGAAATGTAGCGCGCCGACATCTGCGCAGCGGCCACGACTGCATCGTCGCGGATATAGATGCCGTGCGAGCGCTCATACATATCGCGCAGGCCGCGAATGATCGTCACGCCTTCCTGGACCGAAGGCTCGTCGAGCTTGACGAGTTGAAAGCGCCGCGCCAGCGCGGGGTCGCGCTCGAAATATTTCTTGTATTCCGACCAGGTGGTCGCGGCGATGGTGCGAAGCTCGCCGCGCGCCAACGCGGGTTTCAGCAAATTGGCGGCGTCCGAGCCGCCGGCGGCGCCGCCCGCGCCGATCATAGTATGGGCCTCGTCGATGAACAGGATGAGCGGCTTGGGCGAGGCCTTGACCTCGTCGATCACGCCTTTGAGACGGTTCTCGAACTCGCCCTTGACGCCCGCGCCCGCCTGCAACAAGCCCATGTCGAGCGACAGCAGCTCGACGTTCTTGAGGAAGTCGGGGACATCATTCTGGACGATGCGCAGCGCAAGGCCTTCGACCACCGCGGTCTTGCCGACGCCCGCCTCGCCGACGGCGATCGGGTTATTCTTGCGGCGCCGGCCCAGGATATCGACCATCTGGCGGATTTCCCGATCGCGCGCGAAAACCGGGTCGATCAGGCCCTGCCGTGCCCGCTCGGTAAAATTGATCGTGAACTTACCTAACGCACCCTCGCCCCAGGCTCCATCCGAGGCCCCGGCATTGCGCGCGGCCTCGGCCGGCGCCGCGGTCTCCTTCGAGGCGCCGACGATGTCGTGGAACTTCTTCTTGAGCTCCTCGACCGAGATGGGCGCGAGCTCGTCGGCGTAATGCTGGCCTTTGGCGAGAACCGCCGCGAGCAGGGCTCCCGAGCGGATTTGAGCAAGGCCGAGATCGAGCGTTGCCACGAGCCAAGCGTCGGCGATCCATTCGATCAGCGGCGGCGCAAATACCGGCCGTCCGGAATTGCCCGTCTTCATCGCTTCCACCGCGCGCTGCAACACGCGCTTCAGCACCGCCGGCTCGATTCCGAAATGATGCAAAATGAGCTGAATGTCGCGGTCGGAGTCTTCAACCATGACCAGCAGGAAATGGTCGATCGTGACCTCGTAATTCGTGCGCGATACGCATAATCCGGCGGCGGCTTCCAGGGCGCGCCGGGAATAGTCGTTCAGTTTTCCGAGTAGCGGCTTCAATTCCAGCGCAATCATTGCCTTGCCTCCGTTGGCGTAACAAGGGACGCCATTGGCGCACCCTCCATCCAAGGTCCGCCGCCATCCGCAAGCGTGCCGGGCAGCGTGACCTCCGTTTCCTCGTCGGGCCGTGGCGCAAGCCAAGTGGCCCAGCCCAATCTGAAGTCGCTCGACGCGCCGAGCTGCCAGGACGGCGCCTCGCCGGGCAACAGGTCGAGCACGATGTCGAACGCGAGTTGGTCGCGCAGCACATGGCGGACCAAGCGAACGACGGTCGCAAAATCGCGAAGCGGCAAGAACCGCGCGAACCTGTCGGCGGAAAGCGGACCGAATTTGATGCGAAATTTTCCGGCGACATCCTCGATCGCCGTGCCCAGGACAATGTCCTCGCCGAGAACCGTCGCGCTCCGGCCAAGGCGACTCTGCTGATCCTCGGTGATCCGTGCCCAGCGCGGCACGAATTCTTCCACCGCAACCGGCAGGCCGTCGAAATAACTGCTCAGTACCCGCTCGAGCGCGCCGGCGGAGCGGCCGCCAAACGCCAAGAGCGTCGCCAGGGGCAAAATACGGCCGCGATCGAGCGCGGGATTGTCGCCCTCGGCCAGCGTCGTCAGCCCCGCCAGCGACAGGATGCGCCACGAGAACGCGTCGCGCGCGCCGCGGTCGTAAAGGGCGTAATAGCGGTACTTGCTCCAACCCTCGTAGAGCAACGCGATCAGGCAATGATTGAACAGATCGAGGAAGTCGCGCAGTGCGGTGTTGTCGTTGCTCGAGGCGATGGCGCGCTCGCTATAATGCGTCGGCATCGGGGATGCCGGCCCGAAGAGGCCGAGGAAGGTGACAATCATGTCGACCTGGCTCGTCCCATTCGCGTCGCTCGATTTCCAGTCGAGCCGCGCGATATCCCCGGCGGGAAAGCCGAGGCTCGGCAGTGCGCGAAAGCGCAGCCGCATGCCCTCGGCGGGCTCGCCGGGCCGGCCGATCTTGAAGCCGGCGCGCTCCAAAAGGCTGACCGCCTGAAAGAACGACATCGTGGGCACGCGGGCTTTGAAGGCGTCGATCTCGGCAGGCGTCATAGCGGCGCCCGCAACCCGCCGCGCGGAGGCCAGGAATAGACCAGGTTGGAGGCGGTGCCGCGCGCCGTCAGTTGGTTGCAGGAATTGACGCTGGCGCAAAGCGCCAGATACCGCTCCAGCACCGAGGCGAGCAGAAACATCTCGCCGATCCCGCCGATCTTGCGGTCATCGATATCGAGGACGAATCGCGCGCCGCGCACCGGCAGCCCGTGACGCAGGATGTCGATCGGCTCGGACCGCACCGCCAGCAGCGATTGCAGCAGCAGATCGAGGCGCTGGCGTGCCTGAGCGTCCGTGAGGGCCCGGAAATCGTAGGTCGCGAGCACCGAGCGAAGCGCGTCGAGATTGGCGAGCGTGCCGGTACCGAGCGCCAGATTCGACAGGAGCCGCCATAGGACGTTGCCGGACAGGGGCGGCGGAAGCTGCGGTGTCACCGGCGCGAGGTTGCGAAAGGTGACCTGACTTGGCGACGAGGTCGTGGCCTGGTCGATGTTGCCGGCGCCGATCAGCTCCGCGAGGCGGCCGTTCGTGCAGGTCAGCGAGAGGCTCACGGTTTCGGTTGGCGGTATGATCGTGGCGTCGCGACCGTTGACGAAGCTGACATACAGATCGGCGCCCTCGCCGACCACCGAAGGCCGCATCCTCAGGCGATAATAGGCGCGATCGCCGCCTTCGACCGCGTGGCGGAAGGATTCGAACGGCTGATAATCGACGCGCTCGCGTTGCCCTTGAATCCAGCCCGAGACCTGATCCACCGAATAGATGTCGTAGTGAGAAGCATCGGCGCCATCCGGGCGAAGCCGGTATTCGGTCTTCGCCTGATCGACTCGAATCGGCACGGCATCGTGAGGAAACAGATTGACCGCCGGCGTGCAATTGAGCACGAAATTGCGGTGGGTGACGCGCGCCGCCTCCTCGAACGGCCGGTCGAACCGGAACATCAGCGTGCAATTGGTCCCCTCGAGGGCTGCGATCGGCTCGAGCCCCTCGACGTCGAGGAACATGAACTTGGTCGGGCACACGAAATATTCCTGAAGCACGCGATAAGGCACGAGCCCATTCGCCGGGTAGGGGATCACCCCCTCATCCTCGGCAAACCCCACGGGCGTCATCCGAACGCCCGGCAGCTCGGTGATCTGGCCGCCCGCCGATCGGACGGCGGCGCTCCGGACGTGACGGCATAGCAGGAGATAGAGCGCGCGCGCGAGCGGCGTATCGCGCGCCGCATCGAGATGGATCCGCAGCCGGTCGAAGCGCACGCCGCCGAAGCCGGCCCCCGCGCCGAGCTGGCACTGGAGCGAAAGCTGACTCGTCCCGACGCCGCTCTCGACGCCGGCGGTCGTGATGGTCAGCGGATTGAGGTCGACGTCGTAGACCGTTTTGAAGGTACATCGCGTCCCTTCGACGGGTTTGGCATCGAGCATGATGCCGCGCGGCAGGCGCTGGCTGCGGGTCAGGCTGCGCGGCACGGGCTCGAATTGGATGATGGCCGTGGCCGGCACGGGCCGCAGATAATGCGGCCACAGCAGCGTCAGAAGCGAATGCGACAGCTCGGGAAGATCGTCGTCGAGCTTCTGGCGTAGCCGCGCCGTCAGGAATGCAAAGCCCTCGAGCAGGCGCTCGACATCCGGATCGTTGCTTTGGCGCGAGAGGAAGGGCGCGAGATTGGGATTGGTCCGCGCGAACTCGTCGCCCAGCTCCCGCAGATAAGCGAGCTCGTCTTGAAAATAGGCATTGACCGCCATGCTACTCGCGAACCCGTACCCGGCCGTCGTCGCCGATCACGGTCTCGAAACGCAGTCGCTCGGTCATCTCGCCGACGATCAGCTCCGCCGAGACCTGAAAACTGAGGCTCAGCGGCGCCTCGGGATGTGCCGCGTACCGCACGCCGGCATTGGCGAGGCGCGGCTCGAAATTCGCGATCTGCTCTCGGATCGCCCGTGTCAGCATGCCGATTGCGTCGGTCGAGCTATTGACCAGATCGTTGAAGTCGGGGATCCCGTAATCGTCGCGGGTGAGGCAGGCCGATTGGCGCGCATTGAAGAGCCGGGCCAAATGATCGAGCACCGACGCGCTCAGCGAAGCGACATC
>Ga0307374_10004210_pt1 | contig 24047 bp, 27 predicted proteins | sample OX3MG_FD_202532 | JGI IMG/M metagenome (GOLD analysis project Ga0307374, IMG submission 202532) | Soil microbial communities from Risofladan, Vaasa, Finland - OX-3 | ecosystem: Environmental > Terrestrial > Soil > Coastal area > Acid sulfate soil | place: Finland: Risofladan, Vaasa | collected... | reverse complement strand
CCAGCACGGCTCCAATGCGGCGCTGGGCTTCGGGCCACGTTAGTGCTGTACGAAACGAAGTGAAGGCGTCGAGGAGCCGATCGGATGGTGGCAACGAGACCTGGTTGACCAGATTCTTCGCCGCTATGAGAGCACGCCGATCGAACGACGCGATCCGTCGCGCGAGGGCGTCGACGAAGCCGTCCAGTTCGGCGTCCGGAAGCGATCGGTTGACGTAACCGTATCGTTCCGCTGTATCTCCATCAAAGTCGTTGGCGCTCAGAACGATTTCGAGCGCCCGCCCGCGTCCTACTAGATGGGGAAGGCGCTCTGTACCTCCGCCGCCGGGATGCAGCCCGACCCCGAGTTCGGGGTGACCCAGTTTCGTGTTCTCGCGCGAGGCGAAGCGCATGTCGCAGGCAAGGACGAACTCGCTGCTTACACCGCGCACGCAGCCCCGGATTCTTGCAAGGCTGACGACCGGCGCCCTCGTTAGGCGCACGAACGTGTCTATCATAATTGGCAAGCCCGTGGGGCCGATGGCGCTCAGGACGTTTCCGAGCCTGCCCGTCAGATCGAAGTGCGACAGGTAGAAGTCCGGAAGCGCGCTTTCGAAAACAACCACACGCAGAGTCTGCGTCGTCTCCATACGGATAAGAAGGTCCTGGAGGGCCTGGAAGACATCTCCGTCGACGACATTGAAGGGCGGATAATCGAATATGGCTCTCCAGTACCCAGGCGTTTCCTCGATCACCCGCATGGGTGTCGTCGAATTCGGTTTGGTCACGATTCTTCCTCCTTTAAGCTTCAAGCGAGCGAGACGGGTCCGTGATCTTCTTTGCTTCGTAAGAGCGCATGCGCGCGAGCGCCTGGTCGGAGACGCACAATCTCATGAAGAGATTCCGTTCAAGCGCCAGGCCTTCAGCAAGAGGGGTGTCGATCGCACTCCGGACGAGACGTTTGATGTAGCCTAGCGATTCCGGCGTGTGCGAGCAGAACCGTTTTGCGATCTCCATCGCGCGATCGATGGCCTTGCCGCTGACGGTTTCGTGAACAAGACCCTTCTTTTCGGCGTCACGCGGATTGAGCGGCCGCCCCATTAGGATGTGCATGAGGGCCGCCGCCGGTCCGATCGTGCGGGGAAGCCTCTGGGTGCCGCTGGCTCCGGGCAGCAGGCCAAGTTCGGTCTCGGGCAGACCGATCAGATAGTCGCCGTCCTCAGCGATACGAATGTCGCACGCAAGCGTGAACTCGAAGGCCCCTGCAAGAGCGGTCCCGGAAATCGCGGCGATGACCGGCTTGGGCATGGTCTCGCACAGCGCCATTGCCTTGTCGAAGAATCCGCCATGGTAGGCTGCGTTGTCCGGCCATTGGCGCCCCGAGGCACGCACGGCCTCCGCGAATTCGATAAGGGCGGGAATGCTGAAATGACGGTTGAAATATCCCGGCGTGCCGCCGGTCACGATCACGACGCGGATGTTGGGATCACCCGCAAATTCCTGCAGGCTCTCTGTTAGCGCGTCGCCCATTTCGGAGTCGAAATACATTCGCTTCGCGCTGCCCAGAGTTATGACCGCAATTCCCTCGATCACCTTTGTTGCCAACACATCGCTATTCATCGGGTTCCTCCTACTGTTGAAGTTGAAAAAGGTCGCCCTAGTGGGCAGGTTCTGTTGGCGAATTCCCGATTTTGACCGTGGCGAAGCTTCCCCGCTGATATGCGTTCAATTTGCATCGGCAAACTCCCGAGCGATTTCCCGAAAGCGGAAGCAATCCACAGTGTGATCGTTCACCATTCCGATCGCCTGCATGTAGGCATAAGTCACGGTCGGGCCGACAAAGTTGAATCCTCGCTGCTTGAGGTCCTTGCTTAGCCTCTCGGATTCGGGCGAACGCGCTGGAATCTGTTTAGCGGTTTTCCAGCGGTTGAGCTTTGGCCGCCCGTCAACAAACCGCCAGCAATAGGAGTCGTACTTCCCAAATTCTTCCTGGACTTCAAGAAATGCGCGGGCGTTGCGTACGGCAGCTTCGATCTTCATCCTGTTGCGGATGATTTCAGGATCAGATAGAAGTTTACGAATTTGCACCTCAGAGTACCGCGCGACTTTCTCGGGGTCGAATTTGTTGAAAGCGCGGCGGTAACCATCGCGTTTTTTCAGCACGAGCGACCAGTTCAATCCGGCCTGGGCGCCTGAAAGAATGAGGACCTCGAAATGTTTGTGGTCGGTGTGCGCGGGGATGCCCCACTCACGGTCATGATATTCGACCAGCAACACATCGTCCGCATTCACCCAGGAGCATCGTCGTGTCTGCGCCGAACTGTGTTTCAATCGCGTCATTGTTGGCTTTCTAAGGTCTCAGGCTCCATATGGTTCAGATCTCGGCGGCCCAATACCATTCACTTAGTCGGGCAGCAAGACGCTCTGAAAATGAACGAGTCGCGGCCTGCCTTGTTCGGCTGCATACACGGCGACCAGCCGGAAATGAGATGTGGTTGCCTTGGCCTGTCGAGACGTAACGGTGCGGCTCACAGCCGTCAAAATTGCGGTGTCTCCGTGGATGCGGACCTTCGTATCTGCGATCTCAATATTTTTGAATTCAAGTCCTCCGACTTGGAGGTCCTTCAGGACTTCCTGCTTGGACAACACGGAACCGTCTGGACGAACGAGCATGTAGTCATCGGAATAGATCGCTGCAAGACGATCCCAATCCCGGCTTTTTAAAGCGCCATAGAAAAGCTCTACGTGCGTCCTGAGCACCTCTGCCTCGGTCATTTTGCGTTCTCCGCGGTCTGACTCGAAGGTTTGACTGCGCGTGCTGAACTCCAGAGCGCCCATCCGGGATTAACCCGGTTCGGATAGAGCTCCAGCATCTTGTCGTAGAGCTCTTGAGCGGTTTTCGTCTTTTCCGCGAGCCGGTCGAAATCGCGGATGTACTGCCGCGTCTGCTCGATGATCCTGGGATTGTCATCGTTCTCGGGTCTCTTATGTGAGGCAACAACCACGCGCGGGTTGAGCGACTCGATTTTATCGAGCGCTGAGATCCACTGCTGTCGCTTCTGCGCATTCGACTCAGCGAGGTAGAGGTGGACATCGTTGTAGGCAGCATCGCCGGCAACCACGAGTCCGATAGAAGGGACATTCAAACAGGTCGTATGATCCGTGTCGGTATGGCCGAGATCCACGGCGGCCAATTCCTGCCCTTCCAGATCAATTACATTCCCTTTGAGCTCTTCGGCGATCACTAGCGTGCCCGGAATCTGGCCCGGGAATGCCGCCTTCCAGACCGTGCGGAGGAACTCGGGGGAGGCATTCTGGCGCATCACCTTAACTGCATTGGGTATTGCCACTGCTTTGGCGTTTGGAAATCGCTCCAGAAGAGTGCCGACTCCAAACCAATGGTCCCCATGGCCATGGGTGATATAGATCGTTGTCAGGTTCTTATTTTTACCTGCAACCCAATCTGCCAGTACGTTGGCTTGTTTGACCGTCATAAAGGCATCCACGAGCACAGCGTCCCGCGCGCCATAAATGAGGGTTGAGGCCATCGCCTGAAAATATGCCTGCGTTACGCCAGGAGGGAGGTCACGGGTGACAATGGGTATGCCCGGCGTCACGAACACTTCCCAGCCCAGGGCCTCTGTTGGATTTACTTGGACGTTTGCAGTCTTTGCTGGGTTAGGCCCAATCTGCGACATCTTTGACCTCCGGTCTGGACGTAGGGCAAGCCTTGCAGGGCGGCTCTTTATCGCCCGGTCACCTGCGCCGCTTTGCCCGTTCTGGATTCCTGAACAACTTTCCCGGCGGCGCGGATCACGTCGAGCACGCGTTCCGGTTGGGAGAGCATCGGCACGTGGCTGCTATCGAGCTCATAGGTGGTTGCGCCCATGCGATTGGCGAAAAAACGCTCCAGATTGGGATGCACGGTGTGGTCTTTTTTGCCGACGATGTACCAGCTCGGCTTTGACTTCCAAGCGGTTCCCCCGGCTTTCGCCTCGAACAGGTCGGGGCGAGGAACGCCCTGGGTCGCCCAAACGAGTTTTTGCTCTTGCTCTGAAAGGTCTCCGCAGAAATACTTCGTGCCCTCCGGGCGCAGCCAGATGCGTCCATCCACAACTTCGATGTGGGAGAAGACGTCCGTCGTCGGGAACTTCGATTGCTGCGTCTGAGACGTTTCGTCGGCACCCGGAGCGAGCGCGCAGATGTAAACCAGCCCGGCGACGCGATCGTCAGTTCCGGCGCCGGTGATGACGGTTCCGCCGTAGGAGTGGCCGACGAGGATAACGGGGCTGCTGACCCGGCCGATCGTTGCCTTCACCAAGGCGACGTCCTCTGCCGTTGTGTTGAGGCCGTACTGCGCTGCAATACACTCATACCCCTCCGCCTCAAGGGGAACGATCAGCTTACTGAAGCAAGAGCCATCGGCCCAGAGTCCGTGGCAAAACACGATACTTGGTTTGGACTGCGTAGATGTCATTTTCTTCTCCTTTTCGATGTTTTATCTTCGCTTCATATATAGCCCGCTTGGAGTGCCTTTTACCTGCCTTGCTCTCGCAGCATCCACTCTCTGATGTAAGGCGAACAGCGCAGTATCGAGATGCCGGAGGACTCACACTCATTTAGAAAACGAACGCCATCGACGTCCACGAGATCGACCTCCTCCAAATCCAATACCACCGGTTGTTCAGCACCTTCGACCTCAGACCTCACTTGCCAGAGGTGCTCGGATCGAAGCTGGCCGCTAAGGCGAATCCGCGTTTCCCGAGCACCAAAAGTCCGTTCGATCTTCAGTGTCATGGACCGTCGCCGGAGCCGCGTTTCCGAACATGCAATAATCAAGCCATTCGCAATTGCTTGCAAATACGCAACTTAGGTTCTGTGTGAACCCTGATTATTCAGGAGTTCCTTTGTGATGAGGAAAGTATGGGCGGGTTCGACAAATCAAAATCAAATTTCAGGTGGGAGCTTGAATTTGTATTTGTTTATTTTCAGGCGCTTGATTTTTGAGTCGAGTGTGCGCGATGGCAGCCCCAGTTTCGCCGCCGCCCCCGCCGTTCCTGAGATTCGGCCATTGCTTTCTGCCAGCGCAGCTTCAATATTTTGCTTTTCCTGCTTCACGAGCACGCCATTGAGCGGTTCCGGGCGGGCGAATCTTGGCGGCGCCTCTTTCTTTAGCCAGCTTTCTTCTGCGGAGAACGTGTCACCCTCGCACAGGATTACCGTTCGCTCAATTACGTTTTGTAACTCACGAACGTTTCCCGGCCAGTTGTATCCCTTGAACAGTTCGAGAGATTTCTTGTCGATGGTGGTGAACTTCTTTCCAGCCCTTTTTCCAAAGCGATCGATGAAGTATTCGACCAGCAATGGAATGTCACCGAGTCGTTCTCTCAATGGCGGTATCTCGATAGGTACAACAGTGAGCCGGTACAAGAGATCCTCGCGAAATTCGCCTTCCGCCACGAGCGCGTTTAGATCGCGGTGGGTGGCTGCCAGCACTCTAACGTCGACGGGAATCGGCCCGTTGCTGCCGACGCGTTCGATTTCACGTTCCTGTAGGACTCGCAACAGCGCAATTTGAACATCAGGCGGCAGATCACCGACTTCGTCTAGAAAAAGAGTCCCGCCATTTGCAGCTTCGAAACGGCCCAGGCGCCGTTGCGTGGCGCCGGTGAACGCGCCCTTCTCGTGACCGAAGAGCTCGGAGGCAATCAGTGATGGTGGGATTGCCGCGCAATTCACCGCGATGAAGGCCCGCTCCGCCCGTGCGGACCGTTTGTGGATGGCCCGCGCGATCAACTCCTTTCCCGTACCGGTCTCGCCCAAGATCAAAACTGTCGAATCGGAAGGCGCAACCTTAGTAACCTGACGCAATACTTTGCGCAACGATTCCGAGGAACCGACGATGTCCTCAAACATCGACTCACGGTCGATTTGCTCTCGCAATGCCAGATTTTCGTTGCGTGTCCTGTTCTCGACTTTAACCCGGTCATCGATATCGGTTCCTGTGGCATACCAGCGGGTAAGCTGACCTTGCCCATTTCGAAAAGGGTTGTAGCGGATTAGAAACCAGCGGTACTCGCCGTCGTTCCGTAAGGCTCGGATTTCCGCTTCGAACGGGAGGCCGCGTTCAAGGGCAGTCTTTCGCTTCTCACGCAAGTCTTGGACGTCCTCCGGGTGGAATATTCGTTCACGAAATCCAGGGCTAACCACATCTTCGGCAGTCAGACCCGTGTAATCGAGTGTCGTTTGGTTGGCATAGAGAGGCTCCCCTTCTGGACCGAGAACAACTATTGCCTGCGGTATCGCGTCGGTAATCCGGCGAAGTTCGCGTTCATCGTCCCGCAGTTTCTCTTCGGTTTGCTTAAGCTCCTGGATGTCAGTGCTTGTTCCATACCATCTGATAACTTTGCCCGTCTGGTCGCGTAATGGCTCAACCCGGATAAGAAACCAACGAAACACACCGTCGTGACGGCGAAGACGGGCTTCAATCTCACCTAGTTCTCCTGAAATCAACAGTTCTCGCCATTTTCCCATCAATGACGGCAAGTCCTCAGGATGGAACGCAACTTGCCAACCCCAACCATGAGATTCTTCATGAGAAAGACCTGTGTACTCATGCCATTTTTTGTTGAGGAACTCGTTCGGACCATCCGACAGATTGCACCAAGCTAGTGTGGGGATCGTATCAATCACTTGCCGAAGTTTGGCTTCTGACCTGCGGATTTCGTCGAGGGCATTTGTGAGAGCTTCCTGTGATCGTTGGCGCTCCACGGTGATGCTTGCGATGTGTGTGAACTGGTCGATTATGGACTGGTCCAGTGGTGTGGGCATTTTCGGTTCAGAGTAATAGATCGCGAACGCGCCTAGGACGGCGCCCCCCGAGGACGAGATCGGCGTTGACCAACATGCTCGTACCCCGTGCGCCAAAGCCATAGGGCACCACTCGTACGCTGCCCATCGTGTCTCCGTCGTGAGGTCAGCCGCAATGACTTGTTCGTTCAGGTACGCGGCCATCGCGCACGGCCCCGAATCGGCGTTTAGGGGTCTGCCAACAATGGAGGTGACGAAGCTGTCCGGAAGGCTCGGCGCCGCCCCGTGTTCGAGACGCGTGCCGCTCGGATCGACCAACACAACGCTGCAGTAACACCCACTGGTCGTGCTTTGGACAAACTGACAGATCGCTTCGAGTATTCTCTGCATCGAATGGCCGCCAGTCACCATTTCGAGTAGCAGCTTCTCGCCAGCCGCCAAGTCCTCCTCGCGCTTGTGATCTTCGATGTCGGTCGCCGTGCCGTACCATCTCACAGCTGGGCCTTCGTAGCGGAGCGGCTCGACGCGGCACAGGAACGAACGAAAGGCGCCGTCGAAGCGTCGTAACCGCACTTCGCACTCTCCCGACTTATCAGCGTCGCGGAGTGCCTCCCATTTTTGCATCAGCATGGGGAGGTCCTCGGGATGAATCGCGGCCTTCCATCCCAAGCCATGCGCCTCTTCAGGGGAGAGACCCGTGTAGTCATGCCATCGTTTATTCAGAAATTCGTTCGAACCATCCGGCAGGTTGCACCAAGCGAGGGTCGGGATCGTGTCGATGGTCCTTCGGAGATGTGCCTCCGATTCCCTCGACTCAAGGAGCGCGATCTCTAAGTCTTTTCGGGTTGGATATCGTTTGGCAACATCGGTGACTTCACTTTCCCCGGACGTGCCGGCGCAAACTTCAGGCAAGGTCTCCGCTTTAGCACCTATATGATCTGTGATCGGGCTAGAACCTGGTGAACTCATGCCTGCTCCACTGGGGGCTTAGATTTCACTTGAGGGCGTTCGACACAGATTTTGGGCTAAAAATCTCAATTTGGCCAATTGTTTTTGGGTACTTCGGAGCGCCGGCTGGAAATCATGATGTGTCCGCATCCGTTTGCTGATTCAGTGCACGTGGCACCGGATGGATCAAGGATCACAATCGCGTCGGAAATCCGTCGAAGTTCGCGTTCATCCCCCCGCAGTCTCAGCGAGGGGTTCACTCTGTCGGATTTCTGATGGAACTCGTGGAGTGAACCCCTAGAGTGAGACACTTCGATAGTGCACACTTTGCATATTACTTCCGGATAGTCCATTATTCGAACAAAACTTCGGAAGGCGAGTTGCGGCACACCTGACCCAACCGTTCTACATATGAAGGTTTTAATGTGCCTTCTTCGAGACACGAGCGACCAACTCGTCCAATCTCGAAAGCAAAAGTTTTAGGATTGGAGACTCGTTCGACTTTTTGTAGCCGAGGACAAGCTCGACAGTCGGCGTGTTTCCCTTGAGAGGACGGCTCGTTACAGACCGAGTGAGAAAGTTCTTGGCATAAGCAGGTAACAGCCCTACGCCGCCCGTCGACGCTATTAAGGACACTCCCATGACGACGTGCTCCGTCTCGTGATCTGGCGTGATATTGATTCCGGACCGCTTCAAGTAATCGTCGATGACCGCACGCAGTACAGGAGCCGTGTGCGACACGCCCACGAATGTCTCGCCCACTAAATCTCCAGGACTGATGGCTTTGCGCTTAGCCAGACGGTGGTCACTAGGCAAAACCACCACCAAGGGCTCCTTGACGAGAGGACGGAATGCCAACTCTGGCACGCCTTGCTCACGCCGAAGAAAAGCCGCATCGACGTTTCCCTTCACAATGGCATCGGCGAGCTGCGGCGAGTATTGACTCGATATCATCACGTCGATGTTGGGCAGTTCGTCGCGCAAGATCCGCAACGCTTCGGGCATCCACGTCAGTTCGTGTCCGGTGAGAAAGCCTATCGAGAAGCACGGTTTGGCGGGATGAGCGACTCGGCGAGCAGCTCCGGTTGCCGCTTCAACCTGCGATAGCGCCGAGCGGGCGTGTTCGAGAAACGCTCGACCTGCGGCTGTCAGTTCGATACCGCGAGCGCGGCGCGTCAGGAGTTGCGCGCCTACCTCGTCCTCAAGATCCCGAATTTGCCTACTTAACGAAGGTTGCGACGTGTGCAGCGTTTGCTGTGCTGCCACCGTCAGACTTCCGGCTTCGGCAACCGCGATGAAGTAGCGTAGATGACGTAATTCCATTCCCCACTCCCATGCTTGTAGAGCATCCCTCCCATCCTAACAAGGTATGCTCCAAGCTGCGACTAACGGCTAACATTCTAATCTAACGAGGTGATTGGGATTCGTTGAGCGAGCAATGAGATTTCGGCTCATGCCTGATGAGCATACGTCTAATTCAAGGAGCAGTCACATGTCAAAGAAATTGGAAGGAAAGATTGCACTCGTTACGGGCGGCTCGCGCGGCATTGGTGCCGCAATCGCCAAGCGTCTGGCAGCGGACGGAGCTGACGTAGCCATCACCTACACGAAAGGTGCCGATGCGGCCGCGTCAGTCGTCGAGGAGATTGAACGCGCAGGCCGAAGGGCGATCGCAATTCAGGCGGACGCCGCTGATGCCGAAGCCGTTAAAGCCGCGGTCGAAAAGACGTTTGCCACCTTCGGTCGACTGGATGTGCTGGTGAACAATGCCGGCACGGCCATTCCGAAACCGTTCGAAGAGGCGACGCTGGAGGAGATGGATCGTGTGCTCGACATCAATGTCCGTGGCGTGTACGTCGCGACTCAGGCGGCGCTGAAGCACATGAAGAGCGGCGGTCGCGTCATCACGATCGGTTCGGCCGTCGGCGAACGTGTTGCGGCGCCCGGGCTTGTGCCATACGCGGGCACGAAGGGGGCCGTCAAGATGTTCACTCAGGCGCTGGCCAGAGAGATCGGGGGCCGGGGCATCACGGTCAACAACGTGCAGCCGGGTCCGATCGATACGGATTTGAATCCCGCCTCGGGTGATTGGGCGGTGCCGCAGAAGGCCGCCACAGCGCTCGACCGCTACGGGCACGTCGATGAAATCGCCGCGATGGTGGCGTTCGTCGCCGGTCCGGAGTCCTCGTACATTACCGGGGCGAATCTTACCGTGGATGGCGGAATGAACGCCTGAAGCAACCCCCTCGAAGTCACGTTGCGAATGGAGGCATTGAAGTGAACAGGCAGGTCCGAAGACACGCATATATCACGTGGAGGAAGGTGACGAATGGCTAATGTAGTGAAGAAATATAGCATCTCTTATGAGCTAGCACAGAAAATGGTAGATGCAGCGGTGGCGAAAGCCAGAGAACTTGGCGTTAGCGAGAACGTAGCGATTCTCGACGACGGCGGAAATCTCAAGGCCTTTGGCAGGATGGATGGCGCCCCGATCCCTACCACTGAGATGGCCCAGAACAAGGCATACACAGCTCTGTTCGGCGTCTCCACGCAGGAGTTTTTCAACTTTATCCAGAGCGACCCGTCGCTTTTGGCCGGCATCCCCACACTTGCGCGTATGGCGGCGTGGGGTGGAGGGTTTCCCATAAAGGTGAGCGGAGAAGTTGTCGGGGCGATTGGGCTGAGCGGTGCGCCCACAGTGCAGAACGACATCGACTGCGCGAAAGCAGCTCTAGCGCTCGTATCCGACGCGGTTGCCGACTAAATGATAAAGGGAGCGACCATGATGATTCATACTCACAAGACCGCACCGACACAGTTCATAGAGGCTAACGGAATCCGCTTCGCCTATCGCCGATTCGGCAATACCGGCGGTCTGCCTATCGTCTTCAACCAGCACTACATCGGCACCATGGATTATTGGGACCCGACGGTGACGGATGGCCTCGCTCGCGACCGTGAGGTGATCCTGTTCAACAACGCGGGCGTCTCCAGCAGCTCCGGCGAGGTCCCGACGACGTTTGAGCGGATGGGCGCTAACGCCGTCGCCTTCATCAAAGCGCTGGGCCTGAAACAAGTTGACGTACTCGGCTTCTCGATCGGCGGCATGGTCGCGCAGGAAATCACTTTGCAGGCGCCCGATCTCGTTCGCAGGTTGATCGTCGATGGCACAGGTCCGCGCGGCGGTCAGGGAATGGAGTTGCTGACGCAGGCTGCGGGGCGGCTCTTTGGTGCCACCTACGATCCGCCCGAGAATGTCTGGCTCGCGGTCAAATTCAGTCCGTCCGCGGCGGGCCAGGCGGCGGGACGGGAGTTCCTGAAGCGCACGCATCTTCGGCAAGAGGGCCGCGATCCCGAGGTGAACGACAAGGTGTCGCCCGCCCAGGTCGAAGCGATGGGCAAGTGGGGCGTCCAGCAAAAGGGGTCCTACGACTATCTGAAGACGATCAAGCAGCCATCACTCGTCGTGAACGGCAGTAACGACGTGATCATGCCCACGGTGAACTCTTTCATCATGCAGCAGAACATGCCGTATGCGCAGCTGATCGTCTACCCCGACTCCAATCACGGTGCGCAGCACCAGTACCCGGAGCTCTTCGTTAAACACGCGACTCTGTTTTTGAATGGTTGAGCTCCGGCACAAAACGGATCAAGGAGAAATTGAATGGACACCCGGGTTGTCTTGATTACAGGAGGACTGACAGGCATCGGACGGGCGACGGCCCTCGCTTTTGCCCAGGAGGGAGCTCAGGTTGTTGTTTCCGGTCGCCGCGACGAAGAAGGTCAAAAGCTGGTCAGTGAAATCCGCAAGGCCGGTGCAGAAGCAGAGTTTATCCACGCCGATGTGCGCCGCGAAGATGACGTACGCAACTTGATCGATAAGACCGTGGAGCGATTTGGCCGTCTGGATGTCGCTGTAAACACTGCCGGCACGGAAGGCGTGCCGGGCCCTATAACGGAGCAAACTGCGGATAGCTACGCGGCAACGTTCGATACCAACGTGCTCGGCACGTTGTTGAGCATGAAACACGAACTTCGCGTGATGCTGCCACGAAAAAACGGCAGCATCGTGAACATATCCTCCACATTTGGCCATACCGGCGCGCCTGGGGCTTCTGTCTATTCCGCTAGCAAGCATGCGGTCGAGGGACTCACGAAGTCGGCGGCGCTGGAAGTAGCGGGTACTGGCGTGCGTGTGAACGTAATCGCCCCTGGGCCAATCGAAACAGCAATGCTGAATCGCTTCGCGAAAACCGACGAAAGAAAGGCTGGTTTGGTTTCGAACGTGCCACTAAAGCGCGCTGGTAAACCAGAAGAGATTGCTCAAACTATCCTTTTTGTTTCCTCCGACAAGGCCTCCTTCATAACTGGAGCTTCGTACCTTGTCGACGGTGGCAAAACGGCCCGATGACCCTCGCGTGCGTAGCACACCCGTTCGGCAAGGAGGCTAACAATGAATTAGACGATTGAAGAGAAGAACAAAGAGCTTGTCCTTAAGGCCTTCGACACACTTTTCAACAAACGGGACTATGCCGCGGCCGAGCGCTACTGGTCGCCCAACTACATTCAGCACAGCGCTCATATCGAACCTGGTCGCGACGGGCTATTCAACCTCATCAAGAGCCTGCCGCCGACTTTGAAGTACGAACCCGGAACGATCGTGGCCGAGAGAGCCTTCGTAATCGTGCACGGGCGATTTAGCGGTTTAGGTGCTCCTGTGAATTGGATTGCCGCAGATATTGTGCGCATTCAAAACGGAATCCTTGTCGAGCATTGGGACGTCATTCAGGATGAGGCCACAGAGGAGCAATCCAAAAGCGGCGGTCCCATGTTCGGAAAGACTTTCCCGGTTTGATTTTAAAGGTGAACTGTCATGTCCGCCCCTTCTGAAACACCCGTCACGGAACGCCAGATCCTGCTTGTTGGACCGTACGGGGTCCTTGGTACAGGTGTTATCGACGCCGTCGCATACGACCCAAAATGGGGGATCACCACAGCTGCGCGCCGCCCCCCGCCCACCCATCGCGCGCAGGGAGCACCGTCTCACATCAGCGTCGATCTCATGGACCGCGAGGGCACGGCGAAAGTCTTTTCATCTCTGGATAAAGTGACCGATCTGGTCTTCGCCGCCTACGTCGAAAAACCCACGATGGCTGAAACAGTTGAGCCCAATGCCAGAATGTTGAAAAACACGCTCGAAGCTCTTGCCGCCCGCAATGTTCCTCTTCAGCGCATCGTGCTCGCCGGCGGAGCCAAGTCGTATGGCTTCAGTCTTGGGGCGTTCAACGCTCCAGCCAAGGAGACCGAGCCACGTCTCATTGCGCCGATCCACTACCACCAGCAGGAAGACATTGTGGCTGAATGGGCTGATAAAAATGGAGCCAGCTGGACGGTCTTGCGCCCCCATCTGGTTATGGGATCAAGCCTAAACTCGCCGATGAACCTGGTTACCAGTCTCGCGGCCTACGCTGCGATCACTCGCGAACTTGGGTTGCCCTTACGCTTTCCTGGGACCAAGGAGGGATGGAACACCCTCCAGGAGACGACAGACGCGGAACTGTTTGGCCGCGCGACTTTGTGGGCTCTAGGTGAAGACAAAGCACGCAATGAAATCTTCAACATATCGAACGGAGATGTCTATCGCTGGAGGCAACTGTGGAATGAGCTCGCCGCCTTCTACAACCTTCCAGTCGCAGAGCCGCTTGCGATGTCTACTGTTTCTGAGATGAGCGAGAAGACTCCTTTGTGGGATTCAATAGTTGCCCGCTATGGCCTGCATGCCACGCCATACAACCAGATTGCAAACTGGGCGTTCGTGGACTGGATGCTCAACTTCCGTGAAGAGACAATCCAGAGCACCATCAAGATTCGTCAGGCAGGCTTTGCGGATTGCATCGACACGCACCAGAGCTTTAAGCGGCAGCTCACCAGACTTCGCGATCTGCGCATCATCCCCTAGAAATTGCCGATGCAGGGATCTATCTATGAACGGAGCGAATTCTACAAAGAGACAGTTGTCATGGCGCGGTAATAAACCAGGTACTTACGGTCGTATCGTCACATGAAATGTAAACGGAACAGCCGCCGTTCAAACACGAACCGTTGCTGGCCCAAATGAGGACTCCGATGATCGATGAACATAATGTCGTCGCTGTTAGCAGGTTCGATGGAGACCCTTACAAAAGCTCACAGGCCGCGGAGCTAACCCTGAACGCCGCGATCCTGCGCGCCGAAATCGCGGGAAGCTACGAAGAGTTTCTTGAGATCTTTGAGAGATTTTACGCCGACGATGTGGAGGTGAGCAGTGAAGATTCGCGGGAGACAATACACGGGAAGGAGAGAGTGCGTACGCTTCTCTTCAACTTCCTGATCCCGCTTCACGTAATGGCCGAAATCGGTGGCCTATTGGTATCCATTCGACAGACCGCGATTCCTGGAGATGTTGCCGTTGAGACGCATTCTGCATGGACCCTGGAGTTGGTCGGGGTGTCCGGTACGACCTGCATTCTTAAGTGGCGCGTCCTTCGCAAATGGCATGGGTCGCGCATAGTGTACGAGTATCACTACGACCACCAGCAAATCGGCGGACCACTCACCTTTAATGACTTGAGTTTCAATCCGGCCAATCCTGTTGCAATCGTCCGGAGACCTTCATAAAGTTTGATTCGAACTCGACAGGAAGATCGTTGGAATGAACCCCTAAGTGAGACAGTTTCATGATGCACACCTTGCGGAATTGACGATTACTTCCGGCCAGGCCATCATCCGGGAGTCGGCAACGGCGGTTTCTTACCCGTACTCTCTTAAATCAGACTGGATCACTACTGGGTCTAGTACGCATGCGTCTAGAGGAACACGAAAACCACTACGCCGGTGATCGAAACGTAGAGCCAAATGGGGAACGTCAAGCGTGCGATTCGGCGGTGCATCAGGAATCGGCCCGTCAGCGAGAAAAAGAACGTCGTCAGCACCATCGGCAGGGCGACGACGGAAAGGAATACGTGGCTGGCTAAAATGGAGAGGTACAGCGTTCGCACCGGGCCGTGGCCGGGGAAAATCGTGTCGCCGTGCAGTGCGTGGTTCACGATGTAGCTGATGAGAAAAACGGAAGAGAATGCGAACGCCATCAGCATGCTCGTGCGATGCGCTGCCCTGTTGCGATGTTTGATGAAATACAATCCCACGCAGAGTGCAATCGCGCACAATCCGTTCAGAAGCGCGTTGAGGGCTGGCAAAAACATCCAGCGCCCAGCGAAATCAGCCGAAGCATGATGCACGTATAACAGCCACAGCAGGAATGACACAGCGAGGCCGCTCACGACGACGATCGCTCCAACCACCGGGCGCGGACTAATTTCAGCCTGTTCCATACTGACAATTAAAGCACAAAAATCCATCCGGAAGTCATATAGAGCCTGCCGCAAGAGCGGCTACCTGACTTCCGAGTGGGCTGTGATTCGGGCAGAACTCGCGACAGCAGCGTCTGGTCCCTTGTTCACGTCCAGTGGGAAAAACGCCCGAACACTACAAACCCTGCCAGCAGGAAAAGGATGACGGGTACGGCAACCGATTCATGTCGGCGCACGTGAAAGCCAATTGCCAGCAGCATGATGATCGCGAGTCCGATTGCGGCCCACGGGCTGAGCCACGGAGCGATGTTAGTCGCCATGGGCAGGACGATGCCGAGGCTCCCGGCGATCTCAGCGATACCGATAAAAGTAATTAAGCCGTGTGAGGGACCAGTCGGACCCTTCTTCTTCTCCGACATGGCTTTGTACTTTTCGTAGGCAAACACTTTCATTGCGCCGGCGGCGATGAATGCGAACGCCAAAAGTCCCTGGACAATCCATAGGGCTACGTTCATACAATTCTCCTTTTTTCTTCAATTAGACAGTTGATAGCGCTGTTCAGCGACAACGTTCCCGATTTGTTCGAGCGCGGCTGCTAACGACGACCCAGCGCCTTCACGAAGCTGGTTCTCAGCGTGGATAAACGTCACATCGGTGACACCCATAAAGCCGAAAATGTGGCGCAAGTAGGGTTCTTGAAAATCGAACTTCTCGCTGGGAGTGCCCTTTTCATAGGCGCCTCCGCGCGCAGTGATGACAAAGACCCTCTTATTTCCCAGCAGCCCCTGGCGGCCAGTTGGCCCGTATGCGAACGTCTTCCCGACTCGCACAATCTGATCGATCCATGCCTTGAGCAATGAGGGGATCGCGAAGTTGTACATCGGCGCTCCAATAACGATTGTGTCCGCGACTTGTAGCTCTTCGATTAAGCGATCCGATGCCGAGAGATAATTCCGTTGCGCAGAACTCCGCTTAGAGGGTTCGATCTGTGTTGCGCTCCAGTCATCGGTAACGAGCGGGAGTATTGTTGTGGAGAGGTCCCGTTCTATAACTTCACCGCCTGGCTGGGACGCTCTCCATTGCTCAGCGAACTTTGCCGTTAATCGCCGGGTCACAGAACCGGCGCGAGCACTGGAATCAATCTGAAGTAGTTTCATCTGAACCTCCTGAGCCACATGATTCATTCCATGTTATAGTGGATGTCCATATTGGTGGACGCGGACTATCCTATGGTCCATAAAACATGTCCATACGTCCAATTGGGAGGCCAGGCATGGACCCGATCACCGATGTATTCAAGACGATGCACGTGGCCAGCGTGGTGCACGCGCGGCTGGAGGCCACCGCGCCGTGGGGCCTTACACGTGAGGGTGAGGTCGGGGAACAGCAGGCGGCTCATTCGGCTGCGCCCGGGTATTCGCCGTCGCAGTTCGCGCACTTCGGGATGGTTTCACGTGGCAATTGCTGGCTTAGCGTAGAAAGGATACCGGCTCCGTTCCCGCTCACCGGTGGAGATTGTTTTCTGCTGGCGCCGGGCAGCACATACACGTTGCGGGACAACCCAAGCACCCGCGCGCAGAGCTTTTGTCAGGCCGCACCCAAAAACGGCAGTAACGTAATCCACTACGGTGGCGGCGGCGTCCCGACCACCATAATCTCGGGATGGTTCAGGTTTGGCCAGATGAGCGCCAAGCCCCTAAAGCGCTTGCTTCCGGAGTTGATACTGATCAAGGCGGATCAGGCCCAAACCCTGGCACTCCACGCGACTTTGCAGTTGCTCGCATCGGAGATGGCAGAGCCAGCACCTGGCTCGGAGGTTATGGTGAACCGGCTGGCGGATATTTTGTTCATCCAGTGCGTCCGCGCCCACATCGCATCAAGCTCGGAATCCTGTAAAACCGGATGGCTTCGCGCAATCTTCGATCCAAAAATTGGAGCGGCGCTCAAAGCAATGCACGAGCGAGTCGAGAATCCCTGGACGGTGGAATCACTGGCCGCGGCAGCAGGTATGTCTCGTTCAGCCTTTGCCTTGAGGTTTAAAGAACTGCTTGGGGAAACGCCACTCGCGTATCTGACGAACTGGCGGATGTACAAAGCGACTGGATTGATGCAGGAAGATGATAAGAAGCTGTTCGAAGTAGCAAAGTCAGTCGGCTACGATTCTGACGCTGCGTTTAGCAAGGCTTTCAAACGAGTCTTGGGTGTGGCACCTAGAGAATATCGACGAAGTGTCATGGAGGCGACTTGAAGTTGAGATGCCGGAACGACATTTCGTATCTTGGTGTATTGTCCGTTATCTGAACAAAACTTCGGAAGGCGAGTTGCGGCATAGGTTTTTTTGAGACAGTTTGATTGTGCACACTCTGCGGCAAAATGCGTCCGAGCGACGAAGTGTGTACGAACGATGTGCTCACGAGCATCTGCCTGGCGAGCAGGCGCTCTGCTCTTAGGTATTGAAAGAAGAGGAGCTGATCCGTGGAGTGAGGGAAAGTGATGTCGAATACAAGTACGCCGTTTTTATTTCAGCGGTGAGGACACCCCTGGGCAGCAACAATGCCGGCGCATTTCCTTCTTTAAGTTCCGTACGCACGCGCTATGTGCTGCCTTCTGGTTTCCGGTTTCTTAAGGGAGATAACCCAGCAGATCCACTCATTGCGCGCGAACTGGTGCAGGCTGCAGTCGGAAAACATGCCCTAGGCAGATCGACGAACACTGGTCGACTTCGGAACCGATCGTTCGATCAAAGACTGCGAAGGGCTGTCATAAAGTTTTCGATCTTGCGGTTCGATGATGCTTTGCCGGACTTGAGGTTGTGCTCGATACATAGTCCGGAGAAGAAAGAGAGCACCATCTCCGCAATCGCAGAAGGAGCCATCCTGGGCTTTTCGGCCTCGATATTCATCGCGAGAAGGCGCTGCAACATCGCCCGATTCTCCGTCACGACCGCATAAGCCTCATCCGGAAGGATAGCGAACTCCCGCATGGAGTTGACGGAAAAGCACCCCTGCTGTTCCCCTTTGTTGAGAGGACCATTCTTAAGAAAAGCCTCGACGTTGTTCCAGCCGAGAGGCTCCTTAGTAAGAAGCCCCCTCTTCCCCTGGCTCTCAAGGTAGTGCCGAAGGCAGGCCACAAAAAGATCTTCCTTGTCTCGGAACTCGGTGTACAGCCCTGACTTGTTCACGCCTGTGGCTCGTTCCAGTTCCTGGAGGCTCGTGTCTGCAAACCCGTGCTTCCAGAAGACGGGCATTGCTTTCTCCAGCACTTCCTCTCGACCAAAACTCTTGGGGCGCCCCATAGACACATTGTCCGATAACGAACCAAATAGTTCAATATCCCTGTATCCTTTGCTGCGCCTCCGTCATCCTATTGAACTGAGCGGTTCAAAAAGATTGACGGGGCCTGAACAAGGTCGCAGCCAGTCCAATTAGTCGAGCGGTGAACCGTTTACTGGGTCACTTTGTAGCCGGCTCAGCGATTGAGGAGTTCATGAGATGTCGACTCAGCCACTGTTCACACCATATCGGATGGGGGACCTCAATCTTCCCAACCGCATCGTCATGGCCCCTCTCACCCGGATGCGTGCGCAATCGCACGATCATGTGCCCACAGCTGTGCAGGCGGACTATTACGCGCAGCGTGCTTCGGCCGGAATGATCATCGGCGAGGCCACGGCGATTAGCCCGGAAGGATTCGGCTGGGCCGATACGCCCGGCCTGTGGACGGAAGAACAAGTCCGCGGATGGCGACGCGTCACGGATGCCGTCCATAAAGCCGGCGGCCGCATGATCGCACAACTGTGGCACACGGGAGCAATCTCCCATCCTGAACTACTAGGCGGCGCGCAACCCGTATCCGCATCGAACGTCGATCCGGGCCAGCTATCGTTCACGCGGACGGGACGGAAGCCAACGGTAACACCACGGCCTCTGACAAAGTACGAAATTAACGTCACAATCGCGGACTTCGCGCGAGCTGCGCGAAACGCGATGGAAGCCGGCTTCGATGGCGTCCAGATCCTCGCCAACTATCTCTATTTGATCTCGCAGTTTCTGAACGCCACGACCAACCTGCGCAAGGACGAATACGGCGGGAGCCTGGAGAATCGTTCGCGTTTTCTCTTCGAGGTAGTCGAGTCGGTCCTAGGTGAGGTCGATGCACTACGGGTTGGAGTCAAGATCAGCCCGATGCACGAAGGCGGTGCATTTCAGGCGAACGAAGAGACCCTGTCCATCACCGAATACGCAATTCAGAAGCTGAGCACCTACAACCTTTCGCACTTGTTGCTCATGGGCAATACCACCGACTTCTCCAGTACCCCGCTCGAGAAGTTGGCCGGGGATGGCATGTTCCAGCATTTCCGTCCTCTCTTCGACGGCACTCTCATCGCAAACGTGAAGATGGACCGTGATCGCGGCAATCGCCTTATAGCGGAAGGGTTGGCAGATCTCGTGGCGTTCGGCCGTCCTTATATCGCAAATCCTGACCTGGTACAGAGGTTGGCAGAGAATGCGCCCCTTGCCGAAGTGGATTGGGAAACCGTCTACGCCTCGGGGCCACACGGCTATTCCGATTACCCAACCTACCAACCATCGAAAGATCTCACCCCACACAGATAGGAGGAATCATGAATCTCACTGGAAACACCATCTTCATTACCGGCGGCGGATCGGGTATTGGCCGTGCGCTGGCCGAGGAGTTGCACAAGCGTGGAAACAAAGTGATCATCTCGGGCAGACGCAAGAGCCATTTGGACTCCGTAACGAAGGCCAATCCGGGCATCGAGGCCATCGAACTCGACATCGCAGACCCGGATAGTATCGAAGCGGTGGCGAAGAAGTTGATTGCAGAACATCCGGATCTGAATGTTCTCATCAATAACGCTGGAATTATGGAACCGGATCAGGCGGCGGGTGTCATCGATGACAAACTGCTCGTGTCGACTGTCACCACCAATCTTCTGGGCCCCATTCGGTTGACATCCGCCCTAGTGGATCACCTTAAGAGCCGTCATGGTGTGATTCTCTACAACACTTCGGCCCTTGCCTTTGTGCCATTAGCAGTGACGGCTATCTATTCTGCCACCAAAGCTGCACTCCACTCCTATGTGTTATCCCAACGCTTCTTGCTTCGCGACAGCGGTGTTCAAGTGCTCGAGGTGGCGCCACCGTGGGTGCGCACGCCGCTCATGAATAGCCAGGACGCCGAGCAGGCAATGCCTCTCGACCGGTTTATCGCCGAAACGTTAGACGTCCTTGGCACAGATGCGAACGAGATCCTCGTTGAAGCGGCAAAACCCCTGCGAGCCAACCCTGGCCCGGGCGAGCATGCTTTGGTGAACGGGTTCAACCAGCAAATGCTGAAGCTATTCGGTCCGAGCCAAAGGTAACGGTGGCCGAGCCGCGTCTCATTCTTAGGCCGACTTAGAGCAAGGGAGAACGAGGAAAACAATGAGTGATTCAAATGCGGAGAAGAATAAGGCGCTTGTCCTGGAAGCATTCGATACGTTATTCAACCAGCGCGACTACGCTGCGGCCGAGAAGTTTTGGTCGCAACGTTACGTCCAACACAGCGCTCATATCGCGCCGGGGCGCGAAGGCTTGTTCGATCTCATCAAAAGCCTTCCGCCAACGCTCAAGTACGAGCCAGGAACGATCGTGGCCGAAGGAGATTTCGTGATCGTGCACGGACGGTTCTCGAATTTTGGGCTTCCCGTGAACTGGATTGCAGCGGACATCGTTCGAATGAAGGATGGGATTCTCGTCGAGCATTGGGATGTGATTCAGGATGAAGCCACAGAAGAGCAATCGAAAAGTGGCGCTCCAATGTTCGGAAAGACTTTCCCAAACTACAAATGAAAGGGATTTTATAGGAGACTGACCCATGGGAAACGACGGTTCTTACGTAGCTCTCGCGCTGAAGGTATGGAAAGCCCAAATCGATCGGGCGGACAAGCTTTTTGGAGGCCTCTCGTCCGAAGGGGTTCTGCGGGAAGTAGCGCCTGGCAAGAACAGGCTACTTTACTTGTGGGGACATCTCACAGCCATACATGACGCGATGCTGCCGCTGTTGGGGCTGAGTGAACGACTTCATCCCGAGTTTGATGTCGCCTTCATTTCAAATCCAGACAGGTCGCGAGTCGACGTTCCTTCGCACGAACGGGTGCGCCAAGCATGGAACAGCGTCAACGGTGAACTGTGGAGAGGTTTTGAAGGAATGTCGTGGTCTGACTGGCTGCAGCGACACTCTACCGTGTCCCCAGAAGATTTCGCAAAAGATACTTCGCGCAATCGCTTCGCTATCCTGCTGAGTCGCACGAACCATCTGTCCTATCACCTCGGCCAGGCAGTCCTCGGACGCAAGTGATCGACCATGAAGCATCGGAACTCGCGTGTTCAGAGTTCAGCAACAATGGAGAAAGACAATGTTCAAAAAGCTTGAGGGCAAGACCGCGGTCATCACAGGCGGGACTGAAGGGATTGGGTTGGCTACGGCAAAACTATTCGCCAACGAAGGTGCGTATGTCTTCATCACGGGCCGCCGCCAGAAGGAACTCGACGAGGCCGTGAAGGCAATCGGCGTCAACGTTTTTGGAATTCAGGGTGACGTTGCCCAAATGGCTGACCTTGACCGTCTTTACGAGACCGTCTCTAAAGTGAAGGGGCAAATCGACATTGTTTTCGCCAACGCCGGCTTTGGCGAATTCGTTCCCTTTGGGGCCGTCACCGAAGAGCATTTCGACAAATTATTCAACATCAATGTAAGGGGAACGCTCTTTACCGTGCAAAAGGCCTTACCGCTCCTGAAGGATGGTGGCTCCATTATTCTCAATGGCTCTGTCGCGAGCGTGAAGGGTACCGCCGCCTTCGGTGTCTACGCTGCGAGTAAGGCTGCCATTCGTTCTTTCGTGCGAACCTGGACCACAGATTTGAAGGACCGTCGTATTCGCTCAAACGTCGTTAGTCCCGGTCCCATCAATACGCCCCTAGCGAATCGGCAATCTGCAGACGTCATTGCGCGCATTGTGTCCACGATCCCGATGGGTCGCATGGGGGAACCAGAAGAAGTTGCTAAGGTGGCGCTGTTTCTGGCGTCGGACGACTCTAGTTTCGTCACGGGTATCGAACTGTTCGTTGACGGCGGCAGAGCCCAGATCTAACCGGAGGCCCGAGCGACGATATTGCCGTCCAAGCTCACTAAGGGTTCACTCTCTAGGATTTCTGATGGAACCCGACTGGAGTGAACCCCTAGACTGAGACAGTTTTTTCGTGCACACCTTGGGGTTTCCAATTACTTCTGGTTAGCCCGGCGGTCTCAATGGGTCGTCGCAACAGTAGAAGGAAATCCCAAGTCCATTAATTCCAGAGCCTAAGAATCATCCGCGAGCACAAAAGCAAAGAAAAGGCATCCTGTTTAGGTAAAAGCGAACTGCAACCCCAAAGTATCGGTCCGCTTGAACATATTGCCAGATCAAACGACCGGATGGGTGTTGCATTGACCGTCTGAACCGGCACCGTCAATCAGGAGTACTCGCGATCACTTCCTACAAGCCGACTTCTCGTTACGTATCTTGATCGCGACATAGAGTTCGTCGGTTCAAATTAAGCCTCCGCGATTCACTACCCGTCCGTTATTAGGCCTGGGCCTTCGCGCTTGCGGGCTTGTTCGCAACCGCTGTACCAAACATGTCCGCCAGCGTCTTCCGCGCAAGAGAAGCGGGGACGAGGGCGTTCAATATGCGGTTGAGCCGGCCTGGAACGATCCTGGATCGGTTTTTGACCAGACCGCTGAGGCCCTCAGATACGCACTGCTCGACGCTCATCGGTTTCATCGGCATAGTCTTCGGATCGAGGGCGAACTTTTCGAGCACCGCTGTGTTCGTAACCCCGGCTGCCAGTACAGTGACGTAGACACCTCGAGGTTTGAACTCATAGTGAAGCGCCTCGCCAAGGCTGTGTACATACGCCTTCGCGCCTCCGTCATTCGCCATACACGGAATGCCGTTTTCCGCACCCATTGCCCCCACGAGGATCAAGCCGCCCCGCCTCCGCTCGGCGAGCTTCCCGCCGAAGTAATGGGCGATGTCTAAATGCGACATGGTGTTGAGTCGCAAGGTCTCCTCGAGCAGCTGTCGATCGAGCTTCAAGAACTCGCCGGGATTTCCGGTGCCGGCATTGGAGACGACAAGACCGATGTCGAGATCGTCAGTGGCGGAGGCGAGTTGCCTGATGAAATCCTCCTGGGAAACATCAAGCACAACGACTCGGTGCTCCACACCGTATCGTTTGCTAAATGCAACGCCTACTTCCTTAAGCAAGTCCACCCGCCGCGCCACGAGGACAATATTGATGCCTGAAGCTGCGATTTGCTGCGCAAATTCCTTACCTATTCCGGACGACGCACCCGTGACGAGTGCCCAGGGGCCGAACCTTTTTTTATCGAGCACGACTGTCACCTCTTCGCTCCGTTCTGTCTGCTTCGGGTTTGTTGTGTCATAGATTATTCGGTCGAATTAATTCTGCGTTCTGAGCATACGGTCAACCGATCGGCTCATTTGTTTCAAAATAAATCCAGGCGCCAAGCGATTCATCATTTTGAGCTGATTCGCCTGACCTGGACGAATTTCAAATCGATCGGTTTGCATTCCTTTGACGGCCACTTTAACCATGTCTTCCGCCTTCATGATAGAAGCGCCTTTCATGTCTTCAGCATTAAAGTCATCCAAGAGTTCCGTTTGTGTCGCAGGCGGTGCTAGGTCAAATACCTTCACTTTGGTGTTTTTCAGTTGCACACGAAGAGACTCGGTGAACGAATGCAGACCGGCCTTGGTGGCGCAATAAACCGGTGAAATGGGCAATGGAACAAATGCCAATCCCGATGAAACGTTCATGATTGCCGCCTCTGATTTTGTTTTCAAATGCGGCAAGAATTGTTTCACCATGCGAATCGGCCCGCTCAAATTGAT
>Ga0307374_10004208_pt1 | contig 24060 bp, 25 predicted proteins | sample OX3MG_FD_202532 | JGI IMG/M metagenome (GOLD analysis project Ga0307374, IMG submission 202532) | Soil microbial communities from Risofladan, Vaasa, Finland - OX-3 | ecosystem: Environmental > Terrestrial > Soil > Coastal area > Acid sulfate soil | place: Finland: Risofladan, Vaasa | collected... | reverse complement strand
ACCTTGACACCATCGGCAACCGCCTGGTGGCGGCGATGCCCAGTCCGTACCCCGAGTTCCAGTTCCTCCCCATCCGCAACTCGGAGATCAATGCCTTCGCCATGCCGGGTGGGTTCGTCGGCGTGAACAGCGGGCTGATCATGGCGACCGACAACGAATCCGAGCTCGCCGCGGTGCTGGCGCACGAGATCACGCACGTCACGCAGAACCACATTGCGCGCATGCTGACCGCTCAGCAGCGGCTGCAGCTGCCGACGATGCTCGCGCTCGCCGCCGCAATCATCGCCGGGCGCTCGCGGCCCGACCTGGCAGTCGGCGCCGCAGCTGCGGCGCAGGGCGGGGTGGTCCAGTCGCAGCTCGCCTATTCGCGCGAATTCGAGCGCGAAGCCGACCGCATCGGTTTCGAGCGCTTGGTAAAGGCAGGATTCGATCCGCGTGCCATGGGGCAGTTCTTCGAGAAATTGCAGAGCTACACGCGGCTGTCGCAGGACGGCAGCATTCCGGCGTGGCTGCAGGACCACCCGCTGACTCCCGAGCGCATCGCCGACGCCGAGAACCGGGCCGCGGACTACCCCTATCGCCAGCACGTCGACAGTGTCGAGTACGGTCTGGTACGCACCAAGCTGCGCGCGGAGGAGCACGACCCGCGGGACGCGGTATCGCGCTTTTCGAGCGCGTTGAGCGACGGCCGCTATGCGAACGAGGCCGATGCGCGCTACGGCCTGGTCGTCGCGTTGTTGCGCGCCGATCAGCCGCGGCAGGCCGAGGCGGCGCTGGCGAAGCTGCGGGTGACCGGCGTGGCGAGCCCGATGATCGAGACCCTGGCGGCGCGGGTCGCACAAGCCCGTAGCGATCGCGGCGGCGCGCTCGAGCTTCTGAAGCGTGCGCACGCGAACTACCCCTACAGCCGGATCCTGTTCTACGCCTATGCCGGCGCGCTCGAGGACGGCGGACAGAACGCTCAGGCACTCAAAGTGGCGGGCGCCGGGCTGCAGCTCTACCCGCACGACGCGCGGCTGTACGGATTGAAGGCCAAGGCCTACGCCGCGCTCGGCAAGGGCCTGCTGCAGCACCAGGCCCAGGCGGAGGTGTATTACCTCGAAGGCAGCCTGCCCGCGGCGATCGAGCAGCTGCAGCTGGCACGCGCGGCCGGAGACGGAAGCTTCTACGATCTGTCGATGATCGACGCGCGCCTGCGCGACCTGCGGGCCGAGCGCAAGGAGGAGCAGAAGGACGACAAGCAGTAGCTCACCACGGCCGGGGCTTACCCGCGGGCCTCAGTGCTGCGTGGGCTCGTAGTAGGCGTCGTACAGCAGGTCGAAGGTTTTCTCTGCTTCACGCAACAGCTCGTCTTCTGACGTTGCGCGCCGCGCTGCGCCCTGCAGCAGCGTTTGCACCCCGGCCGCTTCCGGCACCGGCGCGCCTTGGACCTCGAGAAAGTGGACGATCGCGCCGATTCGCGCCAGCGCCTGGTTTCTGGCCAGATCGAGCTGCATCAGCATCTCCTCGAAGGTGACGCGCGAGTCGTTGTTGGCGAAGCGCGCGCCGGCGAATGCGAAGCCGAGCGCGCCCGGCGGACACGGCTCGCCCTTGTCGAGCCAGATCAGCGTGGCCTCCGGGTCGATGAAGCGCCGGATCAGCCAGCCACAGGCGAGCCGGTCGGCCCACAGCGGGCGGCGCGTCGCCCAGGTGCGCCGCAGCAGCCGCTCGACCGGCCTGGGCGCGTTGGCGACCGGGTACAAGAGCGTGGCGACCCCTGCTTGCGCCTCGGCAAGCGCGGTCTCAGCCTTTGCGCGCGCGGTATTCGGAAAGAAATCCAGCGCCGCGATGGCCTCGTACTCGCGGCGTTGCTTGTGCAGCACGCGAGACAGCGCGCTCGGATCGGAAATGCCGTAGGCCAGCCTGAGGCTCTCGATGACCTTGATCAGCTCCTCGTAGCGTGCCGAGCGGTCGAACAGCGCGCGCAGCGCCTGGTTCTGCGCAGAGTTGAGGCCGGTCGTGCGGAAGACGTGCGCGCTGCCGTCATTTTTCGCCACGTACTCGACCAGATGCGCCATCGCGAGGCGCTTGTCGTCGCTGTCGGGAAGGATATACACGCCCTCGCGCAGCATGGCCACGCCGAGCGCCTCCAGGGTGCGCAGGATCAGCATGCGCGCGGCCGGGTCCTCGGTGGGAAGGCTGGCCACTACGAGGAGCCAGTTTTCCGGCGTCGCATGCGCGGGCTTTTTCTCTGCGGGACACGGCTGTTTCATCGGATGGCGCCCCGCATGGACGTATGCGTCATTCCGCGGTAGGCCGCGGCGCGGTGCAACGCAGGGCGGGCGCCCGCTCGCGCCCGAGTGGTCCTTTCTACCGGCCGGCGCGCGCCCGATACCGAGATAATCTCATGAATCAGTGCCGCTGATCGATGAATCAAATTTCTCATCTTGTGGGGCCGCCATGGCCTTCGGAACAATGCGCGCAGAGACTACAGCGTGTACGCCGCGCGGTGTGAAGACCGCCGGCGCGCATTGTCGCACCCGCAACGAATAACCCGACTAGAGTCCATTATGCCCGGATTGGTACGGCCCCACGGCGGCGGCCCCCTTCGGCCGCTCGCGCTCGACGGCGAGGCGCTCGCCGCCGAGCGCGAGCGCGCTAAATCGCTACCCCAGCTTCGCGTCACGTCGCGCGAGAAGGGCGACCTGATCATGCTGGGGATCGGCGGCTTTACGCCGCTCGACGGTTTCATGACCCGGGCCGACTGGGAAGGCGTCTGTGACGGCTACCGTACGGCGAGCGGGCTGTTCTGGCCGATCCCGGTCACGCTGTCGGCCCACGAGGCCTCCGTCAGCGGTGTCGGCACGGGCAGCGATGTCGCGCTGGTCGATCCGGATTCGGGCGATGTCCTCGCGACCATGCGGGTGACCGAGAAATATCGCATCGACAAGGCGCACGAGTGCATGTCGGTGTTCCGCACCACCGATCTCGAGCACCCGGGTGTGAAGATGGTGATGGCGCAGGGCGACGTGAACCTCGCCGGCCCGGTCACGGTCCTCAGCGACGGTGGCTTCAGGGAAAAGTACGGCGCGCTGTTCATGACACCCGCGCAGACACGTGCCGAGTTCGAACGCCTGGGCTGGTCCAAGGTGGCGGCGTTCCAGACCCGCAATCCGATGCACCGCTCGCACGAGTATCTGGCGAAGGTGGCGATCGAGGTCTGCGACGGCGTTCTGGTGCATTCGCTGCTCGGCAACCTCAAGCCCGGCGACATCCCGGCCGACGTGCGCACGCACGCGATCGCCCGGCTGATCGAGCGCTACTTCACGAAAAATACCGTGGTGCAGGCGGGCTATCCGCTCGATATGCGCTACGCCGGCCCGCGTGAGGCGTTGCTGCATGCGCTGTTTCGCCAGAACTACGGCTGTTCGCACCAAATCGTTGGCCGCGACCATGCCGGTGTGGGCAGCTATTACGGGCCGTTCGACGCGCACCGAATTTTCGACGAGATTCCGAAGGACGCCCTCGAGACGCAGCCGCTCAAGATCGACTGGACGTTCTGGTGCTACCAGTGCGGCGGAATGGCTTCGGCGCGGACCTGTCCGCACGACGATGCCGATCGCCTGCTGGTGTCCGGCACCAAGCTGCGCAAGTGGCTGTCCGAGGGTAGCCCGGTGCCGCCGGAGTTCTCACGCCCCGAGGTGCTGGAGATCCTGCGCGCGTACTATGCCTCGCTCGAGGCGGGCGAGAAGGTGGAGGTCAAACTGGTGGGCCACTCGGCCCGCTGAAGGTCCGCGGCGCCTGCGCGCTGCGGGCGGCTGCCAGATGGCGCGCAAGCACAAGCACAAGCGCTACGCCTACAAGGCGTGACCGCCGAAGCGCACATGAAGCACATCCAGTTCGGCGAGGAGACCCGTTATCCGGGCTTCGATTGCCGGATGGACCACAACTACCTCGACGACCAGAACTGGAAGTGCTCCGTCAACTCCCGCTATGACCGCAACTCGAAGACGTGGGAGCTGAAGAAGGTGTCGTAGGTGCGGTTGCTCAAGTAACGTCGCATCCGGAGGTGCTGGTGCGCGCCGGACTCGAAACCCCGCCCGGGGGACCGTGCGGGGCTTTTTGGGGGCGCGAGTCCTCGCCCGCGGATTATCATTCCGCTGGCGGAGTGCGAAAACGATGAACGGCGAGTCGATCCGGGTGGCGGTCGTAGGCGCGGGCGCGGTGGGCTGCTACTACGGCGGCATGCTGGCGCGCGCCGGGAACGACGTGATGCTGATCGGCAGGCGGGCTCACGTCGACGCCATCGGCCGAGCGGGCCTGCATTTCGAGGGCCTCAAGTTCGATGAGCACATCGCGGTGCGCGCGAGTACCGAACCCGAGGCGGTGCGCGGCGCGCGCCTGGTGCTGTTCTGCGTCAAGTCGACCGACACGGAGTTGGCGGCGGAGCAGATCGCGCCGTGGCTGGAAGCGGGCAGCATCGTGGTCAACCTGCAGAACGGCGTCGATAACACCGAGCGCATCCGGGCGCGCATTTCCGGGCAAGTAATCCCGGCGGTGGTCTACGTGGCGACCGAGATGGCGGCCCCCGGACATCTCAGGCATCACGGCCGCGGCGACCTGGTGATCGGCGCCCTCGAGCGGCCGGCAGCGCCCGAGCTCGCCGCGGCGCTGGAGGTCGTGCGGCAATCGTTCGCGCGGGCCGGCGTCCCGGTGGTGGTTTCGGACAACGTGGCGGGCGAGCTGTGGGCCAAGCTGGTGGTGAACTGCGCGTACAACGCGATTTCCGCGATTGCGCAGCTCCCCTATGGCCGGATGATCGGCGGCATCGGTGTGCGCGAGGTGATGCGCGACGCCGTCGAGGAGACACTCGCGGTCGCGGCCGCGTGCGGCGTGCGCTTGGCGCCCGACCAACTGGCGGGCGTATACCGCATCGCCGAGGCCATGCCCGGACAGTACTCGTCGACGGCGCAGGACCTGAATCGCGGGCGGCCGACCGAGATCGATCACCTGAACGGCTATGTGGTGCGCCAGGGCGACGCGCGCGGCGTTCCGGTGCCGGTGAATCGGGTCCTCCATTCGCTGGTCAAGCTGATCGAGTCAAAGCGCTGAGCGTCGATGCGCTATACGAACCTGGACGGTAGTTCGCGCGTGTCGAGCCTGGTGCGGATTCTGAAATGGAAGAGCGGGTTGCACTACGAGAAGCGGCCGGCCTCGCCGATGACCGGTGTTCCGGTGCCGACCGTGCCGAACGACGGCCGCGCGTTGCGCGGGGCGGCCGAGGATGCGCTTACCTGGGTCGGCCACGCCACTTTCCTGGTACAGCTCGGCGGTCGAAGCGCGCTCATCGACCCGGTGATGTCGGAGTCCATCGCCGCCGGCTTGGTGCGTCGCAACGTCGCGCCGGGGCTCTCCTGGGCTGCGTTGCCCAGGATCGACGTCGTGCTGGTCACGCACAACCACCGCGACCACATGGACGCCCCGACCCTGAAAACGCTCGGCCCGGATCCGGTCTACGTCGTGCCGCAGGGGCTGGGACGCTGGTTCGAGCGCGCAGGCCTGCGCCGCGTGATCGAGATGGCGTGGTGGCAGCGCGAGGAGGTCGAGGGCCTCGGCATCACCTTCGTGCCCGCCGAGCACTGGAGCCGACGCGGGCTGCTCGACATCAACGCGTCGTGGTGGGGCGGTTACGTCATCGAGCGCGCAGGGCTGCGCGTCTACCACTCCGGCGACACCGCGTGGTTCGACGGCTTCGCGCTGATCGGCGAGCGCTGCGGCGCGATACAGGCCGCGATGCTGCCGATCGGCGCCTACGCGCCGCGCTGGTTCATGCGCCGGCAGCACATGGACCCGGCCGACGCGGTACGCGCGTTCCGCGCGCTCGGCGCAGAGCGCTTCGTCGCCATGCACTGGGGCACGTTCAAGCTGACCGACGAGGACCTGCGTGAGCCGCCGTTGCTTCTCGGGCAAGCCTGGCAGTGCGCGAACCTGACCGGCGAGAGGCTCGCGGTTCCCGCCATCGGCGAGACGGTGACCTTGTAGCGAACGCGGCCCGCGCGAGGCCACACGGCCTGTCGTCGCGCGAGGGACCCGAGTAGGATTCCCGGGTTTCCTTCTTTTCCGGCTTCAATAATCCCGACGATGTCACGGTAAAACGAGTTCCGGCCTGAGATGCTGGCCCCCGACGCTGGTCGCGCCGATTCAACTATTGGGCAAGGACACGCTGCGCTTTCGCTGCCGCACCCCGTACCCCCGATGACGCGGCGGCGAGAGGCGCCTGACCCCGCACCCCCTATGCCCTTGGGGCCGCGGGCGGGCGCGGCAGAACCAGCTCGGCGATCAGGCCCCGGCCCTCGGGGGCGTTGCGCAGCGTGATCTCGCCTCCGTGCCAGCGCGCGATGTTGCGCGCGATGCTCAAACCGAGTCCCACGCCGCCGCTGCCGCGGTTGCGCGAGGACTCGAGCCGAAAGAACGGCTCGAACACGCGTTCGAGCTCTTCCTGCGGGATGCCGGGGCCTCGGTCGCGCACGGCGATGCGCAGCGTGCAGTCGTCGTCATCGATCGTTACCTCGGCGCGCTCGCCGTAGCGCAGTGCATTCTCGAGCAGGTTGTTTAGGCAGCGCCGCAGCGCCTGCGGCTGCGCGCTGTACGGGGAGCGCGGCGTGCCCTGCAGGTGGGCTTCATAGCCGCTCTCGCGCCAGTCCTCGCACAGGCTCTCGATCAGCGCGCGCACGTCGACCGGCTGCCGCTGGGGCTCCTCCCCCACACTGCGAAAAAACTCCAGCGTCGAGCCGACCATCGCTTCCATCTCGTCTAGGTCGCGCACGAACTTGGCGCGCGTTCCGTGGTCGGCCAGCATCTCGGCGCGCAGGCGCATGCGTGTGATCGGGGTCTTCAGGTCGTGCGAGATCGCGCCGAGCATGCGCGCGCGCTCGAGCAGGTAGCCACGGATCTGGGACTGCATGCGGTTGAATGCATCGATCACGCTGCGCACTTCGCGCGGGCCCGTGATCTTCAGCGGCGGTCCCTCCGGGTCGGCGCCGAGCGCATCGGCGGCCTGCGCCAGACGTGCCAGCGGGCGCGTCATCATGCGTACCACCAGCGCCGACAGCGCGAAGAAGATGAGCAGCGTCAGGAGCAATCGCGGCACCTGCGTCTCGAGGCGCCTGAGCGGCTCCTGCGGGACGCGCGCGTAGAACACCGCGGTGCCGCCGTCCTGCAGGCCGACCTGCGTCACCAGCGTGAAGGTGTCGGGCAGCAGAAAGTAGAAATGCCGGGCGATCCACTGCCCGAGCGGGGTGGTCGCTTCGGTGTCGCCCCGTGAGGGCCGCATGGCCCTCAGTCGCGTCGTGATCTCGACCGCGGTGTGCCAGGGTGCGCCGAGATCGCGCTGCACCGTCGCGGCGAACGCGCGCTCGTAGGCGTCGAGCTCCTCCGGGCCCTGGGGGACCACGATCGGCCTGGAGCTCAGCACGATACGCAGGTCGCGGCTGTTGAGCTCCTCCAGCACCCCTGCGCGTTCGGCGGCTGGCACGCGGTTGAGCACCTTGGCCGCCTCGGCGATGCGCATCGCGATCTGCTGCGAGCCGACGCGATACACCGCGCTGCCGCGGTCGAGCACGTTGCTCGTTACGGCCGCGAGCTGCGCGAGCACAAGCCCGGCGCCGAGCACCACCAGCGTGCGCCCGAACAGCGAGCCGGGCACCAGACGCATCAGTCGAGGCGCTCGACGGCCGCCGCCAGCACGTAGCCGCCGTTGCGTACCGTCTTGATGATGCGCGGCTCGCGGGCGTCGTCCCGCAGCCGCTGGCGCAGGCGGCTCACCTGGACGTCGATGCTGCGGTCGAACGGCGTCGCCTCGCGCCCGAGCGTCAGGTCCATGAGCTGGTTACGATCGAGCACCCGGTTGGGATGCTCGAGCAGGACCGACAGGAGGCGGAACTCGGTTCCGCTCAAAGACACGATGACTCCGTCGGGCGCCACCAGATGGCGCGCGGCGAGGTCCAGAACCCAGCCGGCGAAGCGAAGGCGCTGCGCCCCGGTGGTCGCGCGCGGCAGCGCGCGCGCGCGGCGCAGGATGCCCTTCATGCGCGCCAGCAACTCGCGCGGGTTGAACGGTTTCGAGAGGTAATCGTCCGCGCCCATTTCGATGCCGATGATGCGTTCGAGCTCCTCGCCGCGCGCGGTGAGCATGATCACCGGGGTCTCTGACTTGGCGCGCAGGTCACGGCACAGCGCGAGACCGTCCTCGCCGGGCAGCATCACGTCGAGCACCACGATGTCGGGGCGGCTGTTCTCGAGCGCCTGACGCATCTCGCGCCCGTCGCGCGCGAGCGACACGCGGTAGCCGTTCTGCCCCAGGTACTCGGCCAGCAGGTTCCGGATCTCGGCGTCGTCGTCGACGACCAGCACGTGGTCTTGGGGGTCCATGGCGCCTCTATATAGCACCCGGCCGCAACCCACGCCACGCAGTCGTGTAACGGCATGTTGCGGGCATGCGCCGCGACACATGGCGCAACGCTTCCGGCGGCGAATGATACGAAGAGCGAGCAATCGGCAATGCCGCGCTTACAGCCGGGGCGTTCAATGTACCCGAGGCGCAGCGTACGTGCGGCGTCGCAACCGAGTCGACCCCTTTACCAGGAGTGCAGAGATGAAACTTCGATTGATCATGGCCGCGCTGGTCGCGGTCGGCCTCGCCGCCTGTGGTGCAGACAACGACAACGCGCCCGAGAGCAAGGCGCCCGATGGCGCCATGAGCGCCGCCCCGGCGCAGCCGGCCCAGCCCGCAGAGGCACCCGCCGCGCCGCAGCCGGCCCAGGCCGACGAGCCCGCGCAAACCGGGGCGCAGCCAACCCAAGCCGACGCGCAGCCCGCGGCCGCACCCACCGCCGAGGAAGAGAAGAAGGACGGCGAGCCCGCGCAGACCGCCGACGAGCCGAAGTCCGACGACGAGAAGAAGTCCGACTGAGCAAACGGCGCTCGCCGTCATTTTCCCGCAGTTGAACCACAAACCTGAAAGGAAACGACATGAAAGCCACACTTAGCGCACTGTTTGCCGGATTGTTCATGATCTCGGCCGCCTCGGCGTTCGCCGCGACGACGGCCAATGATCTGCAGCGCAACATCGTGGTCGCCGAGGACACCACCGCCCAGCCGGCTGACCAGAGCCAGGGCAGCGACCAGGGTTCGAGCAGCGACCAGGGCTCGACCAGCGATCAGAAATCCGACTGAACGCACGCCGCGTGGGGCGGATGTCTGCTCCGCGTTCGGCAACGACGGAAAAACGGGGGCCGCAAGCCCCCGTTTGCTTTTTGGCAGGATGCCGCCTGGGCTACCATGCGCGCGGAGGCAGCTCGCTCGGCAAAGGCGAGGCGGTGAGCGATGCGCTGGATTCCCTTCCGCTGCCCGCACCAAGGCAGCGATATTGCGCAACAGGCACTCGCGGGCGGCGGCCAGCGCCGCGCCGGGCAAGGGGGGAGGTCTCCGGCCTCGCGAGCGGCGCCGTGCGTCGAAGGCGACGTGTTATGCGCCAAGTGGTAGCGGGGCGCGTATTGCCTTGGACCCGGCAACAGGTCGGCCCGCCATTATTGCGTCAGTCGATGATGTGTTAGACGGGCGCCTTCTCCAGCGTCCACTCGCCGCTTCGGAGCGCCTACGGCCGCTTTGGCGTCTCGTATTTGGCTTCCTTCTGGAACGGTTCCCAGACGGTTTCGTAACCGACAAACCCCTTTTCGTTTGGCTCCATCTGACGCGTTGTCAAAAAACGCGCGTGGCCGTCAGGAATCTTGGTGGTGGTGGGTTTCTTCTCTTCGCTCATAAGTCACCTTTTTTGCCGTGAAGTCAGGATTGCAGGTGCAAATCACTAAAGCCGAAATTTTTCCGATGCCATTCAATAGCGCTACTCAAACAGGTCTCATGAGCGACGGGTCGATATCCGCGCCCGGAATGATCGCCCGGCCCGCTCTTGTCTCTTCATCCGTTGCGTCGCGCACAGTCAATATCTCGAGAGTGAAGACGACCTCCCTGCCGCAAAGCGGATTGTTGCCATCGACAGTCAGCGTCTTGTCGTCGATCCGCGTCACGATAAAGCTGCGGGTCTGCCCCTTGTCGTTCTCCATGAGTATGGAGGTGCCGATTTGCCGAAATTCCTCTGGAACGTTCTCGATGTGATCGGTAAAAATCAGCGACTCGTCTCTGGGGCCGAAGATCTGATTGCCGTCGATCGGCACCTCGATGACGTCGCCGACGGACCTGCCCTCGAGTTCCTTGTGGACGAAAGGCGCCAAGATCTCATTGTGTCCGTGAACATAGCCCAACGGGAATTCGACCCTCGTGAGAACATGCCCCGACTTCTTGTCGGTCACTTTGTAGGTGAGTTCGACAAACTTGCCGTCTCGTATGGTTTTACTCATGTCGAATCCGAACGAAGCGCTCAGAAGATGGATGCCCCAAAGATCCTGACCTGTCCATTTTCGTAGCCGAGGACAAGTCGGGCAAGCCATTCGCCTTCCTTCTTGGTGCTCCGCTGCCGGTAAAGAACCGTCACATGTTCGCCCCGGCGGATGATGCCGAGACAGTCGGTGTCCTCGACCAGATTTCTGGCCAGTTCGCTGTTGGCGAACTGGTGGCCCGCCACCATTTGATTCATCGCAAGCGCCAGTGAGCTGGAGAAATTCCTGGCGAATTCTCCGTATTTGCCCTCGTTGGAATTTTTCACGAGGTCGCGCCACAGAGGATCGGCGATGGCCCGTATCTCCGCATCGGTCTTTTCGACAATGTTCACGCGTGGTCCTCTACGACTCGAAGTGGCCGGCATGGAGGAGCGCATCCAAGACGACCAACTCGCAACGTGCCGGTTCTTCTGCGCCCGGGCAGAAGGTCAACGCGCGCTTCTACCGCGGGGTAGTGCTACTCGTCAGCCCCAACGAGGTGGTAACAGGGCGCCTTTTCCATGGTGTATTCGCCGGTCTTCGGGTCGCGACGCGAAACCGTCAGCACGTGCCAGTTTTCGTCGTCCACCTTCATGGCGTCGCCCCGGTAGTAGTAGCCCGGCCAACGGGTCTCCTTGCGGAACAGCGTGTGCTGCGTGACGCACTCGGCAGCGCGATGACGGTGCATCAATTCCCACGCGCGCAGCAACTCGTGAATATCCTCTGCGGCCAAGCTCTCGAGGTCTTCCTCCATGATCTTGAGCTTCTTGAGACCGATACTCAGGAGCTTCTCGTTGGTCATGTAGTTGACGGTCACGCCGCCGCAATACTCGTCCATCAGCTTCTGCAGACGGTCCAGGCCCTGCTTGGGATTGATGTAGTGCGGGTTGACATCGCCCGCCACGATCGCGTTGCGGTAGGTCTTGTAATGCTCCAGGGGCTTGTAGATCTCTTTCTTGCGGCGGTTGATCTGCTCGTCGGACACGACGATGCCTTCGGCCTTGCCGTCGTCGATGTACTTGCAGGCGGCCTTCGCGGCGAGACGACCTTCGGTGAACGAGCCGGATGAGAAAGCGTGCGGCGTGCCGCCGACTGCGTCACCGGCGCCGAACAGACCTTCGATCGTCGTCATGCGGTTGTAGCCCCAGAAATACTCGGGAGGGGAAACGTCCTCGGGACCCGAGCACCAGGCACCCGAGCCGGTCGCGTGGGAGCCCATGACGTAAGGCTCGGAGGTGGTCAGCTCGGGATTCTCGTTCTTGGGATCCACGTCGGTGGCGGCCCACAGAACCGCCTGGCCGACGGTCATGCCGAGGAAGTTTTCCCAGCCGACCTCTTCCAGATGAGGATCCTGGAAGGCGCGCATGGTCACCATGTGAATGGGGCCGCGGCCGGCATTGACCTCGCTGATCAATGCATGGTTGCGCAGACAGGTCGGGATTGGCCGATGGGTCAAGTGCGAAGCTTCCGGATCGAGATATTCCTTGCCGACCATTTTCTGCAGTTCGGGGAACCACTTGGATTCGTACTCTTCGCCCAGACCGTTTTGCGTATAGGTCTTCAGGTGCAGGAAATAGGCGCCGACCGGGCCATAACCGTCCTTGAAACGCGCCAGCACGATGCGATTTTCCATCTGCGTCATTTTGGCGCCGGCGTTGATCATGAGCCCATAGGCAGACGCGGACGACCAGGGCGCATACCAGGTGCGGCCGGAACCTTCGCCCACTGAACGTGGCTTGAATATGTTGGAGGCGCCGCCCGCGCCGCAGATCACGGTCTTGGACTTGAAGACGTGGTAGTCGCCTGTGCGTACGTTGAAGCCGACGGCGCCGCCAACCCGGTTTTCCTTGCTGTCGTCCATCAGCAGGTGGGTGACGCAAATGCGGTTGAAGACCTTGTCCGCCGATTTCTTGGCGGCCTCGGAGACGATGGGCTTGTAGGACTCGCCGTGAATCATGATCTGCCATCGTCCTTCACGCAGATAGCGCCCGGTTTTCGGGTCCTTCATGATGGGCAGACCCCACTCTTCGAACTGATGCACCGTGGAGTCGACATGACGGGCCATGTCGAACAGCAGGTCTTCCCGCACCAGCCCCATCAGGTCGATGCGAGCGTAGCGGACATGGTCCTCCGGCTTGTTTTCGCCCCAGCGGGTGCCCATGTAGCAATTGATGGCGTACAGACCCTGGGCCACCGCACCGGAGCGATCCATATTGGCCTTCTCGGCAATGACGATCTTCTTGTCCTGACCCCAGAATCTCGCCTCCCAGGCGGCGCCCGTGCCGCCAAGACCCGCACCCACGACCAGAATGTCGATGCCGTCTTCGATGATCGTTTTGTAAGCCATTAGTAGTGCACGCCTTTCGTCATTTTGAGGCCAGCGGACTGAAGCGTATGCAAACCGCCGTCATCCATTCGGATAAATTTCGGCTCGCTGTACAAAAGCTCGCCGTCGCGCATTTCTTTGCTGGGTCCGGGAACATTCCTGAGCTGCGGGATCGCCGTTCCCCAGGGCTTGGTGGTGATGGGCGACAGGAAATTCTTTTCTGTACCGTTTCGGAACTTGATCCTCCAGGCGATCGTGCCTTTCTCTTCGTCGCGGTGGACGCGAACGCTGTGGCCCAGCGGGGCAAAGTCGGCATACCCGCGCACATCGATCGCATGCTGCGGGCAAGCCTTGACGCAGGCGTAGCACTCCCAGCACATGTTCGGCTCGATGTTGTAGGCACGGCGATAGGTCTTATCGATGTGCATGATGTCCGAGGGACAGATGTCGACACAATGTCCGCATCCGTCGCACCTTGTCATATAGACGAAGGTAGGCATGAGTCCGGCTCCTTATCTGTCAGGGCAGAGCTTGCGTGCTGCTACTCAATAGTGGCGGGGCGCTTCGCGCTTGATGCCAAGTCCCATGTCCATCGGGGCGTTTCGCAACAGTTCCATGGAGTGTCTTTGCTGTTGTTCGGGGTCGTCACGGGCCTGCGTCGGCAAGTTCTCGGCTGTGCCGTTGGCCTTGGATACTCTTTTCTCGAATGCGGCCGCGGGCTTGAAGAACATGTGCGCGAACTTCGACCACGGCACGCCCGCGAACAGCACGGTCGTGGCGAAAATGTATAGACCAAACAGGATGCCGACCCCGCCGCCCGCCGCGGCCCAGATCAGGCCGAGCGTCGCGCTTGCGAGTAGCGACAGGATGAACAGGTCCGCCTTCATGAGCCGCAAGGGCGAATGGCCCTCGGCGGCGACGTCGACGCGGATGAAGAACCAGAACCAGTAGCCGCCGACGCACACCATCAGTCCGCCGAGCCACCACAGCTGGGCCCATATCGCGCTCGCCTGAGCGTCGAACACCATCACGACGGTGCAGAGCACGTAGAGCACGAAGCCGTACATGCCGAGCAGGTGCGCAATGCGCCGGCGCGGGTTGCAGAACTCGCCCGAGGTCAGCACGTCGACCACCGCGGTCTGCACCGCGATCGACACCAGCTCGCCGCCGCCGAGGCTCTTCGCCCCTTTGTTTTTCGACTTGCGCCAGTTCTGGAAGAAATACTTGGCGCTGCCCTTGTGCACGACATCGAACAGCGTGCCCGCGGCGACCAGGATGATCATGACGACGATAAAGCCCTGCATGACGGCGGGCGATATGGACGCCGAAAGTGCGGCGAACGGATTACTGGTAAACATCCTTTTTATCCTCCCCGGTTGGGCAAAGATTCTAAGCGTCGGCCAGGAGCGCTCGTGTCAGAGTTCGCTATGCGCCTATAGAGTCGCCAAATACCCGCGCCCCAAGCTCGCGCAGCTCGAAATGCATCGCTGCGAGATCGCCCAGCGCCCAGGTCGCGGGCGCGGCGAGGCCGGCCACCGTTCCGGGATTGACCAGCCAGGTGCTGCCGCCTTTCACGTTTGCGACCTTGCGCGCCTCGGCCTTGTGAGAGTGTCCGCAGCACACCAGTTCCCAGTCGCCGGTGCATGCCATGGCATGGGCGTAATCGTCGTAGTGCACGACGAAGATCCGCCGCCCGGCGAGCTCGATGCGCGCGTCAGCGCCATGGTAGCGAAGCAGCCCGCCGCTCTTCGCCATCTGGAAGTGCAGCGCCTGCGTATCGCCGACATTGTTGCCGTGAATCAAATGTATCGGCAGGCCGTGGGCCAGCGCCGCCTTGACCGTCTGCGCCCCGATCAGGTCGCCGCAATGGATCACCGCCTGCGCGCCCGCGGCCTTGGCCTCGCGCACGGCCTGCGCCAGCGCGCCGGCGCGGTCGTGGCTGTCCGAGACGATGCAGACTTTCACCGGACGACCTGTAGTTACTTGCCGCGCCCGGGGGAACTGGCGTAGAGCTGCATTTCGCTGCGGTCGTTCCAGCTCTTCTCGTCCAGCATCTCTGCGGGCAGGGCATAGCGCTCTGCCTCCGGTACTGCGGCCTGCTCGACGATGCGCTCGATGTCGTCGTAGGCGATCTTGCGCAGCAGGCCGTCGCCGCTGGTGGAGCGTGCGAGCATGAACTTGTCGTACACACGGTAGACGTAGACGTTGGCGGGGCGAGGCGTGTGCTTGGCGTCGTACACGGTGAGTACGTAGCGCGTGTCTGGCTTGAAGCCGCTCTTGTCCATCTCCGGTCCCCGCTCGGAAGGCGCGCATGATAACCCATAAGCTGGGCGTGGTTGCCAACCTTATGGGCAAATCAGATTCTCTCGTTGGCAGCCTCGCCGCGGCGTGCGGACAATACGGCTTTCCGCCGACGGACGATCTCAATTGAGCGCTCCTGAGTCCACCGATGTCAAGACCACCACCTGCTACATGTGCGCGTGCCGCTGCGGCATCCGCGTGCATCTGCGCGACGGCGAGGTACGCTACATCGACGGCAACCCGGCGCACCCGATCAACCGCGGGGTGATCTGCGCCAAGGGCTCGAGCGGCATCATGAAGCAGTACTCGCCCGCGCGACTCACCAAGCCGCTGCTGCGGCGCGAAGGCGCCGAGCGCGGCGCCGCCGATTTCGTCGAGATCGGTTGGGATGAGGCATTCGCGCTGCTCGAGCAGCGCCTGGCGCGCATCCGCGCCGAGGACCCGAAAAAGTTCGCGCTGTTCACCGGCCGCGACCAGATGCAGGCGCTCACCGGCCTGTTCGCGCGCCAGTTCGGCACGCCGAACTACGCCGCGCACGGCGGCTTCTGCTCGGTCAACATGGCCGCCGGCATGATCTATACCATCGGCGGCTCGTTTTGGGAGTTCGGCGGGCCGGACCTAGAGCGCGCCCGCCTGTTCGTGATGATCGGGACCGCCGAGGACCATCACTCCAACCCGCTCAAGATCGCGATCTCGGAGTTCAAGCGCGCCGGCGGACGCTTCGTGTCGATCAATCCCGTGCGCACCGGCTACTCGGCGATCGCCGACGAATGGGTGCCGATCCGCCCCGGTACCGACGGCGCCCTGCTGCTCGCGCTGGTGCGCGAGGTCATCCATACCGGGCTCTACGATCGCGATTTCCTGGCGCGCTACACCAATGGCGGTTACCTGATCGACGTTGGCGCCGGTTCCGAGAGCGAGGGTCTGCCGGTGCGCGATGCGACGCACCCGGACGCGGCCTCCGAGTACGCGCAGAACACGCTGTGGTGGGATCGCCATACCAACCAGCCGGTGCTCGCCCATCGCACCGACGCGGACCCGTTCCTGCTCGGGGAGTTCGCGCTGCCCGACGGCACGCCGGTGAAGCCGGCGTTCCAGCTCCTCATGGAGCGGGTCAAGGACTACACGCCGGAATGGGCGGCGGGCATCACCGGGGTGCCCGCGGAGACGATCCGCCGTCTCGCCCATGAGATGGGGGTGACTGCGCGCGACCAGAAAATCGAGCTGCCGATCGCCTGGACCGACAGCTGGGGCACCGAGCACGAGAAGGTGACCGGCAACCCGGTGGCGTTCCATGCCATGCGCGGGCTGGCGGCGCATTCGAACGGCTTTCACGCCATCCGCACGCTCGCGATCCTGATGAGCCTGCTCGGCACCATCGACCGGCCGGGCGGCTTTCGGCACAAGGCGCCGTTCCCGCGCGGCATCCCGCCGCTCGCCAAGCCGCCGAAGGGTCCCGAAGGCGTGCGGCCGAACGCGCCGCTCGCCGGCATGGCGCTCGGCTGGCCGGGCGGGCCCGACGATCTGTTCGTGGACGAGCACGGCGGCCCGGTACGCATCGACAAGGGCTTCTCCTGGGAATACCCGCTCTCGGTGCACGGCCTGATGCACAACGTGATCACCAACGCCTGGCGCGGCGACCCCTACCGCATCGACACGCTGCTGATCTTCATGGCGAACATGGCGTGGAACTCGACCATGAACACGGTCGAGGTGCGCCGCATGCTCAACGACCGCGACGAAGCGGGCGAGTACCGCATTCCCTTCATCGTGGTGTGCGATACGTTCCAGTCCGAGACCACGGCCTTCGCCGACCTGGTGTTGCCCGATACCAGCTATCTCGAGCGCCACGACGTGATGTCGATGCTCGACCGGCCGATCTCGGATTTCGACGGCCCGGTCGACTCGGTGCGCATTCCCGTAGTGCCGCCCCTGGGGGAGTGCAAGCCGTTCCAGGAGGTGCTTATCGAGCTGGCGAGCCGCCTGAAGCTGCCCGCGTTCGTCGACGCCGACGGTGCGCGCAAGTATCACGACTATCCCGATTTCATCGTCAACTACGAGACCGAGCCCGGATCCGGCATCGGCTTCCTCGCCGGCTGGCGCGGCCGCGGCGGCGAGAAGTTCATGAAGGGCGAGCCCAATCCGCGCCAGTGGGAGATGTACGCGCGCAACGACTGCGTGTTCCATCACCGCCTGCCACCCTCGTACCAGTACATGCGCAACTGGAACAAGGGCTACCACGAATGGGCGCAGCGCACGCGTCTGCGCCGCTACGCCGAGCCGATCGTGATCCAGCTCTACTCCGAGGTACTGCAGAAGTTCCGCCTCGCGGCGCGCGGCAAGGGGCCGTCGCGCCGCCGCCCGCCCGCGCATCTGCGCGAGCGCGTCGAGACGTACTTCGATCCGTTGCCCTTCTACTTTGCGCCGCTCGAGGTGCAGGCGACCGATCTGCAGCGCTTCCCGCTCGCCGCGGTGACCCAGAGGCCGATGGCGATGTACCACTCCTGGGACTCGCAGAACGCATGGTTGCGGCAGATCCACGCCCACAACTACCTGTTCGTCAACCCGCGCACGGCGCGCGCGCAGGCGATCGCTGACGGCGGCTGGATCTGGGTCGAATCGCAGTGGGGCCGCGTGCGCTGCATGTGTCGCTTCAGCGAGGCGGTCGAGCCGGGCACGGTATGGACCTGGAACGCCATCGGCAAGGCCTCCGGCGCCTGGAATCTCGATGCGACCGCGAACGAGTCGCGCCTGGGCTTCCTGCTCAATCCGCTGATCAGCGAGGAGCTGCCGGCCGAGGGCGCGCGCATCTCGAACTCCGATCCCGTGACCGGACAGGCGGGCTGGTACGACGTGCGCGTGCGCATCACACCGGCGGCGGCCGACGAGCCGGCCGAGAGCTGGCCGCGCTTCGCGCCGATGTCGCGCCTGCCCGGGGTGCGGCCCGCGCAGCGCGTCTGGCAGGCGTTCGTGGCCGGAAGGAAGGATCTGCGATGACTCAATTGATTGCCAAGGAGCGCTCGCTGTGACGCAGCTCGCGCTGGTCATCGACCTCAACGTGTGCGTGGGATGCCACGCCTGCGTCACGAGCTGCAAGGAATGGAATACTTCGGGCGAGGCCGGCTATATGTCCGACGACCGTCCCTACGGCACTGACCCGACCGGCACGTTCTTCAACCGCGTGCAGACCTTCGAGGTGGGTGAGTTTCCCAACACGCAGACGGTGCATTTCCCGAAGTCGTGCCTGCATTGCGAGGATCCGCCCTGCGTGCCGGTCTGTCCGACCGGGGCGAGCTACAAGCGCGCCGAGGACGGCATCGTGCTGGTGGATTACGACAAGTGCATCGGATGCAAATACTGCGCCTGGGCCTGCCCGTACGGCGCGCGCGAACTCGACGAGCACCAGAAGGTGATGAAGAAGTGCACGCTGTGCGTCGACCGCATCTACGACGCGGCGCTGCCCGAGGCCGAGCGCAAGCCAGCCTGCGTGCTCGCCTGCCCGACCAGCGCGCGCCTGTTCGGCGATGTCCACGATCCCGACTCGGAGGTCTCGCGCGCGATCCGCGAGGACGGCGGCTATGCGCTCATGCCGGAGTGGGGCACGCAGCCGGCGAACCATTATCTGCCGCGGCGCAAGACCGAGCTGCGCCTGCGCGAGGAAGACCTGCAGCGCTTTGACAACCCGCTCAAGGTCGACGGCCAGCTGCCCAAGCCGGCGCCGCGCGAGCCGTCGCTTGACGACGTCACCACCTGGTAGGAGGCGCGCGTGCGGCCGGCCTGGTCCGTCATCCTGCTCACCACCCTGGTCGGCGCCGGACAGGGGCTGTTTCTCGCCGTATTCGCCACCGACGTGCTGGCCGCGGCCGGGGTGGCCGAGTTGCCGCAGGAATGGGTGGCGGCGGCGGTCGTGGTGTCGCTGGCGTTCAGCGCGGGCGGGCTGGCGGCGTCATTCTTTCACCTCGGGCATCCGGAGCGTGCCTGGCGCTCGGCGGCGCAATGGCGCACCTCGTGGCTGGCGCGCGAAGTGATCGCGCTGCCGCTGTTCATGGCTTCGGTCGCCGCCTACGGCCTGGCGCATTGGCTGCGTGCGCCGCATTTCGCCCTGGCGCTCGGTGCGCTCGGCGCCGCCGCGTGCCTGACGCTGTTCGTGTGCACCGGAATGATCTACGCCTGCCTGCGCTTCCTGCAGGAGTGGCACACGCCGCTCACGGTGGTGAACTACCTCGTGCTCGGCTGCGCGTCGGGTCTGTCCGCGGCCGCTGCGCTCGCGCCGTGGCTCGCGCCGGCGCTGGCGCGCCCGTACGTGCTCGCCGCGCTGGCGTTGACCGCGCTGGCGCTCGCGACTCGCGCCGCGTCCTTGCGGCGCAACGCGGGGCTGCGCCAGCGCTCGACGCTGCAGACGGCGATCGGGGTGAAGCATCCGCGCATCGCCCAGACTGCCCAAGGCGCGATGGGGGGCTCGTTCAATACCCGGGAGTTCTTCCACGGCGCCCGATCCGGCCGGCTGCGCACGGTGAAGTGGGGATTCATCGGCGCGACCTTCGTGGCGCCCATGCTGCTGTTCGGCGCGGCCGTCTGGACCGCGCGGGTCGAACTTACCGCCGCCGCGTTTGTCATCCAGTATGGGGGACTGCTGGCCGAGCGCTGGTACTTCTTCGCCGACGCGCGGCATCCGCAGAATCTGTATTACCAGGCGATTTCATGAGTCTTGCCCGCCACGCGGCGGCCAAGGAAAGCGGGCAATGCTGCAGTGCAGCTTGCGAGCCGGGCAAGCTTTGGTATATTAATGTATTCTAATATTGTAGCTGAATGCGGGGGCGGTGCGTGAGCGCCGCGAGGCTCGCTACAGCGGGCGCTGCGGTGCCGAACGCGGTGTATAAGTAGCGCTCGCGGCAATGCGATTAGAGGACGACTGATGACTTTCGACAAGGAACTGGACGCACGCGGGCTCAACTGCCCGCTGCCGATCCTGCGCGCCAAGAAGGCGCTGGGCGAGCTGCAATCCGGACAGGTGCTGAAGATCGTCGCCACCGACCCCGGCGCGGTGAAGGACTTCCAGGCGTTTTCCAAGCAGACCGGCAACGAGCTCTTGTCCCACGCCGAAGCGGGCAAGGAGTTCACCTTCTTCATGAAGAAAAAGTGACGTCAACGCGGCGGCCCTCCGGCCGCCGCGACGAGTACGCGCACTGCGGCGGACGCCGATAGTGTCCCACCACCGCGGGTGTCGCAGGAGGAAGTAACGTGACGACCTATGCAGAGATGCAGGAAGTCTTCGACGACATAAGGAATGATTTTCGTTACGAGCACGAGCTGAACGGGTGCCTCAACTGCGGCATCTGCACCGCGACCTGCCCGTCGGCGCATTTCTACGACTACAGCCCGCGCGAGATCGTACAGCTGCTGTGGACCGAGAACATCGAGCAGATCTACGACGCGATGCAGGAGAAGATCTGGGCCTGTGCGCAGTGCATGACCTGTGCCGCGCGCTGCCCGTTCAAGAACTCTCCGGGCGGCCTGGTCGCGATCATGCGCGAGGTCGCGATCAAGCACGGCTTCCAGTCCGCCAAGGACGTGCTGCGGCCGTTCGGGCGCGTGATGCTGAAGCTGATCACCACCGGCAACCAGCTCTCTCCGGACATGATTCAGCCGGACCACTTCCCCGACTGGGGCCCCAACATCCAGAAGGTCCAGGGCGACCTGAAGATTCTGCGCAAAGCCATCCCGATGAAGACGCTGCAGACCACCGACACCGCGTGGGAGGTGGCGCTCAAGACCTCGGTCGAGATGTACACCATCTGGGAGATGACCGGCGTGCTCAAGCAGCTCGAAACGATGGACGAGAACCTGTTCGACGTCATCGAGGATTTCATCGAAGAGAAGCGCGAGGAGTACGACGAATTGCTCGAGAAGCAGGCAGACAAGGAGGACGCATGAGCGAAACAAGCGGCGGCATCGCGGGACACGGGGCTTTCTTCCAGCCGACCAATCTGTCGGCGCAAGAGGCCGAGAAGGCCACGGCCTGGGTCAAGAAGCGCGTCGACCGGCGCGAGCTCGACCTCGGCGAACGCATGGACGACGTGCGCGAGCACATGTGGCAGCTTGAGAAGGAGGGCGAGATCATCGTCCACCGCATCACCGATGCGCACAAGCCGGTCATGGTGAAGACTCTGTTCGGCTGGGACAAGAAGATCCCGACCCTGCAGCTGTGGCACCACAAGTCCTGCGGCCAGTGCGGCAACATTCCCGGCTATCCCACGTCGCTGCTATGGACCATGAACCAGCTCGGCATGCAGCCCGGCCGCGACTACCTCGACGAGACCGACCAGACTTCGTGCACGGCGTGGAACTACCACGGCTCGGGCATCGGAAACGTCGAATCGCTGGCCGCGGTGTTCCTGCGCAACTTTCACCAGGCCTACGTCTCGGGCAAGCGGCTCGGGCACCAACCGGGGCATTTCTACCCGCTGGTGCATTGCGGCACCTCGTTCGGCAACTACAAGGAAGTGCGCAAGTACCTGGTGGAGAACGCCACGCTGCGCGAGCGCGTGACGAAGATCCTCGGCAAGCTCGGCCGGCTGGTGGACGGCAAGCTGGTGATACCCGAGGAAGTCCTGCATTACTCCGAGTGGGTGCACGTGATGCGCAAGCGCATCGCCTCCGAGCTGCAGAAGATCGACGTTTCGCACCTGCGCGCCACGGTCCACATGGCGTGCCATTACTCCAAGATGGTGCACGAGGACGCGATTTACGACCCCGAGGTGCTGGGCGGCAACCGCGCCGCGGTGGGAACCTCGATGGCCGAGGCGCTCGGCGCGCAGGTGATCGACTACTCGACCTGGTACGACTGCTGCGGCTTCGGCTTTCGCCACATCATCTCCGAGCGCGAGTTCACACGCTCGTTCACCATCGACCGCAAGATCAAGGTGGCGCAGGAGGAGGCCAAGGCGGACGTGATGCTCGGTATCGACACCGGCTGCATCACGACCATGGACAAGAACCAGTGGATCGGGCGCGCGCACGAGCAGCAGTACACCATGCCGATCATGGCCGACATCCAGTTCGCCGCGCTCGCGTGCGGTGCCGATCCGTTCAAGATCGTGCAGCTGCAGTGGCACGCTAGCCCCTGCGAGGACGTGGTCGAGAAGATGGGGCTTTCCTGGGGCGAGTCGAAGAAGCGTTTCGAGGACTACCTCAAGGAAGTGAAGGCGGGCAGGATCGAGTACCTCTACAACCCTGAACTGGCGGTCAGCGCGTAATCCGAAATGAACGACACCATCCTCGTGGTCGGCGCAGGGCCGACGGGACTTTCCGCCGCGCACGGCATTGCTTCGGTGGGCCGCAAGGTCGCGCTGGTGGAGAAGGTCGACCGGCTCGGCGGCACGCCGATCCTGTCGGGCTACGCCAAGCTCGTGCCCTCGGGCGAATGGGCGAAGGACGCCATCGGACGCATGGTGGCGCGGGTCGAAAGCAACCCGCTGATCAGCGTGCACAAGAGCGCCACGGTGACGCGCCTCGAGGGCGAAGCGGGAAGTTTCACCGCCACGCTTTCGAACGGCCAGACGCTCGCCGCGGGCGCGGTGGTCCTCGGCACCGGGTTCACCCACTTCGATTCGATCAACAAGCCCGAATGGGGCTTTGGCACCTACGAAGACGTCGTCACCACCACCCAGGTGGAACAGATGGTGGGGGCGGGCAAGATCGCCTGTCCCTCCGACGGCCGCGCCCCCGAGCGCGTCGCGATCCTGCTGTGCGTCGGCTCGCGCGACCGGCAGATCGGGCGCGAGTGGTGCTCCAAGATCTGCTGCACCGTGTCGACCAATCTCGCGATGGAGATCAAGGAGCTGTCGCCGAAGACGGACGTGTACATCTATTACATGGACATCCGCACCTTCGGTCTGTACGAGGACAAGTTCTACTGGAAGTCGCAGGAGGAGTTCGGCACCAAGTTCGTCAAGGCGCGCATCGCGGAGGTGACGATAGCGCCCGACGGCAAGAGGCTGCTGGTGAAGGGCGAGGACACCTTGGTCAAGCGCCCGATCGTGATCCCGTTCGACCTCATCGTGCACGCCATCGGGATGGACCCGAACGAGGACAACCCGGAGATCGCCAAGGTGTTCGGCGTCGGGCTCGAGCAACACGGCTTCGTCGAGCGCGGCGAGCACTACACCAGCTCGTTCGCCTCCACGCGGCCTGGAATATATGTCGGCGGCTCCGCGCTCGGACCCGAGGACATCGACACCTGCGTCTCGCACGGCCTGGCGATGGCGATGCGCGTCGTCGGCGACCTCGCGACGCTGGCGCGCAAAGCTGCCTGACGCGGCGATGCCCGCCGCTCCCCTGTCCGCGCATGGCATGCTGAAGCTCGACGGCGCGCGTTTCAGCATGCACTTCTCGGAGTTCGTGTCGCTGGCGGACGCGGGCCTCGGCCTGCAGTCCTATGTTGAGGGTCTCGAGACCAAGCACCGCCTGTTCGCCGCGGCGCTCGAAGTTCCGACGCGCCTCGATCTGGCGACGCTCGAGACGCTGCTGCAGACCGTGTTCACGGCGCGGCGCAAGCTCTATCCGCTGATCGAGGCGCTCGGCGCGGGCCGGTTTGCCGAGCGCGCCCAGGCGCTGCTCGCCAGCGAAGCGTCGGTCACCGAGCGCATCGCCGCATTTTGCGACGCGTTGCCATATCCGCCCGGCGAGGGGCGCGAGTCACGCACCCAAACGCGCAAGCTGCGCGGCGCAGCGCAGGACTTCGCCGCCGAGTTGCTGCACTTCGCGCAGCCGCAGACATACCCGCTGATGACGCGCTGGGTGTGGGACGCGGCAAGCGCCAGCGGCGCGTTGCGCGAGCTGATGGCGGTGCCGGATGGCGCGGTGCACATCGACGTCCCGGGCGCGGCCGAAATCTTCGCGGCGGCGCGCGGCTGGCTGTACGAACGCATCGCCGAGCAGGGCATCTGGCGCGACCGGCACTGGCTCGCCGACCTGGTTCTGGCGATGGCCTACGTGACGTATTTCCGCGCCATGACCGGC
>Ga0307374_10004206_pt1 | contig 24064 bp, 11 predicted proteins | sample OX3MG_FD_202532 | JGI IMG/M metagenome (GOLD analysis project Ga0307374, IMG submission 202532) | Soil microbial communities from Risofladan, Vaasa, Finland - OX-3 | ecosystem: Environmental > Terrestrial > Soil > Coastal area > Acid sulfate soil | place: Finland: Risofladan, Vaasa | collected... | reverse complement strand
AGATCCATACCTTTTCTACCGGTCTTTTTTTTACCGCTACCTATCTTTTTTTCAAGTAACTCAAAAACTTTTTTATTTAATTCAGGGGTAACAAAAATATACTGCAAAGCCATTAATACCGGCGGTAACTCATCACGGCTTTTTAGTGGAAATTTTACCTCTGAAATAGCTACGGTTCTTAAACTCATTTGTTGCTCGAATCTTTGGCGCATAATGGATGATTTAGCTGCCAATAATGAGCAAAAATTATACTGAAATGCAGTAGAATCAACACTTACGCACATATGTTCATAACTAATTTTAGACCAAAACAATTGCCAGTATGGAGATTGAGAGTTTTCTTGCAGAGACTAAATACCTTTTCTTATAAGTTCTTCCAAACCGGATACCTTAATATGCGCACCATTTTTATTAAGTTGTTTTATATGCTCTAACAATGCGGCTCTTAATTGGTAATATCATTTAATACGATATTCTCTTTTAACACGCCACCATCAGGCATTGCACCCAGGCGGCCATTTCCTAAGGGTATGCACTCTTCCCATGTATTTGCAGGATGTGAATACCAGTGTCGTAAAGATGATTGCGCATGACCTGCTATACTCCAAAGCAGTAAAGTAAAAGCTGGAATAAATATATTTTTCATGTGCAGGTTATAATAGTTTAAGAGAGATTATTTCCTTAACTGATCAAGCACAGGTGCCTGAATAGCTGCTATGTCCGAATGCTTTTGTGTATTTTGCTGCTCAAAAATCAGTATCTTATTTTTCCCTTTTATAAGCCAGCAACCGGGTAGGTATAAAGTTTGCTGCGGACCTACATTCCAGTACCGGCCTAAGTTATGACCATTTATAAACACAATACCCTTTCCCCATGAACGCATATCTAAGAAAGTGTCGGCGGTTTTGGTCAATTTAAACTCTCCGGCATAAATCGTTGGATGGTTTTGTAAATTCCTGTTCCGAAACCTGCTGAGATTGGGTGGGTGGCTGAAAGGGAATTGGTACATCTCCCAATTGCCAACTATATTTTCCCCATTAATAGTAACTGGGCTGATAATGCCTTTGAGATTATGCACGATTTCCGCACCGTAATTTATACGGCCCATATTTTCAACGAGTATATCCAACGTCGCGGGTGATGGTATATCAACAGTGCAGGAAAAAACACTGTCAAAGCGACTTAGCACAGCTAACAGGTGACCATTGGCATATACCTGCGCATAATCTCTTAACCCGACAAGCGACAAGACACCCTTAACAGGCTGAGTCAATTTTTTACTGTATAATACATAGCCATAGCCTTGGTTAAGGTCCTCAAAAGTCATGGGCGTGTCATTTACAACCGGCTTCATTTTTTCTTTAATGTCGAAAAGATCCACGGCTTTATTTAACTTAATTAGCGGAATAGATATTGGAGGTATCCTGGCAGGAATATCCGGTAATGGGTCTGTTATAAATTGCGCCATTTCTTCCCGAATGGCCTTATACTTTGGGGTAACCCAGCCAGCTTCACTGATCGGTGCGTCATAATCATAGCTGGTTATATCCGGTTGTATTGGACGTCGTGTGTTATAATTAGCGCCACTGGTAAAACCGAAAAGCGTACCACCATGCGCCATGTAAAAATTAAAAGATACCCCGGCTTTAAGATATAGCTCTAGTTGTTTTACTATTTTTAGCGTGGCCACTCTCTGGAAATGTTCTTTCCAATGATTCAGGCTGCCGGTATAAAATTCTGAGACCATGTATGGACCTTCACCCCTGTGATATTCATTGATAACTTTTTTTAAATTATCAATATTACCTTCTCCATTTGCTGTGGGCAGAACCCCTTCAATAGCGCCACCTTTAAATTCCCCGCTCCCGTCAGCAGTGAATAAGGGAACATTAATTCCCGCATTTATAAAGTCTTGCTTAATTACGTTGAGATAATCTTTATCTTCAGATAAAGGGATATCCGGCCGCTGCGATACATAAGAGCCGAATTCATTCTCAACCTGTACCATGATAATGGGTCCTCCATGGGTAATCTGCAAATCTTTTACATGCTCCATTAGTTTGTCAATATATATTTTACAGGAATCCAGGAAAGGTTTATTATTCGAACGCAATACCAATTTTTTGTTTTTTTGCAACCACCAGGGAAAGCCTCCAAATTCCCATTCCCCACAAACATACGGGCCTGGGCGAAGTATCACAAACAAACCTTCCTGCCGTGCGATACTGATAAACTGCGCAATGTCCCGGCTATCCGTCTTAAAATCCCAGACGCCGGGAGCCGTCTCATGATAATTCCAGAAAACATATGTAGCCACGGTATTCATTCCCATCGCTTTCAGCATTTTAAGGCGCTGCCGCCAATATACCTTTGGAATACGTGCAAAATCCATTTCACCGGAATGGATATTAAAAGGCTTACCATCGAGCAGAAAAAAACCATTTTTAATTTGGAAAGTGTGTTTTTGTTGTTCTGTCATTTCATAGACCCTGGTTTTCAATGCAATGGCCGTAGATTTATCTTCAGTTCGATTTCGCGTAAGCAACTGAAGCATCCTCCTTGCAAACCGGTTTCCAAGTGTCAGCATCCCATCTGCATCGAAGTGACCCGGTCCTCCAACTCCATTCCGGGAAAGGTCAGTTGATTTAATAAGCAGGCTATTTGGGTCTTTTTGACAAACTTCTGCTTGACGTTTCCGCACAATATCTCCAAATCCCCAGTTATAACTGTTAACCTCACCAATAATAAAAGGCAACTCTTTTACACCTAAGTCATTGCGTACTCCTTCCATAAAAAGGGTCAGCAATTTTCCATAATCATTTGCCATTTTCTTACTTAGGCCCGCCTCGTTTTCACCCTGCATCCAAATAAAACCGCTGATTTCGTAATTCCTGCCTTCTTGTTTCAAGGAAGCAAGGGCAGCATGAATATTCTCCATCAGGTTTTCATAGAGCAACCCTGTTCCGTTACCATCACCCGGCGGATGCCAATTGCTCCCTTTGTCATCAAATCCTTTCAGTCTAGGAATATAATCGTTATAATCAGCACTTCTTGCGATACTTGTAGCTCCCACTGCATATTTTATTATAGCAATTTTTTCTCTGGGAAAAGCCTTCGAAAGACTTATTCCAAATCCGATTTCCGGGCCAAAACAATTATTTAGAAAAGGCCCTTTTTCCGCAATGTCAGAAGCTCCTATCTGAAGCTTTACCCATTTATTTCCAAGCTCGCTTTTGGCATTACTTCCAGGCCAAAAGGTTACATTGTGCAATTTGCGAAGTTCGTTTTGAAGTTTCTCTGTGTCACCGGAATACTCTTTTAAATTGTTATAACCAACTGCATTTGACTGGCCTGCCAAAATAAATACCTTGACCGTACTATTATCAGGTAAGGCTCCTGACTGATTACTTAAGGTAACTCCACAAAGGTTACATATAAGATAACTTGCGATAATTACCATTTTAATAGACCATGAAAAACTTATATTCATAATTTATCTTTTTGATTTTTGAATAATGAAAATTCAGGTTCTTTTCGATTAATGACTGCGGATTTATTCGTTTTGTCTTTTTTATTTAAGCATATTTATTAAGTCCGGGTTCAGAATCCCTGGATTACTTCTTACCGTGCCAGAAGTGTTGGAGACAATGCAGCGAAACGCACTGCCGACATCCCACAGGGTCACGGCCGGTGTGGTATATCTCGGGGAGGTCGCACCTGGAATATCGACCCGGTTCTTCTGCCACTGGTAACTGAGCCCCTTGCCAGATGCCGTTACAGTAAAGGTGGCTGTCGCGGAAAACATAACCGTTGTGTCCACGGGCTGACTGATAATCACCGCCGAACCGGGGGGAGCTTTTGTGCATTTAGTGCGCGTAATGTTATAGGTCACTCCAGCTGTCGTACCGAAAGTAAATTCTTCCTCGTTTTGAATGGTCGCAACCGGTTCATGATTGTCTTCACGGGTCACGCTGATGCATGCCCCGTCAAATGGGCTCTGTACTACGCAGGTGTTACCCTTTTCGCTGAATATCCGAACCGAATCCACTATTTGTCCTGATGCCGTATATTTTGCATCGACAAGGAACGCTCCCTCAGCCCGCAATCTCTTGAAGCGGGCATTGATCGTTTTGTCCCAGTTAGGAAAAATCCTTATGACACCGTCCTGGCTCTGCAAGAGCATATCATTGATGGCTTCAATAATGCCTGCGGTCTCGATTCCTCCTCCACTCCTCTGAGACACTATTCCGTTAAGTTCTGGTTTCCACTCCTTTATACCCTTAATAACACCATCCGGGCGGTAGCCTGCCCTGACAGCCATGACGAACATCATTCCGAAGTCATTGGACTCTTGCCAACCACTAAATCGCTGAGGATAAAAAAAATTGCCCTTATCCAGTGTATTGCATGTGGCTATCTTGTAGGCCGGCAATGTCTTGTAGCTTATGTTGTCAAATGTGGTTGTGAACATCAGGCCGGTATTTCTGGTGCCTCCTTGAAAAGTTAAGGCATCCATCACATCGTGCACCCCGTCCGGCCTAAAAGTCACCGTATTTCCCCATTTCTCGAGCGGATACTTGCTCATGTGGTCAAGGATATCCTGCCAATGGGCCCTGCGGTCCGCGTCGCGTCTGAGTCTAATGCTTGCGGCTATGATTTCCCGGTATAGGAACTTTATGGCGCCTATACTGAACATGTCATTTGCCGTAAACCAGTTCGCCCCTTCTTGACAACTGCCGTAAACAACGTATCTGCCGTTTACTGGTTTCCCTATGTAGTCATCATAAAAATTGGCAACTTGCAACATTAACGGATAGCAGATGTCAGCTAGGTACGCGCTATCTTGGCCATACTTCCACTTCCATACAGCCGGCAAAATGCCAAATATCGCGTTAGTAGGCATGGATCCATCCTCACTCCCCCATGACCCGCCCCCGCACGATGTCCCGTGGGAGGTGAATGAGAGTTCGAATTCCACGCCCCTGCAACTTGCAGGCATGTGGGCTGCAATCGTAGGTGAGACCCATCTGTTTACGACCCGTTTTCTACCTGTATTTTCCGCATAATACTTTACTGTTTGTATATATGGATCGACCAGATTGACGTGGTTGGACGAAAAGGTACCGTAATATGGGTTTTGCCCGTTGTAGTTCATTGATATATTGCTAAACCACATCATATCGTCACTTCGGATCCACGGACCCCAATGTCCGGGTGCTCTTCCAGGACTGTTATCGCCGCCGCTTCGCGCGGCGGATCCTATCAAATACAGATGGTTATACCAATATTTTTGAAGGACGTGATCGCCCAGATTGATATAAGATTGGAGCCAGAAATTCTTCCACCAGGTTTTATTCTGAGCGTAAATCGCGTTAATATCGGCATCTGTTATGTCCCGCACGACAGTCTTCACGTAAGAGAGAGGCGAAGCCGCGTTTGTGGTATGTTCGGCTTGAAGGAAGATTTTTATGGTTGCCCCGTTCGCTGGTAGTGTGAAGGAAAGTCTGGAATAAGTGCTGTCGTTGGTTGTCAGTACAGCCTTTGCGCCTAACACTTTTGCCGCTACCGCGCCTTTTACGTAAAAGGGTGCTCCCACGGCGTTCGGTTCTTTGGTGACCCATGCAACTGAACCCACATATCCTGCATTCAGTGCGACGTATGCATTACCAATAACCGAAAGTGTGGCCTGCAGAGGTACATTCTTACCACTGTTCGTCGACAACTCCAACACCAGAGCGTTGGAGGAAGGTGACATGTAGGCCCTTGTATGAACCGCAGAGCCTGACATGGTACACTCGGTTCTGATTTCGGAGTTCTTAAGATCCTGGGTGACGTTGTAGAGACTTCCGGAGTCAGTGCCCGATGATTCTTCTATCGTCAATATTGCGAGATTCAGGATGTGCTGGGTCCACTTCCCAGCTCCCAGGTCGTTCCCGGCATGAAATCCATTTTTTCCCAGGTAATATTTTAGGCAATGTATCGTCCCGCCGAGATGGGCTCCAAAATCTCCGTTGCCTAGGTACGCACCTTTCTGCAGGGTTCTACAGGTGGCGTCATCCCAAGTTTTGTGGTAGGTGGCCGAGGAGGCATTTACTAAGGCGGAAACAGTTGCCCAATCAGCCTCATAGGCTGCCGAAACAGTATCAGAGGGAAGCATCATTCCCTTAGCTTCATTGTGCGAACTGGAGAGATTCCGTACAGACGATGAAAATGAGGTCTGTTTATTAACTCCGATCTGAGCACTTAAATGGATACATAAAAGCATCATGCTTATTACACCAAAAAACTTATTCCTTACTTTAGTATTCATAATCAAATGGGTTTTATTTTTACGAAATTATTTCAATCATTTATCCGAAAAACCCTGCCTACCTGTCAGGCAAAGGCAAATAAATAAGATAGTTTTTCTCATAGTAGGGACGAGAGTTTAATGTACAGTTTGAAATGTTCCTCTTCCTGCTTTTCTTTATTGATCCAATAAACAGTATCTTTTTCCGGATCGCTGTCTCCCCTTTCGTCAGATCCGTAATACCATCCGACCATGGGTTTTATCCAAACAATTTTGCGCTGTCTATCATAAAACCATCCTTTTTTAGCGCCGTCTGAAACTAACTCTTCCTTTGTTTTGTGTTGGATTAAGGTTTGAGTTCCTTTGGATATCTTAACCGGAACAGTTTGGCAGTGAACGCTTAAAAGATAACTTCTGTTTTTAGGCATATTATTATAGGTTCCATCTCTTTTATCTATACTTATCAGGATGTTACTTTGGGTTTGCCGGCAATTAAACCTTGTAGTAGCACAGGCACCGGTTTCATAATCATAAGTTGTGCCATCATCTTCATATAAAGCATAGGCTGAAGTTTGATAAGGATAGATATCTAAAACGACTATATCCAATGGCTCTTTATCTATAAAGGCCATGGCCTGGCTAGTTGGTATAATTGCTCCGCCTTTTACCAAAAGAAGGCCTCCTACAGTATCAGGACGACCATGATTTCTCTTCCACTCCCCCACACTTTCAAATTCTTCACCCGTCCAATAATCAAACCACTTTCCGGCAGGTAAATATATATCATGGGTATAAGCAGCCATTAAAAACCAGTCGCCCAACATACATTGATGATCCAGATTATAAGAAGTTCTATCTTCCTGGTATTCCAATACCATTGCTCTTCTATAAGGTATGCCGGATTTGTAAGCCTGCCAGTGTGTGGTGTAGATATAAGGGATAAGTTTGTATCTCAATTTAAGATATAACTGACACATATTGGCGCTCAATGTATCTGGAGGCTTACGAGATATTCGTATTCCAGGTATATCGCCATAGGGTGCAGCGCTCAATGCACCCGGCATCCATGGTCCCAGAAGCGACCAGTGTATTCCGGCCGGACTATAGTCTGTGAAATCATGACTGGTATAAGTATGCCCGGACATTCCAAGGTTCAATTCACCCACAAACATTTCGTATCCTCCTCCCGAATCACCACTGGGCCAAATACCTGGGTACTGCTGCTGTGAAGGGCCAACCATAGGGCTAAAGTTTACATACCTTTTGCCAGTGTGTTTTTTATATCCTTCATATATTATTTTTGAATAAAGTGTTGGGATGATATTATGCATCTCCTTTCCCGTCAGGCCATTATGATAAGGCTCATCCGGTTGCCATTCGCTTTGACCGCACCCGTCTTGTTTGAAAAAGGATATCCCATGGTCATAATAAGGTAGGTGATACCCAATATATTTCTTAACATCGGCAGGATTGGTTATATCTGCTGCCCATTGGTTAACATTACGTTTTACCAAATCCAAGGAAGCAATAAAAACCCAGTCAGCAGGTCCACATTGCCAAAGGCCTAACTTAAAGCCCAGGTTTGTCAATTCAGCGATCATTGCATCGGGATCGGGAAATCTTTCCGGACTCCATCCATCCATGTGATAAGGTGTTTTCATCCAGCCCGGTTCCAGGGAAAGCATATCGCAGGGGAAATCTTTTTTACGAAAGTCCTGAGCAATTTTTAACACTTCAGCCTGGGTTTGATTAAAATCACAAATTTGAAAATATCCCAGGCTCCATTTTGGGAGGAGGGTAGTTTTTCCGGTAAGCCCCGTATATTCGTCGAGTATTTTTTTGAATGATGGCCCATGGATGAAATAATAATCCAGGGAATCAGTATTGGGGACATAGTTTGGAGCGCCACCAAGAGCTACTGACCATGAATTCTTATTGGTATTACCAAGGTCAAAAACACTATCCCGGAAATTATTCAGATAGATTCCATAACCTTTAGTACTCATAAAGAACGGAATTACCGCGGGGGCCATACATTGACCGGACCAGTTGGGACCAAGATTGAAAAACGTTTTTTTGCCTGTTTGGTCCAGAGTGATCACCGCATCCTCCAATTGCATCCCATTAATTGACACATTCTTATACTGCGGATAACGATATAACTTAAAAAGAGCATCAGGATTTTTCGTTCCGATCCCTTCCCCCATACCAAAGAAGTGTTCATCGGCAGACTTATCCATCTGTAAATACGCACCATTTCCTCCACCCATCCCGGGAGACGAACTTTCTTTAGTTAATAAACGGTTTCTATTATCAAAAACATTTATTCGAAAAGGGATTTTATTTATCTTAATCCTGATCTCTGCAGTGTTTATCCAGGCTGTACTTTCCTCATCCAGAGTGGTATATTTTGGAGTAGGGTAACTATTGTCAGATCTTACCAGGCTCCATTGCTCATTCATTCTTGAAGCTGGTAATGTGCCATCGACGGAGAATCTCACCCGGAACATATTTTCGGTCAAAATGCTTATTCTTACTGTTTGTTTACCTGAACAGTTAAATCTTATCTCTTTCCCTTCCTTATTCCAGTCACTCACATTTCCCACATATTCATAATCCATTTTATCAGCCTGCCGCCGCTCTTTTGGCATTGCCGAAACTGCAAGCCGGCCAACTGTTAATCCTACTCCAAGCATCCCTCCCTGTTTCAGGAAATTTCTTCTATTATACTTTGCATCCATAATAATTATATTTAAAATTGAACGCTAACTATCTTAATTAAAAAAATCGCTGAAGGGCCGGTTTTCAGCAATAGCTGTAAGCCCCATCATGGGTACCGCTATAGGTTGCGCTGACAGAAGGAGAATGAAGGTAAAGATTATGACCGAACAGCACGGTTGACCGTTCGAGTGATTCAATCAAACTACTCTTCAGCTCCCTTAGTAATTCCCCGAATACTTTTTTCTCACTTCCCTGAACGGCGAGCAGGCCACCAGGCGAAAATGCATAAAAACCTCCTGCCATTCCCGAAACAGTGAGAAACTTCCGCCGATCCATTTCTGTTTTCATATCACTATTTTTCACTTTCATTTTTAGTACTCTTTATAAATACCATTATCCTGTACTCAATTTTAACAAATAAGTGCCGTCAATTATTTCTAATGTAACAACCTGGCTTCGCACCAGTCTCCGTAATCCCCTTCGATATCATCAGAATCAGTACCACTCAGGGTTCGCAATTCTATAGACTCAGCCCCCTGGATGTCAAGATCAACTTCTTTAGCACGATCTCTTTTATTCATAGATACGCTTGTGAATCTTTTCTTTTTATCAATCCAGACTTCAAAAGCAACCGAGCCATTTCCTGCATCTTCATTGAGTCCGACAAAACATTTAAACCTTTTAAAATTTTTTCCCGTAATATCATACCGGATCCTTCCATATGCATGGACTCCAAGCCCCTGTCTGAATTCCCTTCCGGCTATAGCTAAAGCAGATCCACTAACACTTTTATTCAATTGAAGTTGTCCCTTGCTCATAACTGCTTCACAGGGCAGCATCTCGTCAAGGTAAACAACAGGGGCATTAAGAGCTCCTGCATTCTCTCCAATAGTAAAAATTTTGTTCGGCTGAATGGTAATTATTTCCCTTTCCAGGTTAATTCTTGCGGGCAACGGAAAGATATCCATACTTGATGAAGGCAGCGCTTTATTATATTCAATAGCTACTTCGGCCATCTGCAACGGATATTCCACCCAAAGCCACCACCCAACTTCCGCCCTGAATTGCCCAAGAGTATTTAGGGGTACATCAATGAAAAAGCTTATTTCATCTTTCCCCGGGGGAACTCCAAAGCTGATATAGTACCAATCAGAAATGGGCAATTCAGCAAATAACTGAATATGAGGAGGGGTAAGATTAGGGTGCGAAACAGTTACCTCAACCGGGCTTCCGTTTATTCTTATCATATAATTGGGCTGATAATCCGAAGGTGACACCGGTGAAAAGAGAATATGCATTTTTGCTGTAGCATCCTCAGGGATATTTGCAATACAATTCCCAATTAGCTGCGATTTATCATTTTTTGTTTCCAAAGCTAATCTGCTCTCCTGGACACTGGCATGCTGAACATTACCAGGAAAGATTATATATCTCGCAGAATCCTTTTCTACAGCATTCGAATTCTCAAAATTCAGCTTCGCATTTTTCAGGCCTGCAACTGATAATTCTTTAGACTCCCCAGATCGTCCAAAAATATTATACAGAATGGTCTTACCATTACGACTAATTTCGTTATAACGTACGCCGATCAGGAAGGTGTCTTTCGGATTTACCGGATCAATCTGGATGATCGCAGTCTCGTGCCCGGCCAGAAATAAATTGATTGATTGACCAAATTTTATATCTGCTGCAAGAACCTGTTGATAGGGATAAACTATTCGGGCAACAAAATGTTGATCTTCATCTGTTTCTAATAATGCATCCTTTTCAATCCATCCGAAATCAGCATTTAATGGAACAGTAACAGTTTTGGATTCAATGAACGGATTATATAATGCCAAAATACCTCTTTTGCCCTGAAAGTGCGCATACCCATATGGTTCGCGCTTTAATGGATCACCCAGTATCACCTGCGTCTGCAATAGAACAGATGCATTGCTCCTGGCCCATTTCAATGCCAGAGCAAGAAATTTCCAATCCCGATCATTGCGAAGCAATTCATGAGGGTTGAGATATAAAGTTAACAAACGGGAGCCGCGGCCAATGACTGCCATAATTTCATCATACATTGTATTATAATCCGGTGTGTATATTCCAAGTTGTTCAATAGCATTAGGCGGAAAACTAGGATTCTCACGAATACGCTTCCGAAACAAAGCATCGCGTGTTATAAAATGCCCATAGCCAGGTATAGGTGTTGGAGCAATAGCTGGCGGTACTCCATCATACATATCTCCATAAACTGAATTTGCATACTGTAACCACCATGGGCTTAACCACATTCCGCTGGTAGGATCAAAATAGATGTCTGGCTGAACTTTTCGGATTTCTGTTAATAAGTTAATATAGGCATCAACATTGGCTTCTTTTGAATAATTACCAGGAAGGTGCCAGGGATGATCTGTAGCATTACAGATAGCACAAAAACCATCAAACTTAAAAAAATCTAACCCATATGTTTTTGTCAGTTCGCTAACTCTTTTAGTTAAATCAGTACTATATCGTGGATCGGATTGACACATAAACCAATTCCAAGTACCATTTCTGGCATAACCTTGAGAAGCCAGCCATGGGGCATGCTCATACCCAGATGATGGAGAAAGCCATAGACCAAGTTTCGTATTCATTTGCTGTAATGCACTCGAAAGTGGGGAAAAACTATCGGGGAACCTGTCCCGATTAATATCCCACAAACTATTTTTATTATCCCACCCATCGTCAATAGTAAATGATTCAAAGCTTACCCCATATGGTTTGAATAGCTTTTGATGAAAAAGTTCAATCAAACCATCAGAATTCCTTTCTGTAGGCGGCATAAGCGTCGTCCAGGTATTAAAATCAAGAAAAAGTTGGTTTTTTGAAGGCGGTGTTGCTAAAATAGATTTTACATATTGTTTAAATCTACTGTTAACTACTTTTGGCTCTGTTACGCCAAGTACAGCTTTTTTACTAATGAATTTGCCGGTAATTGTGCGCCCGGGAAAATGGGTAAGATTTAACATACCATTATAATACTGGTTATAACCGGCTGGATACTCAAGGCCCCAGAAACTATCATTCATGAACACAGGAAGACCGAAACCCTTTGTGCCTGCGAAACCAAAAGCTTTCGAAACGGTTTGAGGAGGTTCGATTTCCTGGAATGAGCATGTACCATCGAAACTTAGCTCCCATACATTGACTTGCCTGATTGCAAGTGGCAGTGCTGAAATCAGAACTAATTGCCGACGGGCAAAGAAGTCATTATTGCAAAGTAAATAGGAAACAACCAGCTCTATGTCCTTTGAATGGTGGAAGAAATTGAAATTGAGAAAGTGTCCGTCCTTTGTTTGCTCTCTACTGCCATCCTTGAAAACGAAGTCTTTGGCAGTCAAAGGATCCTGACCCTCAATATCGATTGAAAAATCATCGGACTTAATTTGTATTGCATTATCAGACAATAGGTTAACAAGGTTAACCAAACTAACCCTGTCTCCTTTTTTGTCAAAATGCATTTCAAGGTATTGGTTTCTTAGGATAAAATCTTTATCCGAGGAAAAAGGCCTATTTGGTTTTACAATAAAAGGTATCTTAACACATCTTGCAGAACCTATGATAAACATATTCCTGATCGCCTTTCGTCTATTAATGTCCATAATAATAAATATAAATTTGTATAAGTAAGTTGCAGCTCACATTTAGCCATACTTTTATGCCATCCCGTATATATTATTTTAATTTTGAACCGATGCGCTCGATAAATACCTTTTTAACGCTTTCATTTATTGCTAATAAATTCTTATAAATGTTTCTCTTTTTAAAATGAACCACCTCAAAGCAAGCTGCCGAGGTATCGAATACAAAAGGCAGCCAACACACAAATACAAACAGCCACCCCGCAGCAAGCTGCGAGGAATTCTTTCGATTATATTAATATTTTACCTTCCACTTCCACTACGAGTACTGATGCATACTTTATCTGGTGCTTTCATAACGGTTTACCCATTTGCATTAAGCAGTCCAATTTTTACTAAAACTATACCGTACACAAGTCGCCTCAATAAAGCCTTATACTTTATCATTTTTGTTTAATTTAACTTGTTTAAAGGACCAGATAAATATATTAGTACTTTGAAATCATTTATACATTTGGATAGTCGTGCTTTTGAAAATCATTTGATATTAATGTCTTTAAATGACTATCCGCTTTTAGGTGCAATATGCACCATGAGTATAAAGTGGCGCCGTTTAGAAAGGTATGAAACATGTTTCCTTCGATTAAATTTATAACAAAACTCGTTTAGATAGGTTTCATGCAGGTTTCTTTTACGCTAAATTAGTTTGCACCTAATTGCGGATTGTCATTTGTCTTTAATCATATGCTAATCTTATAAATATATTGCTAATTTGATCATACTATACTAAAAGATGGGTATGATCACATTAGTCCATTCACTCTCAATATCCCGGATTCTGCCCTAAGTCCCTCCCATGAGCCGTGTAATAATCAACTTCACTCTGAGGAAATGGCCAAAGGTAGTTATTGGGTTGAAATATATATTTTACAGGAGACTGATCTGTACCTATAGCATTTATAGCCGAATCGGCAATATTCCATCGCTTTAAATCCAGCCACCTTTGACTTTCAAATGCAAATTCAATACGCCTTTCGTGCCTGATCCTCTCTCGCATATCACTTTGAGATAAGCCAGGAGGAAGCGGAGGCATCTTTACACGAGCCCGAACCTGATTTACAGCCTGATAAACACTTGCGTCAGGTCCTACAACCTCGTTGTGAGCTTCTGCATAGGTTAATAATACATCGGCATACCGGAGCAACACTACAGCATTTTGGCAATGTTGAGATGCAGAAACGCCTTGTATGGTTGAGTCTACATATTTTCTAATGTTATACAATAATGGTTTTTGAAGTAAAACTCGACGTTGGTCCCAATTTGCATCCCCATCAGGCCCAAATCCATAAAAGGATCCAGGTACCATGATAGTAGCAGTCAGCCGGGGATCTCTGTTAATATAAGGATGTGCCGGGTCATAAAGAGGTGATTGACTGATAGGCAACCCATCTGTACATTCATACTCATCTACAAGGTTTTGAAAAGGTTGCACACCCAAATACCATCCCCATTGTATATTACTATTATTCTCGTTATTGGGGGAAAGATATCTTACAGAAAACATGATTTCGGTATTATCGGATCCTTGGCCGCTATACGTAAACATAGTGTAATAATCCGGATATAATGAAAATAAACCTGACTGTATTATTTGTTGAGTCAAAGTATCTGCATCCTGATAATCATTATTGTATAAGTATATCTTAGCTTTAAGTAATAAAGCGGTACCCTTTACAACGTGGCCATCAGTATAGGCTGTATTAGGAAGATAGTTGACAGCTGTATCAAGGTCATTTAATATTTGATTCTCTACTGTAGCTTTTGGAGATTTATGTAATAATGAATCACTCAAAGTATAGGAATGAAGTATTAACGGCACATCTCCATAGAAATTGGTAAGATAGAAATAATAAAATGATCTTAAAAACAAAACTTCTGCTTTCCATTCATTCATCTGGACGGCCGAAACAGCTACCTTACTAATATTATCCAGAAAATAATTACAGACGCCAATTTGCCTATAAGTATTGCTGTAAAAGTCTGTGACTATTCCTCCCGTAGTTGAAGTAATTGGAGCGGTCATAGCGCTTTGTGCTCCTACGTCATTTTCAAGAGTCCATGCATCATCGCTTAATGCATCCCATGCTGCAAAATTATTCATGTTAAAATAACTATGGAGTAATGTGTTGTAACACCCGGTAAGGGCTAATTGTCCATCCTCCTGTGTTTTCCAAAAAGTTCCCTGAGATAATTGATTATGCGGATTTAAGTTAGTCAGAGCGCTTTTATTGCAGGAGCTGAACACGATGATCGATGAAAGAAAAACTATATTTTTAAATTTCAATAATTGCATAACATTTGATTTAATAAGTTAAGTATTACGGTTTAAAATTGGACATTTACTCCTAATGTCAATGAACGTAACATTGGATAAGTGAGTCCGCCAACGCTTTCCGGATCCCCAAACTTGTACTTTGTAAAAGTGAAAAGATTTTCTCCGCTGAAAAATACATTAAACTTTTGGACGTGGAATTTTCTGGTAAATGAAGCAGGTAATGTATAACCGACTGTAACGTTTTTCAGCCTGGTATAAGAAGCATCATCCAGCCAGAAAGTGGAAATTTGCCTCGTAGATGCACCTAATGGGCCGCCATACCAATCCATCTTCGGTATGGTGGTAGAATGATTTTGGGGAGTCCAGGCATTTTCCCACCACACGAGCGGTACTCCACCGGAAAAAGGAAGTACACCATTATTATTAGATGCTATTACTGCAATTTTTTTCCCTTGCACACCCTGGAAAAACACGCCGATATTAAACCCTTTCCAACTGGCATTTAGGCTGAACCCAAAATAATAATTCGGATAAGCGCCTTTAACGGGCACTCGGTCATCAGGCGTTATTTTCCCATCCCCATTCACATCTTTTATACTCACGTCTCCAGGCGATTCTACCCATGGGGTAGTTGGTCCTTTGTCAATAGCCGCCTGCGATTGATAGATGCCATTTGATTCATACATGTAATACTGGTTCATTTCATACCCTTCCTTAAGCAGGGAGGTAGCACCATATTCCGGAGCACCAAACTTCAGTACCTTATTCTTATAAGCAGAAATATTGAATTCCGCATCATACCTCAACTCCCCTATATGATATTTATGCCCCAAGACGAATTCATATCCTTTGTTTTGCACCTCACCTTCATTTACGATTGGGCCTGCTAATCCAGCATAGATGGGAATCTGCTCGGATCTTATTATGCCTGAAGTGTTTTTGATAAAATAATCAAAAGTTGCATATAACAGACTGTTCTTTATGTTTACATCAAGCCCAAGATTCTGGATATTTGTCGATTCCCATTTTAACTGATTATTATTAAGTGAATTTAAGATCACTCCGTCCTGAGCGTTAGCAAACGGATAACTTGCTCCAGTAGAAAGTACGGCTTGATAGGGATAATTATTACCATTTACATTATCATTTCCCAGTTTCCCATAGGAAGCGCGGATTTTAAACTCACTCAGCCAAGACCAATTATTGGCAATAAAAGGTTCCTTATTTATGAGCCATCCTGCGGAAAAAGATGGGAAAAAAGCATATTTATTGATTGGTGGAAAACGAGAGCTTCCGTCCCTGCGCAGGTTTGCTTCAAAGAGGTATTTATTTTTATAATTAAAGTTCAGTCTTCCGAAAATGGAACGTAAAGCATATTCTGTTTCATTACCGCCTGTTGTTTGGCCAAGTGCCGGCCCAGCCGACAATACATCTAAGGAACTGGAGGCAAACCCTGACCGGAAACCTTGAATATAGTTGTTATCGCTCTTTTCCTGGCTTATTCCCACTAAGGCATTTATATGATAGTCATGTAGGATTGTTTTTGTATAATTCAGCGTGGAGTAGATCGTATAATAATCATTTTTGGTGTTCATCTCACTCAACGTGATTTGACCTTGGCCATTATCATTCCCGGCAAAATTGTTGGTCAGATAATTATAAATAGGAATTACAGGAACTTGTACCTTAAGATCATTTTCACTGTGACTAATTCCTCCCTTCACTTCCCATGTTAAATTATCCAGTATATTTAACTGGGTATAAGCTGTTCCGTTAAACGCGAAATTATTACTAAAATGCCCTCCATTCTCTGCAGCAGCTATAGGTGATTTCTGGGGATGTTCAAATGGCAGTGCTCCCCATGCATAACGTCCGGAGCCATCTGACAGATAGGGCTCGTAATCCGGGTTTTGATTTATAGTTGATGTTATTTCATCTGATCCGCCATTGTAAGGCTCCTTTTCTTTATCTACTATTCCATTAGTGGTAATACCGATCTTAAACCTTTTACTTAACTGTGATTCCATATTGAACATGCCAGTATACTTCTTGTAATTAAACCCCGTCACAATCCCATCCTGGTTCCATTCTCCCATGGCAGCGTGATAATTGGTGTTCCCTGAATGCCCCCCAATAGATAAGGAGTGCTTAAAAATGTTAATAGGCTTTATCATAAAATTTTCCCAATTAAAGCTAGGGTACTGCAGGCTGGGAGTTCTATACAAATCGATAATATCCGGAGTATAATTATTATTTCCGCTACCTGCATGAACAGCCGCGGTATCCCACATAGTCATATATTGAACTGAATTCCAAACTCTTTTGGGCCAATTAATTTTGCTCTGGTTAACATAACTTCCAGTATATTGTACATGCAACCCAGCATTATTTTCACCGGTTTTAGTGGTTACAAGAATTACTCCGTTAGAAGCTCTTGCTCCATATATAGAAGCAGAAGAAGCATCTTTCAGCACTGTTATAGTCGCGATAAAACTAGGATCTAACTCGTTTAAATTTCCAACCACACCATCGATAAGAACTAAAGGACTGTTATCAGAAGAAAATGAATTAGGTCCTCTGATATTTAAGTTGAAAACTTCAGCACCTGGCTGGCCAGTTTGCTGCGTAACTTGGAGCCCGGGCAGTTTTCCTTCCATTGCCTGGTAAGGATTAGCAATTGAGGGATTTTCTATATCTTTTGCCTGGATACTCACTATTGAACCGGTTACATTTTCCTTTTTTTGTATTCCATACCCCACTAAAACTATTTCATTTCCCATCGCTGCCTCAATTTCCATTACTACAGAGATATTAATATTCTGACCTACCGTTACACTTTTTTCCCGATACCCCACTATGCTAAACTCCAGCACATCTCCCACATTAGCGTCAATACTAAAACTACCGTCAGTACCAGTACTGGTTCCTTTCTTTGTTCCTTTTAAAATTACCGATACCCCTGCTAAAGGGTTGCCTTTTTCATCTTTTACAATACCTTTTATTTCATTAAGTAAAGGTGGTAAAGGAACTAAGGCTCCCACTGTTGGATTTTTATCTAAAGAATTACCGGCCTTTTTAAAAATAGTAATCGTTTCCTTTTCAATAGAAAAATCAAGAGGCTGATCCTGAAGGCTCTCTTTTAATACTTCTTCTATTGATGCGTTTTTTATATGAATACTTACTGGCTTTGCATCCCGCAATACACCAGCATCATAGAAAAATACGTAGTTGGTCTGTTTTTTAATTTCTCTAAAAATTTTCTCGAGCTTCACCTTATTAGCCGATATGGTGATGCTTTGTGCATGGCTGCCTGCGGTTGCCGTAAGACTGGCTGAGAAAAGTAGAATTGTTGTAATTTGCATAAACAACAGTAATTTTTTGATAAGTACCCATCGGTAATAATTGGCCTTAAAATACATAACTTTGTTTTTTGTTTTAGTTTGATAAATAAGTGATCCGTTCGGGTTTCTAATTTTAGATAGCTAAAACTTACTTGCAGGGAAGTGGCTTCAACACTTTCCTGTTTTCATTTTCAGTTATCTTAAAAAAAAATATTTTATTATAAACTCTTTCAATATTGTTTTAATCAGGCAATACAATTAGTTCCTTTCCTTCAATTCTAAAACGCACGTTATTTTTTTCTAAAATTTTGAGCACCTCCGATAAATTCAAATCTCTCTGCATCTCTCCTACAAATTCTCTTGGTTGATTGCTTCCTTCATAAATGACATCCACATCATACCAACGCGAAATCCGTTTCAGTACATTCTGAAGACTGGCATTATCAAACTGGAAATAACCATTTTTCCATGCCATCACCATACCCAAATCCACATCGCTTACTACTTTTACTTCTTTATTTACCAGTGCCTGTTGCCCTGGTTTTAATAAGCCGGTTGCTTTGCCATTATTTATTTTTACTGATCCTTCCAATAAGGTCACTTTTATAGTATTATCATCATCATCTTCAAAGGCATTTACATTAAAATGCGTTCCTAATACCTTCACATCCATAGAACCATTGTTTACTATAAATGGTTTTGAAGCATCGTGCATTACTTCAAAATAAGCTTCACCTGTAATAGAAACTTTTCTTTCATTACCAATAAATAAAACAGGGTAGGTTAAAGAAGAACCGGCATTGAGCCAAACTTTACTCCCATCAGCTAAAGTCATTCTGATTACTCTACTCCCTCTCGGGTTTGACAGGGTATTGTATTCCATTTTTCCGCTTACTTCGCCTGTACTTTGTTGGTAAGCAATTTGACCGCCTGCAAGTTTTACCAATTTTACATTGCCCTGGACGGCCAATGCGCCATTGCCGACGCTATCTAAAAATACCTTCTGCCCATTGGTGAGAGTAATCATGGCCTTGTTCGATTGAGGCGCTTTTACATCGTGGGGTAATACTTTTGCAATTGGCGCCGGTTTTGTTGTTTTATTATAGAATAAAAAATAGCCGGAAACGCCCAATAAAAAAATAACAGAGGCTGCGGCACCCCACCAACGGGAACGTGGCAATTGAAAAACTGGTGATTTTTTTTTATTTGGTTTATCATTTATCTGTTTCATTAGGCGGACCTCAATAATATGCTGCATCATTTCCTTTTCTTCTTCATTCCATTGCCATTCGCCTGTATATATTAATTGCCTGTACCAGCTTTCTATCAATTCATTTTCAGAAGAGGTACAGTTACCTGCCTGGTAACGTTGCAATAATTCTTTGGCCAGATGAATATCCATGAGAAAAGTATCTTGTTCATATTTTAGTCCGGCGAACGAGAGGAAGGGGGTAAAAAGAATTAATCTTTTTTTAACACAGGTGGAATAACACTAAAATGGCGATGATATTTGTATAAGGCAGCAGGTCTTTCCTGATGAGATGCAGGGCATGATGAATATGTTTTTTAACGGTCTCTACCGATATATTCATAGAATCCGAAATTTCTTTATAACTCAGATGTTCCTGGCGGCTGAGTTTGTAAACTTCCTGCATTTTAGCAGGCATTTTAGCAACGGTCTTGTTGACAGTTTGTTCTATTTCTTTCAATTGCAAATTGATTTCGACATTTGTGGAAGTACTTCTTATGACCACTTCTGCAAGCAGCACAAGATAATCGCGGCGAGTAATATTTTTTTCGATGTAATGAATGCATTTATAACGAACACTCGTGTGAAGATAAGCTGCAAGTGAGTCTTGAAGGTTTAACTTATTTCGTCTGTTCCACAAAGAAAAAAAAACATCCTGCACCACATCGGCGGCTTCTTCCTTACCTCGCAGCGCTTTAGCAGCAGTAATAAATAATTCCTCCCAATAACGGCGATACAATACTGTAAATGCCTGTCCCTCACCATCCGCCATTTGTTTAAGCAACTGCTCATCGGAAATGTGAAACATTTCTGTTTTGCGTATATTTTGATAAATTGACATTTGTGATTGCAATTTTAAAGTTAAAAGTAGTAACTCACAAATCATGAAATTGATTCAAAGACCTTTGGCAAATTAAATGAATAAAATGAGTTCCGGCTTTTCCGATTTTAACTTTTCCCTAAATTATTTTACGCTTGCTTTCCTTAAAGAAATTATCAGACACTGTAAAACTTTCCAAAAGTTAGAACTTTTTTTTGATTCTGTTTTATGAAAAACTTATGGAAAGTTGGATAAATGTTTTATCTATTTCAACCAAGCTGTTGCGATGCATTAAAATTCTTCTCGAACTAATTTACAATAAGCAAACAAATATCCACGATTGTTATTTTCTCATTCATCACACTCGCAAAATAAAAACGAAAAAGCGAATCAGAATCAATGTTTAATATTATTTTGTGCAAATGTAAAATACATTTTATGATCAATTATCAAGCAATCGATTGCGTAAGATTTAAAACATGACCTCTTTAATCGCAAGCATAAAGTAATTATTCTTCTCGGGGAAATATTGAGTTTGGTTACGGGATTTAAAACAAATTCAAGATTGCCTGTACGCCTGTTTTCGTACAAGGCACTTTATTCAACATCCTGCAAAAAACCTGCAAGGTACTTTTGCGTTATAATTTGTTTTATCATGTTATCCGCTCTTCCTGCAAGAACCACAGACGGTAAGTAACTTGCGACCTAAGAATCTGCAATCGGCATTCCGAGATTATAATTTTCAGGAGTATAAAATAGTAAACAAAGTTTTTTTATAGATTTCGTTTTTTTATCATAATAAATTATTGTTCACTAATCTCTTTATCGCTCAGCAATTTATTCCAAACCTCTATCTCGTCTATTTTTCCGATAAAGCCCCCAATCTTTTGCAAAGGGAAAAACAGGGTTTCTACCCTGCACTTTTTGGTCACCTCCCCATCCATTCTCCATCCACAGTCAATATTTCACCATCCTCAAAATCAGAAGCAGCAGAACTAAGAAAAACAACCGGTCTTTTAAAATCATCCGGCGCCTCCCATCTGCCGGAAGGTGTCCTGTCTAAAATTGATATGCTTCTTTCTTGATCCTCCCTTAATGCCTCTGTATTATTGGTAGCAATATATCCTTGTGCGATAACATTTACTTTTTGATGCCCATTTTTTGGCAAGCACTTTTACAAGACTGGCTACAGCATCCCATACTGGCAGCATATTCCGGCCCATTGATACCGCCCAGGAACGAAAGTAAAGAACAGGTGAAAATTCTTATACCACTTTTTCTTTTAATCATTTCTTTTCCAAACTCACGGGAAAGGATAAACGAAGTATCAAGATTTACGGAAAGTTCTGAATCCCACTATTAATCGGTATGAACAGTAGCTGTGTTTTGCTTTATAATTCCTGAATTCTTGACAAGAAAGTCTATAACAGAATGTCCCGATTTTATTTTTATTATGGAAGCATTCAATTCTTCCCAATTACCGAGAACAATTGCGTAGGGAATAAATTTTCTAACCATTTTTTTACTTCTAACTCTTCGTCGCTTCCCTGTTTCAGTGTTCCAGAGACTCTAATGAGGTAATTTTTAATTGAGCATTTTGGTAAAAGAAGCCATTAAATCTTTTCCCAAAAAAAGATTCGTTATCAATTTCCAATCGCCCTGTCGGATAACAAAATATACCTGCAAAGAATTATAGATAATATATTTCCTTACCATAGCCAAAAGCGGTAGTGTTTTATGCTGAAATAAAAACTTTTTTTAGACACTTATAAATACTCATGATAAAGATTTTTGTTTCTAATCAAATGATCTTATCATTATTCATAATCCATTAATATCCCCATAAATCTTCTCCATATTTTTTAATAAAAATATTCTTTTCTTTTCCTCGCTACCAAAGTCATAATATTTTGGTAGTTTTTTATAATGTTTTTTTTCTTCATCAATTTTGGGAAGATCAAGTTTTATTTTACACTTGAAAGTATTGGTTTGGTAATCTTTTAAATCATTATAATTATCTCTTGAAATAATGGCTACCACTTCACCAGCATTCTGGTTGGCAATTTTAGAAGCCGGTATTACTGTATCCATGCGCTCATTTATATTTACCGTGGTTTTAGACCTGTCTATATTTAAGCCCACATTATTCTGTTTTATTTTTCCGAACAATGTTTCTAACCATTGTAAAGTTTCTTTTGACCTCACAGCTCCGGAAATTACACTACCCATGAGTGATGAAATTGTATCAGCAGTTGATTTTCCATATTGCTGATGAAATTGTGGTAGTTCCTGTAAACCAAGGATTACGGCAACTTTATTGCTCCTTGCAGTAGCAATCAGATTTTCAATTTTATGTAAATACAATGTGGGTGTTTCATCAATAATCAAAGCGCAAGGATTATTACCTCTTGAATTTACTTCAGCTATGGTTCGATTTAATACTGCCGCATAGAAAGCGCTATTAATATTTTGTCCATCAATATTGTTGGCAAGAACTAACACACTTTTGGGATTACTGATTTTTAAATCAAAGTCATTTCCGGAAAAAACCCAAAAACTTTCCGGAGTAGCCAGTCTTGAAATATTTACTCTCAAAGTACCAATTTGTCCTTCCAACTGTTCGAATGCTTTGTTCTCATAGGCGGAACGAAATGGAGATAAAAGACTTTGTACTTCCAGCATCGAAAAAAGATGGTTAAAAATTATGTCATAAGGCCGGGATAAAAAGGCTAACAAATGTGGCAATGAGGAATATTTTCCGTTTTCTTTATGTGAGAGAAAATAAATAGTAGCTGCTAAAAAGTTGATAGCGGATTGTGTAAAGAATTGATCAGAGCCTCCACCGTTTCCCTTCTCTCCTTTTTTTAATGCGGAAACGATAGCATCAGCAGTTTCCCCCGCTTTGGCTAAGGTATTTATATATTGAGGCATTAAAGGATTAATGCGCCTTGAATGTTCTATTTGATCCAAGTTGATACAATGAAATTCATGATCTCTTAAAGGGCCACCATGTTGCTTATTGAGCAGGTAATGATAATAGGTGATTTCCGCAAGCGTAGGATATTTAAAATCATAAACAAGCATAGAATATCCTTTTTTAAGAAACTGTTTTATTCCCGGGACAATGACACTTTCAGATTTACCGGAACCCGGAACACCCAAAACCATAACACCTCTAAATGGATTAATATTCATCCATCCGTCATGTACTTTCTTTTTGTAAACAAACTGGATAGGAAGGTTGAAAACATCAGGACTCTTAATTAATTCTGTATTTTGTAAAAAACTCTCTTCCTGCACATTCCATAAATCTTTTTTAAGCTTTGCCTTTATTCTTTTTGTCAAATTAGCGAAGGAAACGTGCAGTATGACAGCACCGAATAAATAGGTTAAGCCATAAAAGGCTACTTGTGTCCAGCCGTCATATTTCTGTATTACGATGAGACTGCTGCTATATAAAAAGCTGCCAATTAAAAAAGGGTAAAAGAAATGTTTATAAAAATCATACTCGATATTTTTTCTTGCATTAGCGCCTAATGCTACTATTATGATGATGCCAAATAATACGGCATGGCTAAGGATTACATTTGTAAATACAGGTAGCTTCCAAAGTTTGGAATTAATTTTTGCAGCGAACTTATATTTGTTGTAATTAAGTGAAAGAGTATTGATATATACATCCAAAAAGATATACA
>Ga0307374_10004205_pt1 | contig 24069 bp, 16 predicted proteins | sample OX3MG_FD_202532 | JGI IMG/M metagenome (GOLD analysis project Ga0307374, IMG submission 202532) | Soil microbial communities from Risofladan, Vaasa, Finland - OX-3 | ecosystem: Environmental > Terrestrial > Soil > Coastal area > Acid sulfate soil | place: Finland: Risofladan, Vaasa | collected... | reverse complement strand
GAAGGTGAGGCGGATCGCCGAGCGGGACGGCTACGCCAAGCTCCTCATGACGATACCCGGCGTCTCGTACTACTCGGCCCTCCTGATATCGAGCGAGATAGCGGACGTCAACCGCTTCTCCGACCACCGGATTCTACAAGGAGGTGGCGAAGAGGAGGGGCGAGAAGGTGGCGATCGTGGCCGCAGCGAGGAAGCTCATGCGGGCCATGTACATCATGCTGAAGGAGGAACAGGCCTTCAGGCTGGACGGCTGAGCAAAAGGAGAGCTAGAGCCCGTTAGGTTCTTGCGCCTCAGAGCGCGTGGAACAGGTTGGGCCGCAGGCTACCGCGAAAGCCACAATGCTCCAAAGAGAGCGAATGGGAGAATGCCCTTCCGTCCAGCATAAATATGCAGAACACGACGACATGGGAGAACCGCTAGAATCCTTTCGGAATCCGTCATGAAATTCCGGAGGGCCGTTTCGGGTCGAATATCCTTGAAGCCAAACCGACCGCCGCCACGACCACCAGGGCAACGCCTGCGAGGTAGGCCGTCGGAAATTCTGGGACGGTAGACGACGTGGAGGAAAGCGGGGTGTCGGAGATGACGGAGACGGTGCTGTCGGCGTTGTTGGCCACGAAGACCTCGCCTTTGGATGAGTCGTAATCGACGCCGGAAGGATCGCTTCCCACTTTGATCGTCGCGACGACGGTGTTGGTCTCGTCAGAGATTACCGAGACGGTTCCGTTGCCGCCGTCGGCCACGAACACCTCGCCGTTCGAGGAGTCATATGCGATGCCCGTGGGATTGGCCCCCACCTTCACCGTCGCGACCTCAGCGTTTGTTTCGTCTGAGATGACAGAGACGGTGCCGCCCAGATAATCGGCCACGAAGACCTCGCCCTTTGCCGGGTCGTAGGCGCCTCCGGTGGGACCGCCTCCCACCTTCACCGTCGCGACGACGGTGTCGGTCGCGTCGGAGATGATTGAGGTCGTGTTGTCGAGAGCGTTGGTCACGAAGACTTCGGCCTTCGCAGAGTCGTAACTAGGGGCATACGGATAGTGACCCACCTTCACCGTCGCGACCACGGAATTGGTCGAGTCAGAGATAACCGAGATTGAGTCGCCCAGATAATTGGCTACGAACACCTCTCCCCTCGCAGCGTCATAGGCGATGCCAGTGGGACCAGCTCCCACCTTCACCGTCGCGACGACGGCATCGCTGGAGTCAGAGATGACCGAGGTGGTGTTGTCGAGAGCGTTGGTCACGAAGACTTCTCCCTTGGAGGGGTCGTATACGTCGCCTGCGGGATTGCTTCCGACTTTTACGGTCGCGACGACGGCGTTGGTCGCGCCGGAGATTACCGAGACGGTCTTGTTGAGGAAATCGGTCACGAAGACCTCGCCCTTGGCGGGGTCGCAGGCTACGCCGGCGGGTCCGCCCCCCACACCAACCGTCGCGACAACTGGTCGTGTTTGGTCCTGCGCACGTGCGGACGGCGCCAGAAACGCGGACGCGAGGATGACGGCGGCTAGCAATAGAAGCGGTGCCGCGGCTGGTCGGAGATTGCGAGAGCGGTCCATTCGTGGGGCTGCGCTGAATGCGCAGACTGCTTACATCAACCTTCCTGCGTCTGCTACGCTACCGCTAGAACGCGGTCGTTATTTGGACGCTACTGATGTCGAAGTACTTCTTCGCGATGAGGCGGACCTTCTCGGCGTTCTTCCCTCCGCGCCCCAGCACCGCTCCCTTCCTCCTCGCATCGACGATGACCGAAATGCTCTTCGTGCCGTCGAGCTTGTCCGTAAGCCTGACCTCTTGGACCGCGCTTGGGTCCAACGCGTTTCTTATCATCTCGGCAGGGTCGTCCGACCACTCCACCGCCTCGATCGGCTTCTTCACAACCCTCTCGATGTTCTGGATGGTTGCCCCTCGCTTCCCGATGGCCAGGCCCATCTGGCCCTTGTTCACTATGAATATCAGGCGGCCCCCCTTGTCGTCGACGATGCAGTCTCGCACCGTCGCGCCGCTCATGTTCTGGAAGATTGAGATTAGTCCGAGTTGGTCTGATGTGAGCTTTATCGCGGGCAAGCTATCACGCTGTCGCCTTGGCCGGCTGTGACGGCGAGCCTACGAGCTGCCGAAAGTCGCCCTCCGCCACGACTCGCAGGGCTATCGCCGAGACCCTGAACGGCTTTCCTATCATCCTGCCAAGCTGGGCTGACGACTTGTCTATTTTGACCACGGGGACTTTATTCTTCTGCGCCTCTTTCACGAGGCCGCCCTCTTCGGCGGCCTCGCTGGAGAGTGTGCTAGCGGCGATGACCATCTTCGCGCTCTTCAACTCGGAGATGACCTCCTTCGTGCCGATGGTGAACTTGCCAGTCTTCATGGCCTCCTTCAAGACGCGCGCCAGCACCTGCTGGTCTCCCATCACGGCCGGTGGTTTTGTCTTTGTGACCATTTTCTGTGCAACTCCTGAGCCTAGCCCATGTAGAGGTCGACGATTCCCGTGCCTACGGGGATCGGTAGGCCGACGATGACATTCTCTGTGACTCCTTTTAGCTCCTCCGTCTCCCCGTAAATCGCGGCCTCGGCGAGGGTCGGGACTGTGATCTCGAAGGCCGCCCTTGCGAGGACGGAGGTCTTCGTGCCCGCGATTCCGTGCCTGCCTATCTGCTGCAGGTAGCCCCTCGATGTCATAAGATCGGCGACCAGGAAGATGTGCCTGACGTCCACTTCTAGGCCTTGCTCGTCGAGCGTGCTCATGACCTCCCTGATGAGGGTGGCGCGCGCCGCCTCTATCCCGAGCACCTGGGCGACTTCGTGGATGTTGTTGGTTGTGATTCTCTTGGTGTCGACTCCCGGGACGGCGATGACCTTCGCGAGGTTCGAACCCGCTGTCTGGATGACCCACTCGTCGTTCTCCTGGACGACGGTGACCCGGGTGATTCCGGGGATGCCCTTGAGCTTCATGTTCATCAGCTTGTTCCTGAGGGTGAACAGGGTGGAGAGGTCGGCATTCTCTACGTTGACCCTGATTACCTTGCCTCCCTTTTCGAGCTGGGCGTTCCTCTTGCCGGTCTCCATCGCCTCTGCGACGTCCTCCGCCTTTACGTCCCTCTCGGCTAGCATCGCCTCGTTGAGGTGCAGCTTGATTCCCTCCGTCGGGTCGACCTCGCTGTAGGCGACGACGTTCCCGATCCTCGTGAAGAGGATGTCGTTGGCGACCTTCACGGCCTTCTCCTTCGAGGTCTTGTAACCCTCGTCGAGATAGACGTCCATCGAGGGCTTGGCCGGTATCTTCCGGGCGTCTACGAGCTCCATGAGCCTCGGGAGCCCAAGCGTGACGTCGCGCTCCTTAACTCCTGCGAAGTGGAAGGTCCTGAGGGTCATCTGCGTTCCCGGCTCCCCTATGGACTGGGCAGCCACTATCCCCGAGGCTTCTCCAGGCTCGACCGTCGCGTAGTCTATCGACTCCATGACCTTGTCGATGACGTTCCTCACGCCCACCTCGGTGAGGTTGGCGTCGGCCAGCCTCTCGCTCAGCTCTTTGAAGAGGCGCTTGTTGAGCTTGCCCTCGTACTTTGCGAGGATGGCGGTCGCGTCCTTCTCCCCGAACTTGGCGCGCGCGTGGTCGGTCAGCTCGGCCGAGCCGATGACCCTGTCCAGGTTGACCGGCCTGCCGTGGTCGGACTTGGCAGGGTCGATGCCGTCCTCTCCATAGAGGAACTGGATGACGTTCCCGGTGGGGTCCCTCACAGTGAAGTCGTACTCCACGCGGAGGTGCTCCATCGCGTTGACGAGCCTCCTTTGCATGTACCCGCTCTGCTGCGTCCTGACAGCCGTGTCGACGAGCCCTTCCCTCCCTCCCATCGCGTGGAAGAAGAACTCGGTCGGTGTCAGTCCGTCGCGGTAGTTTCTCTTCACAAAGCCCTTGGCTTCGGGGGCGAGGTCGCCCACGGGGAAGTGGCTGAGCGACCTCCCGCGGAGGCCCTTCTCGATCCTCTTCCCTCTGACCGACTGCTGCCCGAGGGCGGCGGTCATCTGCCCGAGGTTGAGGCTCGAGCCCCTTGCGCCCGTGCGGGCCATTATCACTCCTGAGTTCTCGGTCGAGAACGACTTGTCGGCTATCCTCCCCGCCCTGTCTCTTGCCTTTGACAGCTCGTTCACGATGTAGAACTCGAGGGAGCCCTCAGGCGAGAGTCCCCTGGTCAGCGGGAGCGTCGCGTTCTTGTATTTCTTGATGAGGTCGTCGCAGTTGTCGTATGCTTCCTTTAGCGTCTCGGCGATCTTGCCCATCGCGTCCTCAGAGAGCTTGAGCTCGTCGTATCCGTAGCTGAAGCCGCGCCTGGTGATGTATTCCTTCAGGACTGAGAGTATGGAGTTGAGGAAGCGCCTCGCCTCGTCGTTCCCGTAGTCCTTCAAGACCCGGTGAAGAAGGCTGTCTGGCTCCTCCGCGCCGATGGCCGCCTTGTCGATCACGCCGGAGATCAGCTCGCCGTCCTTGATCACGACATCGTTCCCCTGCCCGGTCTTGGCCTTACCCCACTTCGAGGTGAGCACGAGGTTCATGTCCTTCGGGAGGAACAGCGAAAAGAGCTGCTTCCCAGTGTAGAGCGGCTTGGCCCCCTTCGTCTTCGGCTCAGGGAGGTCTCCGGTGTATCCGCCTTGGAGGGCAAGGTTCGAGAATTGGTCAGGCGTCAGCATCGTCTCGTCGCGCGTGAGCAGGTACGCCCCGGTGAGGAAGTCTCGGATAGCGCCGATTATGGGCCCGCCATACCTCGGCGAGAGTATCTGGTCTTGGACGCGCATGAGCATGAGTGCCTCTGACCTCGACTCCTCGCTCTGGGGGACGTGGAGGTTCATCTCGTCGCCGTCGAAGTCCGCGTTGTAAGGGGGGCAGACGGACGGGTGTAGCCTGAAAGTCCGGTACGGCAGCACGCGCACCGAGTGCGCCATTACAGACATCCTGTGGAGAGAAGGCTGCCTGTTGAAGAGGACGGTGTCCCCATCCATCAGGTGCCTCTCGACGATGTAGCCCGCGGCGAGGGAGTCGGCTAGCGCCTTCCGGTCGCTAGCGAAGTCGAGCCTGATCTTCACGCCGTCGGGGCGGATCACGTAGTTCGCGCCTGGGTGCTCGAACGGTCCGGTCACGACCAGCTTCTTGAGCGACTCGATGTTCCAGCTCGAGACCTTGTCGGGGATGGTGAGCTTCTTGGCGACCTCGAACGGTATCCCGACCTCGGCGATGTCCAAGCTCGGGTCGGGGCTGATGACCGTCCTGCTGGAGAAGTCGACCCTCTTGCCGGAGAGGGAGCCCCTGAACCGGCCCTCCTTCCCCTTGAGCCTCTGGCTGAGCGTCTTGAGCGGCCTTCCGGAGCGGTGGTGCGCCTGCGGGATGCCCGATACCTCGTTGTCGAAGTACGTCGTGACATGGTAGTGGAGCAGATCGACAAGGTCCTGGACGATGAGGTGCGGCGTCCCCGACTCCTTTGCCTCCCTGACCCTCTGGTTTACCCGGAGGATGTCGACTATCTTGTGGGTAAGGTCGTCCTCTGACCTGATGCCGGACTCTAGCGTGATCGATGGCCTGACAGTGAGCGGTGGGACCGGGAGGACCTGCAGCACGAACCACTCCGGCCGCGCGACGTGCGGGTTGTAGCCGAGCAGCTCTATGTCCTCGTTGGTTATCCTCTCGAGGCGCTCCCTGATCGCCCCAGGGAGAAGCCTTGTGGCTCCGCCCTCTTCCGTGATCTCGTGGAAGATGGTCGGCTTTGTGAGCTCAATCTGGTATTGCTGCTTGCCGCAGTGAGGGCAGAGCTTGACCTTCTTCGCCTTTGCGAGGATCTCTTTCGCGATCTCCTCCTTCATCGTGGGGGTGAATTCGGTGATGTTCTGAAGCCGGACCCTGTAGGCGTCGAGCTCCTGCTGGGATAGGAGGATCCTACCGCAAGTCCTGCAAGTGGCCTGGATCATCTTGTTGATGTCGGAGACGAAGGCCATGTGGAGGACCGACTCGGCGAGCTCGACGTGACCAAAGTGCCCGGGGCACCTCGACGCCGTGTTCCCGCAGGTCCCGCACTTTTGTCCAGGCTCGAGGGTCCCTAGCCGCGAGTCCATCAATCCGCCTTGGACAGGCATCCCGTCTTCGTCGTAGGTCTCGGGCTGCGTTATCTCGGCGACAGAGTACTTTCGTATCTCAGTCGGCGAGAGCAGTGCGAAGTCGATTGCGCGTATCGTTCTTAGAGCTTCTTGCATGGCCATCTTATTTCACCAAAAACCCGCGCTACACCGCGTCCTTCAGCCGCAGTCGGGGCGCGATGTTCAGGCTCATCATCTCCTGCAGGAGGAGCTTGAACGCGTACGCCACGACCACGGTCGATATCTTCGCCTGGTCGCCGTCGATCTTGCAGGCGTACTTGCGCTGCTTCGCGTCGTAGTAGGCGATGAGCCCGCACTTTTCACAGACGTTGATCTCGGTCTTGTCGGCCTCGTCGAGGAGCCTGTCCTTCAGCACCATGGAGGCGCCGTACGCTATGAGGCAGTCTCTCTCCATCTCTCCGAACCTGAGCCCTCCTCCCCTCGCTCTGCCCTCTGTGGGCTGCTTCGTGAGCATCTGGACCTGGCCTCTCGCTCTGGCGTGGATCTTGTCCGCGACCATGTGGTGCAGCTTCTGGTAGTAGACCACCCCGATGAAGACGTCGACCGCGAACTTCCTCCCGGTCTTTCCGTCGTACATGACCTCCCTTCCGGTTGACTCGAATCCCCTCTCGACGAGGATCTTGCTCATCTCCTCCGGGGTCTCGCCTGCGAAGGCCGTGCCGTCCGCGGAGAACCCCCTTAGCGAGCCTGCCTTGCCAGAGATTGATTCGATGAACTGCCCAACAGTCATTCTCGAAGGGAAAGCGTGTGGGTTGATTATGACGTCCGGGACGACTCCGTCCGCGGTGTAGGGCATGTCCTCCTGAGGCACCACTAGTCCGATCACTCCCTTCTGCCCGTGGCGTGACGCGAACTTGTCCCCGATCTCGGGGGTCCTCATGTCGCGGACCCTGACCTTGTACATCTTGCCGCCTTCGACGTTCTCCGTCATGAAGACGGAGTCCACGGTGCCCGTCTCCGTAGGCCTGACCGCGACCGACGTGTCGCGCCTATAAGGCCCCTTGATCTCGAACTCCTTGTACTCTTCCATGAAGCGCGGCGGGCTAGTCCTCCCGATGACCGCGTCCCCGCCCGTGACCGTGGCCTCGTGCATGACGACTCCGTCGGCCTCGAGGAGGCGGTAGAACTTCTCGCCGCGGTATCCCCTGATGTTGGACTCCGCCGAGGGGACCTCGAAAGTATCCCTCATCCCGCCCAGGTATTGCTTCGACTCGGCTTCGTAGAGCCTGTAGAAGAAGGAGCGAGCAAACCCGCGCTCGATGCTGGACTTGTTCAAGACGACGGCGTCCTCAATGTTGTACCCTTCGAATGAAAGGACCGCCACGACAGCGTTGGTGCCGAACGGCCTCTCGTCGATGTTGAGCAGCTCGGTGCTCTTGGTGCGGACCATAGGCGACTGCGGGTTGACCAGCAAGTGCTGCCTCACGAAGGTCGAGAGCGGAAAGGTGGGCGTCGAAAAGCCGAGGCTCTGCTTCGCCATCGCGGACTCGTAGGTGTTCCTTGGCGACTGGTTGTGCTCCGGGTATGGGATGATCGAGGCGGCGATCCCGAACATGGCGCCTGGGTAGAGCTCGAGGTGTGTGTGCTTGGTGGTGGCCTCCTCGGGCGACATCGCCACGAGGCAGTTCTCCTCCTCGTTGGCATCGAGCATCTCGATGATTCCTCTCTCAACGATGTCCCTCCACGTGAGCTCGTTCGAGGCGATCTTGCCGACCATCTCCTGGGTGAGGAGCGGCTTGGCGTTCTCGACGACGATGAGCGGGCGGATGACCCTCCCCGCGCTCAGGCTGATGTAGAGGCGCGAGTATCCCTTCTTGTTCGTCGCTTCGTAGTGCATAACGCTCGCGCTGGGGTGGATCTGTCCCTCCCTTCGGAGCTTCCTGAAGGCCTTGGCGAGCCGCTCTCCGTCTTCCACGTAGCCGATGAACCTCCCGTCCATGAATATCTTGCAGCCGTCGAGCGCGAGCTTCTCGGGGATGTCTCGGATTGACTTGGCCCCTAGTTCCCAGAGCCGCTCCTCGACCTCCGCTGGCGGGACGCTCACCGATATCGTGGCGGAGAGCGCCAGGTTCTTCACCAGCCCGCAGTTGACGCCCTCAGGCGTCTCCGAGGGGCAGACCCTGCCGAAGTGGGTCGCGTGAAGGTCCCTCGCCTCGAAGTTCGGCTGCGACCGGCTCAGCGGGGACTGGATCCTTCTCAAGTGAGAGAGCGTCGAAAGGTAGTTGGTCCTGTCCAAGAGCTGCGTGACTCCCACTTTCCCCCTCCCCCAGTTGCCCGTCGCGATCGCGTTGTTGAGCTTGTCAGTGATGATGCCCGTCCTTATCGCCGCACCGACGACGTTGCCGCCCCTCTTCTGCCCGGCCCTTTCGAGCTGGTACTTCATGTCGCGAACGAGGTTCCTGAATGAGGTGCGGAAGAGGTCGGCGAGCATCTGACCTGCGAACTTGATCACCTTGTTGCCATAGTGGTCCTTGTCGTCGGGCTCGATCCAGCCCAGCCTCAGCTCGAGCAGTTTGCAGACCGCTTCGCCGAGGAACATGGCCTTGTCGTACCTCTTGTCGTCTGACTTGCCGAGGTGAGGGAGGAAGCCCCAGTCGAGCATAGAGAGGGCGCGCTTGATCCTGTACTCCTCGAGCATCCCGTGGGCGACCCTGTTGCCGATGTAGACGAGAGCGTCCTTCTCGGTGGGGGCCTCGTTCGCCTTGTCGAAAGATACCTCAAGGAGGTCCTGGATCTCGGGCTTTGGAGAGACCGCGTTGGCGATGTCTTTGTCAGACTTGAAGCCGAGGGCGCGCATGACTATCACGAACGGGATGTCGATAGGGCAACTCGGAACCTTGACGTTGATGGAGCCGTCTTGCTTCAGCGTCGCCTCGAGCTTCGACCTGTAGCCTACCACGGACGAGTAGACTCTGGCCTTGTAGGTGGCGACGGCGCCGACCTTCTCCAGATCTACGAGGATCTTGTTCGGGGAGAGGTCCTCCAGTCCCACGATGACTCTCTCGGAGCCGTTGATGATGAAGTAGCCTCCGGGATCGTTCGGGTCCTCTCCTGACATCACCAGCTGATCCTTGGTCATCTTCGAGAGCTGGCACAGGTCTGACTTTACCATGACAGGCAGGTCTCCAATGTGCTGGCGCGTGGCCTCTCGCGACATGCCTTCCTCCTCGATCGTCATGTCGAGGTAGATCGGCGATGAGTAAGAGAGGTTCCTAAGGCGGGCCTCCATCGGGAAGATGTTGCTCACAGAGCCGTCGATCTCGACGACTCTCGGCCTGCCGAGCTCCACCCTTCCGAACTTCACCTTGTACGGGGTGCTGACAGTCTCGATCTCTGTCTCGCTGATTTCGTCAATAATAGATTGCAGCCCCTTCGCGATGAACTCGTTGTAGCTGTTGAGGTGCTGCCTTGCGACACCCTCTCTCTGGAGGATATCTCGGAGCACTGCCCAGGAGTCCAGCTGCTTTGTTGTTATCGCCATTACTCTCTATGCCTCCACTACGTACCTGTAGTAGACGGTCTCGCCCGCGGTCTCGCTCGCCCTTGTTACCTTCAGGAAATCCCCGGGCTTCGCACCGATCGACTTCGCCGCCGGGTCGGTGGAGAGGACGAACGGGAACTCATGAGGAGATGAATTGTACCTCTTGAGGGTGGCCGCTGCCTCGTCGGGGGGCATGAGCTCGTGCTTTGGCACGAGCAGGTGATCTGTGATCTTGAAAGGAAGCTCCTCTTCAGTCTTCTTTGCCCTCGTAGTCTTGGCCTTCGTCGGCACTAGAAAGCTCCGCTCCTATTCATATTTGACCCTAAGATAGGTCTAGAATACATTCTAAAGGACCCAAAAAAAGCATGATTACCGGAGTTATTTAAGAATTTTGACCGCCGTCTCGGGAAAAAGGACGCCCCGCCGAGGGCGACGTTGCGATCCGACTGGCATCTTAAGCCAAGGTTCGGAGTGAGATTCTCTTGCTTCTTTTGAACTGATACCCGGTGCTAGGATGTTCTGGCCTGAGGCACGGTCAGGAGGCGAGTCTGCTCAGCACATGGGAAAGGACGCCTCCGCTCTCGAAATAACCCATCTCGGAGGTGTTGTCAATCCTCGCCTTCAGCTTGAACTTCACCTCTCTCCCCTTCGACATCGCCGCCGCCTCGAGGGTCGCGCCCGGCTTGAGCCCCTTCATTCCGCTGATTGAGAAGACCTCGTCTCCCTTCAGACCCAGGGCTTTCGCCCCTTCTCCCGGCGCGAATTCCAACGGAAGGACGCCCATAGCCACGAGGTTGCTCCGGTGGATCCTCTCGAAGCTCTCAGCGATTACCGCCCTCACTCCCAGGAGCTTCGGAGCCTTTGCGGCCCAGTCGCGCGAGCTCCCCCCGCCGTATTGCTTGCCCGCGATGACCACGAGCGGCACCCCTTGCTCTTTGTACCTCACGGCGGCGTCGTAGATGGTCAGTATCTCTCCGCTCGGAAAGTGTTTCGTGTATCCCCCGACCTTCCCATCCGCGAGCAGGTTCTTGAGGCGCGTGTTGCTGAAGCCTCCCCTCACCATGACCTCGTGGTTCCCTCTCCGGCTCCCGTACGTGCTGAAGTGGACGTATTCGACGCCGCGCTCCAAAAGGTACTCCGCGGCAGCGCTATCGACCGGTATTGCGCCCGCCGGCGAGATGTGGTCGGTCGTTATCTTGTCCCCGAGGAGCGCGAGCACACGCGCGTCGTTGATGTCCTCGTGCGCCTGCTTCTTGGGATCCCCTTCTTTGGACATGAACCACGGCGGGTTCCTGACATATGTCGACGACTCGTCCCATGGGAAGATCGCGCTCGACTTCGACAGGAGCAGGTCCCAATTCTCGTCGCCGACCAGCGCGCCGGCGTACCTCCTCTTGTAGAGGTCGCGGCTCAGGGACTTCTCCGCTACCTCCTTGATCTCCTTCAGGCTAGGCCAGAGGTCCTTCAGGTAAACCGGCTTGCCATCGTCCCTTCCTATGCCTAGAGGCTGTTTGAAGTAGTCAAAATCGATGTTTCCGGCGAGGGCGTAGGCTACGACGAGCATCGGGGACATGAGGAAGGCCCCCTTGGCGAGGGGGTTGATTCTCCCGTCGAAGTTTCTATTGCCGCTCAGTGCGGCGACGACGTAGAGGTCCTTGTCCACAATCGCTCTCTCGACGACGGGGGAGAGCGGGCCGCTGTTGCCGATGCAATTGTGGACGGCGAAAGTACCCGCGGTGAACGCATGAAGGTCTTCAACCGTCAAATCATAAACTCTCTTCCTCCCCGCGGGCCGGCGGTCGACTATGCGAAGGGAGAACGCAGGTAGAAGGCGAGCCTCCTTTTCGACGGCGTAACGACTTGCGCCACCCGTCTTCGAGTCCCCGCGAGGCGAAAACCATCCCCTCACGCCGATCTCCTCGAAGAGTGCCGCGGGCGATGGAAAACCGCAGTTCTCCCGATGCAACGGCCGGAACCCACGCCTACCTTCCCCCGGGAGGCGAGAAAAGCGGTCATGGGCTTTGAGCAGTGCGCAATGAGGAAACGCCACGCGTGGCAGCGAGAACTCCCCCTCGTGGCCTACCAACGACATGGTCGCGAGCTGTCGCGCACGAGGGAACGAGATCTCCGGTTCGGCTTGATGCAATTCTCTGACATGATCAGCCATCCAGAGACGCTGCTTCCGAATCCCTTCAACCAGACGCCAATATGCTGCGGCTGCGCTGGCTCTCATTGCCTTGTCCACGCAGTAGCGAAACCCGACATTCTCTACAAACGACAGTCCATCGGGCAACTCCAGACGGACTTCAATCCTAGGGAGTCCATCCTTGGCCGCTTCGTAGGACGAATCACTCCTCCGAGTGGGGTAGTCATAGATGCGCGCAGCGCGGGTCTCGACCCGGCAACGGGCAAGCAGCAGGATGAGCTGCTTCATCATCTCCTTCGTGCTCTCGAAGTGTTCCGGTATCGTGGACTGCGAGAAAGCTGGTGGTTCGAGGCTGTAATCTTTTTCGCCTTTGCCCCACTTGTGGAGTGTGGGCGCATGTCCGTCGGCGCCGAAGACCCCGCCAAGGAACTCCCTCACTACGGACAAGGGACAGCGCTCCTCGGTCACGAATTTTGGGAGCGCGGCCGGCTTGTGAATGCGCCTCCCCGCCTCGACGCCTGGGATGGCCAAGATCCCCCTCGTCAGGGCCATCGGCAGGATGATGCTCCATTTCCTGTCGTCATATCGATTTGCGGCAGGTCGAAGCCCGGTTAGCAGTTCGATGTCATTCAATACGGCCTCTCTATCCGCGGCTTGACCAACGTTCATTCTACCCTGTCCAAGGGCGCTGATAGAGCCGTCGTTCAGAAGATGGCCCAGCAGGCGCGCGAACGCCAGAATCCGATCTCGAGCATGAGTAGTCTCCATGTTAAAGGTGAGGTCGCCCGCGCGAAGGACGTATCCAGCTTCATCCGCATCAGGACTGTCCAGAGGACCCTCGAGGCCCACTCGGACACGGTCCTTGCCGACGGCCAGCTCGTCAGCCCGAATCCACTCGCCGGTCGCCGTCAGAACCTTATGATCGGGTGTGCAGACCAACGCTCGCCCATCTTGGAGTACGAGTTCGACACAGTCGCGTATCCCATTGTCCATTAGCATGGACTGACGGGCGATTCCCAGTCTCCCGTCTCCTGTCGGGGCGAAGACCATCGCGCCGCCCGTCTTGGGCATGGCCTCAATCCGACGGCTCAGGCCAGCAGACAAGAGAACGGGGGTCCCTTCAGATATGCAGGTCGTGCACCCGTACCCGACGAGGTAGAAGCCGAGCTGGTCGAGGTATGTCAGGAGCCCCGACCCCTCGAGGTAGTCCTTCACGACCGTGGAGCCAGGCGCGAGACTGCACTTCACGAATGCCTTGGGCGCTAGGCCCCTGCGTACCGCGTTGCGCGCAAGAAGGGCAGCCCCGATCATCACGGTCGGGTTCGAGGTGTTGGTGCAGCTCGTGATCGCCGCTATGATCACCGAGCCGTCGGCGAGCCCTTCGGCGCTCTGCCCTGCCCCCTCCTGCTGGAGCAGCAGCTGGCCTTCGACCTGCATCGCCCCGCTGCCTGCTGAAGCTCGACCAGGGCTCTGAGGGGTCGCCGCCGTCCGCGCCCTTGCCTGGTCGGCGGCCAGCGACCTCGCTAGGGCAGGGACATCCCTCAGTGCCCGCCTCTCCTCGGGATTCCTTGGGCCTGCGACCGATGGCTCAATCTTGGCCATGTCGACCTCCAGAACCTCTGAGTAGCGGGGTTCCGGCGATTCGGGGACGAGGAAGAGCCCTTGCAGTCTGCAGTACTCTTCAACCAGCTTGATGAGCGCCTCGTCCCTGCCCGTGTCGTAGAGATAGCGCGTGGTGGCCTTGTCTACCGGCGAGAACCCGACCGTGGCGCCGTACTCGGGGGACATGTTTCCTAGAGTCGCCCGGTCAGGGACGGAGAGCCGCGAATACCCCTCCCCGAAGTACTCCACGAACGCATCGACAACGTTCTTGCTCCTGAGGAGCTCGGTGACGGCCAGCACGAGGTCGGTCGTGGTCGCCCCCTCCTGGAGCTCGCCCTTGAGCTTCACCCCCACGACCCGGGGGATCGGAATGTGACACGGCTCACCCAGCATGGCGGCCTCTGCCTCCATCCCTCCCACGCCCCAGCCAAGGACCCCTAGGCCGTTGACCATCGGCGTATGGGAGTCTGTCCCGACCACGGTGTCGGGACAGGCGAAGCGCCTCCCGTCTCTCTCGCCGACGGCCACGACCGTCGAGAGGTACTCGAGGTTGATCTGATGGCATATCCCCTTCCCCGGGGGGAAGACCCTCATGTTCTTGAAAGAATCCTGAGCCCACTTTAGCAGGGCGTATCTCTCGGAGTTCCTCTCGTATTCCTTCTCTATGTTGTACTCGAGGGCCATCGCGTTCCCCCACCCGTCCACTTGGACCGAGTGGTCGATGATCAGGTCGAGCGGCGCGATGGAGTTGATCCTGGTCGGGTCCTTTCCCCTCCTCGACATCGCGTCCCTCATCGCCGCGAGGTCCACCACGAGGGGGACGCCCGTGTAGTCTTGGAGCAGGACCCTGTAAGGTACAAAGGGGAACTCCGAGCCGATGCTCCTCGGCCATTCCAGGAGCCGGTTGGCGGCATCGGTCGAGCCCTCCACAGTCCTGGAATGCCGGATCGCGTTCTCTAGGAGTATCTTGATCGAATACGGAAGACGGCTGATGTCGTGCCCCCTCTCGGAGACCTTCCGAAGGTTGTAGAAGTCCGCCCGCCCTTTGTAGGTCTCCAGCCTGTCAACGGCAAAATCAAATGACTTTTCGCCGCCGGTCATCAAAAACCCGGGCCGACCGGGAGTATTTAACGCGTGGGCCGGACGCGACGACCTCTTCTGAGCCCGCCACGTCTAATCCTTTTATTTCCTCGTTCGGGCGCAGGAGCCATGGCCGGGGGTGACTGGGAAGTCAGGGGACTCTTCGGGAACGAGTATGCGCTGGAGCGCGCGGTCGACGAGATCAAGAGGATGGACAAAGCGCCGGAGTTCGCGGTCTTGGACAGGCGGAACCTCAAGGTCGTACTCTCCAAGAACGACTCAGAGACGAAGATGCTGGTCAGGAACATCATCACGATAGCCCACGGCTTTGTGGAGAGCGACGCCCCCCTAGGGGCGTTCGACAAAAAGAAAGCTGAGCAGAAGGCCAAGAAGCTCAAGGCCGAAGAAGAGAAGCGGAGCAAGGCGAAAGCGAAGGCCCAACACTAGGCCGTGTAGTCGGCGTAAACCGAAGGAAACTCGGTTATCAGAACGAGGTTCACCCTCTGGACGTTCACGTAAGGGCTGCCGAACACCCACCACACCCCCTCGACGTTCTGATTCACTATGGCCTGCAGCGTCGACGCCGGTATCCCCGTCGCGCTGCTTATCCCCGAAATCTGCGCATCTGCGGACCCAAGTCCCTGGAGAGGGATGTCTGGGTCGAACCCAGACGCCGAGTCGTTTCTAAGATGAAAGAAGACGGGCTGCGTGTAGTCGGTCGAGTTGACTCCGACCACCGAGCCGACGGTGCGTCCGTTGAGGGAGGCGAGCTCTCCGTTCGCCTGATAGGGGAAGACGAGCTGAGCCACCCCCGTTACCACGAGCGGGAATAGAATGCCGCAGAGGAGGAGCGAGACCACCGCAATGGCGATGATCGGCCTCACCTGGCTGGACTTCTTGCTGTGATTCGTGTTCGATTCTCCCATTCTTTTCACCTATAGGGCGGAGATGAGCAAGTCGATGAGCTTGATTCCCACGAACGGGACGATCACTCCGCCTATCCCGTAGATCAGGACGTTCCTCAGGAAGATGGTCATGGTGTCGGCAGGCTTGAAAGCGACGCCCCTCATTGCCAGAGGGATGAGCATCGGTATGATGATGGCGTTGAATATCAGCGCCGAGAGGACTGCCGTGTGCAGCCCGAGTCCGAGGATGTTCATGGCCTGGAGCTGTGGGATGGCCGTGGCGAAAAGCACTGGCATGATCGCGAAGTACTTTGCCACGTCGTTCGCTATGCTGAAGGCGGTGACCGCTCCGCGCGTCATGAGGAGCTGCTTCCCGAGCATGACGACGTCGATTATCTTTGCGGGGTTCGACTCCAGGTCCACCATGTTCGCGGCCTCCTTCGCCGCCTCCGTCCCCGAGTTCATCGCCAGGCCCACGTCAGCGACGGCCAGCGCAGGAGCGTCGTTGGTCCCGTCCCCGATCATCGCGACGATCCTCGACTGGGCCTGCTCCTTCTTCACAATCTCGAACTTGTCCTCCGGCTTCGCACGGGGCACGTACTCCGTGATGCCGACCTCCGCCGCGATCGACTTCGCGGTCAGGGGCTGGTCGCCGGTTATCATCACCGGCCGGATGCCCAATGTCTTCACGGCCTGGATCTTCTCCTTGATCCCCTCCTTCATCACGTCCTTCAGCCTGATTATCCCGATCGCCTCGCCGTTGCGCGCCACCGCCATAGGCGTCTCGCCGGCCGACGCGATGCCGTTCACGGTCGGCTCGAAGTCCGCGGAGACCGAGGCGACAGAATCCCTGACCGCGTCGGGCGCGCCCTTCGTGATGTCGAGCTCGACCGAGCCACTCTCTCCCTCCTTTCCGCTTGCGAACTTCCTGCTGTATCTCATCCGCGCGTCCCCGGACTTGTCGGCCTTCGCGGGGACGAATCCCAGCCCGCGCATTATCTTCACGCCGCTCGTGCGGGTGCTCGCTGAGAACTCCTGGACCTCCGAGAGCGCAAGCATGTTGAGCTCGCGCGGGACGAAGCCCCGCTCGTAGGCCAGACTGATTATACTGCGGCCCTCTGGGGTGTCGTCATGCCATGAGGAGAGGAAGGCAGCCTCACCAACCTCCCTCTCGGAGTGCCCTGCTATCGGCAAGAATTCGATTGCTCGCCTGTTCCCAACGGTAATGGTGCCCGTCTTGTCGAGGAGGATGACGTCCGCGTCACCCGCGGTCTCGATCGCCTTGCCCGACTTGGCGACGATCTTGTGGGCGTAAAGCCTGGATATCCCTGAGAGACCGATGGCTGGAAGCAGCGCGCCTATGGTCGTCGGGAGGAGGCACACATAGAGCGCGATGAGGACGGAGAGGTCCGCGCCGAGGTCGAGCGTTATGGATAGTCCGAGGAGCGCGCCCACGATGATCGTGAATATGGCCGTCAGCCCGATGATGACCATCGTCACGGCCTGCTCGTTAGGCGTCTTGGGCCTCTTTGAGGACTCGACCATCCTGATCATCTGGTCGACGTAGGTCTCTCCCGGGTTGGCGGTTACCCTCGCCGTCAGGGTGTCGCTCACCACCCGCGAGCCGCCTATCAGCACGTCGCCTGCGCCCTTCTTCACAGGGGCCGACTCGCCCGTCAGGAGCGACTCGTCGACCATCGCAATCCCCTCCAGCACCTCGGAGTCCAGCCCGACGAGGTCGCCCTTCTCCAGTAGGATGAGGTCGCCTTTCCGCAGGTCCTTCGAGGACGCCTGCAGTATAGTCTGAGACCAGCCATCCCTCACCAGCTTCTTGCTCGGGACCTCGGACTCGAGCTTCCGGAGGCTGCTCGCGGTGTTCCTCGCCTGCTGCTCGGCGAGCGAGTCTGAGAGTGTGCTGAACCAGACCGTGACAAGGAGTATGATGGCTATCTCGACGTAGAAGAGCCTCTCGCTTACGCTGGCGACGGACGCGAACCCCTGCGGATAGGCGGCCATTGCTGCGACGATGAAGAAGGTTATCTCGACGATCAGCATCACGGGGTTCGAGATTAGCCGAGTCGGGCTGAGCCTCACCAACGAATCGCCCAGGACGTTCCCAGAGAAGACCGACATGCGCCGGCCGCGTCCGACGACTTCCGACGCCTCGCCGCCCTTTGCGCTCTCGCTATCCAAGCCCGTTCACATTCCCTTGGAAGTACGAAAGTATAGGCCCGAGCGCCAAGAAAGGAAGGAAGCTCAGCACGACCAGGATGAGGATGCTCCCCACGAGCACCAGGGAGAACGTGAGGCTCTCGGTCTTCAGTCCTCCCGCCTCGTTGCTTCTCCTCCTCCCTAGCACCGACCCTGCGAGCGCAAGCATCAGCCCTATGGGGGCGTATCGCCCGATGAAAATGACCGCGGCCGTCGAGAGATTGAAGAACACAGTGTTCGCCGATGAGCCGAGGAAGTCCGAGCCGTTGTTCGCGGCTGCGGAGGTGAACTCCCATAGTACCTGCGTGAACCCTATGGAGTTGCCCGTCAGCCCGACCGCCGCGACGGCGCCCGAGGCGTACGCGAGGATGGTCGGGACGAGTATTATGATCGGGTGGATCAGGAATGCGGTGAGGACGAGCTTCACGTCGCGCGACGTTATCTTGATGCCCAGGTACTCGGGAGTCCGGCCGGACATCAGACCTACTATGAAGACGGTAATGATGATGTACATGACCATGTAGGCAAGGCCGACGCCTTTTCCGCCAGGTGTGGCCTGAATCAGCATCCCCATGAAGCCACCGAGGACAACGAGCGGGTGCATCCCTGCGAGCGAAGAGTTCACAGACCCTGTCGTGACCGCCGTTGTTACCACCGTCCAGAATGCAGACATGAAGCCACCGACCCTAGTCTCGATGTCCGGGCCAAGTTGGGGAATCGTGGGGACGAACGCGATGGCGAGGTCGATTATGAAGAGCAGGTATGCACCGAACAGCACAGGCCTCGACTCGCGCTTCTTGCCGAGAAGCTGGCCGAAGACGAAGACGAGCGCGGTAGGCAGGAGGAGCATGAGGCAGATCTCAAGGATGTCTGACGACGGGCTAGGATTCATGAAAGGAGAGGCAGAGTTCGAGCCGTAGTATCCGCCGCCGTTCGTGCCCAGCTGCATTATCGAGACAAGCGAAGCCACGGGCCCGACGAAGATCGAACCAGTCGCTCCCTCGACCGTCTTAATGTGGACGTACCCGCCGATGGTCTGAGGGACTCCCATCCAGACGAGGATCAGCGCGGCCACGAAGCAGAAGGGGATGAGCAGCCTGGTGAGCGACCTTACGAAGTCGACGTAGAAGTTACCCATGTCCTTCGACCCGACGACGAGCCCGCGCACCATCGCTACGCCCATGCAGATGCCTGTCGCCGCGGAGGTGAACTGGAGGAACTGGATCGCCCCCATCTGGCTCAGGTAAGAGAGGGTCGTCTCGCCGTTGTAGTGCTGGAGGTTCGTGTTGGTCGCGAACGAGACTACGGTGTTGAGCGCAAGGTCCCAGTGCACCCCTCCGAAGCCCATCGGGTTGAGAGGGAGCGCGCCTTGGAGGGTGAGGATGGAGAAGGCGATTGCCATCTGGACCATGTTGACCAGCAAGGCCGCGAAAAAGTACTCCTTCCATCCCATCCCATGGGCGGGGTCGGTCCCTGTCAGCTTGTAGATCCAGTTCTCGATCGGGTTCAGCAACCTGTCGAGGCGACTAGGTGCCTTGGTATAGATCCCAGTGATGAATGGGGATATCAGCCACGCTACGGCCATGGTGCCTCCGAGAATAAGGAATACCGTGATTAGTTCGGGTATGTTTATCATTCACTTTCACACCGTCCTCCCTTGCGGCGAGACCGCTCCGGCCTCGCCTACTGACGCGATGGCTTTGCTTTCTGTGGCTCGACGACCTGCTGGGCTTCTTCGACGCACCTGGGACCCTTGTAGGCCTTCAGGACGACCGAACTCACGGTGCTCTTGACGCCCTTGATCTTCATGATCCTGTTCTTCAGGACGTCCCTGAACTCCTCGATGTCCGCTGCTGAGAGGAGCGTCACGATGTCGAATTCGCCGGTCACCTCGTAGAGCTCCTCGAGGTTCTCGAGCTTAGTCAGTGCCTGCGCAACGTCGTCCATCAAGGACGACTCCACGAAGATGTCAACGAACGCTAGAAATCGAGCCAACTTATTGCACGGTAATTTCGCCAGCCTTCGACGATTGTCTTATAAGGATTGCTGACCTAATACGACGATTGTCTTACGTCGTTCTGGGAAAGTGTCGACTCTTGCAATAAGGGCCCGCGCCTCCGGGCCACGCTATCACGATAGGAGTCTCGGCACGCCCCGGCCGGTCATCTCCTGCTTCCGACCTATGGGCGTCAGGAGGAACGAGGTAGCGAGGCTCTGAGAGCCCTCTTCACGTCCTCGACGAGGTCGCTCGTGTCCTCCACGCCCACGGAAAGGCGGATCAGGTCGTCGGTGATGCCCAGCCTTCTCCTCTCCTCTGGCGGAACCGACGAGTGAGTCATCCTGGACGGATGCTCGGCTAGAGACTCGACTCCGCCCAGGCTCTCGCCGAGCGTGAAGACCTTCAAGGACTCCAAGAACTTGGAAGCCGCCCTATATCCGCCCCTTATCCTGAAGGCGACCATCCCTCCCCCCGCGGACATCTGCCTCTTCGCCACCTTGTAAGAGGGCGACCGCGTGAGGAAGGGGTAGTAGACCTCCCTTACCCGACCTGTGTCCTTGGAGAGAGCCTCCGCCACGGCGGCAGCGTTCTTCGAGTGCCTCTGCATCCGGAGGTGGATGGTCCTTAGACCCCGGAGCGCAAGGTAGCAGTCGAACGGACCTGGGACGGACCCGGTCGCATTCTGGAGGAACTTCACCTTCTCGTAGAGCGCCTGGTTCGATGTTACCACCGCCCCTCCCACGAGGTCGCTGTGGCCGCCGATGTACTTGGTCGTACTGTGGACGACGATGGACGCGCCGAGCTTCAGTGGGTTCTGGAGGCACGGCGAGGCGAAGGTGTTGTCGACGGTCAGCGTCAAGTGGTGGGCTCTTGCGACCATGGCCACCTCCCTGATGTCGAGGACGAGCATCAGCGGGTTGGTGGGGGACTCCATCCAGACCATCTTCGTGTTGGGCTTGATCGCCCGCTCGAGGTTTTCCGGGTCCCTCGCGTCGACCGTGTCGAATGAGACCCCGAAGTTCCTGAAGACCTGGTTGAAGAGCCTGAAAGTCCCGCCGTAGACGTCATTGCAGATGATCACGTGGTCTCCGTTGCGAAGAAGCCCGGCGACGGCCGTCTCAGCTGCGAGCCCCGAAGCGAAAGCGAGGCCGAACTTCCCTCCCTCGAGGTCGGCGACCGCCCTCTCTAGCCTCTGCCTGGTGGGGTTCCCCGTCCGGGAGTACTCGAAGCCCTTGGTCTCTCCTATCTTGGCCTGGGCGAATGTGGATGAGGTGTAGATGGGTGGCGTCACCGCCCCGGTGAGCTCGTCAGGTTCGCTGCCTACGTGGACGGCCCTCGTATCGAAGCGCATGAGCAGCCGCGCCGGGGCGCGTGACTTTAATCTTGCTGCAACCCGTTGGCCTTGAGCCAGCCCGGGTTGTATATCTTGCTCAGGTAGCTCCTGCCCGAATCTGGGATGATGACCACGATGAGCCTCAGGCGCGGCTTCCGTCTCGCAAGCTCCAACGCGCCTACGACGGCGGTCCCCGACGAGCCGCCCGCGAGGATGCCTTCCTCGACTGCGAGCCTCCGGGCCATGGCGATGCTCTCAGCGTCGCCCACCCTGATTATGTCGTCGACGACGCCTTGGTCGTAGGTCTCGGGGACGAAGTCTTCCCCGATCCCCTCGACGAGGTACGGGTGCAGCGGGTCATTCGTCCCGTGCTTGAGGTTGCCGTAGATGGAGCCCTCCGGCTCCACGCCGACTACGAGCAAAGACCTCTTCCTGCCCTTGAGGTACCTTCCAGTACCGGAGATGGTCCCCCCCGTCCCGACTCCAGCGACGAGCGCGTCGACCCGACCTCTCGTCTGCCGCCAGATCTCCGGGCCGGTCGTGGCGAAGTGCGCCTTCGGGTTGGCCTCGTTCTGGTACTGGTTCGGCATGAAGGAGTTTGGCGTCTCCTTGGCTAGTCTCTTCGCGACGTTGACGTAGTGCTCCGGGGAGCCCGGAGGGAGGTCGGTCCGGGCGACGACGATCTTCGCTCCGTACGCGCGGAGCAGCGCTCTCTTCTCCTCGCTGACTTTGTCGGGCATGGTAAAGACGGCCTTGTAGCCGCGGACGGCCGCGAGCATGGCCAGGCCGGTGCCCGTGTTCCCGGAGGTCGGCTCGATGATGGTCCCTCCTTTCTTCAGCAAGTGGCGCCGCTCTGCGTCGGCGACCAGGTATACGGCGATTCGGTCCTTCACGGAGCCGCCAGGGTTCATGAACTCGAGCTTGGCGAAGATTCGGGGCATAGGTCTGGCCGGGATCTTTTGGAGTCTGACTAGCGGCGTGTTGCCTATCACGCCTATGATGCTCTGTGCTAGGCTCACTCTGTGCGCGCCCGGGCTCGTTCGCGTTATTATTCCTTCGGGGTCGGGAAGGTTGCTCAGGCTGGGGCGTTGCGGGCAAGGGAGCGGTGAGCCGGCGTGTTGCCGTTCAGATTCAAGGACGACTGTAGAGTTACGGGTGAGGCGCCGCCAGTAGTCGTCGCGCTCGGGCTATCCATGGAGGACAGCTCCTTCATCAGGCTAGATAGGTAGCTTGGGAGCCCTGCATATGGGTTGGGCGCGCGTCCATTGGTGAAGTACACGTAGCTCAGGTATTGAGCGACGCTCTGAAGATAATACTGGCTCGGCGCGCCGACGCGGTAGCTAATCGCGGCAAAGTTGCTGCGGGGATCTCCCAGGGTCGAATTCGCGATGGTCGAGACGCTCGGAAAGCCGGCCCTCTCATAGATAACCAGGATGCTCACGGTTCCTACGTAGCTCGAGGGGACGCTGGTGCCAGGGTTGCCCACCGTAAGGTCTAGACCAATCGAGTTGGCGTATTGAGACGCGTTGGAGTAGTAACTTTCCCCGCCTAGGATGTTCGACATCTGGTCGAAGAATACTCCGTTGACATGGTACCAGCTCTTGTAGTCGAGCGCTGAAGCCTCGACGGTTTTTAGGCCGACAGAGGCATAGCCGGTCGGCACGTATCCGACGACGATTATCCCCGCCTTTTGCAGGTTCGCTACCCCCGACACGTATTTGGGATTCAAGGACTTTCCGGGACCGGAGTCCGGGTTTACGACCGCTATGATGGGCACGTTGGGATAGGACAGCTTCTCTTTGATTAGGGCGCCCCAGGCCGGGTTCGTCGGGTATGAGTAGAGCGGAACGATTAGGCCGGTAGGCGTCGACGTCGCCGAAGAAACGGGATGAATCGCCGCAGAAAGGAAGCCTACCACGAGCATGACTATGGTCCCCTCGATAAAAATTCTTCTGCCCTTTTCTGCCGAGCTTCTCAAATTAACAAAAATGTGGAAGATTCTACTATAAAATGACGATGGAACTCCCTTATGCAGGCAAGCTCAGTAGGCGCCCCCCTGAACCAACCGCAAACAGTGCGTCGGTACAAGCAACGCGTCGGAGGATTTTCCTTCAATCCGCTCCCAGACCAGCGTCTGGGCGCGCCGACAACCAGCCCTTAGTCTATAGAGCACGCGCACAAAATGGCCGACGCAAAACTGTTAAGCTGAACTCGGGGCGGTTGGGGGCAAGTGCGCGGGGGTCGCCAAGCCTGGTCAACGGCGTGGGGCTTAGGACCCCATCCCTTAGGGGTTCGTGGGTTCGAATCCCACCCCCCGCACACCTTTCACATGAGACGGTCGGGAATTCGCACAGCCGTTGGGATTTGAATCTGAATTTCAGTGCGCAAACACCGCACGAACCCAAGGCAGCTCAATGATTGTCTACCAGCGCGATACGTCTGGTGGTACAAGTTGGGAGATGATTCAGTGTGCCATGAGCACAATGACCAATTCTTCGGTTATGCCGTTCTCTGACAATTGCTTTTGGTTCTGTGTGGTGGAATCTATCGTCACCTTGTATTTCTGACCACCTACAAGTCCTAAACTGGCGGGAATCGAGGCGGTGTAAGTCTTTGTTTGTCCGACTGCGGTGGTGCCTATGACCTGAATGTAGTTGCTGCTCGCGGGGCGCCAAATGACAACGCCGAGACGTGTGCCTTTGTAGTTACCAGAATGCACGAGAGTGAGTGAGAGAGTGCCGCTTCCGTTGTTCGAAGCAGACGCGGTAAGGTTGGCTGCGACCACGACGAATACATCCCCTGGGACCGCAAAGCCGCAAGGCAACGTAGCGTTGGATTGAGTTGAGCACTGTGGAGCAGTGGTAACGTTGAGAGGGAGGGGCGGATTTGAAAAGAACGGACTCGTCAATTCGATTCCCAGCGCCACAACGAGAACGGACACCGCGAGGACCGCTAAAGTAATCTTCCATCTACGCTCCATGACCCATCGTTACTTGTTCTGGCGACGAGTCGCCTGTTTGATTAAAGCCTTCCATCTGATTCTCGATTCCAGTTGATGGGATTGTGCCGAGATAGGAATGTGCTTTGAGCGTCACCCTCCTGTGCGATTTCGCTTGTGCCTATCTTCGGCGAACGAGGCGATCACGACCCTGTGGATCGTGACCTTG